>Ga0129299_1000999_pt1 | contig 18949 bp, 11 predicted proteins | sample ConPoolayeCmetaG_FD_94477 | JGI IMG/M metagenome (GOLD analysis project Ga0129299, IMG submission 94477) | Hot spring microbial mat communities from California, USA to study Microbial Dark Matter (Phase II) - Cone Pool mat layer C metaG ...
TGCGGCACGTGCGTGGCCGCCTGTCCGGCGGGCGCAATCACCGGCGCCCACTTCAGCAACCAGCAAATCCTCGCCGAGATTCAGGGCGCCCTTTGGGACGCCAACCCCAACGGCAACGGCGCGCTCCCGGGAGCGAAGGAACCGGCGGCGGTTGGCTGAACAAAGCGGCAACCAAGCGTAACGGCCGCAACGGCCCAAAACCAGCAACGAACGACCCCTGCCAGCTTGTCTGGCAGGTGAATCAGATTGGAGAGCTAACGGGAGATTCCCGAATCCTGAAGACCCCTGCCAGCTTGCCTGGCAGGTGAACCAGATTGGAGAGCTAACGGGAGACGGCAGATTTCCGAATCGCAAAGACCCCTGCCAGCTCGTCTGGCAGGTGAATGAGATTGGAGGGCTAGAGCTAACAGAGCTACTCATCTTCTTCCCCTGCCAGACAAGCTGGCAGGGGCCGGAGGGTGATGACGGAAAGTGGGTTTAGCTTTCAGTCTTCTTCCCCTGCCAGACGAGCTGGCAGGGGCCGGAAGGCGATGACGGCGAGTGGGGTTAGCTTTCAATCTTCCTCCTCTGCCAGACGAGCTGGCAGGGGCCGGAGTATAACTTGAAAACTTCCCCACCTGTCGGCCGAGCCAGCAGGGAGCGGAGAACAACAGAACGATTGACAAGAACCGCGGATCACGCGGACAACAACGAGAGAACCGCGGCTGCCGCTCGCTGGTTCGTCCGTGAAGTCCGCGTGGGCCTTGGTTTTCAACATCCTCGAGGGACAAACCTGCCATGAGCGACAAAAACGCATTCGAGCCCAAGATCATCGGGTTCATGTGCAATTGGTGTTCTTATCGGGCCGCGGACCTGGCCGGCACGGCTCGACTGAAGTACCCGGCCAACATTCGCATCATCCGCGTCATGTGTAGTGGACGCATCGATCCCACGTTCGTGCTCAACGCCTTCGCGCAAGGGGCGGACGCGGTGATGGTGGCGGGTTGCCATCCGGGCGAGTGCCATTACGTGGACCAGAACTACAAGGCCATGCGGCGCTACGCCATGTTGAAGCACACGTTGACCCAAATGGGCGTCGAGCCGGAACGGCTCCGCTTGGTATGGGCCTCGGCGGCCGAGGGGCAGCAACTGGCCGAGGCGATTACGCAACTAGTCGAGGCCGTGCGCCCGCTGGGACCGCTGCACTGGTCACGGAACTGGGAGGAAAACGGCCATCGGCAAGAGGCGCTGGACAGCATCCTCAAGGAACATGAAGAGGCGATGGAGGTGACCCAATGACGGCGACATCCCAAGGCTCGAAGGGAAAACTGGCCCTGTATTGGGCGGCCTCGTGTGGCGGCTGCGAGATCGCCGTGCTGGCGATCAACGAGAAAATCCTCGACGTGGCCGCGGCCTTCGACATCGTCTTCTGGCCCGTCGCCGTGGACGCCAAGGTTCGCGACGTCGAGAAGATGCCGGACGGCTCGATCGACGTCTGCCTGTTCAACGGCGGCATCCGCACCAGCGAGCAGGAATACATGGCCCAGCTCTTGCGGAAGAAGTCGAAGGTCCTCGTGGCCTTTGGTTCCTGCGCCCACGAAGGCTGCATTCCGGGGCTGGCGAATCTCAGCACCCGCAAGGAGGTTTTCGACGCCTCCTACGGCCACGGCGACTCGACCGAAAATCCCACCGAGGTGCGCCCCCAGCACGAAACGCCCATGCCGGAGGGCACGTTGTATCTGCCCGTCTTCTACGACACCCTGAAGACCCTGGACCAGACGGCGCCGGTCGACTACTATCTGCCCGGCTGCCCGCCGGAGGCGGAAAACATCTGGGCCGCGATCACCGCGATCCTGGAGGGGAAACTTCCGCCGCGGGGTTCGGTGATCGGTCCCAACACGACCGTCTGCGACGAGTGCCCGCGCAAACGCACGGAAAAGAAGATCAAGAAGTTCCTGCGGACCTGGCAGGTCAAGCCGGACGACAAGACTTGCCTCTTGGAACTGGGATTGGTTTGCTGCGGGATTGCTACCCGCGCAGGCTGCGGAGCGCTCTGCCCGCAGGTCAATTCCCCCTGCATCGGCTGCCGCGGACCGAATGACGGAGTGCACGACTACGGCGCTCGCATGATGTCGGCGTTGGCGTCGGTGATCGATTCGCAGGATCCGGAGGAGATCGACCAGATCATCCAGCAAGGCATCCCCGACCCTGTTGGCACGTTCTACCGTTTCAGCTTGGCCGGGAGCCAACTGCGGCGGAGGAAAAAGCAGCCGGCCGGCAACGGGGCCAAGCAGGGCTAACGACAGGTCCCCTTTCCCGTTGGACGGGCGAGGGGTTGGGTTTGAAGGGAGTTGGAGGAGGGAAAAGTTCCCCGATCGCCCTCACCCGCGGAGCCTCTCCCATTGAACGGCAGAGGGGGGCAAGACGAGGAGAATCAGATCATGAAACGCATATCCATCGATCCCATCACTCGCTTGGAAGGCCACGGCAAGATCGACATTTTCCTGGACGACCAGGGCGAGGTGGCCAACGCGTACTTGCAAATTCCCGAGTTGCGCGGCTTTGAGCGGTTTTGCGTGGGCCGACCGGCCGAAGACATGCCCAATCTCACCGCGCGGATCTGCGGCGTATGTCCCGAGGCCCACCACATGGCCGCCACCAAGGCCCTGGACGATCTGTTTCATGTCGATCCGCCGCCGGCCGCCAAGAAGCTTCGCGAGTTGTTCTACAGCATCTTCTTTGCCACGGACCACACGACGCATTTTTACGCTTTGGGCGGACCCGACTTCGTCGTCGGCCCCCAGGCGCCGCCGGCCGAACGGAACATCCTCGGCGTGGTCAAGAAGGTCGGCATGGAGATCGCCGGCAAGGTCCTCAAGATGCGCCGCGATGGACACGAGTTGATCAAGATGATCGGCGGCCGGCGGGTGCATCCCAACTGGGGTCTGCCGGGTGGCGTGAGCAAGGGCATCAACGAGGAACAGCGCCGCGAGATCGAGCGTTTGGGCCGCGACGCGGTCGAATTCGCGACCTTCTCGCTGAAGCTCTTCCACGACGTGGTCCTCAAGAACACGGATTATGTGAAACTCATTACCGGCGATCTCTATGTCCACAAGACCTACAACATGGGCATGGTCGACGCCCGCAACTGCACCAATTTCTACGACGGCATGATCCGCGTCACCGGCCCGGACGGCAAGGAACACGCCAAGTACCATCCGTCGCAGTACCGCGAGTACGTGGCCGAACGGGTCGAGCCGTGGAGCTACCTGAAGTTCCCCTACCTCAAAAAGGTCGGTTGGAAGGGGCTGGTCGATGGCGTGGATTCGGGCGTGTACAAGGCCACGCCGCTGTCGCGGTGCAACGTGGCCGACGCGATGGCCACGCCCCTGGCCGACGCCGAGTTCCATCGGATGTATGAGACCTTGGGCGGCAAGCCGATCCACCATACTCTGGCCACCCATTGGGCGCGACTGGTGGAATTGCTCTACGCCGCCGAGCGTTGGGTGGAGCTGGCCGCCGATTCGGAAATCACCAGCAAGGATTACCGGGCGATGCCGACCGAAACGCCCACCGAGGGCATCGGCTGCGTCGAGGCCCCGCGGGGCACGCTCACGCACCACTACGTCACCGATTCGCGGGGAATCCTCACCAAGGTGAATCTGGTGGTGGGCACGACGAACAACAACGCCCCGATCTCGATGTCCGTGAAGAAGGCCGCCCAAGGCCTGATCCACGGAGGCAAGGTGAGCGAGGGCCTGTTGAACATGGTCGAGATGGCCTTCCGCGCCTACGACCCGTGCTTCGGCTGCGCCACGCACAACCTGCCCGGACAAATGCCCCTGGAAGTCACCATCCGCGGTCCTCAAGGCGAGGTCCTCCAGCGGCTCTCGCAACACCTGGGATAGTTGCTTTCGCTCGCCCGGGCGTATATTCTGTGCGGTGCGGCGACAATTCGCTTCACTCGAAAGCCAGGGGAGAGCCATGAAAGCAGCGTTCATCGAAGAGCCGGGCCCGCCGGAGAAGATCATCTACGGAGATCTTCCGAAGCCGACGCCGACGGGCAGTCAGGTGCTTGTTCGGGTGGCCGCCGTGGCGGTCAATCCCGTGGACACGTACATCCGCGGCGGGGCCATCGCTTTTCCGCTGCCCAAGCCCTTCATCGTGGGTTGCGATCTGGCGGGAACGGTCGAGGCCGTTGGGCCGGAGGTTCGCCGGTTCCGGCCGGGTGACCGCGTCTGGGGGAGCAACCAGGGGCTGCTAGGCCGCCAGGGCACGTTCGCCGAGTACGTCGCCGTGGACGAGTGTTGGCTCTATCCCACCCCGGCCGGCGTGCCGGACCGCGACGCGGCCGCCACGGCCCTGGTCGGCATCACCGCCCACCTCGGCCTGTTCCGCGACGCCCAACTCCGCCGCGGCGAAACGGTGTTCGTCAACGGCGGTTCCGGCGGCGTGGGTTCGTGCGTGGTGCAAATGGCGAAAATCGTCCAGGCGCGCGTCATCACCACCGCTGGCAGCGAGGAGAAGGCCGAAATCTGCCGCCAGTTGGGCGCCGACCTGGTCATCCACTACAAAAAAGACGACATCGACGCGGCGATCCGCGAGTTCGCGCCCCAGGGAGTCGACGTCTGGTTCGAGACGCTCCGCGAACAGAATCTGGAACGGGCGGTGAACCATCTGGCCTTCCGCGGCCGCTTGATCCTCATGGCGGGCCGCGACGCCCGACCGCAGTTTCCGGTCGGGCCGTTCTACGTCAAGGACTGCTCCGTCCACGGCTTCGCCATGTTCAACGCCCCGCCCGACGAACAACGCCGCGCCGCCGACGACATCAACCGCTGGCTTTCCGAAGGCAAGCTCCGGGCACGGATCGGCCGCGTGATGAAGCTCTCGGAAACCGCCGCCGCCCATCGCCTTCAGGAAGAAAACACCCTGCACAAGGCCGGCACGCTGGCGGGCAAGATCGTCCTGGAACCCTGAGCCAATAAAGCGGCCTGGCCCGGCGCCCGCGTTCCGGAAACACCGTGCCTCGAAACCACGCCGGCAAATTGCCTTGTTGTGCCTGGCCAGCGCCCTCGAATCGCAAAGCCAATAGGCCGTAATCGGCAAACGGACCAACCAAGATCGAGTTCAGCGACTTTAAGGGAGACGGATCATGCATCGTGCCATGCGGACGATTCTGGTCTCGGCGGTTTTCTTGGCCTTGGGCAACGATTTCGCGGCGGCCATGGAAATCCTTCTCGTGCTCAAGGCGAACAAAGAGGTTCCACGTATCTCCGAAGGCGACCTGGTGGAGCTTACCGACGGCCGGCTGGCCGTGGTCTACTCGCGGTTCACCGGCGGGGCCGGAGACGAGTCGGCCGCCGATCTGGCCATGCAGACCTCGGCCGACGGTGGCCGGACCTGGAGCCCAGTCCGCATCCTCGTGCCCAACGAAGGCAAGCGCAACGTCATGTCCGTGAGCCTCTTGCGGCTGAAGAGCGGCGAGCTGTTGCTTTTCTACCTCCGCAAGGATTCGGAGGCCACGTCGTGCAATCTCTACGTGCGGCGGTCGCGCGACGAGCTGGCCACGGTCGGCGAACCGACGCGCGTGACCTTGCTCGAGGGCTACCACGTGGTCAACAACGACCGCGTGGTGCAGCTTTCCACCGGCAGGCTGATCGTGCCGGCGGCGTTGCACACGGGCTTCGACGCCTCGGGCAAGCAGGTGACGCCGTTCGTATATCAGGGCGTGCCGATCGTCTACTTTTCCGACGACGAGGGCCGGACGTGGAAAAAGGACGAAACGCCCATCCCGCCCACCAACCAGCGCAAACTCACGCTCCAAGAACCCGGCGTCGTGGAGCTGACCGACGGCCGGCTGTGGATGTTCATGCGGACCGAGCATGGTTTCCAATACGGCTGCTACTCGACGGACGGAGGCCAGCACTGGTCCGAACCCCAGCCCACGGCGTTGGCCTCGCCGTGCAGTCCGGCCACGGTGGAGCGCTGCCCGTGGTCGGGCCAGCTTGTCTGCGTGTGGAACGATTACCGCGGCGATCATCCCTTCACCCCGCCCAACCGCACTCCGCTCTGCCTGGCAACCAGCGGCGACGAAGGCCGCGCCTGGGGGAAATCGGTCGTCTTGGAGAGCGATCCGAAAGGCTCGTTTTGCTACACGTCGATGACCTGGGGCAAGGACCGGCTGTATCTCACGTACAGCTCGTCCAACGACTGGAAAGTCGTGTCGATCGCCAAGGACTGGCTGGCCTCACGACTAGCCGCCGGTCAGGCGAGCCTGCCGAAGCCCGCCGAGGTCCCCCAAGAACCGCTGATCGCCGAGGCGGTGGATTACGGCCGCTCGTTCATCAACACGAAGGCCCGCTGGAACTCGCCTCGCTTCTGGGTCGAATCGCGTCTGCGGATCAGCGACCCGGCGGCCAAGACGACCCGCGAGTATTTCCAGTGCGGCCTGTGCAAGAGCGAATACACCTTCCCGGCACGGGGAATGTTCCATCCCGACAACTACGATTTCCTGCCCGTGTTCAGCCAGGTTGATTGCGTGGTCTTTCGGCGGCACCTCACCGATCGGGGCAAGTACCTGGAGGTCAAGCCGATCGCCCAGGCCTGGGAAGGGACGGCGCCGGTGGTGAGGCACTTTCGCGGCCGAATGCTCCGCAACGTCGAAGAGATCTCCAAGGCGATGACGGCCGGCAAGCAACTGGTGGGCCAGACCGAGATCCGCGACGAGAAGTCGGGCCGCGTGGCGGTGATCGAGTTCCCGATCAAGACCATCAACTGGCACCGCGACACCGGCCAGTGGCAGGTGGACACGGGCCCCGTGCTCTTGCCCGATCTCACGGTTCCCGCCGACCAATGGTCGTCGAAGCTCCGCCTGGCCTTCGTCGCCTTCAACGCCCCGGACTGGGCCGAGTTCCTCATCGACGAGCCGACGCCCATCCGCGACGGTGAAAAAGAAGCGGCCAAGGTGTTCCACTACATTCGGCAGTTCGCTTGCCCCGCCCGAAATGTCCTCGTCGCGCAGGACGAATAAGTCAGAAGTCCAGTCGGCTTGGAGTCACATCGGGGCACGCAAGGTTGGTTCCAAGCGAAACCAGTCAGGCGTCCCCGGATTTTCTCCGTGGATTTCCTCGATTTTTCATCCGCTGGGGGAGCTTGGCGGTAAATTGACAGGTAACCCTTCCTTTTTTTGAATCGCCTTAAATGGCTTCCGTCCATCGGGTTGCGTGCAATGGAAACTAGCTTGGACGCGGAAGCCGATCAGAGATGGGCCGACACCCCCGATTGGGGAGTTGCAAGAGCCGGTTTTCACGATTAGGCTAGATTCGGTAACCTGCATTGTTTTCCACCCTGAGTAACTCGCCTTTAGAAAGATCCGCCGACGCGACCGCAATCATCGCGTCCCGCCTTCCTGCCTGAGACCAGCGCGAGTGCAAAGGCCTCGTTCCATCGAGGCAAGACGCCGCGCTTGAAATGCGTGGAAACTGTGGCAAGGTCTCCGAAATGAGGCTCTGCCTGGGAGACTCGGTTCTGGACCGTGGTGCTAGCCATTGGGATCCGCAACGACATAAGCCATCTTCGCTGGGACGAAAAGCCGCCGTACTGAAGCGGAGATTCCGTCCCGATGCATCCTCGAGGGGATTTTCGATGAGATTGAAGAGCATCTTGCCGTGCTTGTTGCTCGTAGTCGCTGTTGCTTTGGTGGTTTGCGCGGGAGAGCAGCCGACGCCGCCCAACGCGGGACCGGGAACCGATGCCGAAGCCGCGGCGAGGGCGGCCTACGAAGCGGCTGAAAAAGCCGCCCGAGAGGCAGAAGCCGCGGTGGCGCCCTTGCGGGCCGCCATGCAAAAGGCCGACACCGAATTCGCCAATGCAAGTCGAATCGCCAATGCCAAGCGGCAGCACGCCACGGATACGAGGAATCTGGCGGGCGAGCCGGGCGCGGCCGAGTTGAAACAGGCCGAAGCGAACTTACCGGAGGCCATCAAGGCCCTGACCGAGGCGACCAACGCCAAGCCGCCGCTGGACCAGGCGCTCGCCGAGGCCAAGGCCGCGGCCGCCCCGTTGCAGCAAGCATACGACGCGGCCGAGAAGGCGGCCCGAGAGGCGGAAGCCGCGGCCAAGGCGGCCGCGGACGCGGCCAACAAGGTCGACGAGGAGGCCAAAAAGGCTTCGGCCGAAGCCGCCGCCAAGCGGAGAACAGCCGACCTTGCCAAGGCAACTCTCGGCCGTGCCCAGCAAAACGAACAGCAAGCCGTCGCCCAGCTTAACGCCGCCGAACAAAAGCTTCCCGAACTCGAAGCCCAAAAGAAGGCGGCCGACGATGCCCTAGCCGCGGCCAAGAACCAAGTGGCCGCGGCCATGGCGGCGTATCAGGCGGCCGAGCAGGCGGCCCAGGCCGCGGAGGCCAACGCCAAACCGGTCACCGACGCGGAGAAGCAGCAAGCCGCCGCCGACGCGGACGCGAAGCGCAAGGCGGCCGACGCAGCCAAGGCGGCCGTGGCTCAAGCCCAGCAGGCCGAACAGCAAGCGCAGGCCCAAGTCAACGCAGTGGCCAAGATTTTGGCCGAGGCCCCGGCGCAAAAGAAAGCCGCCGACGATGCCTTGGCCGCCGCCAAGAACCAAACAGCCGCCGCGGCCGCCGCTGCGGACGCGGCCGAAAAGGCCGCCCAAGAGGCCGAAGCCAAGGCCAAGCAGGTCGCCGCCGACGCGGCGAAGCCCGACGCCGAGAAGAAGCAGGCGGCCGATGATGCCGCCGCCAAGCGCAAGGCCGCCGATGCGGCCAAGGCGGCCGTGGCTCAAGCCCAGCAGGCCGAACAACAAGCGCAGGCGCAGGTCAATGCAGTGGAGAAGATCCTGGCCGAGGCCCCGGCGCAAAAGAAAGCCGCCGACGATGCCTTAGCCAATGCGAAGAACCAGGTGGCTGCCGCCATGGCGGCCCATCAGGCGGCCGAGCAGGCGGCCCAGGCCGCGGAGGCCGCCGCCAAAGCGGTCGCCGAACGGGCCAACCGCTCCGACCAGCAAAAGCAGCAAGCGGCCGAGGACGCGGCCGCCAAGCGCAAGGCGGCCGAAGCGGCCAAGGCTGCGCTGGCGCAGGCCCAGGCTGCCCAGCAGAACCTCCAGAAGCAAGCCAGCGCCGCGGAGCAAAAGCTGGCTCGCGGCGTGTCGCAGAAGAAATTGGCCGAAACGTCGCTTGCGAACGTGAGGAAGCAGATTGCCAACGCCACGGCAACATTGGCCGCGGCCGAAGCGGCGGCCCAGGAAGCGGCCAAGGTTGCCGAGGCCAAGACCCAGGCCGCGGCCCAAGCGGCGGCCAAACGGAAGGCGGCCGCGGACACCGCGGCGGCGCTGGCTCAGGCCCAGCAGGCCGAGCAACAAGCCCAGACCCAGGCCAACGCCGCCGCCAAGGCGCTGGCCGACGCAACCGAGCAAAAGAAAGCGGCCGACGCGGCCCTGACCAACGCCAAGAATCAAGCGGCCGCCGCGGCGGCCGCCGCGGACGCGGCGGAAAAGGCCGCCCAGGAGGCCGAAGCCAAGGCCAAGCAGGTCGCCGCCGACGCGGCGAAGCCCGACGCCGAAAAGAAGCAGGCGGCCGATGACGCGGCGGCCAAGCGCAAGGCCGCGGATGCGGCCAAGGCCGCCCTGGCCCAGTCGCGGCAGGCCGAGCAAGCGGCCCAGGCCCAGGTCGCGGCCATGGAGAAGAAGGTCGCCGACGCCGACGCGCAGAAGAAAGCGGCCGACGCGGCCCTGGCCAACGCCAAGAATCAAGTGGCCGCCGCGGCCGCCGCGCATCAGGCGGCGAGGGAGGCGGGCAAGGACGTCTTGGCCCTCGACGACGCCGCCCGGCAGACCGCCGCGGACGCCGCCGCCAAACGCCAGGCCGCCAACGCGGCCAAGGCCGCCCTGACCCCCTTGGCCCAGAAACTCGAGCAAGCCGCCGTTCAAGCCAATGCCGCGGCCCAAAACCTGGCCCGCGCCGAAGCCAGAAAAAAAGCGGCCGAAGAGAACCTGGCCAACCTGAAGCAGCGGATCGCCTCGGCCAAGCAAACGTACGAAGCGGACGAAAAAGCCGCCAAGGAAGCCGAAGCCGTTGCCGCTCCGTTGAAGGTCGAAGCCGAGAAGACCCGCGCCGCCTACCTCGCCGCCATGAAGGTCGCCGACGAGAAGCGCGCGGCGGCCGAGCAGGCCAAGGCCGCGCTCTACCGGTTGGTCGCCGCCAGGCAAGTGGCCAGCCTGATGGACAGCCCGGATCCGCCGCAGCCGGCCAACGGGATCGACGCGATCGTGTTCGCCAAGTTGAAGGCGCTGGGCATCCAGCCGGTTCTTTGTTCCGACGCGGTCTTCGTGCGCCGCGCCTATCTGGACTTGACCGGCAAACTCCCCAAGGCCGAGGAGGCCAAGGCCTTCATCCAGAATCCCGACAAAAACAAACGCGTCGCGCTGATCGACCGGCTGCTCGACGAGCCGGCGCATTTCGATTATTGGGCCATGAAATGGAGCGACATCCTCCGGGTGAAGGCCGAGTTTCCGGTCAAGGTCTGGCCCAACGCCGCGCAGGCCTATCATCGCTGGCTGTGGGAATCCGTCGCCCGAAACAAGCGCTACGACCAATTCGCCCGCGAGTTGCTCACCTCCAGCGGGAGCAATTTCCGCGTCGGCCCGGTTAATTTCTATCGCGCGATCCAGAATCGCACTCCCGAGGGGATCGCCGCGGCCGTCGGCATGGCGATGATGGGCACGCGGATTCGATCCTGGCCCGAGGAACGGCAAAAAGGCATGGCCGCCTTCTTCTCGCAGGTCGGTTACAAGCCCACCAGCGAGTGGAAAGAGGAAATCGTGTTCTGGGATCCGCTCAATTCCGTGGCCGTGCCGGGCAGCATCGCCCGCGGCGAAGACGCCGTGGCCAAGGCGATCACGGCCACCAACCAGATTCCCCAGACGCTGCCGCAGCCGTTGAGCGAGAACGGGCCCTTGGAGGCCATGTTTCCGGACGGCACGAAAGTGACCATTCCGCCGAACCGCGATCCGCGCGAAGTGTTCGCCGACTGGTTGATTCGGCCGGAGAATCCTTGGTTCGCCAAAGCGATCGCCAACCGTACCTGGGCGTGGGCGATGGGGCGGGGCATCATTCACGAACCCGACGACATCCGCGACGACAACCCCCCCAGCGCCCCCGAGCTTCTGGCCTATCTCGAAAAGGAACTCGTCTCCAGCGGCTTCGACTTGAGGCGCCTGAAGCGATTGATCTTCACCTCGACGGTATACCAGTTCTCGTCCATCCCGCGGTTCAAGGGGCCCGAGGCGCGGGCGAACTTCGCCAGTTACCTGTTGCGTCGCGTCGAGGCCGAGGTGCTGATCGACGCGCTGAATGGGATCACCGGCAGTACGGATTTGTACACCAGCGCGGTCCCAGAGCCTTTCACCTATATTCCCAAGGACATGTCGGCCGTCGCCCTGGCCGATGGCAGCGTGACCAGCTCGTTCCTGACGCTCTTCGGGCGTTCCTCGCGGTCGACCGGGATGGAATCGGAGCGCGTCAACGAACTCGCCTCGACCCAGTGGCTGCACATGCTCAATTCGGTGGCGATTCAGAACAAGCTTCAGAACGGGCCGAAGCTCAATGCGCTGCTTGCCGCGGGCGGGACGACCCAGGAAATCGCCGAGAGGCTCTACCTGACGATCCTCTCGCGGTTTCCCACCGAAGCCGATTTGAAAACGCTGGAAGAATATGCGCAGCGTGGAGTCACCAAGGGTCGGGACATGTGGATCGACGTCGCCTGGGCGCTGGTCAACAGTCCCGAATTCTTGCTGCGGCATTGATGGATCGCCACGGCGGCCAGGACGAGCGAAAGGTATGCGTGAGCGGATTCCAAGCGGTCGGTTGACACGACGCCAGACAAAGGAGGAGATTGAAATCATGACTCGTACCCCCAAACGCGACAGCGCCAAGGAGGTCTCCCGGCGCGAGGTCATGCGGCAGGGCATTTTGGGCGCCGCGGGAATGGTCGCGGCGAGCGGCCTGGAGTACCGTGTCTACGCCGCCGAGCCCGCCAAAACGCCCGAGCAAAAACTGGCCGACGAGAAAGCGGCCCGCGACGAGGCCGCCAAGGCCAAGGCCAAAACCAAGAAGACCCAAATCAAATCGGTCATCCAGATTTTCCTTTGGGGCGGCATGTCGCACAACGACACCTGGGACCCGAAACCCGGCACCGGCTATGACTATCTCGGCGAGTTCGACAAGTTCATTCCCACCAACGTGCCGGGAATTCAGCTCAGCGCCCTGTTCCCCAAACTCGCCCAAAAGGCCGACAAGTTCTCCTTGATCCGCAGCATGACCCACGGCAACAACGGCCACGAGACGGCGGCCTACCTGATGCAGACGGGTCACGACCCTGCCGGGCGTCTGGCCTATCCCAGCGTCGGCGCGATCTTCACCTTCTTCAAGAAGGAGCAGTACAAGGGGCTGCTTCCGCCGTATGTGGTGATGCTGGAAGCGGCCGGGCGGTTCTCCGAGGAGGGGTTCCTCGGACCGGCGTACAAGCCTTTCGCCACGGGCGGCGATCCCAACGCCCCCCGCTTCGAGGTCCAAGGCATCATCAACCGGGGAATCGACGACAACCGGCAAAAGGCCCGTCGCGACTTGCTCGACAAGATGAATCTCGTCGGCTACGGCCTGGCCGATGTCCCGGAAATGGCCGCCGCCGAAGAGAGTCGCCAGAAGGCCTATGGGCTGATCCTCGGCAGCGGGCGAGAAGTGTTCAATCTCGACAACGAACCGACGGAACTGCGTGACCGTTACGGCCGCAACACGTTCGGGCAGGAATGTTTGGTGGCGCGGCGGCTGGTCGAGGCGGGCGTGCCCTACATCACCATCAGCTTCCCAGGCGGCTGGGACACCCATTCGAATCACTTCGCGACCATGAGGGCCCAGTGCGCCAGCCTTGACCAAGGTTTGGCCACGTTGCTCGGGGACCTGAGCGATCGCGGATTGCTCGACAGCACCCTCGTTTGGTGCACCGGAGAGTTCGGCCGGACGCCCAGGGTTTCGTGGGAACCGCCGTGGAATGGCGGACGCCATCACCACGGCGATGTCTTCACCGTGCTGGTGGCTGGCGGCGGTTTCAAGGGCGGCCTCGTGGTCGGGGCGTCCGATGAGAAGGGCGAAAAGGTCAAGGAACGGCCCGTCTATCCCGCGGACCTGTTGGGCAGCTTCTATCTGCTGGCCGGCATCGACGCGGCGGCGAAGCTGCCGCATCCCTGGGGCGAGGACGCCCACGTGCTCGACACGGAAAAAGAGCGGATGAAATCGGCGGGAATGTTGGAAGAGATCATGTAAAGCCATTGGCCCATTACGGGGACGGTCCCGCGTTTCGCGTCTGGCGGCGACGCCCGCGAACCGGTCGTCCCCTGGGGCGGAAAGGGGCAAGACGCGCCGAGAAATCGCCCCCCCGCCCCGGATGGTCACACAATCGGCGACGAACGCGGAAAAAGCGGAGGAGTCCATGGGCAAATCATGTCAACTTTTTCTCCTGAGCCTGGCTGTCGCGATGGTCGCGGCATCGTCGGTCTGGGGACAGGCCCAGTACATCGGCTACGTCTATCCTGCCGGCGGACAGCAGGGAAGCACCTTCTCGATCCGGATCGGCGGCCAGAGTCTCCGACACTGCGATAGCGTCATCGTCACCGGCGAGGGAGTCTCCTGTCGGCTGGTCGAGTATTATCGGGTGCTCGACAATCAGGAGATGGCGTTCCTCAACCAGCAGCTCAACGAACTGCAAAATCAGAAAAAGGAATTGGACGACGTTCTGACGGCGAAGATGGTCGCCTACGAGTTTCCCGCGCCGATCGGCCCGGAGGCGGGAGCGGCCCTGGACCGTTCGCTGATTTGCCCGGTCTGCGCGACCGCCAACGCGCCGGACGCCAAGGTTTGCATTAAATGCAACGCCAAGCTGGAGCAACCCCAGCCCAAAGAGGCCGCGAAGCCCGACGCCCCCAAGTCCGAAAAGGAAATCGCCAGGCAAAAGCTGATCGAACGGATCCGCAGGCGGTTCGCCGAGGACGAACGGTTGCCGGCGGTCTGGTCCCAGACGGAACTCGTTTTCGCCGAAGTGACGGTGGAGCCGGACGCGAAGCCGGGACGCCGCGAGATCCGCGTGGTCAGCAAACTGGGCGTCTCCAATCCGTTGCCTTTCTACATCGGGCAAGTGCCCGAGGTCGCCCGCAAGCCGATGAAGACCTGCCAGCTTCCCATCCTCGGCAAGGAACACCTGGCCCAGCGCTATCGTCCTCCAGAAGAAGAGGAAGTGCGGGTCACGGTGCCGTGCACGATGAACGGCCAGATCGCGCCGGGCGAGATGAACCGGTACCGGTTCCAGGCGACCAAGGGGCAGCGGCTGGTCATCGCGGCCAAGGCCCGCGACCTCGTCCCCTACGTGGCCGACGGCGTGCCCGGCTGGTTCCAGGCGGTGATGCGGCTTCGCGACTCCAACGGCAGGGAACTCGCCTACAGCGACGATTTCTACTTCCACCCGGATCCGCTGATTTATTTCGAGGTCCCCGAGGACGGCGAATATGTCCTCAGCATCAATGAAGCGTTGTTCCGAGGCCGGGAGAGCTTCGTCTATCGCATTACCATCGGCGAGTTGCCGTATGTGGCGAGCATTTTCCCGCTCGGCGGACGCATCGGCGAACCGGTCAAGATCGAGACCCTCGGCTGGAATCTGGAGAAGACCACCATTGCGCCCCCGAAGGAAACCAAGCCCGGACACTACCTGATCACGGCCACCAACGGCGGCGTGGTTTCCAATCAAGTGCCGTTCGCCCTCGATACCCTGCCCGAATGCGTCGAGCAAGAGCCCAACGATGAACCGGCCAAGGCGCAGAAAGTGACCCTTCCGATCATCGTCAACGGTCGCTCGGATCGGCCCGGCGACTGGGACGTTTTCGAAGTCGAGGGAAAAGCCGGCGAGACGATCGTCGCCGAGGTCCATGCCCGGCGCCTCGGTTCTCCCTTGGATTCGTTCCTGAAAGTCAGCGGTCCCGACGGCAAGATCATCGCGCTGAACGACGACCATTACGACGCGGGCTCGGGCTTCAACACCGACCACGCCGATTCCTACCTGATGGTGAAGCTGCCAGCCGACGGGAAGTACCTGGTTCACCTCGGCGACACGCGGCGTCAGGCCGGAAAGGAGTATGCTTACCGGCTCCGCATCAGCCCGCCCCAGCCCGATTTCGCCCTCCGGGTAGTGCCTTCCCGAATCTGTATTCCCAGCAAAGGCTCCGCGGCCGTGACGGTCTTCGCCATCCGCAAGGATGGATTCGACGGGCCGATCACGCTGAGTTTCAAGGATCTGCCCAAGGGCGTCGAATCGCCGGGCGCGACGCTTGGACCCAAGCAAGAGGCCGTGGGACTCGGCGTGAAGACCACGCTCGAAGAGATGGAAAAGCCGGTCAACGTGGTCGTGGTGGGCGCCGCCAAGGTCGGCGACCGGGAGATCGTGCATGAGGCGGTGCCGGCCGAGGACCGGATGCAGGCCTTCCTCTGGCGCCACCTCATGCCGGCCGAGACGTTGCCATTGCTCGTTTTCAATCCCGGTTATCAGCCCCCTGCCGACCGCATTCGGCCGCCCATCCGCGACGAGGACCGGCCAAAGAACTTGCCCCGCAATCTGACCCGGGGGTCCGTCGATTGGTACTTGAGGCAACTCGAAGGGCTGTACCAGGAATGGTATCTGACCGACGAGTTCGTCAATCGCGAGATCGCCAACGTCGAGGCCCGCCTGATCCAGTAAAAGGGTCTTCCCAAAATCTCCCCTCTCCCGCTTGCGGGAGAGGGGCCGGGGGTGAGGGCGGCTGAAATCGCAGCGCGTTTTTCAGCCCGATCCCAAGGCCCGCTTGCCCTCGCCCTGACGTGGCCCGTGCTCGCAACCCAATCGTGGGCGGCGGCGATGGGTCGGGAGTCTTTTTCCTTGTCGGCGGAAGAAGTCTCTTTGGCGGCTCCAGGGCCGGCGGTTCAATCGGCCAGGCGAAAAAAACGAAGGGAGCAGAGTAAGTTCAGTCGCGATCCGGATCGTAATCCGCCCAGAAGGACTGGTCGGGGTTGCGGTAGAGTTCGAGCAAGCGTCGGGCGATTTTCACGGGATGGTGCCAGCGGCGCACGAAGCACAGCCCGCGCCGGCCCAGGTCCTCGCGCAACTTGGCGTCCTCCAATAGCGTTGCCAAAGCGGCGGCGAGCGAGTCGGGCGAAGCGTTTTGGATCGGTAATTCCTCGCGCATCGCCGGCGGGATTCTGGCCAGATCCGCCTCGTGGAGATACGCCACCACCGGCACGCTGAGGGCCATGGCCTCGACAGCCAACGCCCCGTACCACCCCAGCCGAAGCTGGTCCACCAGAATGTCGGCCTGGCCATACACCTTCAAGGCCTCGGCCCGAGGCAACCCTTCGACAAGTCGCAACGTGTGTGGATGCGTGGCTTGAAGGGCTTCGGAGGCGGCCAAGAGGAACTCCGTTCCCTTGATCGATCGGTTCGACGGGGCGTGGACGACGACCGGCAGCGCATTGGGGGGCTTGAGTTCGGGGTCGGGAATCTCGGTCGGAAGGGCCACGTAGGGCAAGAACTCGGCCGAGGGCACGTGGGCCAACAGGTCGGGATTGAGGCAAAACGCCTTGTCGGCCCAACGGAGAAGGACTTCGCATGAACGGCGGAGCCGGGCCTCGAGGGCGGCGTCGCAGCCGGGAATGTCGCAGATGCCCTCCTGGCACGGCGAATAAGCCCGATGCGATGTGGCGCCGCGGTAACGCACCTCGCAACCCTGAAAGGTCACGAAAATTCGCTTGCCCAGGAACTTCCAAAGCGGTAGATCGCGGCGGTCAAACAGTCGGAACCGTCCCTCGCACCGCAGCAGGCTCCGCCCGCTGTACAGGTGCAACACGTCGAACTCGCGTGCGTGCCTCAGTCCGTAGAAAAACGGTCTCAGCGACCGGTGGAGCGTGCCCCTCCAACCGCTGGGTGGAGCAAAGACCTCGGTCGCGGCGGAGAACCTCGGCAGCGGCTCGAAATCGATCGACCAGCTCCGACCCGGGACGCCAACCCGGCGGCGGGCGGCGTTTTCGGCGTCGGCCAGCGACGAGGCCTGGCTGCCGAAATTGAACGGGGCGTGAAGGACGTTCATCGGCGTTCCCCCGGCGACTCGATCGATCCCTTCGACGACGTGGACGCGGTCGGTGGAGCGGACAAGCCAAGCAGAGCATCCAAGACGACTTTGCCCAACACCCGCTCGAAATGCGGCTCGGCGCGGTACCGATCGTTCCCAGAACAAGGAATTTCGCGATCCAGCCGGCCCTCAAGCCATAGCCCGAACAGTTCGAGCAGCTTCCGGGCGATGGCGCCGGGTTCGGCCGGACAGCAAATCCCGGCCGAAGTCTCTTGAAGCATCCGGCTGACTTCGTTTTCGCCGCCGACGGCGAGGATGGGCCGCCGCGCCGCGAGATAGTCGAAGAGCTTGCGCGGGATGACGGAGCGAAGGCCTCGGGGCGCGACCAGCAAGAGCATCGTGGCGCGGGCCGCCCAACGCATGGCCTCGTCGTAGGAACATGGGGGGTTGGCCTCCACCACCGCGTCCAGCGGCGGACCTTGCCACAAGGCCCGTTCCGCGTCGGTAAACTCGCCGACAAGCACCAGCCGAAACCGCTCAGCGAAACGCCGGTCGGCGTGGAACGCTTGCTGGAGTCCTTCAAAAAACGGTTCAGGCGACGCCTCCCGCCAGGACAGCGTGAAACGGCCGGTATAGACCAGGCGAAACACGCCATCCTCCCGCTCGTGGGCCCCGGCATCGCACGCCAGAAATCCGGTCGGCAGGACATGGATTCGGTCCCTGGCGCATGGGACGCGCCTGGCGAAATCGTCGGCCACGGGCTGGGCGTTCGCCGTAACCCAACTTGCGTGGCGAATGACGCATCGCTCCAGTTGCCGGTCGAACCATCCCCGAATCGGCAGCCGGATTTCCTCGCGGTGGGGTTCCAAAGTCCAACCATCGCGAAAATCCGCCAGCCACGGCGTATCCAAGGCCCTTTTCAGGCGCCAACCGATCCAATGAACGGACTCCGGCGGGGAACTGGTGATGACGAGGTCCCAGGGCGCTTGACGGGCCTGACGAAGGGCGGCCGCGGCCGCGGCCCATGACCACCCGACAAACACATCCGGCACCAACAACCATCGGCGAACCCAACGGCGAAATCTTCTTCTGGGCCGGGCGGCGGCAGCGTGGGAAGGCGATCGAGGCCGGCGCAAGTACCGCGGAAGCGGCACGTGCAGCACCCGGCTGCCGCAAAGCCCTTGCTCGATCCGCTGGGGAACAAGCAGCGTCACGTCGCAATTCCGCTCCACCAGGAAGCGTTCCATGATTCGGGCACGCTGCACTCCGGCCGAGATCTCCGGGGGATAATGGAAGGCCACAAGGAGTACGCGAAGACTCTGCATGGCTGGGCAAACTCACGCAACGGTCCAGCGGCGGCTTCTCAAGCAACCGCTCGCGTCCCGTTCTCAACCGTTCATCCTCGACAACGAAGCGCACAATCGTCCATGGGCACTCCGCCGTTTGCGAAAAAGGGAGACCTCCGGGACGGGCACGCAAGGAAATTGCGATTCTTTTGGAGACGAAAGCCGTCTGCCCGAAAGCCCGAGAGGCATCTGTCCACCGGGCCGAGAGCATGTTTCATAACATGACGTTTCATACCACGACGGAGCGTGGTCTCCGGTTTCTGACTGCCCTCCAGGTTCCATGAACTTGCCAACTTCTCAACATCCCTGTACACAAATCGGCGTTGGCCATCCATTCAAGTGGCTTGCAGACCCAGGAAAAGGGCATAACCCACCAGCAGCAGGCCGCCTTCCCAGCGGGCAATCGCCAGACCGCGAAACATGATCGGCGCCAGCCCAACGGCGAACACGACCATGACCGGCAAATCGAA
>Ga0129299_1001000_pt1 | contig 18944 bp, 12 predicted proteins | sample ConPoolayeCmetaG_FD_94477 | JGI IMG/M metagenome (GOLD analysis project Ga0129299, IMG submission 94477) | Hot spring microbial mat communities from California, USA to study Microbial Dark Matter (Phase II) - Cone Pool mat layer C metaG ...
CTAATTACTTATACAAGTTTTGATAATACTCCAGATATTGGAACAATTGCTTTGATTAATGTTTATTTTGATTTCGATAAAGCCACTATTCAAAAAAATTCAGATGAAGCAATTGATGCTGTATTCGCATTAATGAAAGCCTTTCCCAATATGGTTATAGAAATAAGAGGTCATACTGATTCTCTGAATTCTACAGGTGACCCGAATTATAATCTGAAACTGTCTCAACGCAGAGCAGATGCAGTCAAACAAGCCTTAGTCCGAAAAGGGATCTCAGCCGATAGAATCCAGACTATCGGTTATGGTGAAAAGCAACCAATAGCAGACAATAAAAATGAGGAAGGAAGAGCATTGAATCGACGAACTGAATTTAAAGTTATAAAGAAATAATTATTAATTTCGGACGTTTTAATCCGATAAGTTGAATCTAAAGATTTTATGATGGCGTTTTTCTTAAACAGAATAGAACGGGAACGAGTTACTGTTCTCAAAATGATTGAACTTTATTGCAAACTTAATCATAAAAATAATGGGAGGCTTTGCAATGAATGTCAGTCTCTATCTGATTATGCTATGAAAAGGCTTGAGAACTGCCCGTATGAGGATGAAAAACCAACCTGCAAGAACTGTCCCATTCATTGCTATCGAAAATACGAAAAGGACAAAATACGTGAAATAATGAGATTTTCAGGTCCAAAAATGCTGCTTTACCATCCTTATTTAGCTATTATGCACCTTATTGATAATAATAAATCAAAGAACAAAGGCCAAGAAACACAAACATATCCTATTAATAGTAAAATCTAAAAAAGTCAATAACTCTTTTGCTGCCATTTAATGATAATAATTATTTTTGTATGATTTTCTTTATCAAAAAGTAAATATTTCAAATGATTATATCAACAAATAGATTAAAATTTCTGCTGATTGCCGGATTATTTTTTCTGATAAGCAGAAATTTATATAGCGAATACCAATGGCAGATTATTCCGTTCAATTCCCTTTCTACATTGACAGACGTCCACTTTTTTGATGAAAAAAATGGAATAATTGTGGGTGATTCCGGGACGTATCTTGTTACAAGTAATGGCGGCTCAAACTGGCTTGAATTACCTAAACTAACAAAAAAAAATCTAACATCTATTAAATTTATAGATTCCGATTTTGGTATAATCACTTCTTATGATACCCTTTTCATAACAAGAGATGGTGGTAAAACATGGCAGAAAAAAGGTTTTGGTATTGAAATAAATTTTTATCAGCTTGGTTTCAGTGATAAAAATAATATATGGGTGGTTGGTGATTTGGGTTATTTATTACATTCTTCTGATGGTGGCTATAATTGGAATAAATCTATTATTGCCCCTGATTTTGATCTTTTTAATATCTATGTAATTGATAATAAGAAAATTCTTGTGTCAGGTTCTGATGGATTTATTGCCAGAATTGTTAATAACGGAGAATTAATAGAATATTTAGATATTGGATTTGATTCATTCATTACATCAATGTATTTTATCAACGAAAAAACTGGTTTCGTGAGCGTTGATTCTTTAAAAATTCTTAAAACAACTGACGGGGGTGGTAGCTGGTTAGAAGTCCATAAGTCAGATCCCGATGATTGGGTTATGTCCTTTGTTTTTACTGATAATACAAATGGATGGGCAGTAACTGATCTTGGATTGATCTTAAAAACAGCAGACGGAGGTAATAACTGGGATCAGGTCTTGAACACGGGTCGTCCTTTGAATTCTTGTTTTTTTTATAATAAATTCTTTGGTTTCATAACAGGTTTTATGGGAACCATATATAAATATTCCGATTTCATAAACTCTACTGATGATGAAAATCAATCCGATAAAACTGGTTATTATATATCTTTAAATGAAGGTAATATAAACATAAAAAAACTTGCTTATGGTGACAAAATACAATTATTTAATTATTTAGGTGAATTGCTATTCATGACAAATGCAACTTCAACTGAATTAAGCATTCCAAAACTTTCTTTGAGCAATGGTTTGTATTTTGTGGTTATAAATAATAAAGTTATTAAATCAATTATATTCTGATGTAATTTGCCGTTAAACACTATTAATAATAACTCTATTGATATTATAATTATAAATTATAACAATTTTGAATTAACAAGAAATTGCATCAATTCTATAAAGGATTCATATAAAAATAGAATAAATATTTATGTAATTGACAATAATTCTACCGATGACTCAGTTGAACAACTTAAAAATTTTTTCCATGATATAGAAATAATTTCCAATTCTGCTAATTTAGGTTACGCTTATGCAGTCAATTGTGGTTTTCGAGTTTCAAAATCAGATATAGTAATAATTTCTAATAATGATGTAGTTTATCCACCAGATTCAATAAGTAATTTAATTGAACCTTTTTATAGAATGGAAAATATTGGAGTGATTGGTCCTCAGCAAATGTATCCTGATGGTAAGTGGCAATATAGTTATGGAACCTTTCCGGGAATAAAAACAGCTTTGATGGATTTACTATTTATTACTTATTTCAGTCACTTAATAAAAAAAATTCAATGGAAACTTAAAATCTCAAGCAAGGAAATAAAACCAGTTGAATACATTGATGGTGCAATAATGGCTATCAAAAGAACAGCATTTCAAGATGTTAATGGTTTCGATGAAGATTATTTTTTTTATACCGAAGAGGCAGACTTTTGTTACAGACTTAAAAAAAAGGGGTGGAAAATACTTTTCAATCCTAAGTCAGAGGTTATTCACGTAAGAGGTGGAAGCACTTCAAGAATGGGATTAGATCCTAAAAATGTTGAAATGTTTATCAGTTCCAAGATAAAATTTTGTAATAAGCACTTAAATACTATAGAAACAAAGATGTTCATCCTTCTGGAGAAATTTCATCATTTCCTATTAGCATATTTTTTCAAAATCTTAGATTTGGTGTTTAAAGAGAAGATTAATTATATCACCCGAAAGAAATTAATTGTTGGAAATTTACATGATGGCTGGAGAAATGTCAGTAAGTAAATCTTATGATCTGGTTATAGCCTATAGAATTTATCCCGGTATATCGAAAATTCCACCAGTGTTCTCTGATAACAAACTCAAACTATCGGAACTCTGCGTTATCAGTTTCAAAGAAGCCTTGAATAATCTTAACTTTAAAATTTATGCAATATTAGACAATTGTCCGGCTGAATACATTGAGCTTTTTAAGTATTATTTTCCCAAAGATAACTTAGAAATAATATCTTTACCAAAAACCGGAAACGCTGGCACATTCGGATTACAAATACAATTATTGCTTGAACAGAATCATTCAGATTATGTCTACTTTGCTGAGGATGACTATTTTTATCTTCCCAATACTTTTCAGGAAATGCTTTCTTTTATAAAAAATGATGATGTTGATTTTGTTTCCCCTTACGATCACCCTGATTATTACAATTTAGAACTTCATAATTATAAATATCAGACAAAGAAGACACTAAATATTGAGTGGAGAACATCAGGATCTACCTGTATGACATTCCTAACAAAAAAAAGCACCTTAGAAAAAACTCAGAAATTATTTAGAACCTATACAAGGAACAATTATGATGCAAGTATCTGGCTTGCCCTAACCAGAGAAAGAATCAACGATATCAGTTTTTTATTCAGGGAAGGTCTGAAAAACAAATTATATCAGAGGATTCTGTTGAAAGCTTTCTTTTTTTCACCATTCAGATTTTTTTATGGTAAGAGATGGAAACTCTGGACTCCTGTTCCATCGCTTGCCACACATATGGATAGCGAACATTTAGCCCCGGCTATAGATTGGAATAAGTTATTCCAAAATAGTAAAGAAAAATTAATTTTTTCTCATTAATAAAATTGTTATTTTTGATTTTGTCAAATATTTAATAGTATTATTTGACTATTACTGTAAACTTAAAGTCAGGAGATTTTTATGGCACTAATTATTACTGAAGAATGTATCAATTGTGGAGCTTGCGAACCTGAGTGCCCAACAGAAGCAATTTCTGAAGGACCTGAGATTTATGTTATTGACCCAAATAAATGCGTTGAATGTGTAGGTCATTACGATTCCCCACAATGTGCAGCTGTTTGCCCGGTTGATTGTTGTGTCAAACCATAATAATAGATTTTTAACAGAACAAGCCGATACTGTTTCTTGTATCGGCTTTTTTTTATTTGCTTATGCCTCATTCTGTTATTAAAAAATAACTTATGCAATCAAAATTACAAGGTGAAATATATATAAAAAATGATAGAATAATCGATTTTATCGAAAAAATCGGCTATGTTAAAATTATAAATGAAGGCACTGAACTTTTATTTGAAAATGCTTATGTTTTTCCCGGCTTTTGTGACCATCACGGACATATTACAGGCTTTGGAAGGTCTCTATCGATGATTAACTTTGCTGGTTGTAATTCAGCAGAGGAATGCTGCGAAAAAGCTAAGAATTCAAATCAGATTTATAATGAATGGATAATTGGTTATGGGTGGAATCACGAGAATTGGATAAACAAAGAACTTCCCGACAAAAAGATAATTGATCACTATTTTCCTGATAATCCCGCCTATTTCCTTAGAGTTGACGGGCATACAGCATGGGTTAACAGCAAGGCTTTAAAAATTGCCGGAATAGGCTCTAATCCTAAAAATCCGTCAGGCGGGAAAATATTATTAGATGATTCAGGCTCTCCAACAGGTATTCTTATTGACAATGCTATGGAATTAGTAAATTCCATTATCCCAAAACTAACAGAAAATAACATAAAATCATTTATACTCAAGGCAGTTGATGAGCTTCTCAAATATGGAATTACAGAAGTTGATGATATGGATGTTGATCCGGGTTATCTATCAATATTTAAAAAATTAGATGATTCAAACGAGCTTAAGATAAAAGTTAATTCTTACGTTAAAGCACAGAATGATGAATATTTAAAATATAACGTGATACCAGAAAAATTTAATAATTTCAAAATAAAAGGTATAAAATTTTATTCCGATGGTGCTCTTGGCTCCTATGGGGCTGCTATGATTAAACCTTATAGTGATAACAAATTGAATTCGGGGCTTCTTTTGATTTCAGCCAACGACTTATTAGAAAAATGCAAAAAGGGTATCAACTCAGGGTTTTCAATTGCAACTCACGCCATTGGAGACCTTGCTAACAGGTTAATAATTGATGTGTATGCTAAACTACTGGAGAGTTATCCTGATGAAAATCCCAAATTAAGAATTGAGCATGCTCAAATTATTCATCCCGATGACCTAAAAAAAATTAAAACCTTAGCTGATAAAGGTAAAAATATCATAGCTTCAGTTCAGCCTATTCATTGTATTAGCGATGCAAAAATGGCAAGAAAAAGATTAGGACGAAGGACAAGTTATTCTTATCCATGGAAATCCTTGCAAGACAACGGAGCCATTCTTTTATTTGGTTCAGATTTTCCGATTGAGTCGCCCGATCCAATAATTGGCATTCATGCTTTGCTGAATAGGATTCCAGTTTCTGAAAAGAAAAGATGGTACCCTAGAGAAGTGATTTCTTTACAGGATGCACTAAAAGGTTATCAACCAGACTTTAAGCATCATCAAAGTAAAAGAATGACTCTGCTAAGCAAAAATGATGCTGCTGATTTTACAATTCTTGATAAAAACTTATTTGCTTTAGAAAGCAAAAATATTCTGACTGTAAAAGTAATCGCAACCTTTGTTAACGGAAAGAAAGTTTATTAAACTGATATTTTGTTATATTTTCTGAGCATTTTTAGCAGAGCTTCGAAATCCTTCGGATATTCTGCAATTATTGATAATCTTTCATTCGTGATTGGATGAATAAAATCAACAGAATAGGAGTGCATTGTAACCCTTGATATCAGGGGACGTTCAACTTCGTCTTTTTTATATTTATATTTTCTCTTGATTGAAGATAAAAAGAAAGAATCATTTCTACCATAGAACTCATCTACAAGAAGCGGATGACCAATTGCAGAGCAATGAACCCTGATTTGATGATGTCTGCCGGTTACCAGATTGCATTCAACCAAAGTTGTATTTCTGAATCTTTCTAAAACCCTTAGAATAGTTAATGAGTCCTTACCGGAGGCAGAAGGCTTGGATCGACCCGGTTTTCGATAGTCCTGAGAAATTGGTATATCAATCTTTATTTCATCATCAGTAATAACACCAGAAAGAACAACATGATAAATTTTTCTAATTAGATTTTGTTCAAATTGTTGATTCAATAACCTATGAGTATCTGAATCTTTAGCAAAAATAATAACTCCGGAAGTATCCTTATCCAGCCTATGGACAACAAAAATCTCGTCGAATTTTTTTTCAAGGTAGTGCTTCAAGTTCGGAGCATTCCTATCATATCTATCTGGTAAAGTAAGGAATCCTGCCGGCTTCGATAAGACCAGCAGGTAATCATCTTCATAAAGAACTGGTATTGTAAACGACATAATTTTTAAAACTTAATTAACCCTGCAGCAGAAAAATATGTATTCTGAAGCAACATAGCTATTGTCATTGGTCCGACGCCACCCGGAACTGGTGTTATAGCTTGAACCATATCATAAACGCTATTAAAATCAACATCTCCCGTCAATCGGTAACCTTTTGGATTGGATGCATCTTCAACCCTGTTAATTCCTACATCAATAATTACGGAACCTTCCTTGACATGCTCAGCTTTGATTAATTCAGGCACTCCCATAGCAGCAATCAGAATGTCAGCTTGTTTAGTAAAAAATCCAAAATCTCTGGTTCCGGTATGGCAAATCGTAACGACAGAATTAGCAAATTTATTTTTTTGATATAATAAATTAGCTATCGGTTTGCCGACAATATTACTTCTACCAAGAACAACAGCATGCTTACCCTGAGTGTTGATATCATATCTTTTGAGAAGCTCCATTATGCCTGCAGGTGTGCAGGAAAGAAAACCCGGTAAACCAATAACCAGCCTCCCCATATTCTCAGGGTGAAAACCATCAACATCTTTATCAGGTCTTATCCTCATAATGACTTTGTTAGGATCAATATGTTTTGGAAGAGGAGCCTGAACCAAAATTCCGTGTATAGTTGAATCTTCATTCCATTCATCAATTTGCTTTAGCACATCTGATTCGGCAGTTTCAGCAGGAACTCTTTTAACAATTGATTTGAAACCAATTTCGGCACATGCTTTTTCTTTCGAAGAAACATAGATTTTAGAAGCCGGGTCCTCTCCAACAAGCAAGAGAGCAAGTCCGGGAACAATTTTCCTCTCAAGAAAAAGTTTTTGAGTTTTTTCCTTTAATTCATTTTTTATCTGGTTCGATACAAGTTTTCCGTCGATTATAACTGGCATATATTCCTTCTTTTAATTAGAACTTAAATTCTATTCCACCTGACAATATATTAAATTTACTCAGGCTATAATCAATAAAAAAGGTTACTGGTCCAAAGCTTCTTGATAACCCAAAAATGAATTTAAAATTTTCGTCATTAATTTTTATTTTTGTTTTTTGTGGTTCAGTATCGCCCGGAAAGCCTCTGGAAGCATCTGGAGGCAAAATCCTATATATTGGTTGACCATTTGGTAGCTCACCGATTTTAATCATCTCGAGAAGCCCTAACTGGGCTTGTGTCTCAATAGGAAGATAATAAGTGAAATCTGATTTTATCGAAAGCAATTCATAAGAAAAACCGGCATAAAAATCTATAATATCTTCGAACCTTTTCCCGAATTCGAGGTTAAAATCCCAGATGGTTGCTAAGGCTTTAAGCTCCGAATTGGTTACTCCTACTTTATTGTTCAGATAAGTGCCTTGATAAACGGTCTGGAAAGCAATATCAATAGGGCTTTCAAAATATTGTGATAGGCTGTGCTTAAGCCCTAATCCCCAGAAAGAAAAATCTCCGATATTTTCACCCATATAGACCGGTGGAATAAATCGTAAAAGCAATTCTGTGCCATAAAGAGAACCAATTTCAAGTTGTGGGATTCCTGCTATTATGCTATTTATATTACCACCTTTTGGTAAAGTAAAATATTCAGGAAATTGCCCGACAGCCATCAATATAGTAGCCCTTAATGAATCAGGCAGCACATCAAAAAGCGGTTTGTTTATGATTGGAATAACAGGATAACTTCTGACAAGACTATCAAGGACGTATCTTGGAATATAAATAGCTCTTTCGTCATACCCCAGTATAGTTGGTGCTGACTCAGGTAGCTTAATCAGTTTTGTTTCCAAACCTCTGTGAGCATAAACCTTGAATGCATATAAAATCAAGGCAGCAGTGTCTGGTATTCCTGTTACCACAAATTTAGGGTTTAGAGGATCATTCAGATCAATTTTGTAGTTGATATATTGAGATAATTTACTAAGGTCAAGCGGTTCATTCGGCATATTAGGGGAATAACTTTTCATATCATCTCTGACAAAGCCAAGCATTCCTTTTAGTCCAACTCTAAAGTATGGTTTTTCAACATTTTTGGGAACATAAGCCCTATTGAAAAAGCCTGAATTGGAGGTTGAGTTTATAGTTTCAACAAGGGGTTGAAGATATGGAACCCCATTCAAATCAAATAGCTCTCTTCCGAAAGCCCTTGCTAAATTTATTGTGTAATCATTTGCTCTCTGGTAAACGGCTTGTGCATTTAAAAATAAAGAAGCACAAAAAAATATTGCAAGGCTTGCAATGGTTGCGATAATTTTTTTCTTTTGCATTATATGATTTCTACTAAATTATTTCAAGAGTTTTTTCTTAATTATCACAAAGAAAGGAATTGCAATAAAAGCAACTAATATTAGATACATCAGGTTGAACATAATTTTTATAGCTGCTCCAATTGCTGAAAAAATAAATATCATTATCATAAATGCTATAACTATAGCTATAATTCCCGAAAGTATTGTTTTGAATAATTCCATATTATATCCTGATTAACAAAAATTAACACGAAAAATTTTAATATTGAGTGTTTTTATTTTGATTCGAGCCTTATATTGTTCCTTCCAAAAATTGAGGTCATTATACTTATACTACTTTCATTTATGGGCAGGTTTATGTTCTCTGCCTCGTAAACAGAATATTTTGACATTGTTGAATCATAATAAGTATTAAAAATAATTTTTACGCTCGAATAATTATCATTACAAATTGATTGAAACTTATATAAATTGTTCTCATCAAATTTATCTGCGAAAATATTAATCGAAATACTTTTTGTGTATTTTCTCACAGCTTCCTCGGGTGTCATTACTTCATTTACTACAATTTTCATTGCCTTATTATCAACTTCCAGCTTCCCAATGACAACAATTAAAGAATCCAGAATTAATAAATCCCTGTATTTTTGATAATTTTCACTCCAGAAAATACATTCAGCCGAACCAGTTATATCTTCAAGTTTAACAAAAGCTATAGGTTTTTGATTTTTATCAATTCCAGTCCTTATATTTGTTATCAGACCGCAAACCCTGACCATTTCGCCGTTGAGGTTTGTCTCAAAATCGCTTAAAGAAAGAGTTGAAAGAGAATTAATAAGTGGTTGATATTGGTATAAAGGGTTTCCGCTGATATAAAAATTAAGAAATTCTTTTTCCTTTTCCAGAATCTTTTTTTGTTCCCATTCGGGTAAAATGTTCAGCTTTGGCTCAGAAATTTGAGGTTCATTCCCACCACCTGCAAAAAGGCTTTCCATATTGACTGACTTTTTTTCCTGAACTGCCCTTCCAAATTCCAGAGCAGACTCTATAGCTGCAAAGAAAGAAGCTCTACAGTTTTTCATTAACGAATCGAAAGCTCCTGCACAAACAAGTGATTCAAGTGTTCTTTTGTTTATCAGTTTGGTATCAACTCTGGCTACGAAATCAAAAAAAGAAGTGAAGGGTTTTTCCTTTCTTGCTTCAATTATACTTTCAACAGCATTAACCCCAACATTTTTTATTGCGGCTAATCCGAACAGAATTGTGTTATTGTAAGTTGTAAAAGTAGCCTCAGAACGGTTAACATCAGGTGGCAGAACTGGAATACCAAGATTTTTGGCTTCTTCCATAAAAATAACAATTTTGTCGAGATTTGCCAATTCACTGGACATATAAGCCGCCAAAAATTGAGCAGGATAATGAGCTTTGAGCCATGCCGTTTGAAAAGCCAGCACTGAATAAGCAATGGAATGAGCTTTGTTAAATCCATAATCAGCAAATTTTCTGAAGAGTTCGAAAAGTTCTTCGGCTGAGTTCCTGTCATGTCCTTTAGCTATAGCTCCTTCGATGAACAGGGGTTTCATTTTTTCCATTGCATTATGGTCTTTCTTACCCATTGCTTTTCTTAAATTATCAGCTTGAGCAAGAGTAAACCCGGCAAAATCCACCGAAATCTGCATAACCTGTTCCTGATAGACAATAATCCCGTAAGTGCTCTTAAGAGATTTTTCCATAACAGGATGAAGGTATTCAATCTTCTTTCTACCGAATTTTCTTTCAATATATTCAGGAATATTTTTCATCGGACCCGGGCGATAAAGAGCGTTCATTGCGGCAATTTCTTCTATGTTTCTTGGTTTCAGCTGCCTGAGATATTCCTGCATCCCGGTTGATTCAAATTGAAATACTCCTTTGGTTTCACCCCTTGAAAACAAATCATAAGTCGCTTCATCATCAAGATCAAGATTATCAATGTCAATGTCAATTCCAAAATCTTTTTTGATTAGTTCAAGAGTTCTATCAATAACCGAAAGTGTTCTCAATCCGAGGAAATCCATTTTGAGCAAGCCGGCTTTCTCAAGATCTTTCATACTGTATTGCGTTGCAACTTCATTACCATTGCCCTTTTGTGATGATGGCTTATAGAGTGGAACAAAGTCAACAACATCTCCCGGAGTAATAACTATACCTGCTGCGTGTGTGGAGGTATTACGATAAAGTCCCTCGAGTAATTTTGAATATTCAATTAATTCCTGTAGCTTTTTGTCTGTGGTATTTTTCAGGTCCTGTAAATCTGGCAATTCGAGTGCGGCTTCGAGTGGAGTAACCTTGCCAAGCACAACGGGTATCTTTGAAGTTATCTTGTTTATTTCGCTGTGATGAACTCCCAGAACCCTGCCAACATCTTTGAGAACCAATCTGCTTGATAATTGTCCGAAAGTAATTATCTGTGCCACACTGGACTGACCGTATTTTTCTTTGACATATTCAATTATCTGGTCTCTTTTAACATCGCAAAAGTCAATATCAATATCTGGCATAGATATTCTGTCGGGGTTAAGAAATCTTTCGAAAAGTAAATTATATTTCAATGGATCAATATTTGTAATGCCGAGTGCATAAGCAACGAGACTGCCAGCAGCTGAGCCTCTTCCCGGACCAACTCTGATGCCTTTGTTTTTTGCTGCTTTAATGAAATCCTGAACAATCAAAAAATAACCAGGGAACTGCATTTTTTTTATAACTCCCAACTCGTAGTCAACCCTTTCCTGAATCTCAGGTGTAATTTCTTTGAATCTTAGTTTTAATCCTTCGTAAGTTAGCTTTCTCAAATAGTCGTCGGGAGAAAGATTGCTGTCTTCTTCTGGTATTGGAAAAGCAGGCATAAAGTTTTTCTTATCAAAATTCAGCTCGCATTTTTCAGCAATTTCGACTGTGTTAGATATAGCATCAGGAAAATCTTTGAAAATCTCAACCATTTCCTCAGAGGATTTGAAATACATTTCGGGGGTTCTGTACCTCAATTGCCTTATATCTAACTGACCTGAATTAGAAGCTGTGGCGTCTTTTATGAAAAGATAAACATTATGTGCAATCGCATGGTCTTTTTTAATATAGTGGACATCATTCGAAGCCACCAATTTTATATTCAGTTCCCTCGCTATTCTGGGAACTTCTTTAATTATTACTTCATCTTCAGCAAGGTTATGATGTTGAAGTTCTAAATAAAAATCCTCACCGAAAAGCTGCTGATAATATTTAGCCTTGTCGTAGGCAAGATTGAAATCACCAGCAACTAAATGAGCATTGACAACCCCGTTTATACATCCGGAGCAGGCTATTATTCCATCATGATATTTTTCGAGCAATTCTTCGTCAATTCGAGGTTTATAGTAGTAACCTTCCGTATGAGCCAATGTAGTAAGTTTAATTAAATTTTTATACCCTTGAAGATTTTTTGCCAAAAGCAGGAGGTGAAAATAATTCTTCTTCTTTGATTCTTTTTTTCCTGCTGTTTTATCGAATCTACTGCCATTAGCAACATAAGCCTCAAATCCAAGAATTGGTTTAATACCCTTTTTTTTGGCTTTATCATAAAATTCAAGACATCCAAACATAACCCCGTGGTCTGTCAGAGCTAAAGCTTTATGCCCATCCTCAACTGCAGCATTTACTAATGAATCAACAGTGCAAGCAGCATCTAATAATGAATAATGTGTATGATTATGCAGATGAATAAAATCTGCCATTTTTCCCCCAATTCTATAAAAAGCAAATGCAAAATATAAATTTTTCTATTATTCTTTTGATAATTTTATTAACAAAAAAGGCTACCTTTGAAGGGTAGCCTTTGTATTTTTGTAAACTTCTACTTTTATGGTTTAATCAGCTTGTAGATCAATTCTTCACCGTTTATTCTGAGCTTTATCAAATAAACTCCAGAAGTCAAACTCTCAATATTAAATGTTTCTTGAATGTTTATGATATTTTTCTTGCTATAAGTGATAGCTTCCCTGCCCAGAATATCATATAACTTCATATCAAAATCGCTTTCGTCGTCAAAATTCGCAATTAAATTTAATAAATTGGTCGCAGGATTAGGATAAATACTTAATTCCCCAATGCTAAATCCATCTACTGAATCTTCTGTTTCCTTTCTTCTCAATACTTGAACGATTAAAGTCCATTCGCTAGAGAAACAACCATCAGCATCTGTAACGGTAAGGAAAAACCGAGTTGTGTTCTGTGGTGATACTCGTGGATTCATCTCCTGAGAGGTAAATCCTAATTTGTCAGTCCAGAAGTAAGTAAATGGAGGTGTTCCATTTCTTAATTCTAACCCATCCCCGAGATTTACTGATTCTCCTCGCTTTATAGTGCATTTTGTCCTTGGTAATGAAATATCAGGTTTTTGTTTAACAATCAAAAGCATAACCGATTGTGCGTATTCATTTGTTTGATAATCTGTAACTTCAAGTATATAATATCCGCTAAACCTTGCCCGGACTAATGTGGGATTCATTGTAAATTCATTTATCAAGCCTGCTCTGGGTATCCAGCGAATATTGTAATCTCCTGATCCTCCAGTTATAGCGTCGGGAGAGCCCAGATCTGCGGGTTGGTCTTCGCATACAACTTTAGGTCCTAAATTAATCTCAATCATATTCAAGCTTGGAGTTGTTAACGAAAGGACTTCACCATAACCTACTCCCGCTTCGTTAATACCATAAGCCCTGAAAAATACTGTTGTTCCGGGGGGTAAGTTTGCAATCATACTGGAAAAGTCTCCTAATCCCTGACCTTCTGTTGTTATATAATCATAAATTGTTGGATTGGAATTATAAATACTCCAGCAAATACCTCGCTGTGTAACAGGTGAACCATTATCCTCGCTTATCTCCCCTGCAAGAACAACGTTTGTTCCTGTCAGGTTAAGAACACCAATGGTCAGAACATCTGGTGGAAAACATACAAACTGAACAGGAATGGAGACTATATTCTGACAATTTCCTACCGATGATGTTTCCATTAATGTAATACTTGCTGGGGGCGTATTTCCCCATTTGACTGATACGTTCGGGTCTGTTGATGAACCTTGTAATATCCCACCTGTAACCTGCCATTGATAAAATCCGTCAAACTGGTTGGCTGAATATTGTAATGTTGAATTGACGCAAACCTGTGTGTTTCCTATTATCTGAGCTGATGGAGTTTGACCGACTATTATATCACTTCCGTTGTCAGTCCCTACAACTAACGGATCTGTCGAAATAACCCTGAGCCTATAAGCATTTCCTGATAATAATGTACCCGGAAGTGTTGCATTCATAGTACTTACGATAGGACCTGTTACAGTCGCTAGATTCGTTGCATTTAAGAAACTCCCAAATTTGTCAGAAATTTGCAAAGTAAATACATTGCTTGGGGAGAATGTCCCTGATATTAAGACATTAACTGAAATATTATTTCCAGTGCAGAAACTTGTTCCCGACACACTTGTAATCGTAATAGTATTAGATTGTATCTGGTAGAAATATTCATCAGAAAGTGCCGATTCACAACCGTTTTCATCAATACATTGAACCTGATAATAACCTGTTTCGGTTGGTGTATAAATGTAGTTATTAGCTCCTGGGATGGGTTGTCCATTCAGGTACCATTGATTCAATTCAGCGCAATTTGAAATTAGCATATCCATACTGGAAGTAATTTCAGGCTTTTCTGGCAAATCATTAATAATAACTTCAAAATCACTTGAGTCTTCGCAGCCGAATGGATCCCTGACTATTACTCTGACCATTCTTGTTCCTGGAGTATGCCAAAGTACTGTAACATTTTGCTCGTTTGCAGAACCAACTATCGTTCCACCATTGTCAACAATCCACTGAAATGTAAGCAAACTGCCTTTTTTAAAAAAGGTTCCTCCTTCATCAATATATGATGAATAATTACCTTCTTCGTTAAGACATAATTCCTCATCACCAAAAATTGAGGGATTTGGAAGGTCAAAAATCATTATGTCATACCATATACTGTCCTTGCAAGCCCCTTCATTGGTCTCAATCAATTTAATTGAACCATAATAAGGGTTGCCCCAAACTACTTCAACGTTTGATTGAGTTGACGAACCGACTATAGTACCGTTTTCGACAACCCATTGGTAAGTTCCATTAAATGAATTTGCAAAATATGTGTAGGAATTTTGTTCGCAGACATAGAATTCACCATCTATTGAAGGAGAAGGATATTCAACTATTGTAATATCTTCACCGTTGTCAGAGCTTGTAACCGATGGAGAGGTACTAACAATCCTGATTCTGTGACCATCACCGATTCCACCATCACAATCAATTGTCAATGAAAATGTTCCTCCAACGTTAGTTTCAAAAGAACCTAGTACCATAGAAGATTCATCAAATGTTCCGTCAGGGGCAGATAATTCCACATTAAAGACATTACCCTCGTCATATGTCCCCGTAGTAGAAAAAGTTACTTCAATTTCATCACCGCAGCAAATAATAGTCTTGCTAATACCTGTTATAGTAATAGTATTGCTTGGGGTTTCCCCACCAAATTTAACAAGGAAAGCAGCTGACTCTCCCATTCCCACTTCAGTTTGATGACCGTCTTCAGTTGCAATAGCATCTCCTGAAGAAGTTGAACCGCATAAATAGTAATTTCCATTGCCATCAATTGAAAGGTCATAAATATTGTCCTCACCGTCATCACCATAATAAGTACCCCATTGACGAACGCCGGAAGAATTGAACTCAGTCCAGAATCCATCTCCATATCCACCTCCGTAAGTTGCTTGATGAGAATCTTCTGTAGCAATTTGATCTGCAGAATAGGAACCTCCAATAAGGTGAATTTTATTATCATTTTCAACAACAACGTTTACAGTTCTCTCATAACCTTCTCCACCAAAGTATGTTCCCCATTGTCTGGCTCCTGAGGAATTAAATTTAACAAGGAATCCCTCTGTATCCTCAAGTTCAGGATATTGCTTGTGAGCACCAGCAGTAGCAATACCGGTTGTCGAATTTGTTATTCCGCTTAAATAAATATAACCTGAAGCATCATTATCAATTCTATGAAGCCATTCACCCGCGTTACCACCATAATATGAAGCCCATTGTCTGACTCCAGAACTATTGAATTTAACAAAAAAGGCATCTAAAGGACCAGCTAAGTTTGTTTGATAACTTCCAGTTGTAGCCATGCCATTTGAAGAAGTATGTCCTGCTAAATAAACATAGCCGTTTGGATCAACACATACTGAGACACCTTCTTCGAATCCCGTCTCTAAATATTCACCACTGCCAGAGACACCATAATAAGTTCCCCATTGACGGACGCCAGAACTGTTAAACTTAGCAAGAAAAGCGTCTGAATAATCACCACCGTAGGTTGACTGATGAGAGCCCGCAGTAGCAATATTATTTGAGGACCTTGTTGTTCCTGCTACATAAATATTTCCGGATGCATCAAAATCTAATGAGGAACACCAATCCCAATTAGAGCCACCGTAATAAGTACCCCATTGCCTAACTCCCGAAGTATTGAACTTTACCAAAAAACCATCTGTTGAACCTCCATAGCTTGATTGATGTGAACCAGTAGTAGAAATGGCAGACGTTGAAGATGTCTGTCCTACTCCATAAATATTATCTGAGGCATCAATTTTAAGACAAAACATGTAATCATAATCTGAACCTCCGTAGTATGTACCCCACTGGCGTTCTCCGTTACTATTGAACTTTACAATAAAAGCATCAAAATATCCACCCTTCGTTGTTTGATGAGAACCGGTTGTTGCAATATTTGAGATAGAGTAAGCATCACCGGACATGTAAACATTATTATAGCTGTCAATCGCTACAGAATTTGCCTCTTCATAATTATTTCCCTGATAATAAGTTCCCCAAATTCTGGTTGGAGGATCAATAATTAATGGCTTGGTTAAATCATAGTCAGCTACTTTGAAAGAAATTGAATTATCCTTGTTGAGGATAAACTCAGATTGAATTGTTTTGTCCTGATAAGTATATGGCTTTCCCTGCTCGATGTTACCTAACGGAGTCTTGATGATTAAGCTTCCATCATCCTTGAGTTTTATACTCTCAGCTCCATTAAAGGCAAAATAAATTTTTGAAGGATTACCACCAGGATTTACTACAAAATCATACTGTACTTTTCCTGTTGAGTTCACATAAAGTACAAAGTCAATGTTTTCATAAACATTCTTGTATTGAATCTTTCTGAATTTTCTGACGTATGTAATCCCATCTGGACAATGAGCAAGGTAGTAATTATTGTAGTCAGGGAGTAATTCAACTCCTTTAACTGTTGGCTTACTATTTGAGTTTATGAAATTCATATCAACCCTGTAGAACTCAAATTGAGTTTCATCTGCGGTTTGATGAGCTAAAAGGGATTCTTTGTTCCGCTTTGCGGAAGAATTAAATAAGTCCTTTGTATTTTTAAGCCTGTCAGAATCAACTTTTATTTGCGTGAAGGAAATACCCTCTGATTTAACATAAACAGCTCCTCCGTTCACTTCAGCAATAAACAGAACATCTTTGTTTATTTTGCCGCTCTGGTCAATAATCTGACCTTTGTTTTCGATAAAGCATGTCCCGGTTTTTTGCAGCTGGTTTTGGGCGCTGATAAATAATGGATTTAGAATTATTAAGCACAATAGAAAGAGAAATAATCTTAATTTCATATAAACCTCAATTAAGTAAAATATATAATTTAACTTATGAATAAAATGTTATATTCTCTAATAATTATTTATTAATTTCTTGTTGATCATACATATTAGTTAAAAAAAAAGGCTGTCTATATAGACAGCCTTTGAAAGCAACATTAAAATACAGAATTAATTTTTTATTAATTTGAATACTTTTGTTTCATCATTAGCTTTAAAATAAAGCATATAAATTCCTGCCGGTAATGTTTCAACATGGAATGTTTGCTCAACAACAGACATTCCTTTTTCAGAGTATCTCAAAAACTCCTGTCCGAGAAGATTAGTAAGCTTCAGTTCAAAATCTGTCTCAACTCCAAAGTCTGCATTGATTGTAAATTGTCCGTTCACTGGGTTAGGATAGACAGCAACATCACCATAATTGAATTTAACCAATTTATCTTCCTCAGCATCTTTTCTTCTTAATACCTGAACAGTGATTGTATATTCACTGGAAGGACAACCCTCAGCATCAGTTACTATCAGGAAGTATCTGGTGGTTGTTGTTGGATTTACTCTTGGATTTTGCAATGTAGAGTTGAAGCCCATTTTGTCGGTCCATCTGAATGAGTATGGTTCCACACCATTTCTGATATTCATTCCATCACCAATATTAACAAATTCACCTCTTTTTATGGTATATTTGGTTACAGGGAAACTGACATCAGGTTTTGGCTTAACAATCAGAAGCATAACTGACTGTGCATATTCACCAGTAACATAATCAGTTACTTCAAGAAGATAATAACCGCTGAATTTTGCTTTTGTTAATGTTGGATTCATTGTTGTTGAATTTATCAAACCAACATTAGGAATCCATCTAATTTGATAAGAACCCGAACCGCCAGTAATAGCATTGGATGAACCAAGATCAGCAGGCTGATCTTCACAAACAACTTTAGTTGTGAGTGATATAACTAAATTTCCAGCAGAAGGCGTTGTAAACGAAAGGACATCGCCATAGCCAGTACCGGCATTATTGGTAGCATAAGCTCTATAAAAAACTGTAGTTCCGGGAGGCAACGAAGAAATTAGAGCATTGAATTCTCCAACTCCGTTCCCTGATGTTACTACTTCATCTGCAAGGGTAGGATTGGAATTTACTGTGCTCCAGACAATTCCTCTAACTGTAACAGGATCTCCACCATCATCGGTAACATCTCCACCGACATCGGCAGTTGTACCTGTAAGGTTGTTTACACCGAGAGTAACAACTGTCGGTGGTAATGCACTTGTAAATACTATCGGGCTGGAGCAGGTGTTTCCTGCACCGTCTGTTACAATCACTTCACCAGTTGCATCAAGGTTGTTGTCTATTCTTGTTACTGTGAATGTTACAGTCTTATCTCCAATGGTAAATGGAGTTACATTAAGTTGAAGATTGACACTTCCTGGGGCTAATTGAACAAAATAAATTCCTTTATCAATATCATGTGTATCCCTTGCAACACCCTGAAATTCATCTCC
>Ga0129299_1001001_pt1 | contig 18944 bp, 14 predicted proteins | sample ConPoolayeCmetaG_FD_94477 | JGI IMG/M metagenome (GOLD analysis project Ga0129299, IMG submission 94477) | Hot spring microbial mat communities from California, USA to study Microbial Dark Matter (Phase II) - Cone Pool mat layer C metaG ...
GGTGCCGGCGCGGCGGGGCCACAGCGGCCGGCTGTTTAGCCCACCGCAGCAGGCGCAGGGCGGCGGCGACGCGGCCCGGCGTGACGGCGCGCCGGCCCGGGGAGCGAGGCACTGGATCAGTCCGGCCTCGGCCATGTCAGATCAGTCCGTAACGCACGAACTCCTGGAGCCGCCAGGGCCAGCGTCTGAAGGACGGCCGGCGGACGACGTGCTCGTACAGGCAGTTCCGGGTCCGCCAGACGGCACGGAACGCACGACGGTGCCAGGCGCGCCCGGTCCGGCGGCCGATGCGCTCCAGCGCCTGCTCGATCCACGCGGCCACCACCGCCGGGGCGGGCGGCTCGCGGAGCCCCTGGAAGATCACCGGGCTGCCCAGCGGGTTCCAGAGAGTCTGGTAGCGCTGGCGCTGGGTCATGCCCCAGGGGAAGCCGCGCACGGAGTCGTCCCACGACCAGACCAGTCTCGGGCATCCGCACAGGGCCGCCAGGTGGAGCCCGCCGGTGGAGTGCCCGACGGCCAGGTCGCAGCCGGACAGCATCTCGATGGCCGCGGCGGCCTCGTTGGGGTAGCTGCTCACGTTGACCCCGCGATCGGTGAGCAGGTCGTACAGTTCCTCCCAGCAGGCCGCCGGCCAGTTCTGGTCGGCGTTGAAGGCCCGCTGCCGCATGACCAGCACGACCCAGGGGGCCTCCATCGGGTCGCGCGGGACGCGGCGGAACTCGATGAACCGCTGGTGGGCCGGGTCGCAGGGCAGCAGTCGGCCGTCCATGGGCGGCAGGAGCGTGGTCACGGCCTGACCTTCGCTCCGCAGCGTTTCGATCGCCGCCTGCACCATCGGTTCGATGCAGGCCTGGATCTGCCGCACCGGCAGCGGCCGGCGGCAGGCATCGACGCGGCGGTCCTCGCAGGGCTCGCCGGGCAGGCCGCTCAGATCGACCACGCGATAGTCCGCGGCCATATCCTCGTAAAACGCCTGGCGGCCGGCGGCGCCGAGGACCACCAGTCGGTCGAAGCCCCCGTCGCGGAAGATCCGGCGGACGTGGGCCTGCCAGGACATCAGTTCCCAGCCGATTTCTCCGACGTAGGGTCCGGCCAGCAGCGTTTTCACGGGCGCACCTCCGCAAGCCCGGCGGCGGTCGCGGCATGGTCCGCGGCACCGTCGGTCTGGAGCATACGGAACCGGATCGGGGGCAGTTCCTCCGGCCCGGGCCCTGCTCGGGTGTTCTCGAAATGGCGCAGGGCGATCTCGGCGGTGGCCACGCCCATCAGCAGCGTCAGGGCGTCCTTGTCGCCGTCGGCCTCACGCCAGAGACGGTTGAGCCTTTCGGGGCGGACGCACTCCAGAACCCGGGCGTCCGGCTCCAGCAGCACGTCCAGCGCGCCTGAGGCTTTCCAGGCCTGCAGGGTGAGCGCCATCATCCCCGGCGTCCCCAGGCCCAGCTGTCGGGTCCAGGGGTATCGCCACCGGGCCCAGGCGCGGAAGAGCTTTTCCTTCTGCCAGCACCAGTTGCGGCGCCAGGCACCGGTGGTCAGCGGCAGGCCGTTGTAGCTGGCGCGCTGCGCGTGAGCGAAGCGCGGGTAGCGGCGGCGGATCAGTTCCATGTGGAAGCGCTTGCCGCGCAGCAGGTCCGGCGGCGCGGCGGCGTACCAGTCGAGCATCGCCCGGTCGCTCCCCGGGCAGCGCACGACGGCGTGGGGGGTGAGCATCCAGGTGCCGATCACGTCGTTGCGGCCGCTGCGGCCGGCGACAACCACGAACTCAGCCTTGCGGACGGAGTCCTCGGCCGGGGCCTGCCGGAACCGCCGGTCGATCCGTTCGGCCCAGCGCTGGAGACTGGTCCGGGCGAGGTCCGGCCGGAGCAGTTCGTCCACGGCCTCGACCCGGCCGCCGGCGTGCAGCCGGTTGCCAGCCCAGGGCCACTGGTGAGGCGGCCGGCCGGGCAGGATCTCCGCTGGATCGGGCAGGTGCACGCCGGCCAGCGCGCCCATGAGGTAGCCCTCCAGCAGCACGCAGGGCCGCTGGGCCTCCAGCCATGCCGGAATCATCGCTGCGGCGGTCAGGTGACGGGCGCTGTGCAGGCCCGCAGTCCGGCGGATCAGGTTCATCAGCGGTTCGATCGCCGCCGGCGGCTCGAAGGGCACCCAGTAATGGACGGCGCCGGCGGCGCGGGCCACATGCGGAGCGTAGCGCACGTCCTCGCTGACGGCCATGCCGGTGGTGAAGCAGGCGGGCACCCGCCCGACGGCATGAGCGGCGGCCAGAATGCAGCGCGAGTCCATGCCGCCGCTGAGTCCCAGCCACAGCGGCCAGCGGCAGTCGGCCTGGCGGCGGATGCAGCGTTCGAGGACCTCGCCGGCGCTTTCCAGCAGGGCTTCGACGTCGGTGTCGGGCACCGGGCGGTGGCGGAACTCCCAGTAGCGGCCGGCCTCCAGGCCCTGCGGCGTCCGGACCAGGGCATGCCCGCCGATCAGCCAGCGCACGCCGCGGATCAGCGTGCGGTCGTCGACCATGTTGCCGGTGCGAAGCAGGTCGGCCAGGCCCTGGTCCCAGAGTGTGACCGGGGCCCCGGCTGCGAGCCGGACGAGATCGGGGCTCGGTCCGGCCACATCCCGGCCGCGATGGCTGGTCCAGAACACCGGAATCAGACCCAGTTTGTCATTGAAGATCTGCCAGCGGTCGGCGCGGGGATCGTACCAGGCGCCGCAGAATGAGCCGTCGATGTCGATCAAGGCCTCGATTCCCTGGCGGGCCAGACGGCGCAGCAGGGCCGACCCGAGCCGACCGGGGTCGCTACCGTCACGGGGATGCTCCGTCCAGTCCTCCGGGAGCAGCAGGTCGCCGGTCCAGGCCAGCAGGTGCCCGGCCTCGGCGGCCAGGCCCGCGCCGCAGGTCGGCCCGGCGGCCGCGGGGGCCACCACGGCCAAGGCCCAGTCGCGGCCACGGGCGGCGGCGGCCTGCCGATCGGCCGGAAGACCGACTGCGGCCAACATCCGCTGCACGGCCCGACAGGCTTCGTCCGGGCGGGCATCAAACACCAGAAAGAGTCCGGGACTCAAGCAAGCACTCCGTTGTCTCGAGCGGGGCCGGCGCGCGGGCTTCGGCCCGCCTTGGCCGTGCCGCCGCCTGCAGAGTCTGGAGCCACTGACGGCGAATGTCCTGCGGATCGTGGCGGTTGCGGGCCTGCTCGGCGGCCCGGCGGCCCAGGGTCGCGCGGAGCCCGGCGTCGGTCAGCAGCCGCCGCAGCGCCCCGGCCAGCGCCTCGACCTGCAGCGGCGGCACCAGCAGTCCGCAGCGGCCGTGATCGACCAGCTCGGGCAGGCCGCCGGCGGTGGTGACGACCACGGCGCGTCCGGCGGCCATGGCCTCGAGAATCATGTTGCTGGAGGACTCGCGCGGCGAACACAGGACGACCACATCCATGCCGGCGTAGGCCGGCCAGACGTCTTCGGTCGGGCCGGTCCAGGTCAGGCGGTCGGCCAGGCCGAGTTCCCGCGCCAGCCGCTGGAGGGCGGGGCGTTCGGGGCCCTCGCCGACCAGCACCAGCCGGGCCGGGATGTCCGGCCCCAGTCGGTCCATCGCGTGCAGGAGCACGTCCAGGCGTTTTTCGCGGCCGATGCGGCCCACGAAGCCGATCACCGGTGGTCCGGCCGGCCGGCGGAGTTCCGGAGCCGGCGGTGGTGCGACCGCGTTGGGGATCACCCGCCCGGCGGCGCGCGGATATCCGTAGATGCGTTCGTAGCCGTCGCGGACGGCGCGGCTGTTGTACACCACGGCGCGGGCCAGCAGAGCGACCAGCCGGGTCCGCAGGATCGTCCGGGTGCGGTACAGACCCAGGCCCGGCACCAGGCCGAACAGGTGCCGTCGCGAACCGTGATCCTCCGGCGGCCAGGGCATGGTCCTGTGGGTCACGACGACGGGCACTCCGGCCAGCCGTGCGCCGACGACGGCGGCCCGAAACGGCGTGTTGGACGACTGAATGAACAGGGCGACATCCGGCCGCACGCTGCGGAACCAGCGGCAGCTCCTGCGGATGCGTCCCGGGCGGTATTCGCGGTCGCCGGCTCCGGTCGGATCGAGCCAGCCGACCGGTTCGACGCGCAGCCGGTCCGGAGTCGCGGCTTCGACGGAGCCATAGATGTTCTCGCCGGAAAGGGCCACGGTGACGCGCCAGCCGGCCGGGAGCATGGCCTGGACGACAAAGCGGCAGGTGCGCTCGAGACCGCCGATGCCGCCGGGATGTCCGGCCACCAGGGCGACGTGCAGGGGAGCTGCATCGGTCTGGCGGGTCATTCAGCGGGCCTCCGCGGCCGGGACGGCCTGGCCGGCCAGCCGGTCCCACAGCCGGACGACGCCCATGGGCAGCCGTGCCAGACGGCGGAGCCTGCGGATCTGGCGGTCCTGCGGCGCCAGGCGGGCGGCCAGGTCCAGCAGTGCCGGTCCGTCGCGCTCATCGCGTCGCCACCAGGCCTGGCGGGCGGCGGCCAGCACCGGTTCGACCATGCAGCGGCGGATCGACTCGGCCGGAAGGGCGTTGAACGCCTCGGGGAACGCGCGGCGGAATCCCTCCTGGGCCTTGAAGTGGCACAGGGCCCTCAGGCCCGGCCGGGCGGTGATGTTCCCGGCGTGGCGGGTGATGTGGTAGAGCGGCTCGGGCAGATGGACGAAATCCGCGCAGGTGGAGGCCGCCAGCCACATGGCGTAGTCCTCGGAGATCGGCAGATCTTCGCGGAAGTTGCCCAGCGCCAGGATCAGCTCGCGTCGCATCATCACGGAGGCGCCGCAGACCGGGTTGGACTCGAAGATCACCCGGGTGCACCGGCCGGCGGCCCGTCCGGCGTCGGCCCGCGGGCGCGGGGGGTGCCGGCCGTCGAGCCAGCGGAGGGTGGCGCCGGTGTGCACGACGGTTTCGGTCCGCGCGCCCAGGAGCACGGCCAGCTGGCGTTCGTGCTTGGCCGGATGGACGACGTCATCGGCATCGACGAAAGCGATGTAACGCCCGCCGGCGGCCTCGACGCCGATTCTGCGGGCGGCGCCGGGACCGCGTCCGGCACCGGCCAGGACGCGCACGGGGGGGCCGAAGCTGGCGGCCACGGCGGCGCTGTCGTCGCGGCTGCGGTCGTCGATGACCAGCACTTCCAGCGGGGGCACGGTCTGATCGAGCACGCTGCGGATGGCGGCGGCCAGGGTATCCCGGGCGTCGCGACAGGGGATGATGACCGAGACCGTGGCCTGGGGGCTCAACATGCGACCTCCACCGCGGCGGCGGTTTCGGCAGCCGGCGCGGGGCTGCCGGGCGCGGCGGCCACGGCGCTCCAGCGGCGCGGCTGGTGGACCGGCCCGTCGGTCTTTCCGTCGGCGACCACGCTGATGCGGTAGGCGCGGTCGTGCCAGTCGTGTTCGGGCAGGCCCTTCTCGTCGGCGATGGCCACGCCGACCTGGTAGATGCCCTCGCCCAGGCCGAGGTGGGGGAGGTCCACGGCGACGGTGCCGTGGCCGGCGCAGCGTCCCAGCCGCAGCCCGTCGCGCCGGGCATCGAACTGGAAGAACAGTCCGGCGCCGAACATGTGCACCGAGACGGCGAAGTTGGGATCGACCAGGCCGCCGTCGGCAGGGTCGATGTGGTAGTCGATCTCCAGGCGCACCGGCTCGCCGGACACGAACGTCGAGGCCGGCCGGCCGTCGGCGTCAAGCAGGCGCACCGCGTCGATGCGGGCCTTGCGGCCGGCGGCGGCGCGTCCGCCGATGTGGGAGCCCTCCGCGCCGGCGGGGTTGGCGTCCTCCAGGTCGGTCACCAGCCGGCTGTAGTCGGCGATGGCCTCATCCGGCGTGCCGACGCGGCGGATGCGGCCGTGGTCCAGCAGCACGACCCGGTCGCAGAATCGCTTGATGGCCGCCAGGTTGTGCGAGACGAAGACGACCGAGGTTCCCCGGCGCAGGAAGCCGCGCATGACTTCCATGCACTTGACCTTGAAGGCCACGTCGCCGACGCTGAGCACCTCGTCGACCAGCAGGATGTCGGGCTCCATATGGGCGGCGACGGAGAAGCCCAGGCGCACGTACATGCCCGAGGAATAGCGCTTCACGGGCATGTCCAGGAACTCGCGGATGCCGGCGAAGTCCACGATGCGGTCGAACTTGCGGCGGATCTCGGCCCGGCTCATACCCAGGATGGCGCCGTTGACGAAGATGTTCTCGCGGCCGGAGAGGTCGCCGTGGAAGCCGGCGCCCACCTCGATCAGCCCGCTGAGCCGGCCGTGGACGGCCACTTCGCCGCGGTCGGGCTTCAGCACGCGGGAGAGCACCTTGAGGATGGTGCTCTTGCCGGCGCCGTTGGGGCCGATGATGCCGACGGCCTCGCCCCTGCGGACCTCGAAACCGACGTCGCGCAGGGCCCAGAACATTTCGCGTCCGGAGCTCCGGCCGGCCAGCCGGGCGGCGGCGCGCACGATCTGTTCCCAGAGCAGGCCCTCGTGCCCGCCCTTGCGGAAGCGCTTCCACAGGCCGCGGACCTCGATGGCATTGCCGCCGGCGGTGCTCATGCCCGGTCCTCCGTCGCCGGTGCCGGGCGGTCGCGGCCTTCGGGCGTCCGGGCCACGCCGTAGAGGTTGCGGCAGGCCACGGACTTGCGTCCGAACAGCAGCCGCCCCCACCAGGTCCGGCGGCAGCCTTCGTCCTTGAATCCCGGGTGGGTGTGTTCGGCGAACACGCGGATGTCGCGCAGCCCCGCCCCCCGGAGCAGGTCCCGCAGATGCACGGGATCCAGGCAGTTGAAGTGCCCGTGCTCGTGCCGGTAGAAGCGCTCGTGCTCGGTCCGCAGCCGCCGCAGCGGGCCGCGCTCCAGCCCGCGGACCCAGGCGGTGAACAGCCGGTCCGGCAGCCAGGCCATCGGCGCCAGCAGGGCCAGCAGCTTGAGGCGGTCCGGGTCGAACCAGTAGTAATGCCGGCCGGGCGAGGTCTGGATGACCAGCGTTCCTCCCGGCCGCAGCACGCGTTCCAGACCCGCCAGCAGCATTCCCAGCGAGGCGTCGTCGAGGTGCTCGAAGATGTCGCAGGCCACGGCCGCGTCGAAGGCATGGGGCTCGAAGAGGCGGTCCAGCCGCCGGATGTCGCCGGTCCGCAGCGTGCAGCGGCCGTCCAGGCCGAGCGATTCGACCAGTTCCCGGCCGCGGTCGATCATCGCCGGAAGGATGTCCACGCCCCAGGCGAGGTGTCCGCGGCGGGCGAACTCGATCGCGTGGCTGCCGACGGCGCAGCCGACGTCGAGGATCCGCAGGCTGTCGCCCGGCGGCATCAGGCCGGCGATGCGCTCATGGACCATGGTCCAGTGGTTGCGCAGGCCGGCCAGGCACTCGGCGTAGGGTCGAAGCTGATTCTCGACGAACGGCATCTTCTCGGCCAGGATGCCGTAGGCCTCGGCATAGTGTCCGTCGCGCAGCAGGGCGACCATCTGGGCCGACCAGCTCAGCGGCCGGCGCGGATCCACATAGGCCCGGATGTCGACGGTCGAGCCCGCAGTTGCCGGGGTTTCAGCTTCCAGCACGGCCATCGTTCGAGGACTCCATGCCGCGGTCCGGCCGGCGGTCGGCGGGCGCACGCCGGGCGGCGGCGCGCGGTCCGTCCGCGAGCCTTCCGCGGCTGATGGTTATGTCGGCAGGCGGCAGGGGCCGGGCGAGTTCCGCCCCATAAGAAAACCGTTGGGCCGGCAGCCGTGGCCGTGATGATCGGGCCTGCGCGGTTATCGGATGTCCAGCGTCACCGGGCGAACCGCTGCCAGAGGGTCAGGAGGATCCGGCCGGCCCGGGCCGGGACGATGAGCCGCGGCAGGGCCGGCAGGGCGGCGCGGTCGCATCGCACCGTGTCCTGTTCGAGCGTCAGGCCGCAGGCGTAGCCCATCTCCGCCAGCGCGGCCTCGGTGGCCGGGGAAATGCTGGCCGGCCGGCCGTAGGGGTAGGAGAAGTGCGGGCCGTCGGCCCCGAGCCGCAGCTGCAGGAGCCTGCGGGCCTCGTGGAGCTCATGCCGCAGGCGCCGGGGAGTCTGCGGGGCCAGGGCGATGTGCGACAGGCCGTGGCTGCCGATGTCCACCCCGGCCTGGCGGAGCTGGCGGGCCTGGGCCCAGCTCATCAGCGCAAAACCCGGGAAACGCGCCCGCAGACCGGCCAGCTCGTCGGCGGAATAAGCCTCCACGATCTCCCGCCAGAGCACCTCGCGCCGCTCCTCGGGCAGGTAGCGCAGGTTCTCGATCAGCCAGGCCAGGGCGGCACGGCGGCGCGCGGGGGTGTCCAGCTCGAACGTGAGCGTGCGCCCCTCCCAGGGCAGCCTCAGGCTGCGCCGGCTCCCGCGGTGGATCAGGACGCGCAGATCATCGACCCACTGCCGCCGGCCATCCTCGACCAGGCCGGCCGGCAGGAACGCCGACCAGGGCAGCCGAAGGCGGTCGAGCTCCCCGGCGGCGATCTCGGCGTTGTTGGCGTAGCCGTCGTCAAAGGTGAGGACCACGGCGCGGGGCGGAGGGGGCCGGCGCTCGCGCAGACAGGCGACCAGCTCGGCCAGCGCGATCACCCGGAAGGACCGCCGCAGGGTGTTCAGAATGGCCCGCAGGCCTCGGACCGGCAGCACGCCCTCCTCGACCTCGGGGTCGCAGCGGCGGCCGATGCCGTGAAAGCACAGGATCGCGGCCCGCGCGGCCGCGGCCGGCAGGCAGTCGTGGGCCCGCACGACGCCCAGGGCCCGGCCGCAGAGGTCGCGCACCCGGGCGCCGGCCGCGGGAGACAGGCCTGCCGCCCGGGCTTCCACCCGCCAGGTCAGACCGGTGATGAGCCGACGGCGGATCTGCATCCGGAATCCTCGCCGCGTCCGTGCCGCGTTCGCGCTGCGGCGGTGCCGCGTACGGGCCGCCTCCGGCCGTCAGGCCCTTTCGGCGAAGCGGCCCTCCAGCAGCCGGTAGGCCGCCCAGGCGCCGGCGGTCAGCATGGCCCCGACGGTCGCGGCCCCCAGCAGGGCCAGAGGCTCCGGCGCGCGGCCTTCCAGCAGGACGCGGCGGTAGCCGCTGATGATCGGGATCATGGGGTTGCACAGCGTCAGGGCGCGGACGACCGGGCCGCCGTTTTCCGGCAGCGGATAGAGCACGTTGGTCAGGAACATCCACATCTGGATGCCGACGTTGAACAGGTATTTGACGTCGCGATACCAGAGGTTGGCCAGGGCCAGCCACATGCCCAGGCCGAGCATGATCAGCAGCTGGAAGGCGACCAGCGGTCCGAGCCACAGCAGGGGTGCTCCCAGGGGCAGCGTCAGGCCGCAGGTGGCCCGGTAGTAGACCGCCAGACCGGCCAGGACGGTCGAGGCCACGAGGAAATCGAAGAACGCGCTGGCCACGGCGGCCATCGGCAGGATCTGCCTGGGGAAGTAGACCTTGGTGACCATGTCGCGGTGGGCGGCCAGGCTGAGCACCGCTCCGCCCAGTCCGGTCGCGAAAAGCGTCCAGGGGAGGATGCCCACGTAGGCCCAGATCGCGTAGGGCACGCCCAGGTCGTTCAGGGCGCCGGCGGCCACCGCGCGGGTGAACACGAAGGTGAACAGCAGCATCAGCCCCAGCGGCTGGAGGAGGGCCCAGGCCACGCCGAGCAGCGAGTGGCGGTAGCGCACGACGATGTCGCGTCGCACGAGCTGAAAGAGGAGGTCGCGGTACTGCCAGATCTCGCTCAACGGCGGTCCTCCGGTCTTGCCGGCGGCGGGCGGCGGTCACGTCGCGGTCGCGGCCAGCTCGGGCGCCGGTTCCGGCGCGGTCCGGCCGGGGGCGGGCGCGAAACCCGAGCAGGGCCGGTGGGCGAGGGTGCGTTCCACGATCAGGCTGATCTGCTCGAGGCGCTGGGCCCAGGATTCCGGAAGCATGGACTCCGAGCGGGCCCGGCGCTGCCCGGGGCTGTTGCACTTCCGGGCGGCCTCGCAGCAGTCGGCCATGGACTGGGCGTCGTCGGCCAGCCACACCGAGTTGGGCACCGCCCGCACCGCCGGCAGGGAAGTGCTGACCGTGGGGACCCCGGCGGCCAGGTATTCGTGCAGCTTGATCGGGTTGGCGGCCTGGGTGAGCGGCACGTCCTTGAACGGGATCAGGCCGACGTCGAACCATCGCAGGTAGTCCGGGAGCAGGCGATGGTCGCGGGGGCCGAGCCAGTGCACGTTGCGCAGGCCGGCGCACGGCCCGCGCTGCTGCTGGGCCGGACCGATCATGACGATCGAGGCGTCCGGGCGCATGCGGGCCAGACCGGCGATCAGCCCGAGGTCCACCCAGTCGCCGATCACGCCGACGAAGCCGAAAATCGGGCGGCTGAGGTCGGCCAGGTCGGCCGGAGGCGGAACATCGCGGCGCAGGGCCTGGGAAAGATGGCCGTGATCGACGCCGTGCTCGACATGCTGGACGTTCCAGTGCAGCCGGCGCTTGTTCTCATACAGCGGAGGCGAGGTGGTGATGATCACGTCGCTGCGGGCGATGAGATCGCGCTCCCGGTCCTCGATGAGCCGGCGGTCGTAGCCGGGGAACTCGCCGAACGCATCGACGCAGTAGTACAGCACCAGCTCCTCGTCGAACCGTCCGACCAGTTCGGCCACATCGGGGGCGAAGCTCCAGATCTGCACCGGCCTGGGGGGCAGGCGGCGAAGGATGCCCTTGATCGCCCGGCTGACCACCCGGGCATTGAACAGCCGCGCGGCCGAGGAGCCCGGCAGGGGCAGCTGACAGGGGGTCACGACGGTGATCGAGTCGCTGACCGCCCGGGGGCCCTGCCGGATCTGCCAGAGCCGGCCGGCCATGTGGCACAGGTCGGTCCAGGCCAGCCGCGGGCGACGGGAGGCGTGCCAGTTGACCCAGATGACGCTGTTCTGCTCCGAGAGCCGGCGCATCACGTGGTGCTTGCTCGTCGGATGGTAGTTCCAGCCGCTGGCGAAACAGATGATGTTCTTGTCTCGAATCATGATGATGCAGCCTCATGCCGGCAGGGAGACCGTCTCCCCGGTCGCGACCGCCCGGCGGATCGGGGCCGGATGCGCGGTTCGCCGGCCCGCCGGCCGTCCCGCGTCTCCGGGGTTTCCACCCAGAAGCTCCTCCAGATGCCGCAGGCCCCGGGAGGCGCCGCTACCTTCCCGCACAAAGGCCAGCCCGTTCAGGCCGATTCTCCGGGCGCGCGGGCGGTCCTCCAGCAGGCCGGCCACCGCCCCGGCGATGTCTTCTGCGCCGCGGGCCACCAGCAGGTCGCGCCCGGGCTCGGCCCCCAGGCCCTCGGCGACCTCGGGCGTCACCACGCAGGGCCGCGCGGCCGCCATGGCCGAGAGCACCTTGATCTGCACCCCGCGGGCCAGCCTCAGCGGCGCGACGTGCACGCACATCCCGGCCAGCCACGGCCCGATGTCGGGCACGGTGCCGGTCACCCGGATGCCGTCGCGCCCGTCCAGCCGCCGGACGGCCCGCGACGGAGAGCGCCCCACGATCCACAGCCGGGCCGACGGGCGGCGGGCGCGGATGACCGGCCAGATCGAGTCGGCCAGCCATAAGGCGGCGTCGATGTTCGGCGCGTAGTCCATGGCCCCGACGAATCCGACCACGTCCTCCTCGGGCAGCCCCGGCGGCGGGCCGGCGGCCGGATCCGTTTCGAAGCCCGGCCCGGCTCCGGCCGGGATGACGTGAATGCGGGCCCGCAGGGCGGGGTCGGTCACGGCCTCGGCCTCGCGGCGGCTGACCATCACGGTGGCGTCGAAGGCCGCGATCCAGGCGCGTTCGCGGGCCTCGAGCCGGCAGGCCTCCAGGGCGTACAGCCGGCCGGCCGGCCAGGCGGCCCGGGCCGCGGACTGGCGCCACTTGCGGCTGTCCAGGTCGTCCATGACCAGCACGCGGCGCGACGCGGGCACGCGCAGCGCCGGCGGAGCCATGCTGGAGGAAAACGCCAGCACGGCGTCAAAGGGCATCCGCCGGCTCCACCGGGCGATCTGCCGTTCCATGCGGGCCGAGTGGAAGTAATGCTCGGTGGCGGTACCGCCGGCAGCCAGGCCGGCCAGGGCCCGGCCGGTCGCCCGCGCCGGGCGCAGCGGCACCGCGAAGACCTCCCGGCACAGGTCGCGCCAGCGGGTCAGGGACTCGGCGGTCTGGGCGGCGTGTTCCCGGCCGGAGGGCGGATCCAGAAAGCCGGCGCACCACACCTCGTGGCGGCGGGCCAGCCAGTCCAGCAGGCCCGCGGCGCGGAGCTTGGCTCCGCGGTCCGGCGGGCAGGGCAGACGATGGATGAGAAACAGCAGTCTCATGCTCTCGTGCCTTCCGCGCGCTGGTCCAGGCGTGCGGCCGGCGTCCGGCCGCGCCCCGACCTGCCCTCAGCCCGGAATCGAGCGGGCCAGCCAGGCGCCCAGCGGGCGCGTGACCGCCAGCGGGAGCCGCGGCCAGAGTCGGCGTGCGACGGCCAGCCGCGGGTTATCCGGATGCAGGTCCGGCGCTTCGGCCCCCTGCAGCGACGCGTACTGGTACTCCAGCGGCCGGGGTTCAAAGCCCTGGAAGCGCTTGAAATCGCAGGCCCCGGTGTTGTCGGCGCGGCTGCGGCCGAAATCGAACACCCGACACCCCATGCGCACGGCCTCCTCCATCGCGGCCAGGTACATGAGGTTGTTGGGGTGGTACTTCTCGAATCGCTCGTCGCATCCCGCGAAGTAGGGCATCATCCCTCCGCGGAAGGTGAAGCTCAGCAGGCCGGCGACGGGTCTTTCGCGGTGCAGCACCAGCTGGACCCGGTGGCCGGGCGCCTCCGGATCGGCCGACCCGCCGGGTGTGCCGCGCACCAGGGCCTCAAAGAAGCCCGGCGGGTAGTTCAGCGAACCCAGCCTGCGCATGCTGCGGCTGTAGAGCGCCCAGACGGCCGGCAGATGTTCGTCGCCGAAGACGACCCGGAGTCCGAACCGCTCGCGGGCGTGCCGTGCGGCCGCCCGGGCCTTGCGGGGCAGCCGGGTGAGGACCTCGGCCGGGTCCCCGGGCAGCCGGCGGCGGAACGTCAGGTAGCGGGTCACGACCGGCAGGTCGTCCCAGCGTGCGGTCTCCGAGCGGATATCGATCCACCGGGCACGCATGTCCCGGGCGCGTTGCAGGGCGGCCTGCAGCAGCGCGCGATGGCACTCGGCGTCGTCGGCCAGGGTGCCGCCATAGACGGCGTAGGGGGTGCTGACCAGGATTCGCCCGGCCAGGCGGCTTTCCACGCGGAACAGCGGAAAGACTCCGGCCAGCCGTTCGCCCCGCCAGGCGCCCAGGGCGCAGGCGGCGTGTCCGAAGGCCGCCTCCACCGCGTCCTGCCAGACCGGCGTGTGGAAGAAGGTCGCCTCGGGATGGGCCCGGACGTACTCGTCCCATCGGCCCCGTGCGGCGGCGTCGAGTTCGCGGACCGTCGGGGGCATGCTCATGCCTCCGCCGCGAGGGGGTTGTAGTAATCGCTGGATTCGGGGCGGGCCAGGCCGTTCTGGCACTCGCCCACCAGGATGGATCCGGCGATGGAGATCCGGTTGGCCTGAAGCATCCGCACGCAGCGGCGCAGGACGCCCTCGGGGGTGCTGTTCAGGCGGATGACGACCAGCGTCGAGTGGCACAGCGGGGCCACCAGACCGATGTCGGCGAAGGTGTCCATGGGCGGCGTGTCCACCAGGGCGTAGTGGAAGCGCTCGCGGATCTCCTGGAAGATCGAGGCCAGCCGCGAGCCGCCGAACAGGTCGCTGGGGCTCTCGCCGCCGGGGTCTCCCGAGGGGATCAGATGCAGGTTGCCGCGCACGACGGGCAGGCAGACCTCCGACAGCGGCCGGTCGCCGCGGATCACGTCCGCCAGGCCGGGCTTGTCGGCGGCCGAGAACAGGCCGCTGAGGCCGCGGCGGCGCAGGTCGCAGTCCACGACGGCCACGCGGAGGTGGCGCAGCTCGGCGAAGCAGAATCCCAGGTTGCCGGCGCTGACCGACCGGCCCTCCCCGTGGAGGCTGGAGGCCACCGCGTAGATGCGCGAGCTGCCGTCGGGATTGGCGGTCAGGAGCCGCGTGCGGATGGCCCGGTACTTCTCGGAGACGACCAGCGAAGGCTCGTGGAAGCTGACCAGCCGGCGATCGACGGATTCCGGCGGCAGCGGGGGAGCGCTCACGACGAACGGCCTGGGCATGGCCGGGAGGTCGAAGATCGCTCCGAACCTGGAGGCCGGGGCCTCGGTCGCGCGGGCTCCGGCGTCGGGGGCCCCCTCGCGTGCGGCGCCCTGGGCGGCCTCGCGCTTTCGAAGTCTCTCCTCCTGTGCGCGTTTCAGTGCTTCTGCGATGCGACCCATAGCTCACGCTTCCGTGGGCGGACGGCCGGGCCGTCCGCCGTGCGGTCAGTCCCCCCACAGGGAGGCGACGACACCGCTGGCCTTTTCCCGGATCTCGTCATAGGTCCGCGGCTGCTCGACGCTCAGGTAGAACAGGCTCCCCAGAACGAGAACCAACACTCCCTGGACCCAGGCGACGGCCGGCAGCAGTCCGCGGCGCGCGAAGAAGCGCCGCCGCCCGGTTTCGCTGATGCTTCCGACGATCTCCAGCACCGGGATCCCGAGGATCTGGGAGACGCGCATCGGGTCCCGGAGGGTGGTGTCCATGACTTCCCGGAGGAAGACGGCGGCGACGCCCAGGGCCACGCCGATCCCGGCCGAGATCAGCAGCACGCTGGAGAGTTTCGGGGTCAGCGGGCGCGTCGGGACGCGCGGCTCCTCGACGGTGGCGAACTTGACGCCGCGGTTCTCGTCGGCGGCGGTCAGGCGCTGGCGGACGTCGGCCAGGTGCCCGCTCCACATCTCGGCCTCGGCCTGGGCGTCGCGCAGGGCGGCCAGACGCTGCATGTAGGCCTTGCGGCGGTCGGGCAGGGTCTGCCGCTGGGCCTCCAGCTCGGCACGGCGGGCGACGTGCCCGGCGAGGGCGTCCTCCAGGCCGGCCAGGTTGCGGCGGAGGATCTCGATTTCGCGATCGACCCGCTGGCGGGCGGCCACGATCGGCGGCAGGCCGGAGCGGTCCGCAGAAGCCGGCTGCGGCGCCGGCGTGGCCTCGATCATCTCCGGCAGCCGTTCGAACTCCGCCTGCAGCTGGCGGAGCTTCTCGCGGAGGTTCAGCACCGTCGGATGGGCGTCCTTCATCTGCCGCATGGACTTGGCGTCGGCGATCTGCGACCGGACGTTGTTCATCTCCGCCATCAGGGCCGCCCGCTGGGGGTTGGGAATCAGGTGGGTCGCGGTCAGCGGCAGCAGCTCCGGCAGCGATCCGGCGTCGGGATCGCCGGCCTGCTCGCGGGCCGCCAGCTGGCGGAGGGTTTCCTCGAGTCCGGCCAGGTCCATGGCCACCTGGGCCTTGCGCCCGGTGAGCTCCTCGATGGACCGGATTTCCAGCCGGATCAGGTCCTCCAGTTCGGAAGGCCGGCTGGGGGAGATCCCAGGCTGCTCGGCCTCGATCTGGAGCAGTTCGACCTGCATGCGCGCGACCTGCTCACGGCAGGTGCGGACCTTGTCCTCGAAGAACTGCTCCGACTCGCGCATGGTGTCGGTGATGAAGTTCTGCGTCTGGGCGATGTAGTTGTCCTTGAGACGTCCGATCAGTCGGACGGCGAGCTCGGGATCCTCGCCGACGTAGCGGATCTCGATGAGATCCAGGTAGGTGCTCTGGTCGATGGTCCCGACCGCGAGCTGCGATGCCAGGTTGCTGAGGAACTCGTGGCGCAGGGCTTCGCCGCGCGGCGTCAGGGCGCCGCCGGCGTCGCGGGGCAGCCCGGCGAGCAGGCCGAGCTCGTCGGCGGCCCGGCGGATGGCCTCGTAACCCGCCAGGTCGATGCGGATGGAGCGCCGCACGGTCTCGAAGCGCGTCGGGGAGTTGTAGCTCACCAGCTTGGTCAGGACCTCGTCGTCGCGGCGTTCCAGGATCGCCTTCACCAGGTACTGGTGGGGCAGGCACAGGGCGACGCCCAGGCTGACGGCCATGCCCGCCAGCAGCGGGATGGCGAACAGCCAGCGGCGATGGCTCAGGATGGCCATCACCCGGGCGAGCACCCGGGTCAGGTCGCCGTTCTCGGCGTCGTCGGCCCGGGCGCCGATCCGCGGTCCGAGGATGATGGGAGAGGGTTGTATACTCATGCGGTCATCCCACGATCGCCTCCGGCCTTCCGCCTCCTACCTGAACAGCAGCCTCCGGTATCCCCCTCCGTTGTCATCGTCGTTGTGCTTGTAGTTGTAGTACGATCCGTAGCGGTAGTGGTCGGTCGAGTCGCGGAAGTGGTACGGCATCTGGTACGCCGCCAGCATCGGCGAGACCGGGAACAGGACCTCGTTGACCCGCAGCCCCACCCATCCCAGCGGGGTCGGCGGAACATAGACGATGTCGCCCTCCTGCAGGAGCAGGTTGTCGCGCATGTCGCCGCCCTCGACGATCTTGTCGACGTCCACGGTGATCTCGCGGCGCTCGTCGGGGCGGGCGCTGGGCCGGATGACCTTGACCTGGGCCCCCCAGGCGATGAACGTCGGGCGGGCCCGGGCCAGCACGTCCATCAGCGTGTCGCGGCCGGTGAAGGGATGGGGTCCGGGCACGGAGACCTGCCCGAAGACGTAGACGCTCTTGCTCTCGTACGCGGCCACGCGCACATCGACGCGGGGGTTCTCGTAGTAGCGGGCCAGGTGCTCCTGGAGCTTGGCCGCGATCTCGGCCGGGGTCATGCCGGCCACGTAGACCTCTCCGAGCAGGTCCAGGGAGATCTTGCCGTCGGCCCGGATGCGCTGGACCTCGTTGTCCACCTCCGGGCAGGTCGGCGAGTTGATCACGATCACGTCCGGCGGTTCGAGGCGGTAGGCGGTGCCCGCGACCTCGTTCTCGTGGGCCCGCATGAAGACCTTCATGTCGTCGTACTTGTTGGCGCAGCCGCCTGACGCGGCGGCGGCCAGTCCGCACAGCGCCGCCAGCGCCGGGTTCCGCCAGCGTGTCCAGCAGGTGTATCGCATCGTCGTCATCCCTGACGCGAAGGCCCGTCCGTGTCCGCCGGGGCCGGCCCTCGATCCGGACGCCGCCGGTCCCCGGTCCCTCGGTGATGGGACTATCGGCACCCGTCGGGGCGGTGGTGACTTATCTCCGTTTTTTTTGCGGACCCTTCCGGCGACCTCAAGCCGGCCGCGGGCAGGTCCGATAGAACGCGCTGAGCCGGTCGGCCCGGGCGGATGTCCGATAACCCGCGGCCGCCGGACTCCCAGGAGAGCGATCCATGTACTGCGCTCACTTCGGCCTGCACCGGCCGCCGTTCAACAACACCCCGGACCCGGCGTTCTACTACCGCACGCCGGATCACGAGGAGGCCCTGGCCACCCTGCAGTACGCCTGCCAGGAGCGCAAAGGCTTTCTGCTGATTACCGGCGAGGTCGGGTCCGGCAAGACGCTGGTCGCCCGGATGTTCGCCCGGCAGATCGAGCCGCTGGGCAGCGTGGCGGTCATCACCCAGAACCAGCTGTCGGCCCGGCAGCTGCTGGCGGCGATCTGCGCCGAGTTCAACCTGCCCTGCCCGCCGGAGAGCAGCAACCTTCAGCTGGTCGAGACCCTCCAGCAGTACCTGCTCCGCGAGTTCGCCGCCGACCGGCTGGTGGTGGTGGTGCTCGACGAGGCCCAGGATCTGCCCGACGAGAGCTTCGAGATGCTGCGGATGCTGGGCAACCTCGAGGCCGACGACGCCAAGCTGCTGCAGATCTGCATCCTGGGCCAGCCCGAGCTGCGCGAGCGCTTCGCCCGGCCGGGCATGAGGCAGCTCAACCAGCGGCTGTTCCGGCGCTTCCACCTGCGCGCCCTGACCGCCGAGCAGACCGCCGAGTACGTCCGCAGCCGCATGGCGGTGGCCGGCTGCCCGCCGGAGACCGAGGTGTTCACGCCGCACGCCCTGGCCCGGATCTTCCGGGCATCGGGGGGCATCCCGCGGGTGATCAACCAGATCTGCGACAACGCCCTGCTGACCGCCTACGGCCTGGACAGCCGGATCGTGGACAACGTCATCCTCGACCAGGTGCTGGAAGCCGGGGAGCAGAACGCCGAGCCGACCCACGAACAGACGCAGGCCCGCATCGAGGCCATCTACGGGTCGCGGCCGGAAGTCGCCCTGGCCCCGGTGTTCGCGGAACCGGATGCCGAAGCGGTTGCGGGAGTCCCGGAGGTCCCGCCGGCCCCGCGTCTTGAACCCCAGGCCATCCATCGGCGGATCGAACAGGCCCTGGAAACGATCGAGTCCTCGGCCGCCGGACTGCAGGCCCGACTCGATGCCCAGGAATCGGCACGCCTCCAGATCGAGTCGATCGTCGAGCGGGCCGTGTCCCGATGGAACGCCGCCCGCGGTGAACTGGGCGTCTGCCGCGAAGACCTGCATGCGATCATCGACGAGGCCGTGGCCCGCTGCCGGGCCGCGGAGCAGCGGATCGACGGGGCCGGCCGGGACGCTGCGTCCCCCGAGGCCCTCGACGAGATCCGGCGCCTGCACGAGGAGGGGACGCGAGAGCTTCTGGAGCGGATCACGCGCCAGCGGGAGGAGTTCCAGCGGCTCTTCGAGCAGAACGAACAGCACTGGATCGAGACCCGCCGGCGCGTCGCCGGGCTGGCCCGCGAGGCGGTCAGCCCCGAGACGATCGAGGAACTGGAGTCCCAGCTCGAGAAGCGCATCGAGGAGGCCGTCGGGCAGATGGAGGCCTATCAGGCCCAGGTCGCCGAACTGCTTCCCCTGATCCAGCGACAGTGCGAGGATACCGAAACCCGCATCGCGTCGCTGGCCCGGACCCAGGAACGCCAGGACCGCGACATGGAACGCCTCGGCGAAAATATGGCACACCTGGGCCAGGACGTGGGACGCCTGGGCGAGGGGCTGGCCGAGCAGCAGCGCGGCCAGGCGGCCCAGGCCGAGACACTGGAC
>Ga0129299_1001002_pt1 | contig 18941 bp, 13 predicted proteins | sample ConPoolayeCmetaG_FD_94477 | JGI IMG/M metagenome (GOLD analysis project Ga0129299, IMG submission 94477) | Hot spring microbial mat communities from California, USA to study Microbial Dark Matter (Phase II) - Cone Pool mat layer C metaG ...
GGGCATGGTTCAAAAACGGGGACTCACCTCCGAGCCAACCCTCGACTACAACCCAGAAAACGGGTTCCGGCGAGGTGCCTGTCCCCGTTTTTGAACCATGCCGGATTCTGCGGCCCAAAGGGCCGAAAGAGAATAGCCGGGGGCGGAGCGAAGCGCAGCCCCCGGTAAGCGGACGCCTGACCACCCCAAAGCCCTGAAGGGGCGACATCGGGGCGCGACGCGCGGAGCGCACGCCGGCGGCGTCATCACGCCCTTTCAGGGCTGGGGAGGTTTGGGGGCGTCGGACTACCGGGGCCGTTGGCCCCGGCTACTCTCTCGTGCCCCTTCAGGGCGGAACATAACCCGCCAAAACCGTCACGCACCCGGGTTCGTTGGCGGAACACCGGACCGGCGACTTACGCCGTTCGGCCCTGTTCCGTGGGTAGCGCCTCGGCCGTACTTCGCGGGCTCGGCAGGAGCCTCGCCCTTCTCGCCCAACGTATCACGAACCCCACTCCCTTTCCGCTGAGGCAGCGAGGTTCTCACATCACAGCCCAAGAAACACGATCGCGGCTCCGCACAGCCCGATGGCTGCACCGGCCAGCGCGTGCGTGTAGCGCTGGAGCCGCGCAAGCGGGATCAGGTTGAACCCCATCAACAGCACGAGCACCACGCCCACCATCGTCGAAATGGTCACCACGCCGAAGACGACGGTCACGAGGATCAGCCCGAAGAGACTGTTCTTGGCCGCCGGGTACATCAGGAGCGGGATCAACGGCTCACACGGTCCCAGCACGAAGATCGTAAAGAGGATCCAGGGTGTGATGTTCGCCCGCCCTTCGTGCTCATGAACGTGGGCGTGCTCGCCCATGTGGGTGTGCTCATGGGCGTGAACCGGACCGGGTCCGTGGACGTGGACATGCTCATGCGGCCTGTCCGTCCAGGCCCTGCGCAGTCCCCAAACGAAGTAGGCCAGACCGAACGCCATGAGCATCCACGCCGCCAGATCACCCCGGGCGGACTCCACGCCCTTCAACCCTTCGACGGCCAGTCCCAGCGCCACGCCGAGTAACCCCAACACGACCGAGCTGGCGACGTGCCCGATCCCGCAGACGAGCGTCAGAAGGGCGGTCTGCGCCGGCGACCACCCCCGCGCCTTGGACATCGCCACGAACGGCACGTAGTGATCCGGTCCCATCAGCGTATGGAACAGGCCGATGGAGGCGGCCAACACCACCAGGGCCGTCAGGTCGTGCGACATTCGATCAACTCCCCCGGCCTACCTCGGCGTCGGCCGGATATCGGCCGGAACGTCTTCGACTCGGGCGTTTCGACTCCGTCGGAGCTCACGGTGACACGCGGAGGTACCCGGTGAGAACGGCTGAGGAACCCGCAACCCGAAAGGCGCCCGACCCGTGCGCGGTATGTATCCCGATATCGCGGCGGGTTGTCAACGGCAAGGAGGCCGCAGCGAGCCGGCTTGCGTGCGGTCCGGACCAACGGTAGATTCTGATTGTTCCGCCTGCCGGCCCGGGTGGCGGTGTGATTGTCGGGCTTATCGAAAAGATCCCGAGCGCAAGGGAGGAGCGACAGGTGATGGACGATCCGTTTCGACGCGGGCGTGGTGCGCTGTGGATGATCGTGGCGCTGTCGATGTTGATCGGGGGCTGTCTGCCGGAAACGACGATCCTCATGACCTTGGCCAATGCCCTTGCCACGGCGTCGACGACCTTGTTCGCCTTGCTGTTTCAGCAGGTATTGTCGCTCGGGGGCGTATAGAGACGAGCGTATACCGCCCTGCGACTTGCAGGAGACATGCTGATGATCCTGTTTCATCGACGAGCGGCTAGGGTTGTTGCGATGGCGGTCGCCGCGTGCGGACTGCTGCAGGTCGGTCCCTGCGTGACGGACACCCTGGGTCTGGTCGTGCAGCAAATGGTCCTTTCGACCCTCTTTACCGTCCTGCAAACCCTCTTCTACAACCTGCTGGACGTTTGACGATCGGGCCGGGCGGGCCATCGCCGCAAGACCCCCGTCGGGGGGACCTTCGAGTGAGCGCAACGCGGGTGCGTGGTTGGACGGCGCTTGGCGGCGCGGGGGTCTGCCTCTCATGCGTTGTGCTTGTCGCGGGGGAAGGCGGAACGCCTCGCGCCTTTCCGAAAATCGGCGAGTGGCCCCGTCATCGCGCCAACGGAACGCTGGACGGTCGAGCGGCGATCAAAGGGCGGATCACCGAACCCCAGATCGTCTGGAAGCACTTCATCGGCCGGGTCGAGTCGCTCGTCATTGTGGAGCCCGCGAAGGGACAGGCCCGTCTCGAGCTGCCGCTGAAGGATTCGGCGACGGGGTCGAACGAAACGTCCGACCCGCGCTGGGGGATGTGCCCACCGGCAGGGAACCTCGAAGGGCGCGTCCAGCCCGTACGGAACACGACGACCGTGGTTTATGCCGACGTGCTCCCGGACGGTGTCGGCATGGAAAAGATCGAGTTCGAGAGTGGGTTCTCGCGTCCCACGGTCGCGGGACGGTGGCCACCTTGCGTCGGTCGGTGCTTCACATGGAAAGATGGCACATGGGTCGAGGTTTGGCGGACCGACCCGATCCCCCTGCTGTTCGTCCCGCTGCCGATTGTCGGGGACTTCGACGCCGACGGACACCCCGAGGTGGCCATTTTGCCCTGGTACGAACTGCTGATCCTGGATGCAAGGACGGGACGAATCAAGGACCGATGCCGGTTTACGGACGGTCGGAGTTACGGATTCTTCGGCGTCTACGACATCGACGGGCAAGGCCAAGGGGAGTTCGTCGTCCAAGCGGACTTCTCCAAGCATGTGGATGTGCTCGGCTACCGATCCGGAAAACTGGCCGTACTGTGGCAGTGGAAGATCGAGTCGGACATCTCCAACCCGCAGACGATCCTGCGGGTCAATCCGAATCCGGTGGTCGACGTGGACGGCGACGGGAGGCTCGAGGTCCTGGTCAACCTGTACAACGGATCGTCGGATGGGCGTTGGCATCTGACCGTTCACGACGGGGCAACGGGGCAAACGATGGCCGACCTACCCGACGAGCATCTTCAGGGGGTCGTGGACGTCGATGGCGACGGCATCGCCGAACTGCTAACGACCCGAACGAAAGGCGCCGCCGTCCCTGCGTGCGGAACCATCCTTGTTCGGTCCTTCAAGGGGGGTAGGGTCGCCTCGCTTTGGGAACAAACCGATGCGGGCTGGCAGACCTGGGATCCCCCGTTGCCTCCGCACGTCAACAGCGGGGCGACGCTTGGGCAACGAACGGTTCTGTGCCGGGTCCGGGACGGGCGGACCGCAGCGGTCGTCCGCCGACCGTCGCCCGACAGACCGGGCGATGTACTCCTCGTGCGGATGGTCTGGCGAGACGGCGGTTTCAAGGCGGACACGACGCTTGTGGGACCCGACCTCGACGCGATGGCCATGGATGGCGACGGCAACCTCCTAGTCCGGTGCACCGGTCGACCGGATACACCGTCGCAGCTCACAGCCAATGGTGGTCGGTTCCGCCCACTCGGCTCGCGGGGTCGGGGGGTTGTCCCTGCAACGGTGGTGGTGGGCAACCCCGACCGTTCAAACCGGGCCTACGTCGTCGCCCAAGGTTGCGGTGAGGAGTTGGTCATTTTCCACCCGCCGCAAGGGAACAGCCCCGCCGCGGAATGCCGCCGGATTCGGGGTCGGGGGCAGAGCACGTCCTGGCCCGAAACGCTCGGACCGGTTCTCGCGGATCTGAGCGGGGACGGCCGCCGCCAGCTTCTCTATGCCACCGATTCACCTACCGGGTGTGCCCGGCTTGCGGTAACCGACCTGGAAGGCCCGGAGGTCTGGCATCACGACGTGGCTTCCATCCCGGCGGGTCTGCCGGTCTGGAACACGGGGGCGATCGTGCTCTGGCAGACAGGACATTTCACCGACCGGAAACGCCAAGACGTCCTGGTGACGATCCGACGGTCGATGATGCACAGCGAGGAAACCCTTCTGCTGTCGGGACGGGACGGGCGCCGAATCTGGCACCGCGATCGGCAGATCAGCGGTCGGGGCGTGGGAGGAACGCCGTTCGCCGTCGCGGACTACGACGGCGACGGGTTGGACGATATCGCGTCTTTTCATCCGAGCATCGTCTACGTCCTCAAGGGAGCCACGGGCGAAGACCTCGTGGCCAGGGACGCGAGCTGGGACCCCGTGCCGGCCAAACCCGTGTATTGGGGCTTGCCCGTGGCCGGTGACTTCGAGGGCACCGGGCGGATGAGCCTTTTCATGGCCGGGGCCGCGATGACGGCGTTGGTCCGGTCCGACGGAACCCTGGTGTGGTGGGATGCGCTCGACCAGAGCGCTCGGCACTTTGCGTTCGGCGACTTTGATGGTGATCGGAGGGTGGAGGCGATCGGTGTGGGGTACGAGGACGGCATGCGGTGCTACGACACCGCCACGGGCACGGTCACGTGGCGGATGCCCTCGGTCGTCAAGGCCGTTCCCACGGGCACGGCGGGTGCGGACCTCAACTCCGATGGGCGGGATGAAGCCCTCTTGGTCGACGGCAAGACGCTCTGGTGCCTGGGGACTTCGGAAAACGGCGCCCGAGGGCACGTGCTGTGGCGGTGTGATCTGCCGGTGAATGTCGGACCCCCAAGCGTCGCCGACGTGGATGGTTCGGCGACCGCGTCGATCGTGCTGGTCGGCGAGGACGGTTTCGTTTACTGCGTGCGTTGAAGCGATGTTCGCGCGGCGCCGCCGCGAATGAACCCGGTGCGCACCTGGATGACTGGGGCGGGCGTTCAGTCCGCACGGGGGTGCGCAACCGTTTTCGCGGGTTCCGTTCGGCCTCGAAGGTGCACGATAGAATAGCGGGGGCCAACGGCCCCGGTAGGCAGGCGCCTCGGGCCTTGAGGGCCCCCTGAAAGGACGTGATAGCCCGGCGGACCGGGTCGACGTACGGAGCGGTGTCCTTGCGCCCCTTCGGGGCTTTGGGGTGGTGAGGTTTGGCAACCGGGGGCTGCGCTTCGCTCCGTCCCCGGCTATTTTCTTTATGGCCCTTCGGGCCGCAGAACCCCTCTTCGGCTCCGTTCGGAAGAGCCCGCCTAATCTGTCACACACCGGTCCGCCCGTGAAGATCGGCGGCGAAGACTTCGCGCCCCGTTCCGCGCAGCGTAGAATGCCTCCACGGACGGGGAGGGACAGCCACAAGGAGAAGACGATCATCCGCGCATCCAAAGTGATCGTTCCGGTCTTGACCTTGGTGGGTGGTGCCATCGTCGCGGGGGTGGTGACGTACCTCGTGATGGGCGGCAGACCGTCTGGAGTCAAGCCGACCGAACCGTTGCCACCCGCCTCCATCGGCGGACCCCCGCAGACCCAGCCCGCCGAGGCGCAGAGCCCCCCCTCTGTCGTGGGGCTGCCGGAGACCCGGCCGGCCGAACCGGCAGTTTCCATAGCAGACCGCCCCGAGCCGTCCCCCGGACCTCCGGTCGATACCCCGCCGGCTTCCCAAGCCGCCCGATCCGAGCCGGAACCGGCGATCCCTCCGACTCCTCCGCCCCCCCCGTCGCAGCCGGCGGTCGTCGTCGCGGACGCGCCCGTTCCGGCGGATCAAGAGCTATCGGCCCGTCGGGAGCGATTCGCCCGCCTGCGGGACGAGGGCGTGGCGGCGCTCGCACGCAAGGACTACCCGGCGGCCATTCAAGCCCTCACCACCGCCTTGAAAGAGCAGGACGACGCCGAGGTCCGCGCCCTGCTCGAGGAAGCGATCGAGCGAAACACCAAACCGCGGTTGGCGGTGGCGGAGCTGTCGGTGACGGGCGACGTGGGCATTCCCGATGCGGGCAAGTCGGTGGCCGAACTGCTGCTGGCACGATTCGACCCGCAACAGTTTCAGCTCGTCGAGCGGACCCAACTGGCCGCCATCCTGAAGGAACACGACCTTGCCCTGGCGGACATCACGGAGAACCCGGCCATCTTGCGAGTCAAGAAACTCAAGGGCGTGCGGTATCTCGTCGTCGGATCGGTGACCCGGTTGGGCAACCTGTCGGTCTCCGCCCGTCTGGTGGACGTGGTCACGGCGGATGTCGTCCAAACGGCCGAGGTCTCGGCGGAGGATGCCCGCGGTTTGCAGGAGGCGCTGGGCGAGCTGGCATACATGTTGCAGTTGAGTCCGGAGCAGAAGGCGTCCTATTTGGAGGAGAAGCGGCGGCGGATGGAAGCGGTCGCTCAGGCCGACGCGGCGGCCAAGGCGGCGGCCGAGGCGGAGATGCGGGCGCGGTTGGAGGAGGAACACCGCCGGCAGCGATTCGAGGAGTTCCGAGCCCGCGAGCGGATGCGCGAAGCGAACGTGCGGATGGCGGACATCAAGGCGGCCCTGTCGCGGGGCGAGTATGAAACGGCCCGTCGTCTCTCCGAGTCCGCCGTCCGGGAGTACGCCGATACGCCGTTGGCGCAACCGTTCGGTGACCTCCAGGCCGCCGCCGAGCGCGAAGTGACCGCTCAACGTGAGGCTCAGGCCCGTCGGACGTCCGAAGAGCGACGGCACATGGAGGACGAGCACCGCCGGCGACTCGAGCGGTTTCGGCACTGGCGCGATCGGGGGTTGGCGGCCCTGTCCGCAAGGGACTATCCGGCAGCCGTCGAGGCGTTCCACCGTGCCCTCAACGAGCACGACGATGCGGACGCCCGGGCGTTGCTGGGGCGGTTGATGGAACGGACCTCGGCACCGGGTCTGGCCGTGTTGGATTTCCAGGTCGTAGGCGACTTCGGATTGCACGATGGGGGGCGGTCCATCGCCGCGTATCTTCTCGCGCGGTTCGGACAAGATCCCAAGGCCTACCGACCGGTGGATCGACAGACCCTGTTGGCAGCGATGGCTCAAGCCAATCTCACACCCGCCGACCTGACGTCCGATCCGCCATCGCCTTCGGTCCGAAGGATCCGGGGCGTTCGCTACCTGGTATGCGGCAAAGCGACCAGGACGGACCGCGTCGATCTGTCCGCCCGACTGGTGGACTTGACCGTCGGCAAGGTGATCCGAACCGCGAACGCGTCCGTTTCGGGCATCGGACAGTTACAGTCCGCCCTGGGGGAGCTGGCCGCTGCGCTTCAAAGATCGGATACACCCTCGCCTGGAACCCCGGTGACGCCTCCGACGCCCCCCCCGCCGAGGTCCGCAGGTCTTGGCGAACCTGTCCCGACGCCCGGTGAGGTCCGTCCACCTCCGCCGCCCCGGCGAACCGCTCCGGTGCTCCCCACAAGGTCGGTAACCCCTACGCCTCCGGCCGCGATCGGAGGACCCTATCAACGCCCACCGTCGAGAAGTGCTCCGGAACCCCTCAAACGGCCGAAGGACCTACCCCGCACCGAGACGACCAGCCGACCCGTCTTGTCGGCCCCATCGAAGGCGCCCCTCACAACGTCGAAGGCCCCCCCCGTAACGTCCAGGTCGGCCGGGGTGCCGAAGTTCGAGCCGACCACGCGTCCGGGACCGCTCAGGAAGCTCAAACGGCCGACGAATCGGTGAGGGATGCGAATGCGTTGGGTGCGAGGACGTCGTGGGTTCGTTTGGCGGTATATGCCGGTGATGGTGTTCACGATGGTCGCGATGGCCTCGGCGGCGCCGGGTGAATCGATGCCCGCCGCAGGCCGCTGGTTTCGTTACGAAGAGATGTCGTCGGAGCAGCTCTCCCGGGTGATCCGTCAATGCCCCGTCGCCTTCCTGCCGGCCGGCATCGTGGAGTGGCACGGAGAACAAAGCGCCTGCGGTCTGGACGGGCTGAAGGCCGAGGCGCTGGCCCTGATGGCCGCCGAGCAGTTGGGCGGGGTTTGTTTTCCGCACCTGTGGTTGGGTCCGCCGGTGTCCACCCCCTTTGACCCGACGAAGTACCCCCGGGGTACCGTGACGATCGAACCCCTCCTATATTCCAGCGTCGTCGAGCAGCTCCTGCGACAGATCGAAGGGATGGGTTTCCGGGTCGCGGTCCACCTGTCGGGTCACTATCCGGGCGTGGTCCGCGAGGTTTCCGAGGGGTTCAACCGGCGGGGCAAGATGAAGGTGCTTAGCCTCTCGGAAAACCTACTCGTCAAGGAGATGCCCGCCGGAGACCACGCTGCGACGTGGGAGACGTCGCTGCTGAGCGTGCTTCGACCCGGGTTGGTTGATCTGAACCGGCTCCCGCCGCTGCCCCGCGGCGTGGAGCATCCGGGCGAGGTGATCCCGCCGCCTTGGGAGTTTCACCAGCGGTGCGAGTACTACGGGGTGTATGGTTCGGACCCCCGTCTCTGGGCCAATACGCACTATGGGCGGTGCGGGGTCGAGGCGGTCATCGACGGGCTGGCGCGCGAGATCGGCAAGGTCTTGGGCGACGCGTCCTACGGGCGAAAGGAAGGGCAACACGCCCTGACCTGGCCCGACGATACGCGGCAAAAACCGGAGGTCCGCTACGAGTACCTGCTGCCCTCTCAGTGGATCGAGCGATTCGAGCGGGCTCCGATCGTCTACCTGCCGATCCCCGACGTCGGAGGACCGACGGACGCAACAGTTCGGTGCGCGATCACCCGGGCGCGCCGGGCGGGGGGAATGGTCTTCCCACCCTTGAATTACGCACCTGCGAGGGAGACGTCCACCATCCGTTTGAGCGCCGACGTGTTCCGCCGTGTCGCGGAGGAGATCGTCCGGACGCTGGCAGAGATGAACTTCCGCGTTGTGGTGCTGGTCCCCGGTCCCGCCCTGACGGAAGAGGTGCGAGCGGCTCTCCAAACGATCCGGGCGGCCGACGGGCAGTCGCGCGTGATCACGATGCCCCCGTCCGACGACGGCACGACGCCGGCGACGTTGAGCACGGCGATCCGGGATATGATCCCGATGGTTCCGGCCGTCCGCCGGTTGGACGGGGAGTGGCGGATCAACGGAGAGCGCACGATCCGATCGCTGGTCGAGGGCGTCTACGGACCGGCCGAGACGCGGATCTACGAACACACGTTCGAGATGTCCGAGCACCAGGTCGCCGGCGCGGTTCTGCTGGACCTCGGCACCGTCGAGAACCACTGCGAAGTCGTCATCAACGACGGACCGCCGCTGGTCGACCATTGGCCGCCCTATCGATTCCTCATCACCGGGCAGGTCCAGGCAGGCCGGAACAAGCTGAAGGTTACGGTTCGCCACAAACCACAACCCACGCTGGACATGTGGTACTACCGCATCGCACCCCCCCGACTGGTCGGGCCGGTCAACTTGGTGATGTGGAGACCGTAGCGGGGGGAGGTGTGAGGTTTTGGGCGGGCACCGGCCAATCCGCCCGGCGACCGGTCGCCTTGGCCCGAGGCTCGCCCCGTGGGTCTCTCTTCCCCTTATTCTTGTCCGGGACCGGCAGGTATACTTTTGTGGTGGGCTGAGAAATTGCAGGTTCGGCGCTTGGGTCGAACCGAACAAGGGGATGATGTTTCGCCATGTCGCGCCGGTTGTGCCTGACATTTCAATACGCTTGTCTGTGCGGTCTGCCGACGATGGTCTATGGGCTGATCGCAGGCGGCGTCGCCATGGCCAGGGTCGATGGGGCCCACTGGCCGGACGTGCTGGCCGGTGCGACCTGGTCGGCCGGATTGATGTTCGTCTTCGGAGGAATCGCCGGGGCCGTATCCAGTCTGCCCGCGGCGGCGTTCCGCCGGGCGACGGGAACCCCCCCATGGGCCTGCACGTTTCAGGCGTTCGTCATCGTTTCAATCGGGTCATGGTTGTATCTGAACCATCAGGTCATGTTGAAGACCGACGAGGCGATGACGCTTGGGGCCTTCAGGTTTCTCTTCAGCAATCCGAAGGAAGTGTTGGACATGGCCTGGCGGTTCGCCGGCTACCACCTGGTCGGATGGATGACCGCGACGGTCCTCGCCTTCGCTCTTCTGGTGGTAGGATTCCGGCGACTCAACGACGTCTTGATGGGGACCGGACAGGACGACCGCGACGGGGAGCAAGCGATCGCACGCAACCAATCACGGGCAAGATGCCCGCGCTCCGGGTTGGCGTCCCTGTTGACCCGCTGTCGCCCAACACAGCCGATTGGAATGGCCCTGATCGTCCTTCTGGTGCTTCCGGCCGTGTTGTTGGCGGTTCAGATTTCCGGGTATCCCAGTCGGTCGCTGGTCACAACGGCGAGGGTCTTCCCCCCGTTTCGAGCCTTTCAACTGACGCGATGGTTGGCCGGACCGGTCATCCGGGTGGATCCACCCCCTCCCCAAGGCCAACCGATCCGGTCGGACGAGGAGTACATCCGCTCGCTCCGGATCGATCGCGACCGGTTGCGAAACGTGCTGTTTGTCGTCCTGGAATCCGTACCGGCCAAGGCGCTCCATTGCTACGGGTATCCCCGCGACGTCTCGCCGAACATGGACCGCATGGCGGCGGAAGGCGTCCGGTTCGACCGGTGTTACGCCGCAGCGAGCTTCAGCAGCTACTCGCTGATCTCGACGTTCACCTCGCTGTATCTGCTCCGCGCCCCGGAGAACGACCACTTCCGCAACGTGGACTTTCCACGGATGGGCATCCACGACCTCCTGCGGCGCCTGGGGTATGAACTGACGCTCTTCAGCAGCGGAAACGAATCGTGGGACAACCTGGAAGCGTTCTACCCCCCCGAGATGTTCGACGTGTACTTCAGTCACAACCGCAGCAACCTGGTCAAGACCGACTGCAACCGGATGGACGACAAATACGCCATGGGCGAGTTCGCCAAGTGGCTTGCCGCCCGGCGGTCCGATCGACCCTTCTACAGCTACATCAATTTGCAGGGCACGCACTTCAACTACGAGGTGCCCGAACCATGGGCCTCGCGGTACCTGCCGGTCCCGCCGCCCTACTCCAACGGCGACGGGATCATCCACATCCCCGCCGACGTTGTGCCCCTGCTCAAAAATCAGTACGACAACGCACTGAGCTACGTCGACCATTGGGTGGGGTTCCTCCGCGAACAGCTCGAGCGGCACCGCCTGCTCGACCGGAGCATCGTGGTGGTCGTCGGAGATCACGGGGAGGGCTTCATGGAGCACGGGCTGGCGCGGCACGGGATGCACCTCTGGAACGAGATGATCCAGGTTCCGGCCATCCTTTGGGCGCCCGGGCTTCTTGCACCGCGGCGGGTGACCCAGACCATCTCGCAGATCGACTTGGTGCCCACCGTCGCGGCCCTGATGGGCATCGCGCCCCATCCCGCGTGGCAGGGCGTGAACGTGCTCAGCGACGACTACGATGACCGCGATCGACCGGTGTTCTCCGTTCTGCAACTGACGCGGTTTCAGGAGGCGCTTGTCTGGGGCACGATCAAATACATCGCCGACCAGGACACCCGCGAAGAGTGGTTGTTCGACCTGACGGACGATCCCGACGAAACCCGCAACCTGGCCGACCCGTCCCACCCTTCACCGCTGCTCCAGCGGGTCCGCCGCATGCTCGCGGAGTGGCATGCCTACCAGCTTGCCTACTACCAAGACGCCGTGCGGCGCCGAACCCATTACATCGGCATGCCCGGGCAAGCGGCCCGGTGAACGAATGGTTTATCGTTCGCGATCCTTTTCAGCGTTGGAGATCCTCCGGTAGCATACGCCGGTTGTGGAATGGGGCGGCGGCCCTGTCGGAAGGTGGTTGAACGGCTGGTTCAAGGTTCAGGAGAGAATCGTGACAGGAAGCGGAACGTTACTGGCCATTGTGTACTGGTCGGCCTCGGGCATGGCGTCCATGGCAACGGATGCGGCATCGAACCAGGGCAAGGCGGACACCCCCGCCTCGTCCCGACCGAGCTCGCAGGAGGTACTCCAAACCGAGATTCAGAAACTCAGCTACAGCCTGGGGATGAACATGGCCAAGGCCTTGAAGATCGAGGGGATGTCGATCGACGTGAACGTCATGGCCCAGGCGATGAACGACGTGCTCTCCGGGCGCGAGACCCTGCTGACCGAGCAACAGGCCCGCGAGGTGGCACTGACCTGGCAGAAGAAACGGATGCTCCAACAGCAGCAGCGCATGAAGGAACAGGCCACCGCCAACAAGAAGGCGGGGGATGCCTTCCTGACCCAGAACAAGACGAAGGAGGGCGTCGTCGTGCTCCCGAGCGGGTTGCAGTACAAGGTCATCGCGCCCGGCAGCGGACCGACGCCGCGCGCCAGCGACACCGTCAAGGTTCACTACCGCGGCTTGCTGGTCGACGGCACCGAGTTCGACAGCTCCTACAAACGGGGCAAGCCCGCGACGTTCCGCGTCGGCGGCATGATCAAGGGATGGGTTGAGGCCCTTCAGCTCATGCCGGTCGGGGCGAAGTGGCAACTCGTCGTCCCGCCGGAGCTCGCGTACGGCGAACGGGGATACAGTCCGAAGATCGGTCCGAACGCCACATTGCTTTTCGACGTGGAGCTGCTTTCCATCGAACCGCCTTCCACCGCTCCGGCCACAGGCGGGACCGTCCGGTCAACAACCCGGCCGAGGGCGACGCGATAGGAACGGTGTGCGGTGAACGCATCCGATCAAGCGGGCCCGGTTTCCGGGCGGATCATGTCGGTCGACGCCTTGCGCGGGTTCGACATGTTCTGGATCTGCGGCGGGCGAGACGTTTTCCTGGCCCTGGTCGGCCTGATCGTCCGGGACCAACCCGGTTGGCTCAAGTTCCACATGGGCCACGTCGAGTGGGTGGGTTTTTCGGCGTGGGACTTGATCATGCCGTTGTTCCTGTTCATCGTCGGCGTGTCGATGCCGTTCTCCTTCGCCAAGCGCCGGGACGCGGGGCAGAGCACGGGGCGGGTCTACCTGAAGATCGTTCGCCGCGTGCTGATCCTGTGGATTCTGGGCATGGCGGCACAGGGGCATCTGCTGGAAGCCCGGTTGTCCAAAATGCACTTCTACAGCAACACGCTCCAGGCGATCGCGAGCGGGTACCTGGTGGCCTCGATCCTCCTCCTGCACATATCGGTCCTGGGACAGTTTCTGGTCATGCTCGCCCTTCTGCTCGGGTACGGGGTGGTGATGGTATGGGTTCCGATCCCCGGGCACGGTGCCGGGATTATCGAGCCGCAGGTCAACCTGGCCCGATACGTTGACGAGATCATCCTGGGACCCTACCGCGACGGGACCACCTACACCTGGATCCTCAGCAGCATGGGATTTGCCGGAACGGTGCTGCTGGGCGTCATGGCGGGGCATCTGCTACGGTCCCCAAAGACGCCGGGGGTGAAGATGCTGTCACTCGTGGGGGCGGGAGTGGGCTGTCTGATCCTGGGTCGCCTCTGGGGCACCGGATTTCCGATCATCAAGCACATCTGGTCCAGCTCGATGGTCCTGTGGGCCGGGGGGTGGAGTCTGCTGCTTCTGGCGCTGTTTTACGGTCTGATCGACGTGGTGGGCTGGCGGCGGTGGTCGTTTCCGTTTGTCGTGCTCGGCATGAATGCCATCGTGGCCTACATGGCCCCTCGGATCGTGAACTTCCGGACGATCGGCGACACGCTGGTGGCGGGTCTGGCCCAGCACGTCGGACGATTCGGCGAGCCGCTCCGTGCCTTGGCCGCGTTCATGGTCCTTTGGCTGATCCTCCTGTACATGTACCGCAAGAAGACGTTCATCCGGGTCTAGGCCGTTTTCAAAAAAGCCCCGCCACGTGGTGCCACGGGCTGCCGCGATTTGCCAGTGGGGGCAGGGCCAACCGCGGCAGCCCGTGTTCCCTTACACGGTTCGGACACTTCTGAAGGGCCGCTTGGCTCGGCATTCCACCGGGCTCCAATGCGCGTTGGGCAGGGAGGATCCGAATCACTTCTCGATCCTATTCAACTCACTCGACCGGTCCCGGTTCAGGTCCACGTGCTGCAGGGCGCTCCGACCCTTCGGCAGGATCATCAGGAGCCGGTTGCAGATGTCTACTTCGACAACGCCGCTGTCCAGTGTGAAGTCCAGCACATGTCCGCCTGACGCGCGGTCGTCCGACACGAAGTGCAAATGGTAGCCCGGCATGTTGATTCCCTTTACGAAGGGCGGCATCCGGAACCCGACGAGCGTCCCTTCGACCTGCTGAAGGTTGAAGACGGCCTGGGCGCCGGCGGACTCGGCCAGCGGCCGAGAGGTCGTCTGCGGCGGAATGACCCGCGTCCGGATGCTTCGGAACCGTCCGTGCGAGCGAATGGCCAAGAGGGTGTTCGGGTTTGGAACCGCCTCGTTCACCGCCTTCTCAAACCCGCGGCAGTCGGTGGGACCTTGGATCGGCACGACCTTCTCTGCCCGAAACCCCACGACGCAGGCGAACGGCACGCCGAGCGTCATTGCGGGCACGTTCACGCGGCCATCAAACTTGACCTGATACATCCGACCGCCCAGCACGACCATCTCGCCGTCCAGTCCGTCGAAGGTGCCCAGTCCAAGGTCTCCGTGCGACAGGAGCTCACCGCACGTCATCTGCCCTTTGTAAGCCCCGGCCAGCAGGGCGTCGATCGTCGAGACCTGGGTGATCGTGTCGGGCTGCGTTGCGGAACAGCCCACAAGGGTTGCGACGACAATGGCCCGGCAGAACGCGAATCGTAGGGTGCTCATTTGACCTTCTCCTTTCAGTTCACCCCAAAGGTACCGGATCCGATCCGTACGTGTCTCTATGCTTCCGTGTTCAAACCACCTTGATGCCCTGCAGCGCAAGTTCCTCGGCCCGATGGCACGCCACCGCGTGGTCGCCGCTCGGGTTCTGCAATGGCGGTACCTCCACCTTGCACCGTTCCTGCGCATAGCGGCAGCGCGGATGGAAGGCGCAACCCGACGGCAGGTTCGACGGGTCGGCCACCTCGCCGGGCAGGATGATCCGCGGGGTCTTGAGCGCGGGATCCGGTTTGGGCAGGGCGTTCATCAGTGCCTCCGTGTACGGATGGCGGGGGTGGTGGAACAGACGACCCGTCTCGGTCAGCTCGACGATTCGCCCCGCATACATGACCGCCACCCGGGTGCTGATGTTCTCCACGACGGACAAGTCGTGGGCGATGAACAGGTACGTCAGTCCCAGACGCTCCTGGAGATCCCGAAGCAGGTTGACGATCTGCGATTGCACCGAGACGTCCAAGGCGGAAACCGGCTCGTCGCAGATGACAAGTTCGGGATTCAGAGCCAGCGCCCTGGCAATGCCGATGCGCTGCCGCTGTCCACCGCTGAAGGCGTGCGGATACCGGCGAAGGAATTCGACCTTGAGCCCGACCACCTCGACCAGTTCCTTGACGCGGTCCTCGATGTCCTTTCGCGTTCCGACGTGATGCGCCCGGAGCGGTTCGGCGATCAGGTCCAGTACCGTCATCCGGGGATTCAACGAACTGAAGGGGTCCTGAAAGATCAACTGCATGTGCCGCCGGAAGCGACGGAGCTCCTCGCCGTGCAGCGCCCCCAGGTCGACCGTTCGACCGTCCAGATGAAACGTCATCCGCCCGGAGGTCCGTTCGATCACGCGGAGAATCAGCCGCGCCGTCGTGGTCTTCCCACAGCCGCTCTCACCGACAAGCCCCAGCGTTTCTCCCTTGCCGATGGTGAAGCCGACGTGGTCCACCGCCCGGACGTGGGCGACGGTCCGTTTGAACAAACCGGCAACGATTGGAAAGCACTTCGTCAGGCCGACGATTTCTATCAAGGGTTCAGTCATCGCACCCCAAGGACTCCTCACGCCTTGTCTGCGAATACAGGAAGCACGCCACCCGATGCTCGGGGCCGGTCTCATGCAGAATCGGCGGTGCCCCGGTATCGCACATGTCCTTGATTCTCCGTCCACACCGCGGGTGAAACGGGCATCCCGTCGGGTGCGTGAAGGGGTCCGGCACGGAACCGGGAATCGAAACGAGGCGCGCCGCGCCGCCCCTGCCGATCCTCGGAATGGATTGCAGGAGCCCCTGAGTGTACGGGTGTTTGGCGTCATGGAAAATCGCGTCGGTCGGGCCGTGTTCGACGATCCGTCCCAGGTACATGACAGCCACCTCGTCGGCCGTCTCGGCGATCACACCGAGGTCATGCGTGATCATCATCACCGACATGCCCAGTTCCGCCTGCAGGTGCTCGATGAGATTCAGGACCTGGCTCTGAATCGTCACGTCGAGGGCGGTCGTCGGCTCGTCGGCGATCAGCAGACGGGGTCGGCAGGACAAGGCCATGGCGATCATGCACCGCTGGCGTAAACCGCCCGACAGCTCGTGCGGATAGGCGTCGATGCGCCGCTCCGGCATCGGTACGTTGACCAACCGCAGCGCTTCGATGACCCGCTCGCGAAGCTCCCGTTTGCCGACCTGTTGATGCAGCCGGATCACCTCGCCGATTTGGTTTCCGATCGTATGCACGGGCGAAAGGGCCGTCATCGGCTCCTGGAAGATCATCGCAATGTCCCGGCCGCGGATCGCGCGGATCAACCTGCCGTTGGGGGGCAGCGTGGCCAGGTCCAGGGCGTTGCGGCGGGGCTTTCCATCGCGGGGCGACAGGAGGATCTGCCCCGCGGTGATCCTGCCGCGAGGGGGCAGGATGTGCAGGATGGCCCGGGCGGTGATGCTCTTGCCGCAACCGCTCTCGCCGACGAGACCCAACGTCCGGTGAGCAGGCAGGTCGTAGTCCACGCCGTTCAGCGCGCGGACGATACCCTCCTTCAGGAAGAATCGCACCTCCAGACCGCGGACTCGAAGCAATGGGTCCAAGGCTTTTTCCGCCCGAGGGATGGAGCGCCTGCTCAAGCCCGTCCGCGCACCCCACGTCCGACAAGACACCATTCGTTGCGGCGGGTACCCGACACATGCGGGTCGATGGGACGGCCTCCCATGAGCTACTTGTCTCGGACGCCCAAACGATCGAGAAGCGATCGGGCCTCGGCGTAATCCGGCTTGATCGCCAAGGCCTTGCGCAAATGGTCGATCGCCTCGTCCCGCCGATTCCAACCGGCCAGCAACTGACCGAGATGAAAGTGTCCCTGCGCATCCCGGGGGTTCAGCTCGACCACCCGCCGGTACAGCGCTGCGGCGCGGTCCGTGTGACCCCGCTCCTCCTCGACGATGGCCAGGTTGTAGTGGTGTTCGGCGCGTTGCGGGGCCCGCTCGGCCGCTTCGGACAACCACTTGGCCGCTTCGTCAAGCCGCCCCTGCCTGGCCAGTAGGATCCCCATCTCGGACCGGGCGCCGATATGATCGGGGGACAGTTCGATGCAACGTCGCAGGTGGGTTTCAGCCTCGTCATGACGGGCCTTGGCAGCCAACAGCGCGCCCAGTTCAAAACGGGTCTCTGCATGATCAGGTCGCTGACGCATCGCCTCCCGGTAGGCCTTCTCCGCCTCGTCGAAGTCGCCGACCTGCCGTAGCAACCGCCCGAGGGTCAGGTACCCCTCCGGGTCCTGCCTGCGCCGAAGGGATTCCCGAAGGCGCTCGATGCCCTGACGGCCCTGGCCGCTCGCCGCCTCCAAGCGGGCAAGCCCCTCGGTGGCCCGGAGGTGCCCCGGATCGATCCGGAGGGCCTGTATGAACGCCTGGCGTGCGTCCTCCAGCCGCCCCATCTGCTCACACACCGAGCCGATCCCGACGTAGGCGCCGACGGCCGCCTGTCCCCCGGCCGATTCGTGCGTAACGCGGCGAAATGCGGCCAGGGCCTCGTCGTAACGCTTCTCGGCTGCCCGGACGCCCGCCATCCCCAACCACCCCACCGGAGAGTTCGGGTCCATGCTCAGAATCCGCCGGTACTCGGCTTCCGCCTCGGCGAGCTTGCCCTGCCGGAGCAGCACCGAGCCGACGCCGCCCAGCGCCTCCGTGCTCGTCGGCGATCGCTCGAGGACACGGCGGTACGTCCGCAGCGCCTCATCGAGACGACCGACGGTGCGGTACCCTTCCGCCAGCCGGTGCAGGGCCATCAGGTCCTCCGGGCAGACTTGGGTGTGCTCCTCGAGCAGGCGAATCCCCTCGTCGAACCGGCCCACCATGATGAGCTCCTGGGCCTGTTGACTCCGTCGCAGATGGACGATCATGTCCTTGGGATCGGGCGGGCTCGAGGCGGCGCTGCTCGTCGTGGTTGGCGGACGGCTGCCGGGTCGGGTGGAGGCAACGACGTATCCCAAGCCCCTCAGCTTTTCGGCCACGTCTTCCGACAGGGGAAGGTTCGGCAGAACCGGTCCGTGATCGTCACCGAGGAAGCCCTTGAGCGATGCGTACAGCTCATCGGCTTCACGGCGACGCTCGGCGTAGAGATTCCTCAGCTCGCCCGGATCGGTTCGCAGGTCGTACACCTCCGGTTTGGGCGCAAGGATGAACTTGATCTCGTCGCAACGGACGCCGAACAACGGCGCGCACCCGTGCATCAGCTCCGCGCCCAGCGACTCGATGTAGATGCGCCGTCGATCGGCGGGCCGGACCAGGGCGTTCACGCCGTCCAACCCGGGCGGCCGGGCGACCCCGAGCAGGTCGAGCACCGTCGGAACAATGTCCACCACCCCGACCTGATCGGGGATCACCACCCCGCGCGGCAGGACCTTCGTCGCGGACAGGATGAGCGGGACGAGTTGCGTGGCGTCGTAGATGAAGATCCCGTGCGATAACTCGCCGTGCTCGCCGAGCGACTCGCCGTGATCGCTGGTCAAGACGACCAGCGTCCGCGCCCGTGCCGGCGTCCGGTCGACCGCCGAAAGCAGCGCACCGACCTGCTCGTCGACGTAGGCGATCTCGCCGTCGTACGGCGCCTTGGCGTACTGCTCACCGTGCGGCGGAGGAGCGGCGTAGGGCCAATGCGGATCGTAGTAGTGCACGAACAGGAAGAACCGCTCGTGGGCGTGCTCGCGGAGCCACCGAATGGCGACCTCATTCGTCAGATCGGCCCGGCGTTCGCGAAAGCTGCCCAGGGAGGGCTGACTGCCGACCGTCAGATCGTCCTGATACGTCTCAAACCCCTGGGCCAGACCGAACCGCCGGTCGAGCACAAACGCCGACACGGCAGCCCCCGTCCGGTAC
>Ga0129299_1001003_pt1 | contig 18938 bp, 19 predicted proteins | sample ConPoolayeCmetaG_FD_94477 | JGI IMG/M metagenome (GOLD analysis project Ga0129299, IMG submission 94477) | Hot spring microbial mat communities from California, USA to study Microbial Dark Matter (Phase II) - Cone Pool mat layer C metaG ...
GTGGGATTGGTGGTCGCATCAAGTCAGCAATCGGGATCGGCGTTCTCATCCATGAAGGACTCGTGGACACTTTTCGCGTAAGCCTTACCGCACCAATTGAAGAGGAGATCATTACCGGGATGCACATTCTCAAGGCATGCGGTCTGCTCGAGGGCGGCGGCGAGATCGTCTCATGTCCAACATGCGGTCGCACTCACGGGACACTCTTAACCTACTACAAGAAACTCGAACGCTTCTTCGACGAGGCGCGCTGGTGGCTGCAGCCCCGGCTTACCGTCGCCCTAATGGGATGCGAGGTCAATGGCCCTGGCGAAGCGAAGGAAGCAGACTTCGGCATCGCACTCGGCGTAGGTTCGGCTCTTTACTTCGAAAAGGGACGCATGGTACAGAAATTCACCAATCAAGATGCGGCATTCGAATTCCTGCTCTCTCGAATCCGTTCCGCATGGAACATGGACTAGTCTCTACCCCTTATTTCTATTGCTGCAGAGATCGCCCGATTCTCCCTTTCTGCAGTACCTGCTCCCTCTAGACAAGGCGAATCTTTCTTTTGACTTTTCTCTCCCCTCACCCTACTATACTGTTGTTTCTGTGTGGTAACAGGATGTCGCGCGATACGAAGCCGCACGTTCTTATGGTGCTCGATTCAGCCCCCGAAGAACCGGGCACGCTCAATTTCTTCACCATGTGGGTCGCAGATCTCTTATCCGAAATACAACCATTCTGCTCTCTCTCTCTCTTCTATCCTGTGATGTCGGTAACCGGCTCTTTCTACCGCCTTCAGTACAAAGAAGGAGGTTCCATCGAGCATTTTTTCACTTATATTCCCCCCAAGTATGCCTCTTTCTCAGAAACCTTTCTCAATGCTTCTATGGGAGCAGTGTTCTCTGCTCTTCTCAAAGAAAGAATCTTTTCTCTCGTTCACATCCTCTCTCTCCGAAACCACTCCCTGGAGTACCCTGCTATAGCACACACTGCTGGATTGCCAGTGGTCCTCACGGTGAGCGACGGATGGCTTCGACATTCTCTTCGTTATCACTGCAACGGTACATTCCCTGCCAATCCCATCAAACTTTCCAATTTCGTTGCCAGCCCTTTTTCTCTTCTCTTTCAGAGTATCGAAGACCGCTTGAGACGTCACCGCCGCTCGTGGTGGTTCGAGGAGGTAGGTCGTTATTCCTCTTTTTACAACAGAGGGACGTTTTCTCCAGTAGACCAAGAAACTCTCCAAAGGCGGGAAACCGCTGTGACAGAGATGATTCCGTACATTCATACCTTCCACTTCCCTTCTCCCATTCTCTACCATGCATGCTACGAAGGCATTGTTCCCTCTAATCGTCTTTTTTTCATGCCGCAGGGCATACCTATCTCCCGCATCCTTGACAATCGCCCTTTCGACATACAGCGAGGTCTTTCTTTCGGTTTCATCGGAGATATTATCCCTGAGGAAGGAATCGAGGAAATGATTGACGCCTTTAGCATCATTCACGAACGAGGTCTTCCTTCCTCTCTTCATCTGTACGGTGAAATCCGCTCTAACGAAGATTATATCCGTCGGCTCATGAGACGAGTGCAGAGTCGCTCTGTTGTTTTCCACGGCACAATCGACCACCGCCGTATGAGGGCAGTGATTGATGCTATTGATGTCCTCCTCATGCCGGCACGGTGGCCTCGGCCCGATAGTTGGCTTGCAGGGCAGGTAATGGCACGACGCAAGGCTGTGGTAGCCTCGAATGAAACGGCAGCGGCAGATCTCATCAAAAAAAACCATCGCGGCGTTGTTCTCGAGAAGAAAAACGCTTCCGAAATAGCAGAAGTTGTCACCGACCTTGAAATAGATCGGAGAAAAGCATATTATTTCATGCGCATTGCAGAAGGCAATCAGTTAGTTTCCATCCGGAGTAATGCAGAAGACTTATATGCACTCTACCTTTCCATACTCCAACAGTATTCATGGGAACAGGAAGAGAAAACAACGCTTTTTCGGAAATTGGGGCGTAAACGAAAAGTGCGGGCACGAAGGAACCCATGAGCAATAAACGTATCGAGATTGAATTAACGACGCTAGGGAAATCTTTCGCCATTTTCGTCCTTCTTTTGATTCTTTCTTTCGTTCTCGGCTTGTACCTCGGTCGCGAATCAAGGGGAAACGCGCCGGCGTCGCACGAAGAGAACGGCATATCCGAACAGATGGCGGCGTGTACCTATAAGGTGCAAGAACTGACCGCCAAATTTACCGCGCTCTCTCAAAGCGCCAGAGAGAAAGGGCTCCTCGATCAACACGGACTCCTCATCCGGGGTGTCACCTGCACCGTGCCACCTGCTGCCGAAGGAACAAAGGCGGTAGCCGACAAGACAGATACATCGCTGTCAACGGACTCTGAACAAAAGAAGCCGCTTCCTTCCTCCTCTGGGGATGCCCCCTCGCTTCACACTTCCCTTCCCCCAGCCACGACGACAAAACTACCGTCGTGTAAATATGCGCTTCAGATTTACGCCGGACGCACCCGCGAGGAGGCTCTTGAAGTCCAATCCCGCTCGAAAATAAAACCGACGCGACTTACCGAAGGCACGGTAAACGGTGTCACATGGCACCGCCTCCGCTACGGTTGTTATCCTGATAAAGTAGCGGCTGAGGCGGCAATAAATGATCTCCTCCAGATGGGTGCCCGGCCTATCATCGTAAGAGAAGACCAACCGTAAGGAGAGTAAGATGCGACAGGTGAAATTCGGACATCTGATTCTGCTGATAGTAGCATTTCCGATACTGTCGAGCGGAACAGATTTGACCCCCGCAATAGACGATATTCTCGAACCGGAATCCAACGAACAAACCTCAGGTACTGTACCACCACAAAGGTCGGTACCACAGCCAGTATCTGGAGAAACGGAGCCGCCGGCAGCGGCCGTGGCCACCTCCACTACACAAGAACAACAACCATCCTCGGAGACAGAAAAGAAACCAGCACCAAAAGAAGAACAAGAAGCAACACCGAAGAAGGGAGAAAAAAAATTCGTCAAGGGCGAGATCGCCAACATTGGTGCCCGTGATATCGTCTATCCCTACAATTCCATCGGCATCGGCACCGGCGTCACCTTCATTGATCAGGACATCTTTCTCACGCTCGACCCACGCTTCGTCTACAACAAAAATGACTTCAACATGCTCATGGCATTCCATCTGCCGATAAACATCCGCATGTTCAGTTTCGACTTGAACCGCGCCGGCGAGGACAACTTCACTCTGCGCCAAGAGGACTGGGACGAATGGCAGGACTACTTCCGCATTATCAAGTATGTGCAATACGGCCGATCGGAAGATACTCTCTACGCATCAATCGGTTCGAACAACGCTCAATCACTCGGCCACGGAACCATCATGAAACGCTATGTCCCAAACTTCGACCCGAACTTCACTAAAGTATCGGCGAAACTCAACCACTACAACGACTATCTCGGTTTCGAGACGGTGCTCGGCGATGTGACCGACGGCAATATGTTCGGCGCTCTTTTCTTTGTCAAGCCGCTCTCATGGCTTGCCAAGAATGAAGGAGATTACATGCCGCGTTCTTTCTCGATTGGGTTTACCTTCGCCGGAGACCGCAAGGCACCGACGAAACTCGACTATGTGGACTATGTGTTCGATCTGCCGGGGCAGGGCACCGTCGTCATGGACGGCAACGATCCACGCTGGCCGGCGAATTTGCCTCCCCGTATTGCGGTCGATGCGAAAGGGCGTCCGATTGTGCTCTCCGACACTTTCCTCTACCTCATGGGACTCGATGCCGAGTTCAAATTTTTCAAGAACGACTATGTGGACTTCAAGACCTATCTTGATTACAGTTGGATGAAGACCGACCTGAGTTGCGGCGGTTTCACCTTCGGCATCCTCGGCAGGTACAATCTCGACAACGACCGTAAACATCTTCTACGCTCCCGTATCGAAGGACGCGCGTACAACGGTCGCTACATTCCCTCCTTTTTTGACACCTTCTACGATATCGAACGCTTCGAACTCATGACGAACATCGAAGGCACAGACAACTTCGCACCCGACGGCCGGAGCAAGTACCTTCATCTTCTCGATGAGCCCGACAAGTTCTTTTTCTCGTTCTATGCCGAACTCTCCTATACCTTCGTGGAATGGGTAACCTTCTCTATCGGCTACGAACAACTGCGCAAATCGGGCTCTCTCTACGCCCACATCGAACTCCCCGATCTTTGGATTTTCAAGGGGATGTTCTCGTATTACCAACGCGGCATCACTAAACCCGAGAGCATCGTGGATACCTTCGATTACAGCACCCTGTTTCGCGGTGTCGTCCGTGTCCAGATACTGCCTATTCTCTTCCTCAACGCCTATATCGGCAAGCAGTGGGCATTCTGGCCTGAACACAAGCCACGCGACGACGGTCTGCAGGGGCACTACCTCGCAAGTTGGGATCTCGGCGGAGATATTGAGATTGGATGGGAGTGGGGCGGTGACGAGGAAAAGAAAGAGGAAAAGAAAGACAAAGAGAAAGACGACGATATCTAAAGGAACCGCGCGGAGGACAGCCTTATGAAGGATCTACGCTCCCTTCTTTTCTGTTTTCTACTCGTCGGCGGCACCTGTTCCGCCACAGAGGTCTATATCAACGGTGTCAATGCCAAAGGACTCACGAACATGGAATTCAAAGGATGCACCGTGAAGTTCGACGACAAAGGAACTATCCACATTACAGCACCGGGTGTGAAGGTACTTGTGGAAGGCGAGAATGCCGACGCCGCAAAACTCTCGGAACAGTACTTCGCCACCCTTACACTTTCGCAGGGGGCGGCCGTCCCAATAAAAATTGTCGTGAACGGCATCGAAGCCGATACCATAAAACCGGGAGAAAAAACTAAAATCACCGAGATTACCAAATTCCTCAAAAAGGGAACCAACAAGGTGCTCCTCATGGCGGCGCCCGAGAAAAATCCGATTAGTGTACAGGTGCTCATCGGCACCGGCAAGACGAATGCCGGTAGTGTCGAACTGATACCCACCGTCGAAAGGCAAGTGCCGTTGGGGGACAAGGGACTTTCGGAAACATTCGAGGTAACAGCAAAGTAACGGGGGACATCATGTCGCGAACGCTTCTCACACTCTTGTGTGTCCTGGTGACCACCGCCTGCGCCGCTCCCGAAAAAAAGGTGGTCAGTGACGAAACGAAAGGAGACAGTTACTACCAGTTGGGACTCGCCGCACTCAACAAAGGGGATCTCGTCAAAGCCAAGTTACAGATAACAAAGGCGATCGAACTCGCTCCCCTCGTGCCGTACTACCACAATCACCTCGGTTTGGTGTATCTGAAAGAAAAAGACTTCGAACGGGCTGAGGCTTGTTTCAACACCGCATACCGACTCGATGATCGCTACTCGGACGCCCTCAACAACCTCGGCATCCTCTACCTCGCGAAGGGAGATATCCCAAAAGCGAAAGAATACTTCCTCCGAGTGCTCGCCGACCAACTCTATCCCTACCCTCATTTTGCCGAAACGAATCTCGGTAAGGCCTTTCGTCTCGAGAAAAACTACGATGCGGCAGAAAAACATCTCCGCAAAGCGATACAGATAAAGGGGAACCACTGCGACGCTTACAAGGAACTGGCACTTCTGTACGATGAGCAGGGTAACAACGATGAGGCAACGAAGTATTACCGTAAGACTATCGAATTCTGCCCGCGTTATGTCGAGGCTCTCTATCGCGGCGCGGTCAAACTCCTTGTCCTCAAAGACCCGAAGGCACAAGAGACGGGCGTGGCATGGTTACGGACATGTCTCGAAATGGATAAAGCAAATCGTGATGCTGTCGAAATCCCCTTCCTCGCCGAATGTGCGAACCTCGCCAAACAGTACGGTGTTACGCTTTCGGATGGTTCTCCGACCAAACAACAAATAGACGGCGGTTACTGATGCCCATTCTCGTTGGTACTATTGTCTTCCGGAAACGCGGCACAAAGGGTTTTTGGTATAATCTCTTTTCGCCCAACGAAGGAATAACGGAGATGTTTTCCCGCCACGATGCCCTGCTTCTGTTCGACCGCATCGAGGCTTCCGTGATCTGCCGAGGAGAAACTTTCCTCCTTGTCGAGTGGACCATTATCGAACGTTCTCCTCTTGCTGAACACCCCGAACATCTAACGGTTGCTGGGTACCTCGCCCACCTCATTGCCTGTTTTACCGAGGCAGGGCCGAGCGAAAACACCTTCATCGAGGCAAGCCGTTCCCTCCTTGCATCGCCTTTTAGCCCGGCATGTCTCCTCCATGCAGAAAAGGTGTGGGGAGAGGCAATGGGGTTGCGGGTCGAACGACCTGACGACCTCGATACCCACATACGTCTCCACAGTGCCAACGGATACCGCATACGGCGCCACCTCTTGGGAAAAAACGAACATTCAGGGAGGATCCATGCTTAAGGGACCGATCAAGGGAACATCACTCATCACCCTTCTTGACAGCCTTTTCCGCCACCTCTCTCGCGGCCGCATCACGTTCGTAAACAATGGCAATACCAAAACCATCTTCTTCGAGAACCAGACCATAACCGGCTCCTCCTCGAGCGATCCGAGCGAGTATCTCGGCCAGTACCTCATCAATGAAGGCATCATCAACCTCGAGCAGTTCAACCGTGCCTATCAGACCCAACTCGAAACCGATGTCCGTATGGCTCAGGTGCTCCAACTTATCGGACTTGCCCCCGCGGACAAACTTCGCGAGACGATCATTACAAAGACCGTAGACGCCGCCTTTATCGTTTCAGTCTGGCAACAAGGATCATGGGAAGCCGATGAGAAGTATCCGACAGCGGCAAGCGGCGTTGAAATACGACTTTCTCTCGTAAACCTCTCTAACGCAATTGCCAAACGACAGGAAGAGTTTCTTCACATCATCGAAATGTTCCGCACCCTCGGCGAACACCCCCAAGTGAATATCCTTGACAAAGATATCGCCACCTTCAAGAAGATAGATCAGCAAATCATCAATCTCCTTCTCGTAAGAAAAACAATCTCTGAGGTCCTTTCTCTCCTCCCAGCGCACTTTTACACGAGTGCACGCCACCTTCTTGCTCTGTATCGCGATGGTACACTCTCACACGGCAGCGGTACCGCAATAGATGAACAGGAGATCTTCCGCCGCCTTACCGCAACGAGTGGTATAGAAAAACCGCAAGATGTTGCCCCCTGTTCAGAACAAGATACGGCAGCACTTTTCCGCGCTGCTCACAAGGCAGTGGAGGAAAAGGACTACGCCAAGGCAATTGCTAACTTCCGGGTACTCACGGCATTCAATCCACACAACATTGTGTTCAAAGATGCGCTTAACAATGCGGAATATAACTACATCGTACGTTTCTACAAAGAAGTTCTCCCGCCCAGCGGCCGTATAAAAAAAGGACCAGGGACAGGGATTATTGACGACCCTATTGAAAAAAGCATCTTTTCCATTGTAGGTGACGCCATATTTTCGGTACGCGACATCGTCGGATACCTCGCTGATCGCACCACAGAATCGCGTGTGCTCATCGCCATTGAACAACTCCTACGCAAAAAGTACCTTGTCGAGGTGAAATAATGCGTATTGCTGTTGTTCAGAACGATTGCATGCTCGGAGAGATGGCAACCAATGCGCGTATCCACCACCGACACATCGAACAGGCGGTCAAAAAGGGAGCGGATGTCGTGCTCTTTCCAGAACTCTCCCTTTCCGGCTATCTGCTCGAAGACCGCGTCAAAGAGATTGCCTGCCCACCGCGTGAGATCGTGCGCCTCTTCGACGGCGGCGCTCTCTCTGGCGAGATCGTCGTCGGAGTCGGTTTTCCCGAACGGAGCCGCACCGCGGTGTACAATAGTTACGCTCTCATCCGCTGCGGTGAACATGCCGAACTTATCGGCATTCAACGCAAGATAAACCTTCCCACCTACGGCATGTTCGACGAATCACGCCACTTCCGGGCGGGCACCGATCTCAAGCACATGACCCTTCCGGACGGTGTGAGCGTCGCAGTCCTCATCTGCGAGGATGCGTGGCACCCCGCCCTGCCGGTAGCACTTGCCGCCTCACCGGAGGGACTTCCGCACCTCTTCATCGTACCGGCGGCGAGCCCCTCCCGCGGCTACCGCGGCAAGCGCCCCTCGAACCTCGAAGGATGGGAACACATCGCCGAGCACTTTTCCCGAGTGTACGGCGTGGCGGTGCTCGTTCCCCAGCGCGTCGGCGTCGAAGACAGCCTCATCTTTGCGGGCGGCTCCTGTGCGGTTGATCACCACGGCACGCGCTCCCGCGCCCCGCTTTTCCGAGAAGCAGTACTCGTTATCGAGATTGACCCGGATCTCATCTCCCGCACTGTCGCCAAGACAGCCGTCGTTTCACCGCTCGACCGTGATATCATGAGGCGCTCCCTTGGCTGAGAAACACCTCGTTCTTCCCCCGCTCAACGCGCCACTTACGGTCGAAGCGCTTACCTTCTTCATCCGCCGTGCCGTCGAACGGGGCGGCTTTCAAGGGGTCGTTCTCGGGCTGTCGGGCGGCATTGATTCGGCGCTCGCCGCGGCGATCGCGGTAAAGGCGCTCGGCCCTAAACAGGTCACCGGACTCATTCTTCCCTATCGTACCTCCTCCCCCGCTTCACTTCGTGATGCCCGTGCGGTTGCCCGCGCCCTCAGGATCACCACCCATACGCTCGACATCTCGGCGGCGGTTGATGGTGCTGCTGAACACCTCATGTTGAACCGCGATACCGCCTACCGCGCCCGCCTTGGCAACATCATGGCGCGGATGCGGATGATCGCCCTCTTCGACTTTTCCTTCCATACCCGTACCCTCGTGCTCGGCACGAGCAACAAGAGCGAGATCGCTCTCGGCTACGCGACCCTCTTCGGCGACAGCGCTTCAGCGATAAACCCCCTCGGCGATCTCTACAAAAGCGATGTCTACACCCTCGCCCGCCACGTGGGCCTTCCGAAGGCAGTGCTCGAGAAAGCCCCCTCGGCTGACCTCTGGGAAGGGCAGACCGATGAAGAAGAGATCGGCTTCCGCTATGCCGACCTCGATCCTGTCCTTTACCACCTTCTCGACCTGCGGGTGCCCCCTGAGACACTGAGCACCGCCGGCGCCGATGAGCGGCTCGTCTCCTTTGCGTCAAAAAAGATTCTCACGATGCACTACAAACGGAAGATACCCATTATCGCCAAGATAGAACGACGCACCTTCGGGGTTGATGTGCTCTATGCGAAAGACATCCTTACCTGAAAAACGTCCGCGGCCTATCGCCCTCTTCGGCGGCAAATTCGATCCGCCGCACCTCGGGCACCAGATTGCCCTCTTCCTCCTCCTCCACAAACTGGGGATGCATCAGGTATGGCTCATTCCAAGCGCAGTTCATCCCTTCGGCTACCCGATGAGCCCCTTTTCCCTGCGCCTCAAGATGTGCCGTCTCCTTGCTCTGCCATGGCGGGGACGACACAAGGTCCGCATTCTCGACGACGAGCGGAAGATAGGAACCTCGCCGGTCTACACGATTACCCTCGTGCGATACCTCATTGAACACTATGGCCCCCGCGACTACCGGCTGGTCATTGGTGAAGACAACTGGAATGCGCGCCACGAGTGGAAAGAGTTCGATGAACTGACGCGCCTCGCCTCACCAATCGTCATCGGGCGCGGCGAAAACTCCGCCTTTCCGCTTGCCCTTCCCGACCTCTCGAGCAGCACGGTGCGCGCCGCAATTGCCGCTGGCGAACCGTGGGAACACCTCGTCCCCGCAGGGGTCGCTGCGTTTATCCGAAAACATCGCCTCTATCCAGACGCCGAGCGGTAGGTCTCTTTCTTTGACTTGCCACTCCCCTCGGGCTATCATACGCTGTCACTGCGGCACGAGGAATCCATGGCAACAGTCACCTTCGAGCACCTATACAAATCCTACGATGGGACCCATTTCATCCTCAACGGAATCGACTTGGCGGTGCGCGACGGGGAGTTCATCGTCCTTGTCGGGCCGTCGGGGTGCGGCAAGACCACGCTTCTACGGACACTCGCCGGTCTCGAAAGCCCCGACCGCGGCATCATCCGCATCGGCAACCGCGTGGTGACGCACCTGCCGCCCAAAGAGCGCGACATTGCGATGGTCTTCCAGTCCTACGCGCTCTATCCGCACATGACGGCACGCGAAAACATTGCCTTTGGCCTTCGTATCCGCCGCATGGCATCGGAGGAGATCACACGCCGCGTCGAAGAGGCAGCGGCGCTCCTCGGCATCACCCACCTTCTCGACCGTTACCCGCGCCAGATGAGCGGCGGCCAACGCCAGCGGGTCGCGATCGGGCGTGCCATCGTCCGCCAGCCGCAGGTCTTTCTCTTCGATGAACCACTCTCGAACCTCGATGCGGCGCTCCGCACCCAGATGCGCGTCGAGATAAAGCAACTCCACCAGCGGCTCAAGACCACCATCGTCTATGTGACCCACGATCAGGTGGAGGCAATGACGCTCGCCGACCGTATCGTCGTGCTCGACAAAGGCATCATCCAGCAGATCGGCACCCCGGACGAACTTTATCACCAACCAGCAAACACCTTCGTCGCCCGCTTCATTGGCACCCCACCGATGAATCTCCTGCCAGTGACCCTTACGAACGGCATGCTCACGGCGCCCGGCGTCCGCCTGCCGGCACCCGCCGGTATCTCTTCCCAGCCGCTCTTCGCCGGCATCCGGCCAACCGATCTCGCGCCAGCGCAGGACGGCGATGCCGGCATCCACGGAACAGTGAAGATTATCGAACCGATCGGCGCCACCCATGTTCTCTACCTTGAATTGGAGGGAGGAACCCTGCTCACCATCGAGGCACCCGCCGATGTGGTGCGCCACCTAGGCGCTGGCTCCCCTGCCGCCTTCCGGGTGCCCATTGAGCAAATACACCTTTTCAACCGCGAAACCGGCGAACGGGTTGGATGATGATCTGGGTACTCCGGGTGGTTGCCCTCCTCACGGTGCTCTTCGGCACCCTTCTTCTCCGCGCCGAACCGTCCCGTGAAATCGTGGTGTGGCACGCCTACCGCGGCGCCGAAGAAGCGGCCCTTCGCGAGGCAGTACACCGCTTCAATGCCGCCATGCCTCAGTGGCGCATCACCCTTCTCGCAATTCCCTACGATGCCTTCACAACGAAACTGACCAACGCCATCCCCCGGGGGAATGGCCCCGATGCCTTCATCGCCGCTCACGAACGCATCGGTGCATGGAGCGCGGGCGGGCTCATCGATCCACTGCCCGCTGATGCGGCACGCTGGGCAGAAGGGGTATTTCTGCCTACCACAGCGGCGGCGGTGCGCGCCAATGGGACACTCTGGGCGCTCCCGCTCACCTTCAAGAGCCTCGTCCTCTTCTACCGACGCGACCTCATTGCAACGCCTCCCCGAACCACCGCGGAACTACTCGACGCCGCCCGCCGCTTCAGTAACCCGGCGGCGCACCGCTACGGACTCGCCTTCGAGGCTGCCTCCGCCTACTACGCCGCCCCCTTCCTTTTCGGCTTCGGCGGCGGTTTCTGCCTTGACGAGTCTCACCCCAACCCCTGTCTCGACCATCCGGCAAACCGGGCCGCACTCGACTACATTGCCCGCCTCGTCAACCAAGATCACCTCGTCCCTGACGAGGCAACAGCAGCGATCGTCACCCAACTCTTTAACGACGGCAATGCCCTCTTTGTCATCAACGGACCGTGGTTCACCGGCGAGATAACACCGGGCGTGCCTTACGGTGTAGCACTCCTCCCCACTCTCTCGGAAACAGGGCAGCCGCTTCGCCCTCTTCTTACGGTAGAAGGCTACTTCATTGCCCGCCACAACCGGACCAACCGCGATGGCGCCCTCGCTTTCGGCCGTTTCCTCGCCGATGCCGAAGGGGCCCGTATCCGCGCAACGATAGGCAATCAGCCGCCGGCGCTTCATGCCGCCTACAATGACCCTGCTATCGCACAGAATCCGCTCCTCGCCACCTTTCGGCGGCAAGCAGAACAGGCAATCCCCATGAGCACGCAGCCCGCGATGCAGATGCTCTGGGAGCCGCTTGCCGGCGCAATCCGCACGGTGCTCCGCGGCGTCGCCGATCCCGCCACCGCGCTCGCCGAGGCACAGCGCCAGTTCACGATATTCAGCCGCCCCCTCCCCCCGGCGCAGAACCCAGTATGGTTCGTTCTTGCGCTCCTCATCCTTGCGGCAGCAGGGGTTGGCTACCTCATTCATTACAGCCGCCGCACGGGACTCGTCGCGATGGTGCGCCGCACCCCCCTTCCCTACCTTTACCTCCTGCCGGCTACACTGTCTTTGTTCATACTCGTTTTTGTCCCCTTCGCCGTCGGCACCGCCATCGCCTTCTTCGCTCACCGCGCCGGCGAGTGGCATTTTGTCGGCTTTACCAACTTCATCTCGATCCTGAGCGCTGCCGACTTCCCCATCACCGACCCGCTCAACTTCTACTTCACGCTCCTCGTCACTATCGTCTGGACGCTCGTTAATGTCCTCCTCCATGTCTCCATCGGCCTTCTGCTCGCCATGCTCCTCCGCAACGAATGGCTCAAACTGCGCGGCATCTACCGCATGCTCCTCATTGTGCCGTGGGCAGTTCCGAACTATATCACCGCTCTCATCTGGAAGGGGATGTTCAACCGGCAGTTTGGGGCGGTGAACAGCCTTCTTACCCTTCTTGGTCTCGAACCAATCTCGTGGTTCTCCTCGTTCTGGACCGCCTTTGCGGCGAATGTCGCCACCAACACCTGGCTCGGCTTCCCCTTCATGATGGTGACGGCACTTGGCGCTCTGCAGGCCATCCCGCGTGAACTCGAGGATGCAGCAGCAGTGGACGGCGCCGGTCCCCTCGACCGCTTCCGCCATGTGATTCTGCCGCTCCTCAAACCGGCGCTTCTCCCCGCGGTGATTCTCGGCTCGGTCTGGACATTCAACATGTTCAATATCATCTACCTGGTGAGCGGCGGTGAGCCCGACGGGGCAACCGACATCCTCATCAGCGAGGCATACAAGTGGGCATTCCAGCGGCAGGAGCAGTACGGCTACGCCGCCGCCTACGCAACGATCATCTTCCTCATCCTCCTTTTCTTCTCGCGCCTTACCGACCGGCGGACGGAGGGAACGACATGAAACGCAAACTCTTCCTGCGGGTCTTCCTTACCCATCTGGCGCTCATCGTCGCTTGTATCGTGACTCTTTACCCGGTGCTCTGGGTAGTCAAAATGGCGCTCACGCCGGCACAGGGCTTTTCGCTCTCGGTGAACCCGCTCCCCACGGTTGTGTCTTTCGACAACTTCAGCGCCGTGGTCGGCACCCGCGCCGCCGATGGCTCATGGCTCTTCGGGCGACAGTTCTTGAACAGCATCGTTATTTCGCTCGCAACGACACTCGTCGGCGTGACACTCGCCACCACTGCCGGATACGCCTTTTCGCGCTTCGTCTTCCCGGGGCGGAATCTCGGCATGAAACTGCTCCTCGTCTCGCAGATGTTCCCCGGCGTCGTGATGGCGATACCACTCTACATCCTCCTCGATGAACTGCACCTCCTCAACTCGATGACGGGGCTCGTGCTCGTCTATGCGACAACCGCGATACCCTTCTGTGTGTGGATGCTCAAGGGCTACTTCGATACGATACCCAAAGACCTCGAAGAGGCGGCGGTCATGGACGGTGCCGGACAGTGGACCATCTTCACCCGCATTGTGCTTCCGCTCGCGCGTCCCGCCATCGTCGTGACGGCGCTCTTCTCGTTCATGACGGCATGGAACGAGTTCATCCTCGCCGCAACCTTCCTCAGTTCGGAAACGGCATTCACCCTGCCGGTCGCGCTCCAGCGCTATGTCGGCAGTTTCAATACCGAATGGGGGCACTTCGCCGCCGGCGCCATCATCGTTTCGGTGCCGGTCATGGCGCTCTTCTTCTTTCTCCAGAAGCATCTCATCGGCGGCCTCACCGCAGGTGGAGTCAAAGGATAAGGGGGTCTGCCTTCTGCGTGTTATTTCTCTCAAGCCCTTTTTAGATTTAGAAACTCTCCGAGTGCACTGATAACCGCCGCCTGCGTCCGTTCGGAGTCGGGAAGAAGCCCAATATTTTCAGGGGTTATGCCCCCTATGAAGACAATAGGGTGCCGTGACAGACGCACCGCTTCGGCGCATTGCGCAAGCACAGTGGGACGCTTCGTCTGTTTGGTGTGCGACGGGAAAACCGGTCCGAATCCGATATAGGCGAGGTCCCATGTATTTGCCTCCTCGATATCGGCAAGGCTGTGGGTCGAGTACCCAACGAGCAGGTCGGGATAGCGCCGTCGCACTGCCAGTGGGTGCATATCAGTGTCCCCCACATGGACCACCGGTGCGCCGCATCGTGCTGCAATGTCAGGACGGTCATTCACTACCACCCGTGTGCCAGCGGAACGGCGTTCCACCGCTGCGAGTACTGCAAGCGTGTTTGCAATGATATCCTCGTCGCTTCCTTCCTTCTGGCGTATCTGAATAAAGGCGGGACCCAACACCGAGAGAATTCGCTCAATGAACGAGATGTCCACCCGTTCTCCACGCACAAGGTCGAGGATCGGATAGAGACGCATCATACCCCTTTCTTCACGATACGGTACTTGCGTATCTTCTGATTAAGGGTGTTACGGTGCATATCGAGAAGCGCCGCCGTTTCGCCAATCTGCCACTGACACCGCTTCAACGCCGTCTTGAGAAACTCTCGCTCTATAGACTCGAGCAGAAGCCGAAAAAAGGTGCCGGGTCGGGTGTGCTTACCGACCTCGTCCCAAAACCCTTCTATCTTCATCGAAACCAATTTGTTCGCCGGCACATGGGCAAGCATTTCACGGATGCGTGAGAAAGGAAGATCCTTGATACCATCCTTTGTCGTGACCACTCGACGCAGTTCCGCCACATTGAACGGCCACCAGTAGGAGAGCAGTTTAGAGAGGTTTTCCTGTGAGCACCAAAAATCGTAATCGTCGGTTCTCGTGATAAAATACTCCAGAAACGGGGGGATATCCTCGAGCCGTTCACGAAGAGGAAGAACCCAGATGTTCTGTGGAATCCGTGAGGCAAGTTCATCAAACACCGTGCGGTCATCGGTCAACACAATCTCATCAGTCAATGGGTCGGGCAAGCCGACTGCCGCATCAACAATCCGTGCATACGCCCAGCGGATACCATCGTTTTTGTAGTAAGTTGCCACGATCTTCCGGGCAAGGTGTCTCTTCCCAACACCCGGTTCGCCACCAATAAGCACCGGTTTCCCCGGCTGCACCTTCGTCACGAAACGCCGCATTGCCTCGGCAGTTGGACTAATACCGACGATCATTGCAATGAAAGCCCCAAGAAACGACTTATCTCACGCACGAGCGGCTCCTTAGCCCATCTGGCTCGGTAGAGGCTGTTACGAAACTCGGCAGCACCAGGCATACTCTTTGAATACCACACCGCATGGCGCTTAATTTCGTTTAGCATACCCGTAGGATCCAACAGAGAAGAGTATACCTGGATGAGATTGAAATGCAACGTCATCATCTCTTTTTTCTGCTCGGGAGAGAGAAAAGACCCTCCCTTCATTTCCTTGAATATCCATGGAGACCCGCAGGCGCCGCGACCAATCATGATGCCGGCAATGCGTGACCCGGCGAAACGGGCTAGATCCTGCGGTCGCAAAATGTCTCCCGAATGGATAACCGGGATTTTCCGCTCTTCCGCAATGCGTATCGAAAGGTCAAAGTCACATGTCCCTGGAATGAACATCTCGCTCTTGAGGCGCGGGTGAATTACGAGGAGATCTGCCCCTTCTCCCTCAATAATGGCGGCGATTTCCGAAGCGCTCTCGCGAAGATATCCTTTTCGTATCTTGGCCGAAAGAGGCCGCTTGGTTGCCTGCCGCGCCGCACGCACGATGCGCCTCACCTTCTCGGGCCCCGTCATGAGGAACGCACCGTTGCGCCCCTTGATGACTTTCTTCATGGGACACCCCATGTTGATATCGAAGCCGTATGGCGGACACACCGCTTCTATCCGGCGTATCGCTTCGGCGATGTCCTCCGGTTCCGAACCGAAGATCTGAACAAAGGTCTTTGGTTCATCAGGAAGCACCATTGCCATCTGGAGCGTCTTTTTGTTGCCGAAGAGTATCGCCTTGGCCGACATCATCTCTGTATAGCAAACATCTGCTCCCCCCAGATAGCAGATTTTTCTAAAAGAGGCTGTACTAATCTCGGCCATAGGAGCAAGGAAAAACTGCATCTGCGCGTTCTCTCGATCTGCACCTTCTGAAAGGGATACCGTACCTGCTGGAACTTTCTTTGTCAACAGCCAGTCGCCGAAGTGGCGACGAAAGAGACGTTACTTCATCCGCTCGATGAGGGCAAGTCCCTGCTGGGCTTTCCGGTTCATCTCATCGGTGAGTTCAGTCATGTTGCAAATGTCTTGGTAGAGCCGAACTGCCTGGCGTGGGTCATAGTTCTGGTAGAGTTGTGCCTTGAGGTAGAGTTTTTGGAGAAGTTTCGGTTTGGCGGTCAACCATCCGGCACATTCCTGCCGTGTCGGGTCTTCCTCGGCACATTTTCGATACCACCTGTCGGCATCGCTGTAGCGTTCACGTTGTTCAGAACGAGATGCGAGGAGAGAATAGCCCCATGCGCGAAGTTTCCGACTCTGCTCACGCCAACTGCTCCCACGAGGAGCAATAATTTTGTCGAGTTCATCAGCATCGGCTACCAAGCGCAAAATCGCTTCAGGATCGCTCCGACGAACCGCTTCCTGAATCCTCGCAAGAATCTGGGTGAACGAGACAATCTGCGCACGCAGGAGGACTGCTTCGGACTTCATCGGTGTCCCCTCAAGGAGAACCTCGACTTCATCAATCTCTGCAACTGCCTGCGGATACTCACCGGCGGCATACCGGCGTACAGCCTCATTGAGGACAGCCGTCCTCACCTCTCCCGCTTCGAGCAGGAGAGTCACGACGGACATCCCGATGAAAACCAACAAACGGTTCCATCTGTCCGTCTCATCGTCTTTTCCTTTTGTACACATGGCCTCCTCCTTCTCTCACGGTTGGTCATACCCACCGTTCTTCCTGCGGGAGTTCCCTTTACAGAACCGAAACAAATGCATACCGTCGAGTCGCAGTCCAAACGTTGAGAAGGAACCGCCGTGGTCCTACCGGACAAGGAAGAAGGAGTAGCAGAGGCATACCATCGAAAGGGGAGAAAGAACATTGGCGTCATGCACCGTATCTATTTTCATTATACCACTCTGGATAACGTTTTCAAGGGGAATTTTGAACTGAACGGGGCCGAAAAGAAAAAGAGGAAATTAAGGAAAATTACAAGTTACGAAGCGCCTCCACGAGTTCTGTCTTCGCCTTGGTTCTATCGTCAACTTTCTTCACGACCCGCGCCGGCACGCCAGCCACTACTGTGTAGGGATCAACATGGTGAGTAACCACCGCTCCCGCCGCAACAACCGCCCCCTCGCCAACCTGTACCCCCTCCAGGACAACGGCATTCGCACCCATAACAACACGATCACCAATCCGGACTGGTTCATCGCTCGGCGGTTCGACGACCCCGGCAAGGACAGAACCGGCACCAATGTGGCAGTACTTGCCGATAATCACGCGACCTCCGACGACCACATTCATGTCAATCATTGTCCCTTCGCCTATTTCGGCTCCAATGTTAATCACTGCTCCCATCATGATAACGCACTTCGGTCCAATGATTACCTTTTCGCGGATAATCGCCCCCGGTTCGATACGTGCATCAATCTCCTTGATATCCAAAAGAGGAACGGCGGAGTTTCGCCGGTCAACATCAACCCGTTCGAGGTGGATATACTCATGGTTCATCTTTTCGAACACCGATATTTTCGCCCATTCGTCTATGACAAGCATATAGTCAACGCCCCGGTATGTCTCGCGAAACGGACTCCAATCCACAGCATCGAGAGACCCTTTGAAGTAGGCGCGTGCCGGTGTTTTCTTTTCCGCTTCACTAATATAACGGATAATCTCATAGGCATCCATCGTCATAGTGTCCTCTCAGCAAAAACTCTTGAAAAGCGCCTTCATAAACTCATAACAGCGGCCAACCGAGGGAATATGCATCTTTTCTTCGGGAGAATGGGGATGTTTGACCGTCGGACCAAACGATATCATATCCATACCGGGGTACTTCGCACCAATGATGCCGCATTCGAGTCCAGCATGTATCGCCTCGACCCTTGCATCGATATGGAAAAGATCTTTATACACGGCAAGACAGCGGGCGAGGAGCGGCGATTTAAGGTTCGGCTGCCACGCAGGATAGCCACTCCCTGTTGTCGGGACAGCGCCACCAAGCCGGGCGACCGTTTCGACCTTTTGTGTTATCCAATCGAGGCGGGACATGACGGAACTCCGCTGACTCGTTGTAATAATCAGGTGCTTCCCTTCTACCGCAAGAATCGCAAGGTTGTTGGATGTCTCAACAAGCCCCGGTATCTCGGCAGACATCGCAGCAACCCCATGTGGGAGAGCAAGTATCAGGTCTATCACGGCATCTGTCGTCTTCCTATCCATGGCTTCCAGAGCAACCGCGGTATCAGACACGAGTACTTTTACTCCGCTGTCTTTGGGTAATTCGTTTTTCATTACCATTTCGAACTCCCGTGCCATTTCTTCGGCACGTCGAGTATCCTGCGCGGAACAGGCAACTATCGCTTCGGCATCACGCGGAATCGCATTGTGGGCGCTCCCTCCCCTGATGGTAACTAGCCGCACTGGCAACACCCCTCGAAGAGCCGCAAGAAAACGGGCAAGAATGATATTTGCGTTACCGCGGGGCTCTCTGATGTCGACTCCCGAATGACCTCCGGCAAGACCGCCTACCACTACTCGGAGAA
>Ga0129299_1001005_pt1 | contig 18926 bp, 11 predicted proteins | sample ConPoolayeCmetaG_FD_94477 | JGI IMG/M metagenome (GOLD analysis project Ga0129299, IMG submission 94477) | Hot spring microbial mat communities from California, USA to study Microbial Dark Matter (Phase II) - Cone Pool mat layer C metaG ...
CACTGTATTGGTTAAGGTGACGCTTCCGGCGCACCGAAATGACACGAAAAAAACGTCACCACAATCCCCCAGATCCGGCGACTAGCAGCATAGGCGTGGAGGGGCAACGGCCTCGTTGCCCTTCAGCCCTGCTCGCATCAGACCACCGTGCCCGGCAACCCTCCATCACGATTTCGATTGCGATACCGATACCAAAACATGGAGGGGCAACGGCCTCGTTGCCCTTGCGCCCTGCAGCGATCAGACCATCGTGGCCGGCGACCCTCCGTAATGATTCCCACACCAACGATGAGAGCGGCAACGGCCTCGTTGCCCTCCAGCCCTGCTCGCATCAGAACACCGTGCCCGGCAACCCTCCCTACTCGCCGGCTCTGGGCTGCCCCTGAGCTTACGACAACGTGCAAACGCTCTCCGCACATTCCGTGCTGTCATCGGCGTTCATCTGCGTTCATCTTAGTTTCACTATTGGATGTGCGTTCAGCATAACAACCGCCGGCCAAACTGTATCGCAAGTCATTGCGCAGCAATGATTTGCAATCGCACGTAAATTCTTCTACTGCAAGGTTTTGCGGTGTTTTGTAAGTAATTGGTAATCAATGACTTGCGGTTCAGTGTGACATAACGGTTCTTGGCGCGGCAAATTTCACAAGAAGGAACTGCGATACACGCAGATGAACACAGATAAGGACGACAACTTCACGTGGGCGGCATAGGTGGCACGGACGCGAACCTTGTAGTGGCCATTTCATTGTAGATTTGGACAGCGCTCCATGGTATAGTGAGGACATGAGTACTATGACTCTGACTGCTGACGATAGGTATGGTGAATTTGCGTCTCCGGGCGCGATGTGGCGGGGCAAGCCGTTCTGGTCGTGGAACGGCCGCCTGCAAAAGGAGGAACTCTTGCGCCAGGTGCATGTCATGCGCGAGATGGGCTTTGGCGGCTACTTCATGCATTCGCGTGTCGGGCTGGCCACGGAATATCTCGGACCAGAATGGTTTGACCTAATCAATGCCTGCGCGGATGAGGGCGCGCGGCTCGGGATGGAAGCATGGCTGTACGACGAAGACCGTTGGCCGAGCGGCTCGGCTGGCGGCGAAGTTACGCGCGATCCGCGCTATCGCCAGAAGTTTTTGTATTTACGCGTCGTGACGCCGCGCACGTATGCGCCCAGCAGCCAGCATGTCGCGCTGTTTACCTGCGTGCTGAAAAACACGTACGACTGTTATGACGCGCGCCGCGTCTGCGTTGACGACGTGCCGCGCCTGCCGGCTGATACGACCCTGCTTGTGTTCGGTGTGCACGAACATGCGCCCAGCACATTTTTTAATGGTTTCACTTATCTGGACACTCTCAACCCCGCTGCCACACAGGCGTTCATTGACCAAACGCATGAACGCTACTCGCAGCACTGCGACGGCCGGCTGGGCACGTCCATCAAAGGCATGTTCACAGACGAGCCGACCTGCGGCGCGATTTTTAATGATATTCTCGGCACCAACGAAATGCCGGCGTGGCAATGCCCGTGGACGGATGCGCTGCCGGCACAGTTTTCTGCGCGTTTCGGCGCCGACCTCATTGAACAGTTGCCGGCTCTGTTTTTGCAGCCCGAAGGACGCCGCGCACATCCTGTCAAGTGGCAGTATGTCGAACTGATCGTCGAACTATACCTCGACCACTTTGCGCAACCGTGTTGGGACTGGTGCCGCCGCAACCGCATGATCATGACCGGCCACATTCTTGAAGAGCGCACGCTGCTCACCCAAGCGATCGCCTGCGGGTCGCCCATGCGCTATTACGAACGCATGGATTATCCCGGCATTGATCTCCTCACTGAAGGTCTGCGTAATTATTGGATTCCCATGCTGGCTGCTTCGGTTGCGCATCAATTGGGTAAGCCGTTTGTGTTGTCTGAATTGTATGGCTGTACGGGCTGGCAGTTTGATTTCCAAGCCCACAAGGCCGTCGGCGATTGGCAAGCATTGCTGGGCGTCAACTTGCGCTGCCATCATCTCTCGTGGTACACAATGGCCGGTGAATCAAAACGCGATTATCCCGCAAGTATTCTGCACCAGTCGGCCTGGTGGCGCGACTATCACATCGTCGAAGATTATTTTGCGCGCTTCGGGTATATGCTATCACAAGGCCGGGCGTGTAATGATGTCCTGGTGATCTATCCCGTGGAGAGTCTGTGGTGCCAGGCGCGCGTGGATTTTGTGGAGTCCGATCCAGTGGTGCACGGCATCCTTGCGCGATTCAGCGAATTGAATGAGTGGTTGTTGTCGCAGCACATCGGTTTTGATTATGGCGATGAAGAGATGCTGGCACGCCTGCATAGCTTTGCGGCTGCGGCGGATGGCGCGCCTGTGTTGATGCTGGGCGAAGCGGCTTACCGTGTGGTGGTGGTGGGGGGAATGACAACGATCCGCGGCACTACACTGGATATTCTGCGCCAGTTTGCGGCGCGCGGCGGGCGGGTTGTCTTCGCCGGAGCACCGCCGGTGTTGGTTGACGTGCTGCCGTCGGATGCCGCCCAAGTGCTGGCAGCGCAGTGTGTGAGCGCCGCGTGGGAGCCGGAAGCGATCGCCGCAGCCTGCCGTACGGCCCTGCCATATCGAATAGACGTGCGCACAGCTGACGGCCGGCACGCCTCACAGATTTTTTGCGCGCTGCGGCGCGACGATGAACGCTGGATTGTTGCGCTGATTAACACCGACCGCGCCAACGCCTCCGGGCCGCTGGAGGTGGTCTTGTCTGGCATGCACGGCGTGGTTGAAGAATTTGATTGTCTCACCGGCGAGCGTTTCGCCGTGGCGGCGGAAGAGCGGCGTGAAGGCGTGTGTGTGCGCACGGACTTCGCCCCGGCGGGCTCGCGGCTGTTCGTGGTGCAGCCCGGCCCACGCAGCCACGCCGCGCTTCCCACGCGCCCGCAATGGCACGAAACGCGCCGCGTCGTGTCGCCCGGCCCGTTTAACTATACACTCGCCGAGCCAAATGTGATTGTGCTGGATTACGCCCGCTGGTGCATTGATGGCGGTGCCTGGCATGACACACTTGATGTGTTGAAAATCGACCGGGCCGTCCGCACACACTTTGGCTTGCAGCATCGCAGCGGCATGGCGCTCCAGCCATGGTTCAAGCTCAAATATCATCGCGAGCAGGCCACGGCGCCGCGCGGCATCGTCACCATGCAGTTTGAGTTTGATATAATGACCGAGCCACCCGGTGACTGCATGTTGTGCATGGAAGCGCCACATGAGTTCCGCGTGACACTCAATAACGAGCGAATAGTGTTTTCTGATAGCCTTCCCTGGTGGGTTGATGTTGCATTTAAGACCACGCAGGTGCCACGCTCAGCACTGCGCCCTGGCCGCAACATCCTCACGCTGCAAACGGCGTACTCCGACATGTCTGGGCTCGAGGCCGTGTATCTGCTCGGCGCGTTTGGCGCAGAAGCGGGTGACCAGCGCGCAGTCATGACTGAGCTGCCCGCGCACCTTGCGCCGGCGTGCATCACCGCGCAGGGGCTGCCCTTCTATTCCGGTGCCGTGCGCTATCGCGTGCCCGTGCCAGCCATGCCGGCGAAAGATGAGCATGTATTCATCGAACTCCCTGCACACGCCGGCGCCTGCGTCAATCTGTACGACGACACCGGGCGTATCGCGCGTGTCCCGTGGGCTCCATACGAAGCCGACGTCACTGCCGCACTGCACCGTGGCGCGCGCGAAATCATCATCGAAGTCGTCCTCACGCGCCGCAACACCTTCGGCCCGCTGCATCAGACAGGGCCGCGCGCGCTCTGCCATCCGGGCAGCTTCCTCACTGAAGGCGCCGAGTACACCACGGCGTATGTGCTCCATCCCGCCGGCTTGCTCGCCCCACCGGTCTTCTCCTATCGCACACCTGCAACAGCGGAGGAGCGTGTCGCACGATGAGCATGGGGCGTGTGATGCGGCACGGATGTGTAGCGCTGACGGCACTAGCCGGCGTATGGCTCTTGCTGCCGCCGCGCACCACCGCGCACACCCCAGCCGCTCGCACGGCCACTCACACCAACGCGCGTCTCACCTTGCGCGTCATGCCCGGGCCACTCTATGCTCCTGGCATCACGCCGGGCGGAGTGGGTACGCCCAACCGCGCCTTCGCCGACGTGTGCGCTGCGTACGAGCGACTGCATCCCGGTGTGGCTATCTCAATCGAGCCCTCGCTGGGCGCTGTGCGCGAATACCTCGTCACGCAGCTCAGCGCTGGCAAAGCGCCGGACATTGTCATGGTGAACGTCGAGGATGTCTGGGCCGACGTCCATAAAGGCTGGTATGTCCCGCTGGACGAATACTTGACGCAGCCGAACCCCTACTGCGCGCCGGGCCAGCCCGGGTCCACTCAATGGTGGGATCAATTCAAATATCAAGCCATCAGCCGCGCCAAAACCGCACCCGACGGCAAGATGTATTGCATCACGTATGACATGGTTGAAACGGGCATTTTCTACAACAAAGACATCTTTCGTGCCGTCGGTGTGGAGGTCCCGCAGACGTGGGACGAGTTTGAAACCACGATGACCAACCTCCGCGCGGCGGGCTACACACCTCTCCAAATGCTCGCCACCTTGTACGTTGATTGGGCTGTGGATTTGTTTTTGGACCAGTTGTACTATAGCATCCTGCCCGGAATAGACTTGGTGCAGGACCCCGTGCGCGAGCCATATCTGCAGGGTTACTTGGATTATGACGAAATCTGCTTCTTGTTTGACCGCGGCTTTTTCACCCGGCGTGATCCGCGCTATCGCGAGCTCTGGCAGACCATTCGCCGTTTCCGCCAGTTCGCCAACAAGGATATTGTCTGCGAAGACATGCTGCGTGCGTTCGTCAACCAGCGCGCGGCCATGCTCTGGTCGGCTTCGCCGCCGTGCTACCGCCTCGACGCTGATCCGGAACTGGGCTTCGAGTGGGGCGTGTTCTATCTGCCGCGCTTCACAACCAACACCTCGCGGTTTGCGTCTGATGTGGAGATGTGTGTCATCGGCGGCGCCGGCGTGCAGTATGAAGTCACCAGCAGCGCCTATGCCGACACTGGCGATCCTGCCACCTCGCCACGCCTGGCGCAAACAATTGATTTCCTGCGCTTCCTCACCGCGCCAGAAAACTACGCCAAAATCGTGAATGAACACCCCTTGATGATTCCCAACATTGTGGGTGTGCCTGTGCTGCCCCTGATGGAGCCTTTCGCAGAAATCCTGCAACGGCGTTATACCACGACAAAGTGGTGCTACACGTTTGACCTGCAGTTCCTTGATGTCATTTCGCGCACGCTGCCGCTGTATCTGGATGACCACATGACGCTGGATGAACTGTTGTGGTGGCAGGAGCGCAACCTGACGGCCGCGCGCCGCCGGTTTGCCCGCCGCAAGCACATTGACTTTGCGCCGCTGCAACGCCGCTGGGACGAACTGGCATCCGTGCGCGCAACCATGGCAGGCCTGCCTGCCGCGGAGCAGCCATGAATACCAACGCCCGCACTGCCCGCCTCGTCTTGCGTGCGCGGCGCGCACTGGCCTGCTACGCCGTCTTGCTTGTGCCGCTCGCGCTGTTGGCCGTCTTTGTCTATCTGCCAGTCGTGTGGGCGTTTTCAAAATCCCTGTTTGAATTTGAAATTGGCGGCGAAAGCACATTCATTGGCCTGAGTAACTACATCGAATTTCTGGCCGCTGATCCAACCACATACGTTGGGCTCGTGAACATGCTGATCTTCACGGGCGCTGCCGTCGCAATTCGGTTGACCGTGCCGCTGATCGTGGCGAAACTGATTGTCAGCTTGCAAGGCGAGCGCTGGCGGCATGTGTACCGGGTGGTGTTCTTGCTGCCCGTGGTCGTGTCAGGCGTGGCCGTCCTTCTCATTTGGTCTGGCTTGATTTACTCGCAGAACGGCTTGCTGAATGAGTTTTTGCGCGTATGCGGCATGGAGCGCTGGTGCCGCACGTGGCTGGGCGACCCTTCCACCGCAATGGCTGCCGTTATCTTCATTGGATTCCCATGGGTCGGCGGGTTTGAAGTGCTGATTTATTACGCTGGGCTGAGCGCCATTCCCGACAGCGTCAACGAAGCTGCTGCACTTGAAGGCTGCACCGGGCTGCGCAAGTTTCTCCTGATAGACGTACCCATGGTGATAAGCCAGTTGAAACTCATGCTGGTGCTCACCATTATCGCCGGCATTCAGGGGTTTCAGAACTTGCTGATCATCACACGCGGCGGTCCGGGCTATGCCACATTTGTGCCCGGGCTGCAAATGTATTATAATGCGTTCTCATACCAACGGTTCGGGTATGCGTGCGCGATTGGCGTGATCTTATTTTTGCTGATTTTTGGCTTGACGGTGATCAACATGAAGTACTTTAAGTCCAGTGAGGAGCTGCAGGCGGCGGCATGACACGGCGCATGACACAAACGTGGCTGCATGTGGCGCTGATCGCACTGGCCGTGCCGACGCTGCTGCCATTTGTCTTTGTGCTGAACAACTCCGTGCGGAGCAGTTCGGAGATGCTGCACGGCTATTTCGGCGCTCCGCGTGCCGCCCGCGCTGCTGCCGTGTGTGCGTGGCGCGCCCTCACCGGCGCGCCTGGCGCCTCCACCATCATCACGGATGCAAAAGAATCGCGCGCACTCTCGCACGCCGCCGCGTGCCGCTGGCATCTGCGCGCCCTGGCGCGCAATCACCGCGACGCATGGCGCATTCTGCGCCCTTATATGCTCAATACCTTCTGGGTTGTGGCTTGTGTGGCGGCCGGCGTGTTTGTGCTCGGCACGGCGGCGGCGTTTGTCTTGTCACGCTTTCCCTTTCCCGGCCGCAAAGTGGTGTTCTATTACTTCATCAGTACGATGATGTTCCCAAGTGTCCTGATGCTCGTGCCAAGTTTTCTGCTCGTCAAGCAGCTCGGCCTGCTCAATTCGTACAGCGCCTTAATCATCCCGATGGTGGCGGGCGGCCAAGTCTTTGCGGTGTTTGTCTTCAAGAGTTTTTTTGACGGCCTGTCGCAGGATTTGTTTGACGCGGCCAAGATAGATGGCGCCGGCTTGTTCAGCTTGTATTGGCACCTCCTGCTGCCATTGTCGCAGCCGGTGATTGCTGTGGTGATGATTATGAATATCCTCGGCACGTGGAATAGTTTCTTGTGGCCGTTTATTGTCAACACTGATTCCAAATATCACATAGTGGCCTCCGGGCTGTATATCATGAGCGCCAGCGAGAGCGCGTCGAACCCGGGCGTGCTCTTTGCTGCCTACATCATCACCAGCATCCCGTTGCTGGCGCTGTTTGCCTGTGCCACGCGTCCGTTTATGCAAGGCATGACATCAGGAGCATTCAAGGCATGACACGGCATTTCATTCAGTACACTTGCAGGCCTGTGCGCGGCGTGGCACTCGTCGCCGTGTTGTCGGTATTGACGGTGCTGGCCGTGCTGGGCGCAGCATTTGTGACGCTGCTCAGCATTGATGTGATGCAGGCGCAGGAGAGCCAGCACAATCTGGCGCTGGAGCTGCTTATGCGCTCGGCCGCTGCACACGCCCAGTCCCTCATCTGGGAGGCACGCCAGCGCGGCGCGGTCAATTCCCTCCTGGCACGCTACAACAACCACGCCACCAACCGCTGGTTCTACGTCACTTCCTACTCCGGCGAGCCGTGCGGCCGCTACCGCCTGCGCCTCGAAGACGAACTTAGCAAAGTTAATCTCAATACCGCTTGGCTCACTGAACCTTCCCGCGCCAGCGGCTGGCACCCCGGCGAAATCAACATCGCTCAAGCCATCGGTCTCCGCCCTGAATTGGCACAGCGCCTCGTCGCCTTCCGCTACGGCCCGAACAACGTCCCCGGCGCCCGGGGCGATGATGACCAGAATAACGTCCGCTTGATGAACGATGGCATTGACAACAATGCTAATGGCGTGATTGACGAAGACAACGAAGGCGTGGAAGACCCGGGTGAATATTCTGTGTTCGTCCCGCGCGGTGATGACCGCCGGTTTGCAACCATTATAGAAACGATCGGCGTGATGTTGGACGGCGCGTTGCGCATGCCGCTGGAAACGCGCCGCGCCATCCGCCGGGAACTCCCACGCCGTGCCACCGTACATTCCATTGATCTCCCCGGCTCCCCTACCCTGCCCACCGGCCAAGCCGACATCAACACCATGACGGCCCGCGAGTGCCGCCGCATGCTCTCGGCCGCCAATTCGCGCCGCCCCTTCATGGCGCGCACCGCCATGGCCGATCAACTGGCCGCCAATATTATCGACTATCGTGATGAAAATCATGTGTTGTCTACCGTGGGCCAAGCCTATGGCGTCGAGGCAATCTGTTTCAATGAAGTCCTTGCCAATGATGCCTCCTATTGTATTCATCCCGATATTGGCGGTTCCGTGCCTGGCTCCTCCGAGCCTTCTCGCGACCAGTGGCGCGACCGCTACGGCAGCAGTGATGGCAACCGCATGCTCTACCGTGTGGACACGGTGTACAGTTGCGTGCCGGACGATCCGATGGCGCCGAGTGGCGAGTACTATTACAATCTTGACCCGCGTGAAGCATGGCGTGTCGCAAAAACAAACGAGATCACCTGCGGCGGCTTGCACGTGCAAGGCTCCAGCATTCGCATCACGTGGCCGAGTGTGCCGGGACCGCAGGGTAGCGGCGCGGCACGCCTCTCCGCCTACAACAAAGCCAGGCCACCCGCCACGCTGCCCGGCGGCAAGACATGGTGCAACTGGCCCCCCGCGGGCAGCCTCGTGCATGTCTTTGGCGATGACACCCATTACACCCGTTTGTACAACAACATGATGGACGTGCTGCGCACACTCAACATGTCCCACGGCAACCGGCCTCGCTTCCCGCGCAATTACTTCAAAGGCGCCCAAGCCATGGTTTACACGTGGGGCAAAGACCAGCCCGGCACGGCCATCGGCTGCTTTGAAATCACCGCCAGTGACAGTGACTCCATCACGTTCAACAATCGCGATGCCAATACCGCCGCCTCAACCTTCCTCAATAAACTCACCGCCGCGGGCATGTCGCTGTCTTCCTACGACTTAAGCATCACCATCAACGCGTGGGGCAACCGCACCGCCATGGCCTGCCTCCCAGCAACTTGCCAGACCTACCTCATGCGCGCCCGCGAGCCGGTTGCCAACCGCTATTTCAAAGTGGTCATTGGCCGCCCGCCCAAAGGCCGCTTCACCGACGGCTACCCCGATGAACTCGGCGTCTCCGGCCAAGTTGACGGGCCCTACACCAGCGATGCAGACCTCACGCGCGAATGGTGGTACAACAACGGTGAGCCTGTCCGCACAAAAGCCGGCGGCTGGATTGATCTGCTCATCCAGTCCTCCCCCAAAGTTACCCGTACCGGCAACAAACGCCAGCTGCTTTCCTATTTCCGCATGGTCGCGCCCGAAGTCGTCGAAATGTACAATGCCTCCAAAACCCCTGTCTCACTCGCCAACTGGCGCGTGATCTGCAACACCGGCAGCCTAGCCACCGAAATCGGCCGCATCGAACGCACGTCGTACTATGACCGCAGCGCCGCGCGCCGCGTGATCAACAACAATCCTGTCGTCGCTCCCGGCGGCCACTTCTATCTCGTCAATGACACCGCATTGTTCGATTGCTGGTATGGCAACCATGACGGCCAGTGGGGCAGTGCGCATTCCGAAGAGGTCCCCGTCTTTCAAATGGACAAGCGCAACTGGGGCATCACCTACAAAATCAAACGTACGCGTGTTGACTATCCGTCTTCCGGCCGCGCCGGCTACATCATTTTCCTCGCTGAAAGCCAGCTCGATACCTCCGACTTCGACCTCGAAACCGTCCGCTTCATTGATGACGACAACGCCGACGACCCCAGCTCGTGGAACAACATCTTCGCCCCCGTGAAGGCAGATGAAATCCGCGCCCGCAACGAAATCTTCATTGAGCCTATCGGTGATGACCGCACCATTCTCAATCAATCACTCGTGGGCAAATCCATCATGGTGCTTGGCCTGCCTCATAAAGGCGGTATCGTCAGTTTAACCCTCAAAAACGAATACGATCAAGTCTGCGCCCGCACCATTGACTACGGCAAAGTGGAAGCCTCCCAACTTAATTACACCAGCCAGCGTTCCGACCCCGCCAAGCCGCGTTGGACCGTCAGCCCGCACGCCACCATCAGCGGCCTGAACCGCCTCGCCCTCAACCGCACCACCCGCGCCCGCAGTGAACGTGCCTATTACATCAAAAACGGCCTCTACGGCAGCATCGGTGAACTGCGCCATGTCTCCGCCTTCGATGACTTCGAGCGCCTCGGCGACAATCCTATCCGCATCGCCGCCATCGCCGACGTCGCCGCTTGCTCCCACGCCCGCCTCGATGCCGTCGCCGCCAACGTCACCCGCTCCGGCTGGCGCGCCGCTTGTGATGAAGTGGCCGACACCCGCGCCGCCACCATCACCGCCGTCAACGGCGGCTGGGAGCCCGGCCAGTGGAAAGGCCACACCGTGCGCTTCCTCACCGGCCCCATGCGCGGCGAGCGCTTCCCCATCTTTGACAACACCTCCCGCTCGCTCGTCCTCCAACAACGCGGCGCCACCCAGCAGCCCCTCTCCTCGCCCAGCTCCCTTCCCCTCCGCCCGCTCCGCGGCGACCAGTTCTCCATCGGCCCCGGTTACGCCACCCCGCTCTGCTACACCCGCCGCCCCAGCGAACAAGGCGAATGGCACTGGCACAACGTCCCACCCATCTACACTGCTGCGGATTTGTACATCTACGGCCTCAGTGACTCCATCCGCACCACCGAGTTCCTCGAAGAAAACAATAATGCCGCCCTGGATGTGGATGTCTGGAATTTCAAAACCGAACAGTACGACCGCCTGTGCCAGCGCAAGCAATACAGCAAGCAAGACAGCTTCCTCGCCGGGCAGCTGCTGCCGGCACATGTCTCGGCCAGTGGCGATTTCAAATTGCGGCTCACCGCGCACGGTGTCGTGGAGCGCTCGCCCGCCCCCGCGCGCTCTTCCCCCGCCGCACGCGGCACTACCATCCAAAAGGCGTCCGACCTGCTGCAGTCCGGTGTCGCCTGGTTTAACTACGCGCTCATCTCCCCTGCCCCCGTCCCCGGCCGCGTCAACATCAACACCGCCTCTGAACGCCTGTTGGCCAGCCTGCCGGGCATCTCACTGCAGCTGGCCTATGCGATTGCCAACGGCTACAACCGCGGTGGCGCCCCGGTGCTCAAGCCCTACCGTGCGCTCGGTGACCTGCTCTCCGTGCGCGGCATGACGCCCGAAATTTTTGAGCGCTGCGCCAATCTGCTGGCTGTAGAACCCTCCGTGTTGACCATCGAGGCTGATGCTGAACTGTTCAAGCCGTCGTCTGGTACGGATAAACGAAAGCAGGCCGTGATCGGAGCCCGCCACCTGCGCACCGTCTTCAGGCTTGATACGGCGCACGATGGCCGCGCACGCTTCACCTTAGCCGAATCGTACGCCCCGTAAGTCCCCAGCACACGCCGGGACGGCGCCCGTCCAGCCGATACCAATAGCGATACCGATAGCGATACCGATCAATGGACGGACGTGGTCCCCACGTCCGTTCCCCGCGTACGCCCAATTGCCACATCATTTTCATTCGAAATTGTGTGCCGTTTGCAATCGACAGTTTTTTGTCGAATGATAACGTTGTCATTCTTCATCGCTATCGGTATCGCTGTCGCTATCAGTATCGAACACACCACGGAATCCCGCTCAACCGGGCAGATGAACGCCGCGGAAGTTGCGCTTACGCAATTCAAAGACCCCCTGCGTCGTCCACACGCTCCCGCCGGGGGCGCCCCAATGATAACGTTGTGATTCTTCATCGCTATCGGTATCGCTGTCGCTATCGGTATCGAACACACCACGGAATCCCGCTCAACCGGGCGGACGCATGCCGCGCAAGCTGTGCTTCCGCTCGAGAAAGCGGGAGCTGCGCTCCTTCACTTCTATGATGAATGTCAAGTCCCCGCCATATGACCGCGCCGCTGCTTTGGGGCGTACCCCACCGTTCGCGGGCGCAGCCGCCGCCCGTGCCGCGTGCAACGAGCACCACTGCTCGCGCGGCACGCGCGGCGGCGGTCCGCGCCGCTGCTGATGCCTTTATCGCTGGGTTTGCGTGCCCAGATGCGCAGCTACGCCTGCTCGCCGCAGCCGCCGCTGATGCGATGCCGGTTCGTGTGCCGATGCAAAGAAGCACGCTTCTTTGCCGAGTTCTATCCGTTGCGCCGCCTGGCGCACACCTGATGCTGCATACGTTGAAGATCGTATGGATGAACCGGTGATACGGGGCGAACCAATTCCAAAACGGTACGCGGTGGCTTCACCGCGGTTACCCAGTGCGGGAACGTTGCCCCGTCATCGCCAGTGCAGACGGGCACGCCGCCCGGCGTTACGCCGCGGCAATTCTGCCGCGCATAGCTTTCTTGATCGCGCCGTGCAGTACGATACGATGTGTGCTATATTTCCATAAAGCTTTCAACAGCTTGTTTGCCAGCGCCGCGATCACGCAGCGCCGTGCCCGCTGGCCGCCTTGTGCCGTGCGTTGGCAAAACCATTGGCTTAACGCACTGCCAAGCTGCCAGAGCAGCCGCATCCACGCCAGTTGCACTATGATGCGGCGAACCCGGTGGTTGCCCGCTTTGCTGATGCCTTGATCGTGCCACATTTCGCCGCTGCCGCAGGGCGTGCCGTAAAATCCCGCCAGCGCGCTGAGTTCTTTAACATTCTTAAAGTCGCGCCAGCCGAAGAATTCCGTGGCCAAGGTAAGCGCGCCCTGCACGCCAATGCCACGCCATTCATACAGCTTCCAGGCGATCTCGTCTGTGGGGGTGGCACGCGCGGTCAAGCGTTTGTGCTGTTCTGTTTCCACCTCGCGCAACTGCTTGTCGGCCAGCTGCAGGCGCGCCAGTTCGCGCACCAGATGCGCCTGGAATTCCGCCGGCAGCGGCTCCCCGTTCCAAGCGCGCTGCGCGGCTGGTTCGATCCGGCGGACGTTGCCGCAACGGGTGCCCTGCAAGGCCAGCAATGACCGGATGCGGTTGACGTGCATCATGCGCTCGCGTTGCAGGCACTCGTGTTCATGCTGCAGCCGCATGGCGGCTTCCGCGGCGATACTCGGTACGCGCGCCCAGCGCCAGCCGTCCTCCTGGCCATAGTAGGCGTGCCGCACGTGCAACGCCAGCAGCTTCTTCAGATCGATCTGGTCGGTCTTGCGCCGCCGCCGCCGCCGGCTCACTTCGACGCTGGCCGGACCCAGCACCGTGATGCTGATGCCACGCCCTTCCAACATGCGGTGAATACTGAAGCCGTCGCGGCTGGCTTCATAGCAGCAGGGCACCGGGGCATGCGCAGGATAGCCCAGTTGGCGCCGCGCGTCCTCAACGGCCGCGCACAGTTTTGGCACATTTCAGGTGCGCAGTTCGTAGCGCAGCTGTGTGCTGCCGTTTGTGAACCCAACGAGCCATGTCCGCTCGCAGACCTCAATTGCCATCAGCATGACGTCTGATGGCAGTACGCGATCTTGTGTGTTCATGGCAGTCTCGATGATGGTGAATGCCCGCGCCATGCGGGCGTGTCGCCTCGCTTGCACGCTGCATGCGAGCGCTTATTACCATCATAGCATCTCCACAGCTATTCGCCGGATCTGGGAGCCGTGCTTATGTTGCTTTTCGGAATGGAAAATGATACAATTTCGGTAATGGCTACAGAGTAACAATGAAAAGAGGATCGTATGTTGGTACCGGACGATTTGCTGTATACGAAAGAGCATGAATGGGTAAAGATTGAAGGCGGTAGGGCGCGGGTGGGGATAACGGAACACGCGCAGCATGAGCTTGGCGACATTACTTTTGCTGATTTGCCGGCCGTAGGCAAGAGCGTGGCGCAGGGGGCGGAATTGATGGTGATTGAATCCGTGAAGGCGGCGAGCGACGTGTATGCGCCGGTGAGCGGGACGGTGGCGGAAGTGAACACGGCGTTGGCGGATGCGCCGGAACTGATCAACAAGGATCCGTATGGCGCGGGCTGGTTGTGCATATTAACGGGCATCAACGAAGCGGAGACGGCACAGTTGATGAACGCGGCGGCGTACCGCGCGATGCTGGAGAAAGCGTAATGGCGCATTCCACGTATGTACCGCATGTTGAGGCGGAGCGGGCAGAGATGCTGCGCGCGATAGGGATCAGCAGCATGGATGAATTGTTTGCCGCGATCCCGCGCGAGCTGCAGGTTGAGCGGGTAAACATCCCGGAGGGGATGACAGAGATCGAAGTGGAGCGCATGCTGCGCGCGTTGGCGCGGCGCAACCGGACGGACTTGGTGTGTTTTCTGGGCGGGGGATTTTACGATCACTACGTGCCCGCGGCCGTGGATGCCGTACTGCAGCGCGGCGAGTTTTCGACGGCGTATACGCCGTATCAACCGGAAGTGTCGCAAGGGACGCTGCAGGCGGCGTTTGAATTTCAGAGCGCGATCTGCCGGCTGACGGGGATGGAGGTGGCGAATGCATCGTTGTACGACGGGGGCACGGCGATTTTCGAGGCCATGACGATGGCGGCGCGTTGCACGGGGCGGTCGCGCGTGTTGATTGATACAGGTGTCAGCCCAATCTACCGAGAGATGCTGCACACGTACAGCGCGAAGTTGCACATCGCACAGGAAGAGATTGGGACGCGGAATGGGGTGTTGGATCAGGAAGCGATGAGCGCAGCGCTGAACGACCGTGTGGCGGCGGTGGTGCTGCAGAATCCGAATTTTTTTGGGTGTATAGAAGATCACACGGCGATCATCGAGCGGGCGCATGCGGTTGGTGCGTTGGTGATTATGAGCGTGTATCCGCTGTCACTGGCTATTTTGAAGACGCCGGGCGAGATGGGAGCGGACATTGTGGTGGGGGAAGGGCAGAGCTTGGGGATACCGCTAAGTTTTGGCGGGCCGTACGTGGGCTTCATGGCAACGCGGAAAAGTTTGGTGCGCAAGATGCCGGGACGGATCGTGGGGATGACGCGGGATGGGCAGGGGCGGCGGGGATTTGTGCTGACGTTGCAGGCGCGGGAGCAGCATATCCGGCGGGAGAAGGCGACGTCGAACATATGCACGAATCAGAATTTGTGCGCGCTGGCGGCGGGAGCATACGTGGCGCTGTTGGGCAAACAGGGGCTGATAGAAGTGGCCGAATTGTGCGCGGACAATGCCAGTTATGCGTATGAGAAGCTGACGGCGGTGCCGGGTGTGGAGCGGACGTTCCGCGCGACGTTTTTCAATGAGTTTTGTATTACGTTGCCGCGCGACGCGCGGGATGTGATTGGTGATTTGATCGACCGCGGGTTTGCAGCGGGGTTCCCAGTGGGGCGGTATTATGAGGGGATGGACAATGTGGCGCTGGTTGCAGTGACGGAGATGCGGACGAAGGAGGAGATAGACCGGCTGGCGGCGGCGCTGGAGGCGGTAGTGTGAAAGAAGTAGGACGTACAGGTCGGATAGGACGTATTGCAGGAGAGCGGAGGAACGAAGCATGAAATTGATTTATGAGGAGTCGAAGCCGGGGCGGCGCGGGGTGCGGGTGCCGGAGTGTTCGGTGCCGCGGGCGAAGGCGCGTATTCCGGCCCATTTGCGGCGGAAGGAGCCGGCGGCGCTGCCGGAAGTGTCAGAGCTGGGGGTAATCCGGCATTATACGAACTTGTCGCGGCTGAATTTTTCGATAGACACGAATTTTTATCCGTTAGGCTCGTGCACGATGAAATACAATCCAAAGGTGTGCGAGAAAGTGGCGCGCTTGGATGGGTTTGCGAAGCTGCATCCGTTGTTGCCGCAATTGCGGAACGGGGGGATGCTGACGCAGGGAGCGCTCAAAGTGTTGTATGAGTTGGAACGGATGCTGGCAGAAATCACGGGCATGGCGGAGATGACGTTGCAGCCGATGGCGGGAGCGAATGGGGAGCTGACGGGCGCGATGATCATTGCGGCGTATCATGCAGCGAAGGGGAATGCAAAGAAGCGGTTTTTGATACCGGACAGCGCGCACGGGACGAACCCGGCGACGGCGGCGATCGCTGGGTATGGCGTGACAACAATACCGAGTGATGCCGAGGGGTGCATGGATTTGCAGGCGTTCGAGAAGGAGCTGAGCGATGATGTGGCTGGGGTGATGCTGACGGCGCCGAACACGCTGGGACTGTTTGAGAAGAATGTGCAGAAGATTTGTGAGCTGGTACATAGTGTGGACGGGCTGATGTACTATGACGGAGCGAATCTGAATGCGATTGTGGGGCGGGTGCGGCCGGGGGACATAGGGTTTGACGTGGCGCATTTGAATTTGCACAAGACGTTTGCGACACCGCATGGCGGGGGCGGGCCGGGGGCAGGAGCGGTAGGTGTAGTGGAGAAACTGCGACCGTTTCTGCCGGTGTCGCGCGTGATCAAACGTGACGACGGCACGTATGCGCTGGAGTATAACGCGCCGGAGAGTATTGGGTACATTGCGCCGTTTTATGGAAATTTTGGCGTGCTGTTGCGGGCATATGCGTACATTCGGATGCTGGGGGCGGAGGGGCTGCGTGAGGCGAGCGCGCATGCGGTGTTGAACGCGAATTACGTGCGCGCGCGGCTGCGTGAGGCGTATGAGGCACCGTATGACACGATGTGCATGCACGAATGCGTGTTGACGGCGCGGCGGCAGGAGCGGCATGGGGTGCGCGCGCTGGACATAGCGAAAGCGCTGCTGGACCGCGGGTTCCACGCGCCGACGGTGTACTTTCCGCTGATTGTGCACGAAGCGCTGATGATCGAGCCGACCGAAACGGAAAGCAAGGACACGCTGGATGAGTTTATCGCCGCGATGCTGGAGATTGCGGCGCTGGCGGAAGCAAATGCGGCGCAGCTGCAAGCGGCGCCGGTGACGACACCGGTGGGGCGGCTGGATGAAGCGGCTGCAGCTCGTGACATGATCCTGACGGCATGAGGAAAGCGTGCACGCCAGGAGGATTGACACCGGCCGGGCTGCTGGCGTGCGCGCAGCGGGGTGAGCTAGGCTGCGCCTACGTGCTGGCGGGCGAGGACACGCTGGCCATTGAGCAACTGATAGGCGCGATACGGGCGGCGGTGTTGACGCCGGAGACGGAGGAGTTCAACTATGAGGCGCTGGATGCCGAAACAGAGGGAGTGACATGCGCGGAGATTATCGCAGCGATCGACACGGTGCCATTTCTGGGCGGTACACGCTTGGTAGTCGTGAAGCACGTGGAGGCGTTGCCGGCGTCCGAGCTGGAAGCGCTGGGTGAGCACATAGTGAAGCAGATTGAGGCTGAGCGCGCAGATGTCGTAGCGGTGCTGATATGCCGGGAACTGGACAAGCGCACCAAGTTTGCGAAAGCGGTTGCGGCGCAGGGCATTGTAGTGGAGTGCGCGGCAGGCATGGTGGCCGATCCGGCGCAGGCAGCACGCGAACGCTATGGCAAGCAGATGAGCAGCGGGGCAGCGGCGATGTTGAAAGAGCTCTGTGGTGGCGATGCGCGCGTGCTGGCGAATGAACTGGAGAAAGTGTGTTTATATGCAGGGCAACGCGAGCGAGTGACGGAAGAAGATGTGCTGGCGGTGTGCGTGGATGCGGCGGTGCGCAATGAATGGGAAGTGGCGGACCGGCTGCTGCAAGGTGAGGCGGGCAAAGCGTTGCTGGCGTTGCGCGACATGCGCGAAGGGGGGGTTGACGCGGTGTATGAGTCTACGATCGTGGCGAGCGCGTTGAGCCGGCTGCCGGGAGCGCGGGCAGCGGCGCGGGATGGCACGCTGTTCAAGCGCTGGGGCGAGTTCCGCATGAGCTATAACAACCCTGCGCACCGGGCGGCCGAGCGACGCGTGCGCGGATTGACTGAGCGCCATCTGGCGGCAGCGCTGCGCTGGCTGATGTACATGGACATCGCGGTGAAGGGGACGAATGTGCCCGCTGATATTGTTGCTGATGTAACGTGTCTGTCAATTGCGTAGGAGGGGGAGGATGAGGTTCAAGGAAAGGGCGCTGCGTGTGTGGCGGAACAAGCCGCTGGTTAATACGATCAAAATCATTCTGGCGGTAGTATTGCTGGCGGTGGTGATCCGGCAGGTGGACTGGCGTGATGTACGTGACCGATTAGCGGCGTTGCGGTGGTGGTGGTTTGTGCTGGCGCTGGGGCTGCAATGGGTGGTGGTGGCGGTTGGAAATCATCGCTTGCAGATTTTGTTGCGCGCGCTGCAGGTAGGCTTGGGTTATTGGCGCACGCTCAAGTACAACTGTATCGGATATTTCTTCAATTTGGCGTTTCCGGGGGGGACAGGCGGGGATGTGGTGAAAGTGTTCTACGTGGCACGCGAGGCGCCGGGGCGGGCGGCGGTGGTAGTGACGGCAATTTTGCTTGACCGGGTTATGGGGCTGCTGGCGGTGGTGATAATTGCCGCGGGGGCGCTGGTGCTGACGGTGAAATCGTCGCCGGCATTCCGGCCGTTGTTGCCATGGACGCTGCTGCTGCTGGTTCTGGCGGCGGCGGCGGCAGGGTTATTGATGACCAAGAACTTTTGGAAGCGGTATGGATGGTGGCAGATAGTGGAGCGCTACACGCCGTTGTTTGTGCGGCACATGGTGCGGGCGCTGTACGAGTACCGCAGCCACAAAGGCATCGCAGTGCTGGCATTGGTGGAGTCTATTACCTTGCAGCTTATCATGTGCGTGATCGCGTGGTGTTTTGGCCGTGCACTGAATCTTGGCATGGCATGGCATCTGTATTTCATCATTTTTCCGGTGCTGACGCTGGTGATCACGATACCGGTTACGCCAAGCGGTTTGGGGATCACGGAAGGAGCCGCGGCGTGGTGTTTCAAGCAGATTCTGGGGGCGGGCGG
>Ga0129299_1001006_pt1 | contig 18919 bp, 12 predicted proteins | sample ConPoolayeCmetaG_FD_94477 | JGI IMG/M metagenome (GOLD analysis project Ga0129299, IMG submission 94477) | Hot spring microbial mat communities from California, USA to study Microbial Dark Matter (Phase II) - Cone Pool mat layer C metaG ...
GCGCGGCACGACCTCCGGCGCGGCGACACGCAGTCGGCGCGGCGACACGCAGTCGGCGCTATTCTAATCGGCCGGCCGGTCGGCTGTCCAAGCGATATTCGGGCCGGTCGGGTCTGGGATCCGCCGGGGATTCAAGCGTGTCTTGATGCCAGGCTCGCTCCGGCGGATCCCAGACCCGACCGGCCCGAATATCGCTTGGACAGCCGACCGGCCGGCCGATTAGAATAGCGCCGACTGCGTGTCGCCGCGCCGACTGCGTGTCGCCGCGCGGGAGGTCGTGCCGCGCGCCGGAGGTAGACGCCGTGGATGCGTCCGGGCAGGTCGTGTTCGTCCTGAAGGTGATCGTCGGCCTGGGGCCGATGGCGGTCTACTTCCTGGTGCTCGGGCTGGTCAACAGCCGCTCGCGTCCTCATCTGGTCAGCAGCCGGGTCGATTTCGTCCTTCTGGCCATCGCCTTTTACCCGGTGATGCTCTGGCCGGTGCTCACCCTGATCGAGAAGGGGCACGCCGCAGCGGCGGCGCTGGCCGCGGCGGGCGTGCTGGCGGCCTTTCTCTGGCTTCTGCCCGCGCGGCGCGGGTCCTGGGTCATCTACCACGCCAGCCTGCCGCAGTGTGCCCGGCTGATCCGTCAGGCCGCCCGGCGGGAAGGGTGGCAGGTGGTGACGCCGGACGACCACCGGCCCCACCGCCGCCTCGGTATTCCCCAGGCCGGGCTGGACATCCGGCTGGAGAGTTTCCCGTGGCTGCGGAACGTCACCCTGCACTTCACCTGCCGCCACCCGGCCGGCGTCGAGGCCGCCGATCGCCTGGTGTGCGGCCTGTTCGAGGAGATCAAGGGCGAGCAGCTGCTTCCTTCTCCTGCCGGGGCCAGCCTGGTGGTCATCGGCGCGTGCCTTCTGGGGCTGCCCATGTGGTATCTGGTGAACAACATGAACGCGATCGTGGACGTGGTCGCGCGGGTGCTGCGGGCCTGACCGGCGCGGGACCGGCGCGGCTCGGCAGCCCCGGCGCAGGCCTCTGCCGGGTTGGCCAGGACCGGTCGGCCCGCTGAAGGTCGCCCCGACGATGATCGCCACGATTCCGGGCGATCCCGCGGGGCAGCCGCCGCGACCTGGGCCACCGGCAGGCATGGCGGCGATCCGTCGGCACTTGCGTCCCCCGGACCGGCGGTTATAATCGCAAGTGGTCTTGCTTTCGTAAGTTATTGCGAAACAAGTACCTGGACGGCATCCCGATGACGACTGAATCCCCAGACGGCGCACCGGCGTGTTTGAGCAGGAGCCCCGGGCATGGCGACCGGCCGCCCTGTGTGGTGGTGGTTGAGAGGCCCGCGCGTCAGACGGCCTGGTGGATGATGACGGTGGCGTTTTCGGTGCTGGCCACGGCGGTGGTCTTGCGGTGGGACGAGACGGTTTCGCGGTCCGCGGTGGCCCAGCTGGCCGGCGGCGAGGGTTCGTCGGCCGGGGCCCGCGGGATCTACGCCTTCACCGGGCCTTTGAGCACCAAGAGTTACGGCCTGTTCATGCTCGACGTGGACACCGGCACGGTCTGGTGCTACGAGATGGAGAAGGGCCGGGAGGACGAGTACCGTTTCAAGCTCGTGGGTGCCCGCAGCTGGATCTTCGATCGGTATCTCGAGGAGTTCAACGTCGCCAAGCCCACGCCCAGCGAAGTGCGGGTGATCGTTCAGCAGCAACGGTCGCACCGCGAGCAGGGGGTGGCGCCACCGGGCGGCGCGGGCGTGCCGGAGGGGCCGCCGGGCGTCGGTCCGGCGTTTCCGCCGGCCACCGGTCCGATCGGATCAGGCGTGTCTCCGGGGGGCCCGGCTTTGCCTGCCCATGAGTGATCTGAGCCCGGCTTGCCTCGGCCGACGGGCGGCGAGATAATATTGAGGATCGCGAGGCTTTTGTCCGGGCCCGCCCCGGCCGTCCGGCCGGTGACGTCTCCCGCCGGTCGGCATCGACCCGCAAGGAATCTCAGCCATGGCCAAGACATACTACACCCTGGAAGAGACCCTGGAGAAGCTGGGTTGCACGAAGGAGCAGCTTCGCAACTTCGTGTTGCGGGTCCCGATCCGGGAGTTCCGCGATGCCGGGAAGCTCAAGTACCTGGTCGAGGAGATCGACCGGCTGGCGGCGGAGATGGCCGGTCCGGCGGACTCCACCGGCGGCCTGAGTCTGGCCGAGACCGGCGAACTGGCCCTGGCCCCGGAGGACAGCGGCGAGATCAAGCTGGGGGGATCGGATTCGGGTCTGGCGGCCGGCAGCGGCATCGACCTGGGCGGTTCCACCGGCCTGACCCTGGAGGACACCGACGCTCCGGGTCTGGCCGGCACCGGCTCGCTCTCGCTGGCGGATTCGACTCCGCCCCCCCCCTCCAGGAGCGGCTCGGGCACCGGCAAAGCCGGCGGATCCGGCAGCGCGATCCTCGGCCTGGTCGAGGACGACGCGGAGAAGCCCCCCGCTCCGGCGGGCCGGAGTTCCGCCGGCAGCGTGGGCGGGGACATGATCAGCCTGGACGAGGTGGACAGCACCGCGGTGGAGGGGCTGAAGAAGGACGACACGGTGATCACCAACATCGGGATCAGCGTGTTCGAGGACGCGGACATCGAGATTGCCGCGGACCCGATGGCCAAGACCATGCTCACCTCCGGCGAGGACGAGCATGCGGTGCTGGAGGGCAGCGGCGGCGGCTCGGGTCTTCTGGATCTGACGCGGGAGAGCGACGACACCTCGCTGGGGGCCGAGCTGCTGGAAGGCATCGACATGGGCGACACGGCCGAGACGGTGGCCCCGACTGCCGCCGGAGCGGCCCCCGAGCCGGCCATGGTGGCCGAGGTCAGTGGACTGCCTGCCCCCGGGCCGGAGGTGCCGCTGGCCCTGGGGCCGGCGGTGGTCTCGACGGCCACCGTACCGGCGGCGTCTCCGGCCTTCACCGGCCTGCTGATCGCGGCGGCCATCAGCCTGACGCTGGCCGGGGCCGCCTCGATCGCCACCAGCATGGGGGCCTGGCCGGCCTATCTGGACATGCTGGCCGGGCGATTCTGGTTCTTCCTGCTGGGCACGCTGGCCACCGGAGGGCTCTGTGCGGGCATCGGCTGGTTTGTCGGCCGGCCTCCGGGGCCCCCGCGACCGCCGAAGGCTCCGAAGGCTCCCAAGGCGACCAAGGGCAAGAAAGGGGCGGCCAGCGCCCCTGAGGCAGGGTGATCTCCCGGGCCCCGGTCGGCCGGTCCTTGGCGCGGATGGTCGGCAGGGGTATAGATAGTCGCGGCAGCTATCAGATCCGCATGGGTCACAGGACGCCTCGACGCGCCGGGCGCGGCGCGCGGGTCGGGGCCGCAGTGGACGGCGGTTTCGGCGACCGGGGCGCAGGGCGGGGGACGGATCTCCCGGCCCGGCAGACGAGATGACCAGTCGTCCACGATTGACACGAAGGAGCAAGGCCATGACGCGATACTGGGCGTGGGCGGGACTCGCGCTGATCCTGGCGGTCGGCAACCTGGGCTGCTACTACGACCAGTGGCAGGCCGCCGAGCGGGCCAACCGCGTGCTGCAGGAGAAGAACGCCGAACTGCAGGACGACCTGCACGCCTGCGAGCTGCAGAACAAGCAGAAGGACACCATGATCGCCTCGCTGAACGATCAGATCGCGACCAAGGACAGGATGATCGCGAGCCTGACCGCCGAGGCCCAGAACCTGCGGGATGCGCTGGCCAAGGCCCAGGCGATCCTGGAGAAGAACATCAAGCTCGGGCCGGGCGAGACGGTGATCGTCAAGTCGGGGGTGAAGCTGCCCGAGCCGCTGCACAAGAAGCTGGAGGAGCTGGCGGCCCAGCATCCCAACGTCTTCGAGTACGACGCCGCCAAGGGGGCAGTGCGCTTCAAGGCCGACCTGCTGTTCCCGACGGGCAAAGACACGGTGGAGGGTCCCAGCGAGTCGGTGGAGGCCCTCAACCAGCTGGCCGAGATTCTGAACTCCCCGGAAGCCGCGGGCTTCGAGGCGGTGATCGTCGGGCACACCGACAACGTTCCCATCGTCCAGCCGCAGACGCTGGCCGAGCACAAGACCAACTGGCACCTGTCGGCCCACCGCGCGATCGCGGTCATGAACCTGCTGGCCGGCCAGAAGGTGCCGATGACCCGGATGGGCGTGATGGGCTACGGCGAGTTCCGGCCGATCGCCGACAACTCCACCGTGGAGGGCAAGGCCCGCAACCGCCGGGTGGAGATCTACCTGGTGCAGAAGGACCAGGTGCCGTCGGTCGGATGAATCCCGGCTCGCCGGGGCCGCGAACCGGACGAGCGGATCGAGATCCCGAGGCGCCTCGCCCCGCGCGAGGCGCCTCTTTTGTTTGCAGGGGCACTGCGGGCGGCATCCGCCGGGAGGCGACATGCATCGGGAGAAGTCAGGCACACGGCGTTCGTTTCTGGTCCGCTCGGCCGGGGCGGCGGCCCTGGCGGCGGGGGCGCGGCTGCGGGCCGGCCCGCCGAGTAGCCCAACAAAGGAAGTAGCCCAATAAAGGAAGTAGCCCAATAAAGGACACCCATAGAGTCTGCGTTGGGGTGCGACGGCGATCCGCCCGCCGGGGCGTGGATCCACCTGCTGCGAGGGATTGACAGACGAGCTGCCGTCTCGGGTGTGCCTCGGAAAAGGGGCGGGTACCGGCCAAGCCTGCCCGGCGGGATGGTCTATGGGTGTCCTGCAGTCTTTCTGCAGTCTTCATTCAGGCTGAACCAGCACACGTGGTTCGCGGCGCCATCCCCGGGCGGGCCGGCCGCGGCGGGCGTGAAGCATCGAAGGCCCGGCCGGGCGGATCAGGAATCAGCGATCGACGAACCGCAGCACCAGCCCCGGCCGCAGGGTTACGGGATGATGCAGCCGCAGCAGGTCGCCCTCGGCCGAGGCAGGGATCGGGTCGGGGGCGGCGATCTGCCGGCCGCCGGCCGGACCGGACAGGCGAATCGAGCCGACGGCGGCGGCGTCGCGGAATGTGCGGCGGATCTCCAGGGCCACGGGCCGGCCGCCGGAGCTCACCTCCAGCAGACCCCAGAACACCGGCGTGATCACCGGCAGCCGGCCGGGAACCACCGCGGCGGCGTCGGGCCGGACGACCAGTCGACCATCCACCGCGTCGTACCAGGTATCGATCAGCGCCAGGTACGCCAGCCAGGAAGCCGGGGCGCTCATGTAGAACATTCCCCAGTCCAGGCGCGCGGTGATGGGGTCATAGTAAAGGCTCTGATCCCAGGGATCGGGCCCGTTGGCGGCCGTGATGTTGCGCTGCATCGCTTCCAGGAGGTTCCAGCCTTCCCGGGCCATGCCGCCTTGGAAGGCGGCGCCGCACATCAGCGCCCGGGCGTGCATCGGCCAGCTCACCGGGGCGTTGCGGTGGGCTGCGTCGCGCGGAAACAGCGAGCCGTCGGGCATGACGATCTTGGGGGGCAGGCGGAAGCGTCCGTTCCAGTGCAGGGCCAGCGTGCCGGCCAGGGCGGCGCGGCGGACGGACTCGTCGAACAGCGGCTCCAGATCCAGCAGGCGGGCCCAGAACTCGCCGGCGGTCTGCGAGAAGTGGCTGGCGTCGGTGCGTTTGTCCTCCGGCGGCGGGGAGGCCCCGTAACGGAAATACCGGCCGGTCCAGAGGTGCTCCATGACCAGGGCCCGGGCCCGGTCGAAGCGTTCGCGGCACCAGGCGGCGAAGGCCTCGTCGCCGGTCTCGGCGGCCAGGCGCATGCCCAGGCGCAGGTCGCACAGCCACAGGCCGGCGGTGTAGCTGAAGATGCGGTAGGAGTCCTCGTCGTCGAAGGTGCTGCCCCGTCCGGGCACGCCGAGCCCCTCGGGGTCCCAGGCCCCGGCCAGGCACTCGATCGCCCGGCGCACCTTCGGGCGGATCCCGTCCCAGAACGCCCGGTCGGCGGTATAGCGGTAGACCTGCCAGGACAACAGGCTGAACGCCGAGCAGAGGTCGGGCCAGTCGAAGGCCTCGAGGCGATCGGCGAACAGGCCCGCGCCCAGGTCGTGGGTGATGCCGCCGTTGGGGTTCGCAAGCTCGCCGAAGTGGCGAAGCTCGCGCATCTGCAGGTCCGGGAACAGCAGCGCCAGGTGGGCCGAGGCGTAGAGCTTCTGGTCCATGGTGCCCATGACCCCGTACATGTTCGTCGGCCCCTCGTTGACGCTGAAGCGGCCGTCGCGGGTCAGCCAGGTGCAGGTGGAGAGCACGTAGAGGTCGTTGAGCAGCATCTCGGCGAACCAGGCCGGCAGGTCGCCGACGTCGAACAGCTCGCCCAGGGCGCGGGCCTCGGCGGCCAGTCGGTCGCGGTTCCGCAGGACGTAGTCGGCCACGGCCGTGGAGTCGGCCAGGCGGACGGCGTAGGCGTGGCCGAGGTCCTCGGTGCCCATCTGGAAGAAGTGGTCCATGTGCCAGGCGAAAACCACCGGGACGGTGATCCGCTCGCCGGCGGGCACCTCGGCGCGGACCGCGAGGGCGGCGCAGCCCGGCCCGCCGCGCTGCGGCCCCGGGGGAAACACGCCTTCGCGGCCGAAGCCCTGCCAGGCGGGGCTGTCGGCGGCGGGATTCAGGCAGGTCGCCACGGAGACGCGGTAAGGCCCGTCGGCCGGCACGGCCAGCGTGCAGTTGCCCTCGGCGTCGGGCTCCCGCTTGGGACCGCCGTCGAAGCGCAGCCCGGCCAGGCGTTCGTGGACCAGGGCCTTCTGGGTGTTGCCGTCGTCCTCGCGCACGCGCACGTAGTGGCCGGTGGCGTTCCAGAGGTTCACGGGCTGGGGCCGGCCGGTGCTGCCCAGCAGGTTTTCCCAGCTCACCGCCGCGGCGACCGGCAGCGGCCGGTCGGCCGGGTTGACGAAGGTGAACTCGAAGATCGCCACCGGCAGCGAAGAATCCTCGATGTTGCCGGGACAGATCGGCGACCAGGCGCGCACCTCCACCCGCATCGGCCAGTCCGGATCCCCGCAGCTCAACTCCGCGAAGGGGTAGCGCCCGCGGAAGTCGATGCTGCCGACCGCCGGAAGGCCCGCGACCGGGTCGTCGCGCAGCACCCGGGCGCGGCCGTCGATCCAGGCGGCCAGAAAGCAGCCCTCGGGGTGGTAGAACGGGGCGTCGATGTTGTTGTGGATGGTCAGATTGCGCAGCCGGCCGTCGCGGGCGATCTCCACCTTGCCGGCGCCGATCCCGCCCAGCGGCAGGCCGCAGCGAACCTCCTTCCCCCTCTGGAAGTCGCGGATCCACCCTTCCGCGCGGCCGTCGGTCAGATAGCGTTCGTTGGGGCTGAGACAGACAAAGTCGAAATCCGTGCCCGGCGGCAGGCGCAGCACCAGCCGGCGGTATCCGCGGGCGAATGATCCCCGGGCCAGCCGCACCCATCTGCGGTCCGGAGGTGTACCGGCGACCTCGACGGGTTGCGGATCGGCGGCCAGGGGCCTGCCCTGATGGTCGGTGATGGCTTCGACGCCGATCTGCTCCAGCGCCGCCGGGGCCGGGCCTCGGACATAGATTCCCCGGGGGGTGACCGCGCCGGGGCCGACGAAGTGGACCTCGACTTCCAGGCCCCCGTCGGCCTGCGGGCGGAACGCCCGCCGCGGATGCCAGTCGTACCACTCCTCGTACATGTACCAGCGTTCGAATCCCAGGCAGGGGACGGCGCAGACCAGGGCCGCCAGCACCGCGGCCGGGCGGGAGCAGCGGGTCACGAGGCTTCCTCCGTGGATGGCCGACGCGGCGGTGCGGCGCCGGGCAGGCGGATGGTGCGGATGATCATGCTCTCGCCGGCGGCGGACACGCCGGTGAGTTCCAGCAGCCGGCCGGAGGGGTCGATGAAGTAGACCGCGCCGCGGCCCAGCCGGCCCCGCTCGTCGCGCGGCGGGGCGTCGCAGGCCACGTACCACACGCCGTTCTCGCGGGCCCGGGCATAGACGTAGTCGCGTTTGCCGGCGGTCAGCTCATCAGGGTCGGTCCCGTTGGCATAGGGTGCCAGGATGATCTCGGCGCCGGCGGCCCGCAGACGGGCGCACATCTCGGGGTGGATGGATTCATAGCAGATGGCGATGCCCAGCCGGATGCCGCGGTACTCGAACACCCGGGCATCGTCGCCGGGATCCCAGTACTGTTCCTCGCCGGGAGCCAGGCGGGTCTTGCGGTGGACGCCGATGACGCCCCGTCCGTCCAGCAGCACGTGGGCGATGTACACGCGGTCGCCGTCGCGTTCGGTCATGCCGACGGCCAGGGCCACGCCGCGCCGGCCGGCCAGTTCGATCAGCCGGCGGATCGAAGGGCCGTCGATGGTTTCGGCCCAGCGGCGGATCTCGCGGCTGGCCCACCAGCCGCTGAGGGTGGCTTCGGGAAAGAGCACCAGTTCGGCGCCTCCGTCGGCGGCCAGGCCGGTCCAGGCCTCGACGCGGGCGAGGTTGCCGGCCGGGTCGCGCAGGCGGCTTTCCATGGAGACCGCGGCGATGGTGAGGCTCCGCGACGCGCCCGCGGGGGTCAGGGCCGGCGGGGCGGCGCATCCTCCGGCGGCCGGCAGGGCCAGGGCCGCGGCGATCCGGATGATGCGGAACGGCGTCATGAGCGCGATTATAATCCGCCTTTCGCGAGCGGCCAGGCACGCCGCCGGCATCAGGAGAGCATCGGCGATGACGGATCTGCCCTGCACGTGGGGAGCCGGCCAGCTGCTGGCCTTCAGCGGTATGGAGGGACCGACTCAGGCGGCGTCCCCGATGGTGGCCCAGACGCTGGGCGACCGCCTTGGATTGCGTTTCCGGTTCGAACCGCCGCTGGACCTGTGGTGTCAGGCGACGCGCGACCCGGACCCGGGGCGGCGGTATCCCCGCTGCCAGCCGCGGTTCGAGATCGTCTCCGGCGACGCCATCCGTCTGACGCTGACCTTCACCGACGGCGGCACGGGAAGCATGGCGTTCGCGCCGATCGACCAGGACACCGTCGCCGGGCGGACGGTGAGGCGGGTGGCGCCGCACTGGTCGGCCGGCGTTCCCGCCGGGCCCCTGGGCGCCGGGCGGCACGTGCACCGCGGACCGCAGGGGCCGGTCGTGCTGGAGGTGCGGGAATCGGCCGACGGACGGGTGCGTTTCGCGGTGGCCCACGACGCGGCGTCCGAGGACCTGGCCGCCGCCCGGGCGAGGCGCGGGCTGGAGGCGGACCTCGATGCGCTGATCGACCGGCGCAAGGCCGGGCTCGCGTCGATCGCGCTGCCTGCCGGGCTCCCGCCGGAGCACGCCGCGACGTACCGCAAGGCCGTGTCGGTCATGCGGGTCAACACCTGCGCGCCGGAGGGGCAGATGCGGCACCTCTGGACGACCCCGGACCGCTGGCCGCACCGCTGGATGTGGCTGCACGACTCGGCCTACCACGCCGCCGGGCACATCTTTCACTTTCCGGGCCCGGCGATGGACATGCTGCGCGCCGTCTTCGACACCCAGGAGTCCGACGGGCGGATCGCGCTGCTCATGCGGCCGGACGGCAACTTCCCGGACATCACCCAGAGCCCGGTGCTGGCCTGGGCGGTGCATCGGGTGAGCCGCGCCGTCGGCGAACCGGGCTTTCTGGCCGAGCTGTATCCGCGGGTGCGGGCGTATCTGGAGTATTTCATCCGCTGCCGGGGATTCGGCGGGACCGGGCTGTTCCGCTGGACGCACAGCGACGAGTCCATGGACAACAACCCCCGCTTCGACGGCGGGTGCGACTTCGGCGCGATCGACCTGAGTGCCCTGCTGGCCCGCGAGTTCGAGGAGGCCGCGGCCATGGCCGGGGCGCTCGGGCTGGAGAGCGAGGCCGCCGGCTGGCTGGAGGCCCGGCGCCGGGTCTGCGAGGCGATCGACCGCCTGGCCTGGGACGAGGCCTCCGGACAGTATGGCGACGTGACCGCCGATGGCAGGTGCCGGGTGCTTTCGACCTGCGCCACGTTTCTTCCATTGTTCGCGGGGATCGTACCGCCGGACCGGGCGGTGCGGCTTCGGGCGCTGCTGACCGATCCGCGGAAGTTCTGGCGGGCGGTGCCGGTGGCCACGGTGGCGGCCGACGAGCCGACCTGCTATCCGGACATGTGGCGGGGGCCGACCTGGCTGAACATGAACCACCTGATCGCCCTGGGTCTGGATCGCTGCGGGTTCGGGGCCGACGCGGCCGCGCTGCGCCGCCGCACGGTCGAGACGGTGTCCCGCTGGTACGGGCACACCGGCTGCATCTACGAGTTCTACGATGCGGACGACCGGCTGATGCCGTTCGCGATCGACCGCAAGTCGCGGCTGGCTTATGCCGGCGGGCTGGCGAACGTGTCGGATTTCCACTGGTCGGCGGCGCTGTTCGTGGCCATGTGCCGGCAGTTGTGGGACCGGGCCTGAAGCGGCGGCGGGTTCACGGCGTTTCTGTCGCGGGGCGATGGCCCCGGGGGTCACGTCGGCCGGCCGGGACCGCGGCCTGAGGCCGGGGACGAAGCCGCCGGCGCGGAGGCGGCCGGCTCGCGGGTGATGACCATCCAGTCGCTGTCGGCGTCGTCGGGATCGGGGGCGAAACCGACCACACGGGCCGTGGCGGTCATGCCGAGCATGGCGGCGCGTTCGTATTCCTCGCGGTCCAGGATGATGTAGACCGGCTGGGGGCCGGCCAGCAGTTCGCGGGCCCGGCGGGCGACCATGGACTCCAGCGAGAGCCTCCGGCCGGTGCGATCGACGAAGGCGGTGACGATCTCGGCGGGCTGGATCATCTGCCGGGTGCGGCGGTTATAGTAGAAGCTCAGGCGCGCGTCCGGTCGGCGGCTGGCCCAGGCGACCAGGGCGGTTTCGGGGATGTCAGCCTCGTCGAGCACCCTGGCCAGCGTGGCCACTTTGGCGGTGTTGTCCAGCGTGGCACCGCAGAAGAACCAGGCCGACAGGAACACGGCGACCGACGAGACGGCGGTCAGGCCGAAAGCCGGCCACGGCCGTCCGCGACGGAGCATCAGGCCGGCGGTGGCCATCAGCACCAGTGCGGCGCAGGCCACCGCCGCCATCCCCCCGGCGGCCCGCGGAATCTCGCGGGACAGGGCGACATAGCCGCCGGCGACCAGACCCGCGCCTGCGAGCACCAGAACGATCCACACGGCCCGCGCCAGACGGGGCCGGCGCAGCGGCGACGAATAGAAACGCTCGGCCGCCGCGCCCAGCAGCAGCACCAGCCCGGGCAGCGCCGGACCGACGTAGTAGGGCTTCTTGAAAGACATCGCGGACACGACCCCAAAGCCGATCAGCGCCCACAGCCCGGCATACAGCAGGGCCTGGCGGTGGCGGGCGTAGCGGCCCAGCCACGGAGCGGCCGCGGCCTCGAACACCAGATGCAGCCAGGGCATGATCAGCCCGCCGACGATCGGAACGTAGTACAGCGGGCCGCGCGGGCGGGAGTCCTCGTAATCCCCCTGGGCCCGCTGCCAGTACTGCCAGTTCCACAGATCCCAGGCATCCGGGTGTCGGAGGCCGACCGCGATCATCCAGGGCACGAAGCACAGGGCGAACACCACCAGCCCCGGAAGCAGCCACAGCTCGCGGAACGCCTGGACGGTGCGCGGCCACAGATCCCGCAGGAAACGCACCGAAGCCGTCCGCCAGGCCGCCGGGCCGTCGCGGGCGATCATCCGCAGCGGGCGCACGAGATACCACCAGACGGCGATCGGCAGGGCCACCATGGCCAGCGGAAACGGGCCCTTGGCCATCATGCCGGCGCCCATCGCGAAATAGAACAGCGCCAGGTGAAGCCGGCGCCGGCGGCTGTGCACCGGATGGCGCAGGGCCAGCCAGAAGTGCAGGTGGGCCCAGGTGCAGCAGAAGACCAGGATCATCTCGACGGTGGCGTTGACCGCGTACAGCAGGAAGAACACGCAGGAGGAGGCCACCACGGCGGTGACCCGGCCGCCGCGGACCCCCAGCATGCTCGCGGCCAGCCTCCACAGCAGCAGCACGGTGCCCAAAGCCGCCAGGGCCGACGGCAGGCGGGCGGTCACCGTCGTGACCGGCAGGCCGGTGGCCGGGTCGGCCGGCATGATGAAGGACAGGCCGGCGATCAGCCAGTAGGGCAGGGGCGGCTTGCGGACGTAGGGGTCGCCGAGGTAGTGGGGGACCAGCCACTGGCCCGACAGGCGCATGTCGCGGGCGCACTGGGCGACCAGAGCCTCATGATCCCCGAGCCGCGGCCCCCCGGCGACGCCGCCGAGCGTGCCGGCCAGGGCCAGCAGCAGGATCATCGCGTCGAACCATCGTGCCGGAAAAGCCGCCGAGGCCGCGGCAGACTGTTGTGCGGCCGCGCCGTGGGGGAGGCCGGTTCGTGGGTCGGTCATGGATGCTCCGCGGGTCATCCGGGCGGCCGATCGCGGCAGCGGCCCGCCGGCCGGCCTTCAGATGCGGCAGGCCGAAGCCGGGGGCAGTATAAGCCGGGAGGCGCGGGGCTGCAAAAAGGCCCCGGCGGCCTTCGCGGGCGGCTCGAGGGCGTGGAGGTTCACTCCTCGGCGTCGAATTCGCTGGCCACGGTCAACGGGGTGCGCATCTTGCGGTAGAAGCGGCGCACGGCGGCCGCGTCGCGGTGTTTCGTGAGCAGGCTGGTGACGATCAGCGCCGCCAGCCCGCACGTCAGGTACAGCGCGCACTGTTCGGCGAAGGGCAGGACATGCCGGCCGGTCCCGGCGGCCCGGGCGTTGTAACCCAGGGTCGCCAGGTAGATCGCCGCGGTCACTGCGGTGCCGGCCCAGGCGCCCGCGGCGGTGGTCCGCGGCCAGATGACGCCGCCCCACCAGGCCAGCCCCATGAACGCACACACCGCCCAGACATGCTTGAGGCCGTCCAGGACGCTGGGCAGCCCGTAAGCCAGCAGAACCGAGACGGCCACGACGGCCACCGAGGCGATCCGGCCGACGCCCAGGTAGTGGCGGTCGGGGCGCCCCGGAACCAGCGGGGCGTACAGGTTCCGGGTGACCAGGCTGGCGCCGGCGAGCATCAGGGCCTCGCAGGCGGACATGCAGCCGGCCAGGATGGCCGCGACCATCAGCCCCACCAGCCCCGGCGGCAGCAGCCGGCGGACCAGCTCGCCGAAAGCGTGCTCGTGGTGCTCCAGGCCGGGATACAGCGCCAGGGCCCCCAGCCCCAGGAACGCCCAGGCCACGGTCAGGAAGCGCTTGAGCAGCGTACCGGCCATCACGCCGACGCGGACGTCCCACTCGGTTCGCCCCGAGCCGGCGTTGGTGACGGTGTGGGGGCCGGTGTAGACCCCCACCAGGCTGTTGATCGACAGCACGGCAATGTAGAACCAGGTCATCTCGCCGGGCATGGTGTAGGCGAACATCGACGGATCGAGGATGCGGTGCAGGCCGGCCATGCCGCCGGTCCGGGCGAAGATGTAGGGCAGCAGCAGGAGCGAAAGCAGGATGGTGAGCATCCCCTGCACCAGGTCGGTGATCGTGGCGGCGTAGAGCCCGCCGGCGACGGTGTAGAACACGAACAGCCCCGCGCAGACCGGGATCACCACATCCGCCGACACCGCTCCGCCGGTCACGCTGTCGGCCACCGTGGCCATGGCCTTCAGCAGCGTGGCGATCATGAGGATCACCTGAAACAGGCCCGAGACCGCCGAGAGCGTGGCCAGACCGGGCGAGAAGCGCTGGGCCCAGTAGTCGGCCGCGGTGGTGATGCGCATGCGGCGCAGCAGGGTGTGCGACATCCAGTAGACCGGCGTGCAGAACAGCCACATGAACTGCCACCAGATGCCCGACAGTCCGTGACGGTAGCACTGGCCGACGACGGCCACGACCTGCTCGGAATGGGTGCCGATGCCGAACGTCTGGAAGGTCAGCAGCAGCTTGCCGAACCGCCGGCCGCCGAGGAAGAGGTCCTTCTGGGTCTTGACCGCCCCCGCGCAGGCCAGGCCGATGACGAGCATCGCCGCCAGGTAGGCCGCCAGCACCGCGATATCGAGGGGGTGCAGGGCCATGCGGTCACCGCCCCGCTCCGGCGCCGATCATGGCCAGCCAGCGCGTGGCCGCGACGATGAAAAGGCAGATCAGCGAAACGACGGCGAATCCGGCCAGGTCGGTGCGGTAGCGGGTCAGGAAGTTCCGCCAGTCCGGATGCAGCAGGTCCACCAGCAGCAGATCGCCGTATTCCGGATCCCCGGCTTCGTCGCGGCCGGGCGGTCCGGCCGCAGGCGGCGCGGGGCCTTCGGCTCGGAGGTCGCGGAATGTCGGTTCCTGCGGCATCGGCTCCCCCCGGTCACTCGGCCGCCGGCCTGGAGGCGGGCGCGGCGCCGGGTTTCGTCCAGGTGGGCAGGCGCAGAGCCCCGGTCTCCTCCAGCAGCGCGTCCAGCCGGCGGCTCAGGTCGCGGTAGACCTCGACGTAGCCCTCGTCGGGGCGGACCTGCTTGCGGCGCGTGACCAGCAGCCGGTTGTGCATTTCGCGCGGGTCGTCCGCCAGGTCGTACAGTTCGTCGGTGTCCCAGACGCCGTGATAGCGCATCAGCTTGTGGCGGTCGGTGCGCACGCCCAGGACGGTGGGCGTCTCGGGGAAGGCCTCTTCCCAGAAGTAGGTGTACAGGAAGGCGTCGCGCCAGGGCATGTCCGGGCGGTCCGGAAGCTGCAGGAAGGACCGGCCCTGGATCTCCGGCGGGATGTCCAGGCCGGCGGCCTCCAGGATCGTGGGGCAGACGTCGAGGTTCAGCACCATCCGGTCCACCGTCCGGGCCCGGGACCCCCACAGCGCCGGGCACGAGGCCACCAGCGGGATGCGGATGGACTCCTCGTACATGCAGCGCTTGTCGATCAGCCCGTGCTCGCCCCACAGGAAGCCGTTGTCGCCGGCGAGGATGATCAGCGTGGAGTCGAACAGCCCCAGCTCCTTCAGGGCCGCGACCAGTGCGCCCAGGCTCTCATCGACGGCCATCATCGAGCGGTAGTAGTCGCGGATCAGCAGCCGCAGCGGGCGGTCGTCGGCCTTGTGGTAGAAGTCGTCCACGCCGTGCCAGCTGAGCCGCTGCTGGAGCACCCAGCGCGGCCGGCGGAAGGCGTTGTCCGGGCTGTCCTCGGCGGACTCCGGCAGCCGCACGGGCACGTCGGCCAGGGCGTCGGCGTGTCGCGGGGCGGGATGGAACGCCGAATGGACCGCCTTGTGCGACATGTAGAGCAGGAAGGGCCGCCCGGGCTCGGCCCGCAGCCACTCCAGGGACATGCGGGTGATCGCGTCGGTCACGTACTCGCGGATCTCCTCGCGCCGGCCGTTGATGTTGAAGCGGTTGACGAAGTAGTCGCCCTGGCCTCTGAAGCTGGCCCAGAAATCGAAGCCCGGCCGGGGATCGTCGCTGGCCCCGCCCATGTGCCACTTGCCGACGAAGGCGGTGCGGAAGCCCGCCTGCTGCAGCAGGCGCGGGAAGGTCGGCAGATCCGGGTTCATCGGCGTGACGTTGTCCAGCACCTGGTGCCGGTGGGCGTACAGGCCGGTGAGGAAGCTCGCCCGGCTCGGCGAGCACAGCGAAGTGGTGACGAAGGCGTTGCGGAAGTGCACGCCGCCGCCGGCCAGGGCGTCGATGGCCGGCGTCCGGGCCAGGGGGTTGCCGACGAAACCCATGGCGTCGTAGCGCATGTCATCGACGAGGAAGAACACGATGTTGCGCACCGGCCGGGGGGATGCGGCGGCGCCCTGGACCGCGTCGGCGGTCCGCGGGGCGATGGCCAGGGCGACGGCCATGCAGGCCAGGCACGAAAGGCGGCAGGTCATGGGTCTTGCTCCCGGATCGGCCGGCGCCTCCGGAGCTCCACCCGTCCGGGGGCGGCGCCGCCGGCCGGTGGGCAGTATAGCGCCGCCGGCGGTCAAGTCCAGGCGGGTCGTTGGAGCCCTCGGCCGATACGGTTATTCTGCCGCACGGATCCTGCCGGCAGGCGGGCATGGTGCCGAAGCACCGGAGCCCGCGGGCCTGTGCGCGGGCGGGTGCCGTTGCGGCGCCGCAGACCGGTATCGAAACGGAGGTGGGCGATGAATCGCTCCGGGGCGATGCGTATCGCGGTCGTGGTGCTGTGGCCGATCGTGTTCAGCCCGGCCGCCATCCGCGCGGCAGTCGATTTCGACGTGGTCCGCGACGGCCAGGCCGCCGGCGACGGCACCACCGACGACACCCAGGCCTTTCAGAAGGTCATGGACCGCGCAGCCGCGGCCGGCGGCGGCGTGGTCCACGTGCCGGCCGGCCACTACCGCATCGCCGGCAACCTGCGCATTCCCGGGGCGGTGACGCTGCAGGGCACCTTCCGCGTGCCGCCGGCCGATCAGCGCGAGGGCAGGCCCAGGCTCGACGGGTCCGTCCTGCTGGCCTTCGCCGGGAGGGGATCGCCCGACGGGCCGCCGTTCATCCGCCTGGCCGGCAGCATGGCCACGCTGACCGGGTTCATGATCACCTATCCGCAGTGGAAGCAGACCGACGTGCCGCCGGTGCCCTACCCGCCGACCGTGCTGGCCGAAGGCGGGGCCAACGCCGGCGTGATCGACTGCTGCTTCCTGAACAGCTACGAGGCCATGCGGTTCACCGGAGCGATCCGCTACCTGGTGCGCAACGTGCACGGCTACCCGAGCTTCCGCGGGCTCTACATCGACGCCTGCTACGACATCAGCCGGGTGGAGAACTGCCATTTCTGGCCGTTCGGCACGACGTACAAGCCGGGCGACCCCTATTCCCGATGGGTCAACGAGAACGCCACGGCCTTCGAGTTCGCCCGCACCGACTGGCAGTACGTGACCAACACCTTCTGCTTCGGCTACGGCGTGGGCTACAAGTTCTCGGCCAGCCGCCACGGCCCCTGCAACGGCAACTTCCTGGGCATCGGGGCCGACAGCTGCCGCCGGGCGGTGCTGGTCGAGGACTGCCAGCCCTCCGGGCTGCTGATCACCAACGGCGAGTTCGTCGGACGGTGGGAGAGCACCGATTCGGTCGGCATCGAGATCGCTCCCGGATGCGGGGAGGGCCGGATCAGCCTGACCAACTGCGCGTTCTGGGGCCCGCTGGACCGCTGCGTGTGGAGCCGCGGCCCGCGGGCGATGTTCACGGCCGCCAACTGCCACTTCGTGCAGTGGGACGTGACCGGCCGCGGTGCCCCGGCCGTGGAGGCCGACGCCGGGCGGCTGATCGTCCAGGGCAGCACCTTCGGCAGCGGCATCGGTCCGGGCGAGGGCGACCTGCACGTCCGCGTCGGCCCGCAGGTCCGCTCCGCGATCATCCTGGGCAACCAGGCCGAAGGCGGCGTGGCGGTCGAGAACCTCGCCGGAGCCGCCACGCAGCTGGTGGCCAACGAGGCCGGGCCGGCCCCGCTGCCCGAGGCCGCCCGCGGGCACTACCGCCTGACGTTCGGGCAGACCGGCGACCGGCCGTTCCTGCGGCGGTGGTACGGGCCGGAAACCGCGGACTTCTGGACCGACGGCGGCGCGACCACCATGCGCTGGTCCACGGCGGAGTCCTCGCTGCGGCTGCCGGTGCTGCCGGGCAGGGAGTATGCCGGCAGCATCGAGATCTGGATGCCCGAGCACGCGGTCACGGCCGAGGCGGGGATCTATCTCGGCCAGACCCGGCTGGCGGCTCTGCCGCCGCGGCCCGGCGCCGCCGTGGTGACCTTCACGGTGCCGGCGGCGGACGCTCCGGAGGCGACCCTGCTTCTGCGGGCCAAAGGCTGGCGTCCGATCGATCTTCTGGCCGGGTCCAAGGACGGGCGCACGCTCGGCGTGGCCGTCCGCCGGTTGACCATGAAGGCCCGGGACGATACCGGGCCGCTGTTCTCCGCCAACGACGGGCGGGAGATCCCGGCGACACGATGAGCCGCGCGCCGGGCTCGAGGGGACCGACCATGCACGTCGGAGGAATGCCGGATCGATCCGCGAGGCCTGCCGACTCCGGCTTCCGTGCGCCCACCGCGATGCGCGCGACGCGGCGCACGACCTGCGCGGGAGACCGCATCGGCGCCTGCGATCCCGGCCACGACGATCCGCGCTGCCGGGGCGCCCGATCCGCGTTCGCCCGTCGGCTGCGCGGCCTGGGTGCGGTGTGGCTGATGATCGTGGCCGGGACCGCCACGGCCGGGCGGGCGGCGGAGGTGCAGCGGGACGTGGTGGTGTACGGGGCTACCGCCGCCGGCGTCACCGCCGCCACCGCAGCGGCCCGGCACGGGGCCTCGGTGATGCTCCTGGAACCCGGCCGTCACGTCGGCGGCATGATCTCGGGCGGGCTGGGCCACACGGACATCCTGCGGCAGGAGGATCTCATCGGGGGGCTGGCCCTGGAGTTCTTCCGCCGCGTCGGGCGACACTACGGCCTGCCGGTGGCCTGGGATTTCGAGCCGCACGTGGCCGAAGAGACGCTGAAAGCCATGCTGGCCGAGGCGGGCGTGGAGGTGCGTTTCGGGTGCCCGCTGGCCGAGGCCCGCAGCGAAAACGCCCGGCTGCAGTGGCTGCGGACCGGGGACGGGGACACGCACGCCGCCAGGGTGTTCATCGACGCCTCCTACGAGGGCGACCTGATGAAGGCCGCGGGGGTGTCGTACACCGTCGGCCGGGAGGGCCGCGAGCGCTACGGTGAATCGCTGGCCGGGCGGGGTGAGCTGCTCCCGGGGCGCCACCAGTTCCACGTGGAGGTTTCCCCCTGGCTCGACGGAAAACTGCTGCCGTCGATCACGCCGCAGGACCGGATCGCCCCGGTCGGCGCCGGCGACGGGGGGATTCAGGCCTACTGCTTCCGGCTGTGCCTGACCGATCGCCCCGAGAACCGCCTGCCGATCGGGCCCCCGGAGGGCTACGACCCGTCGCGTTACGAGCTCCTGCGGCGATACCTGGCAGCCCTGGATCCCGGCGAGAAGCCCCGTCCGCTGCTGGGATTCGCGCGGATCCCCAACGGCAAGTGCGACGCCAACAGCAC
>Ga0129299_1001007_pt1 | contig 18884 bp, 17 predicted proteins | sample ConPoolayeCmetaG_FD_94477 | JGI IMG/M metagenome (GOLD analysis project Ga0129299, IMG submission 94477) | Hot spring microbial mat communities from California, USA to study Microbial Dark Matter (Phase II) - Cone Pool mat layer C metaG ...
CGAAATCGCCTCTCCCGTTCGACTTGCATGTATTAGGCACGCCGCCAGCGTTCATCCTGAGCCAGGATCAAACTCTTCGTCTGTCCGCTTCCCTTCACCTTCCGGTGAAGCTCGCTTCTCTCTCGACTGGGGCTGCTACCCTGCCTCTCGACAGGGCCGCTCCCCTCCCCCCGCTCCTCGCAGAGAGAGGGCTTTCTTCCTGCTCCCTGTGCGGTTGTTAAGGTCCTGCCGCCTCGTTCGCCCGCCGTTTGCTCCCCCTCAGGGAAAGCAAACCGCCGACTCCCTCAGCCGGCGGCGGATGGCTACACCTGGCGTTCCATGCCCTCCTCTTACGTCCTGCCACCCGCCTTCTTACCCATTTCTATCATTGTATTGCTCAGTATATCATGCCTCTGCGTCGAAATCAAGTCCTATGTATTTCGGTATACATTTCATTTACCGCCAAGAAGAAGAATGGACTGAGGCAGGTTGGTCTATACCGCCGTGGCCCACACCGTTGGTGAGAAACGTTCGACATCGTCCAAGATTGCCACATAGCGCGTGTTGGCTGCCCCGGCCCGCTGCGCCCACTCACCTGTCTGGCCCTCGCGTGCAGGCTTGATTGAGCACCAGGTCATACGCTGCCCCCCCGGTTCGGTAGACACCAAAAAATGTTGAGCAGGAGTAGCTGAAATTTAGATCCCCTCGCGCCGGGTGTTTGTGCCCATGCCTCAGGTAGTGATGCTCTTGCATCGACACAAGGCTGCGCTAGGATCATGAGGTGACAATGGACTGGATCGGCTGACTCAGACACAAGGAGTGGATAGCTTATGCCCTGGTTCTTTGGCGGATATGGATACGGGTTGTATTGCTTGTTTGGGTTGCCTGCCCTGCTGCTGGCCTTATACGCACAGGCAAGGGTGCGCTCAGCGATCAATCGGTACTCACGTGTGCCCTCCCCGGGTGGGATCGCTGGTGCGGAAGTTGCCCGGCGGCTGCTCGATGCCAATGGATTACACCATGTTCGCATCGAGCCGGTGGGAGGCATTCTGAGCGATCATTACGATCCACGCGGTGACGTGCTCCGTCTTAGCCCAGATGTGTTCCGGGGGCGGAATATCGCGGCAGCAGGGATCGCTGCGCATGAAACAGGACACGCCCTGCAGGATCAGAAGCGCTACGCGCCGCTTGTGCTACGCAGTGCGATGGTCCCGACCGTCCAGTTCGGTAGCTGGCTAGGCCCACTGGTTTTCATTGCTGGGTTCTTCATGATTCGGCTGGGCATTTATGAACTGGGCAACCTGATCGCGCTGGGCGGTCTTCTACTGTTCGCAGCGGTTGCCGCGTTCGCCATTGTGACATTGCCAGTAGAGTTCGATGCCAGCCGCCGCGCAAAGCGTGAATTGGTGTCTCAGGGAATCCTGACCCCACATGAGTTGGAGGGGGTGGAGAGAGTGCTGGATGCTGCAGCGCTGACCTATGTGGCGGGCGCAGCTCAGGCGATATCTACCCTGCTGTACTACGCCTATCTGCTGGCAGGAGCCGGGAGTCGTCGCCGCTGATAGCTTGGCAACGTAAAGTGTGGGAGGGCCGCTCTCTAGAGAGACAGCCCCATTTGTTTGCGAAATGGGCGCAAAATCCCCGGTAGTCCTCTCGCAAGCCACCTGTGCTAAACTCATTTATATAATAGCCTACCCGCAGGTGAGGATGGGAAGGGAGCAGGTACGGCCCGATGCCAACCCTGGCTCGAATTCTGGCTGACTATGATCTGGACCTGCTCCAGATCATAGCGGCTCAGTGGGATGTAGACCTGGTCTCTGATGAGCGCGAGACTGCTGCCGAAGAGTTGGCGTCTGCCATGATCGATGCTGAGGCAGTCGCAACCACTTGGTCACGGCTCGGTGAGGAAGAACAGAAGGCACTATTCGAACTGCTCGCCCGGGAGGGGCGAATGCCGTTCGCCCACTTCGTCCGCCGCTTTGGTGAGCTTCGCCCAATGGGATCGGCCCGGCGTGAGCGCGAAAAACCCTGGCTTGCTCCCATCAGCATCACCGAGACACTTTACTATCGGGCACTGATTGTCCGCACCTTTGAACCAACCCCGACTGGCACACAAGAACACATCGCTATCCCCAGCGACTTGATTCCCCTTCTGCCACAACCCGAGCCCGGCACTATAACACAATCGCCCGGCTATCCAATGGCTCCGCCACGCCGCATTGAAGGAGGATGGGGCGCCGCGGCTGATGATGCAGCAACCATCCTGGCTTACTTGAGAATCCGCCAGGCAAATGCCCAGGAGTGGATCGTTCCAGAGCCAGTTGAGGCCATCGATCGCCATCTGCGCCGCCCAAATGAGCCTGCTTATCGTGCTATGCTGGTCGCGCTCATGCACGATCTCGAACTGCTGCACGAAGAGCGTGTTTTGACGCATGTGACGACAACCGTCAACAAGGACCTGGCCCGCCCCTGGTTGGAGGCTCCTCGGCTACACCAGCTCCGCTCGCTGGCCGAGACGTGGCTGGCTTCAACCACCTGGAACGAGCTGAGCTACACTCCCGGCCTCGATGCCGATACCTGGCCCAACGATCCACGCCTGGGGCGGCAGGCGGTTATGGCTGCTCTACGCGAAGTCCCCTCGGAGATATGGTGGAGCCTTGATGGGCTGGTCGAGTATCTCCGCCAGACCAACCCGGACTTCCAACGGCCTGGTGGCGACTACTCAACATGGTATCTGCGCGACGCCGACACCGCTGAGATCATGCATGGCTTCCAGTACTGGGCGCATATTGAAGGGGCCCTGATTCGGTTTATGATCGAGGGGCCGATGCGCTGGCTGGGGTTGGTGCGCAACGGGCCAGGGATGTTCGCCTTAACTCCTCTAGGGCTGGCCTTATTAGGCCGCGCTGAGTGGCCCAGTGCTCCTGATCCAGAGGCACGTATCCGGGTGGATGAACAGGGTGTGGTCAGTGTTCCTGCGACGCTCAGCCGTTACGAGCGACTGCAGATCGCTCGATTTTGCGCCTGGATCAGCCCACCACCGATTCCGGTCAGTTCACCCTCATCACGAGCGGTCGATGAGGGCATGTATCTGTATCGACTGACCCCCCAGGCAATCCGAAGGGTGGCCGCAGAGGGAATCAATTTGCCCAATCACATTCTTCCCTTCTTACAACGGCTTTCAGCACACACCGTGCCGCCGAATGTCACCACGATGCTGGAGGCGTGGCACGTCGAACCCGGCGAAGTAATTGTTCAGGATACAGTGATTCTTACTGCTCGTGATCTGGGAGTCTACGAACGGCTAAGAAACAACCCCCGTGTAGCACGCTGGTTGGGTCAGCAGGTCGGACCTCACGCGCACGCTGTCAACCGCGAGGATATGCCCGCTTTGTTCAACGCTCTGCGAGAGATGGGGTTACTGCCGCTATTTGAAGGTCACGAAAAGGACGACTGGCCCTAAATGTAAGAGCTGCTCTATCCGAGGGGGAGGCTACGTACTGTGCTCATGAGAGCCTGCTGGGAGGGGCATCTTCTGGTGCTGCTGCTCGCCGGATGTACCTCCGCAGCATATGCGGCGGAATCGACACACATAAGGGATCAGATAATGGCCCCCCCAGCGAGGCAGACACCACTCTTGCCCTCCCAGCCTGTGTTGGGTGAGGAGCCAAACCCGTCAATGATCGCGCCTACTGTGCCGCTGGATGCGTTCTCCGGTCTGCGGATCGATGACCTAGCGGCACGCCCCTATGGAGGGGCAGGCATCGAGATCGGCAATCCAATCAAATTGGGAGAGGGCTTTACCCAATACACTATGGCTTATCAGAGCGATAGACTGACCATCACTGGCCTGGTGGATATTCCTGATGGGCAAGGGCCATTCCCAACGATCATAGTGTGTCATGGCTACGTGCGACCAAGCGACTATCGACCGGGGCTGGATAGCTGGCGGATCGCGGAATGGCTGGCACAGCATGGCTACATTACCCTGATGCCCGATTACCGCAATTATGCAGACTCGGATACGGGCGCAAACCCATTTCACATTGGCTATGCCATTGACGTATTAAACCTGATCGCTCAGGTCGGCTCGCTGCCTCAAGCCAGCCCTGGGCAGGTCGGGATCATTGGGCACAGCATGGGGGGGGAGATCAGCATGTGGCCTATGGTACTCAGTGACGAGGTTGATGCTGTGGTCCTATATTCATCGATGAGCGGTGATGTGGGCCGCAACTGGGAGCACGCCCGCCGTTACTGGCCTGCCCAGAGGGCAGCAATGGAAGCCCTGGCAATGATCTATGGCTTGCCAGAAGACAACCCCGAAGCCTTTGCACAAATATCTCCCGTCTCCTATTTGCATCGTGTCCGCATGCCAGTGATGCTCCATCACGGTACGCAGGACAATGTTGTGCCTTACCGTTGGTCAGAGGAGTTGTACCACCAGATGGAGGAAGCCGGCCTTGATGTGACCTTTTGGTCATATCCTGGCGGTCAGCACACATTGGGTGGGCGCAGCTTCGCCGTAATGATGCAGCGCAATCTTGAGTTCTTCGAGGTGAACGTGCGTGGGAATGTAAACTCGCCCGCCACGCCTTGATGTTTCGGTGAGGGGTGGTTATACTTTCCAATGCCACCGGGGTGTGGCGCAGTTGGTAGCGCGCTGCGTTTGGGACGCAGAGGTCGCCGGTTCGAGTCCGGCCACCCCGACTTCCTTGTGGGTCGCCCTCAAAACTCTTATGACACAAAGATCGGATTGCTGAAAATCCAGCCTCGCTGCTTCCCCTTGTAGTGCAGGTAGATTTCGACCCGATATACACCTGGCTTGCTCGCAATGTACGTGCGATGAGTGTTTTCCGTCTCCCGCAAGATCACCTCCCCATCCTTGAGCAGCCGGATGTCGGCTACACGGGGGGAGACGATCTGGAGCGTCACGCCGTGGCCCAACCGGATGCGCCCACCCATGATGGCGCTTGTATTGTGCCCTTGTGCTGAGAAGCGGAATCCGCGCGTTGAAGCAGGGAGGTCATAGCCGACAAAGGTATGTCCATCCCGCAGCGCGTAGTAGATGACCTGCTGGTCGTGTTCATAGTCACCAGTCAAGGGGCGCGAAGTCAGGATATGGGTATTTACACAGCGGAACAAATATTCGTAAGGGAAGACGGTCCGTTTAAGCGGGCCGAGTGAATAACTCACGCCATGCGCATCCGCCCCACCAATGATCTTGACTCGTTTCCCCTCACGCAACAACCGGTCCCATAGCGCCAACGTTTCAGGAAACGGCCCAGAGATGTACCGCTCGGGATTGAACGCGGCATGGATGGCGGTAGATCGGCTGGTGAGATAAGTTTTGAACTCGGACATGTAATTCCATAACTCGATCCCAGTGTAACCCTCCACGTCCCAGTTCACCCACGGTAGTGCGTCCTCTCCAAACAGCGGGGCAGAGCGCTCGATGGGATGGGCCAGGAAGCAGATCCCATTTGCCGAATTGACCTCGTTGATCAATCCCTGGGGGTAGGCGGCGTATTCGGCCATCTCTCGATGTGTGTGGTACACGAGCAGGTGATTGCACTGCGGAGCACGCCTCGGATCATGCACCTCCTCGCCCACCATCAGCAGAACCCGACGCCCCGGCCCCTGTTCATAATACCCATCCAACCCATCAACCCACACATTGTGGTCGGTCACAATCACAAAGTCTAGCCCGGCAACAATTGCCGCGCGGGCGATCTCGGCGTGGCTGCCTACCCCGTCCGAGTACGGAGTATGCGCGTGCATATTGCCAACGTATTCATGCAGTGGCATCATCAAGGTACGTTAAAGCAGGCTTAGTTGGGTTGAGGAGCGATCGGCATGTGATTTCAGTGAGCGTGGGGGCAACAACCCGCGCTCGTGCAACCAATCATCAGCAGGTCCGTCCCAGCCAAAACGGTCAAAATCCACCCGCCCTTGCTCATCAAACTCCACGCCTTCCATGGCAAGTAAGGCGCGCTGGTGATCCGCACTACTGCTGCCAGCCGGGAGGCTGATCTTGCCCTGGCTATTGATCACCCGTTGCCAGGGCACATCATCGGGACAGGCATTCATTGCACTGCCAACCCAGCGAGGCGACAGCCTTCGGTCAGTCTCAGGGTCAATGCCCTCCGGTGAGGGGATCATTGAAGCGATCTGGCCATAGGTGCTGACGCGACCCTCGGGGATTTGCCGGACGATCTCCCAGACGGTGGCGAAATAGGTAGTCAGATCGGGTGGCTCGTACATGGTTTCGCTCACTGTACAGGCAGTGAGGTGCATTGTCAAGCCATATCGACTCCTGTATACTGAGCCAACAACTGCCCGGATTGATAGCCGGACGAGGGTTGAATGACGGAACTCTCTAACCGCGAGATCGCTACGCTGTTGGCGGCTATTGCGGATATGTTGGAAATCAAAGGCGAGAACATCCATCGCGTGCTTGCCTATCGGCGCGCCTCACAGACAATCGCCGCGCTGCCTCGCGATCTGCGGGCTATCTATGAAGAGGGGACGCTTGCGGACCTTCCCTACATTGGTGAGGCGCTGGCCGAGAAGATCGCGGAGCTGCTGACCACTGGCCAACTTGGATTCTACGAGCGCCTTGCTGCCGAAATCCCGCCCGGTGTGGTTGAGATGGTCAGGGTGCCGGGCCTCGGCCCAAAACGGGCGGCGCAGTTCTGGAAAGAGATGGGTATCACCAGCCTAGCTGCCCTTAAGGAAGCGGCTCAGTCAGGAAAGCTGCGCAATCTACCTGGCATGGGAGTCAGAAGCGAGGCCAAGATCCTCGAAGGGATCGAGGCTTTATCCCGGCGTACTGATCGCATCCGTCTAGACGAGGCGCTCAGCATCGCCACACAGTTACTGGCCCGGCTACTGGAAGTTGAGGGCGCGCTGAAAGGTGAAGTGGGCGGCTCGTTGCGACGCTGGCAAGACACCATTGGTGATATTGACCTGCTGGTCGCTAGCTCGTACGCCGAGCCGATCATGGACGCCTTCGTTGCCATGCCGGAGGTGGCCCGTGTGCTGGGGCATGGCCCAACCAAGACCTCGGTAGAATTGCATAGTGGCCAACAGGTCGACCTGCGCGTGCTGGCCCCTGAGCGCTATGGGACGTTGCTGTGCTATTTCACTGGGAGCAAGGAACACAACGTCCGGCTACGCGAGTTGGCACTGAAGAGGGGGTTATCGCTTAACGAGCATGCCTTTACCCCCCTCGATGGTGGTCCAGAAATTCTGTGTGCGACGGAAGAGGAAGTCTATGCTCAGCTTGGCATGGCCTGGATTCCGCCGGAGCTGCGTGAGGATCGGGGTGAGATTGAGGCCGCCCAGGCGGGTCAACTGCCCAATTTGATCAGCCTGGCTGACATGAAGGGCGACCTCCAGCTCCACACCACCTGGAGTGATGGCAAAAGCAGCGCGCTTGAGATGGCCCAGGCAGCGATGGCGCGGGGCTGCCAGTATATACTGGTGACTGATCACAGCCATGGGCTGGGCGTGACAAGAGGAGTCAAGCCACAGGACATTCCCCGGCAAAGGGCCGAGATTGAGGCGGCCAATGTGGAATTGGGCGGAGTGCTCACCGTACTGCACGGGTGTGAAGTGGAGATTCGTGCTGATGGCACACTTGATTATGATGACGAAACCCTCGCGCAATTCGATATAGTACAGGCATCGTTACATACCAGCCTGCGCCAACCCCGTGAGCAAATCACCAGGCGAGTGCTGAACGCAATCCGCAACCCGTATGTGCGGGTCATTGGCCACCCGCGCGGACGGATGCTGCCAGAGCGCGAACCTGCTGATCTGGACATGGACGCCATCTTTGAGGCAGCCCGCGAGCGCGACGTGGCGCTGGAGATCAACGCCAGCCCATACCGTCTCGACTTAGACGATACGCACGCACGACGGGCGATAGAACTTGGAGTTCGGTTGACCATCTCGACCGATGCTCACCAACCTGCAGAGTTTGAGAATATGCGCTTCGGCGTCGCCACTGCACGCCGAGGCTGGGTTACCGCCGCCGATGTGGTCAATGCCTGGCCGCTCGACAAAGTGTTGGAGTGGGTGAGGAAACCGCGACCATGACCAGTCCGACAGGGCATACTGCCGTCATTGAGAAAGCTTTTCCTGGCCTGCCGCCCGACGTCATGCAAATGTTGCGCGGCTTCGCCGTCAAGAAGACCTACCCACCCAATTCCGTCTTATGCCGTCAAGGCGATCCGGCAGACACCTTCTACGTGATCATGTCGGGCCGGGTGGTTGTTACCGCTGACATGGAGGGTGACGAGGACTTCGTGATGGGTTTCCTTGGCTCAGGTCAGTACTTTGGCGAAATGGCGTTGCTGAGCGAGGATAATCGCTCAGCCACTGTGACGACCATTGTTGAAACCGATGTACTGGAGATCACCAAGGAGCACTTCAATCAGGTCTTCGGCGCATCACCAGTCGTGGCACGCAGTATCCTCAACACGTTGGTTAATATTGTCCGAGAGACGGACAGGCGGGCAATTGCCGACCTGGAAGCCCGCAACGCTGAACTTGCCCAGGCGTATGCCGACCTGGAAGCGGCGCAGGCAGATCGCATCACCAAGGCTGCTCTCGAGGCGCAGATGGAAGTTGCCGCCAGAGCCCAGCGCAGCCTACTGCCTCGTCAGTTACCCGAGGTGCCGGGCTTCCAGTTTGCTGCCCAATTCGAGCCAGCCAAACATATTGGGGGCGATTTCTATGACGTGCGCTGCCTCGATGATGGACGTGTCAGCGTGGTGCTGGCCGATGTTTCTGACAAAGGTGCGCATGCAGCGCTATTCATGGCTGTCGCTCGTACTCTGTTTCTTACGGAGGAACAGCATCATACCAGCCCAGTGGATGTGGTAGCGGCGGTACATCGGGGTCTAGTTCAGGCATCGACCTACGATATGTTCGTCACGGCGATCTATGGCGTGCTCGATCCGGAAGCCCGTACCTTCCGGTATGTGCGAGCCGGCCATGAGGAGCCACTGTGGGTGCGTTCGGACGGGACTGCTCAGTTTCTTGGTGGGCGCGGGCGTTTTCTGGGCCTGTGGCTTGACTTACCCCCCGTCTTTGATGAGCAGGAGATCGAGCTTGGATCGGGTGATTGCTTGATCTTATACAGTGACGGGGTGACGGATATGCGCAACCCTGCTGGCGACTCGTTTGGCCGGGAACGGATGCGCGACCTCGTGAAGGCGATTCACTTCCACGATGCGGAGCGCATCGCTCGTAGCATCTACAACGCCGTACAACAGCAGCGTGGCAGTGCCGAGGCTTTTGACGATTTCACCCTGCTGGTGTTGCGGGCTGAATAAGCGGTCAATCTGTATGGACAAGCGTCACTCCGAAGACTTCCCTACACAGCGCAAGCCAGCCATCAAGCCACTGCGACCTGGCCGACCTGCCTCGGAGCGCATTCCCGGTTTGTCCCGCCTAGAGCCGGAGTCAACTCGCCAGGCACGCCCTCTGGTGCCACCCACCCCCCCTGTCCCACCCGCCGCCCCAGCCGAGTCGGGGCTATATGTGCCCTGGTGGGGATTCGCGTTGGTCATCCTGGCTGTGGCGGGGGTTACCTGCGCGCTATGGGGTTTTGTGCTGATGAGCCGAGGCGATCCAGCGTCAGGCGTCGGCCCGACACCGACTCCGATTTTCGTAGTCATCACTTCCACGCCCACCCTCGGCGCAGCCCCTGATGAGAGTCCCACCCTGCCCGCCGGGACTCAGCCTACCGCTCAAGTTGTGCCTCCCACCATCGAGCTGCCTGAATTGACCCCGACCGCCACCCAGGCTATTCCTCTGGCGATAGGCAGCAGGGTGGTTATTGCTGGGACAGAAGGAGATGGTCTGGCGATCCGACAGGGGCCGGGGTTGTCGTATAGCTACTTTTTCGTGGGCAATGACGGAGACGTGTTTACCGTTGAGGATGGCCCGCGTGATGCCGATGGCTATGTGTGGTGGTACATCACCGATCCGAACGATCCCAACCGCGCTGGCTGGGCAGCAGAGACCTACCTTGTCGCTCTCCAGCCTGGCTCCTGAGCCTGGATAGCGCCAGGCACAAAACTTACAAGCACCGGCTCTGCTTCAAACAGTGCTCACTTACTCAGTTGGGATGTTCAGCGCATACTCAGCCTGAGGTGAGCTTGGGTTAGGCAACGGAAGGACAGGCTTACCCGATCTTCCGCAACAACCGCGCCCGACGATGATCCAAAGCTCGTATTGCTTCAGCGCGGCGTAGGCCGGGTTGCCAAGTAAGCGCGAGGGCGATTCCGGCATCGGTCCACGCCAGCGCGCGCGTGAGGTCACCTACCTGCCATTCGTAGTATTTTGCCAGTTCTTCGTGGCCGACTGTATCGAGTTTCAAATCGGCCAGATGTTCCCATAGCGGCACAGCTTCGCCGCTGCGCCCTCCCCGCTTCAGCAACGTAGCAAGGCCAGATAGGGCCTCAGCGCGGGCCCCGCCATCCGCCTGATCATCCATAATGAGGCGGTAAACCGTCTCGCACTCGGTCAGCATCCCATGCCGCTGATACCACCGCGCCAAACTGAGACGGTCATCCACCGGGATCGTAGGGGATTGCGGTTGCTCAAAGGTACGGCATAGTATCACTGCCAGTGAGACCATTGATAAGACATCCTGCTCATTGTGGTACAGCACGCGCGGCATCTCATGTGCGTCGCCGGTCAGGAGGTAGTGCTGGTACAGGGCGGGGATGAGCCAGCCAGGCACATCCGCCTCCGCCCTCCGCAGACCCAGCACCTCTCTCTCCAATGCGGACAGGCGGCAGGAGGATAGACGCCGCCTCCATAACCGGCGTGCTGGGAGCAACAGGTCAAGGTTAGGCAATGTGGGCAAATGTGAATGCAACTTCGAGAGTAAGTAGCGGTCCGCCAGCAGCGGGAGATCGAAGGTGTGTCCGTTGAAGGTCACCAACCCGCCATCCGGCCACACAGCTTCCTGCACCAGACCCAGCATCGCCCGTTCTTCTGCGGGTTCACGCAGGAAGAATTGGTGAATCTCGAAATCCCCCCTTGCGTTGAAGAAACCAATCCCGATCAGGAATACCAGTGTCCCTGCTCCCCCAAGGCCTGTTGTTTCGGTATCCAGGAAAACGAATCGGCCCGGCCCGGCCCGGCAGAGCCGCTCGTCGTCCCCGATACGGGCGATTGTATATTGGCTCTGTGCCAGCCAGTCGATGAGAGGCGTTTCCCCGTGCATGCTCCCCACAGGATAGGTCTTGGCCACTCGAAAAACGGGCCCATTGCTGGTCTGGTGAAGGGTCCCTTGGACCAGCTCTTCGATCCCCTGTCTAGACATGCGCGGGCGGGTTGGGAAGTTATAACCCTTGCTTACTCCTAGGGATGCCAGTCGCTGGCGGAGATGGCTCATTGCCTCTGAAGGGTCGGATGGCTTTCTCGAACGGAAACGTTTCACGCTGGGCGTCACTGTTTCAGCCAACTTCTACTAGCCTAGCAAAGGGTGAGCAATGTCATAGCAGAGAGGTGAACTTCGTAACTTTATCCTGTGAGGGTTGTATTTTATCATAGCAAACACAGACGGCCTATCGCTGTCTCCTCCTTTGGCGAAGGCTCCCACCGGACCCCACCTCACACCGGTGGGAGCTGCGCTTTTTGGACTCGCGGTGATTGCCTTAGCCCTGAAACCCGTGTATAAGATAGCTGGAAACCGCTAGATGATTCAGGGGGGCATATGCCGAGTATCGATCCATCCCTATTGATCCCAGTCGCACCGTTGCACTGGACGAGCATCCTGCACTATCTCATCTTGCTGGGTGCGCTGGCGATCCTTGTTGGTTCCCAGAGTGATGTGTCGCTTTTCTTCATCTTTGCGCTGGCCACGCTGGCTCTCATCACGGGGGGTGACTTGTACGCGAATCTGATCAACCTCCCGCGCTTCCTCATTTTCATGTTTCGCGTTGGGATGGTGGGCATTCCTTTCTTGCTCGCCGGATTTGCTTCCAATCAGGAGCTGCGTGGCATTGCAATCCTTGTCGGGATTATGGGGTTTGTTCTGTTTACGCTGATCTTTCTCAGTTGTTTGGTTCCCTTGATGGCTGATCCGCGCATCATTGGTTGGTGTCGCTAGAGCCAGAGCGACACTGCTTGACGTGCCTGCGGATCAGGTTGAGGGGCTAAGTGTTGGGCTGAAAGAGTTTTCGTCCCAACCGCCGGTTTCACAGAAAGTCTTTCTGGAGAGACCTTCCGTGAAGCGCTTAGAACGGGTTTAGTTCACCCTTCAACTCCGGGTCGAAAGCCGTGCAATGAGGTCTTCCAGCGCCAGCGCGGGGTCGAGCCTGTCGATGTGCCAGGGCGTTTCCATCCCCCCTTTCATCGCAAGGTCTGTCTCCAGCAACCGACGGTAAATACGCTCAAGCAGACGTAGGCTGTAGTGCCGCGCCTGCTCGGCGATCTTACGGGCAACAAACTCATTCAGCCCTAGGACTTGCCAAGCCTGATGCGGCCTTCCGCCTCTATCTAAGTACTCGCGCATCTGGATTAGCATCCGATACTGTCGTACGATCATGCCGAACACCCGCAGCGGTTCGTCGCCACTTTCGAGAAGCTGGCGCAGTAGCCGTAGCGCCCGCTGACCATCTCGCTGGCCCATCGCATCGACCATCTCAAAGATGCTAGCTTCGGGTGTATAGGGAGTAAGCAGCTTCACATCCTCGGCTTGGATCGGGCGCTCGCAGTTAGTGAAGGCCGCCAGCTTGGCCAACTCGCTGTCGGCCAGGGTTAGGTCCTCACCGATCCGCTGGGCGAGAAGCTGAGCCGCAGGCGACTCGATCTGGGCGCCGTGTGCAGCGGCCCGGTTGACCAACCAGTCGCGCAGACTCTGGGGGAAGTCGAATGCAATGACTCTGCCACGCGGATCGTTCTCGACAACACTTATTAACTTCTTAAGCGCCTTCTGACGTGGACTAGCTTCGTGTCTGGGCGCGGGCAAGCCAATGCCGCTTTCGATAAGCACCAGTCGCGCCCAATCCGGTAGCCCGGCTATCGTCTCTGGCAATGCATCGAGCAACCCTTTGCCGGCATTGGCCTCAGTGAGGCTGTCGACCAAAACCAACCGCGCCTCAGCCAGAAACGGCAGAGTTGCGGCGGCGGCCTGAATCTCAGTTAGTTCAGCAGTTCGCCCATCAAAATGAATGGTATTGAGGGCTGCGGTCGCCGGTTCAGTGACCTGTGCACAGAACTCGGCCAGGCGGTCACGCAGTGCTGGCTCGTCCTGACCATAGAACAGTGTGGTGACAGGAGGCGGGCTGGTCATCACGGCCCATCCAGGCCAGCCAACGCAGGGATCAGGTCGGGCAGCTCGTCAATAATCGCATCCGGGAGGATGCCATCCAGCCTCGTGGTCATATATGGAGAACGGATCAGAATGCCGCGCATTCCTGCGTTTTGGGCGCCTTGAACATCTACCTCGGGCCGGTCGCCGACGTAGACAGCCTCTTCAGGGCGGATCTGCATAATGCCCAGTGCGTGCAAGAAGATCGCCGGATGGGGCTTAACCACGGGCGTGTCACACGAGTACACACGCACCGGCAAAAAGCCCAGCAGATCGTTCTCCGCCAGGTGGCGGTCGTGCAGGTCGGAAGCCCAGTAGGTGTTGGAGATGAGTCCCAGCCGATAGCCCGCTTCTTGAAGTGCTGCCAATGTCTCGACCGCTCCTGTGCGCAGAGCCACAATACTGTCGATGGCACGGTAGAAGGATTCGCGCAGGGTGGTCCAGTGTGCATCGGTTAGATGCACTCCGCATTCCGCCAGCGCCGCGCGGATAGGAACCTCAACGGTGCTGCCGCCACGTAGTTCGCGCACCATCGGGGTGTAGCCCTCTGCAATATGCCGGTCCAAGGCAGGCTCAAGAACCGCAAGGTCTGGCGGGCGGATACCGTACGCAGCAAGCTGCTCGCAAACCCTTTCCACCCCAACCCGCGTAATACGTCGGAACGGTCGCTGCGGGTCGTCCGAGATTGGGTCGTGGTAGTGCAGCAGGGTCCCGCCCAGGTCAAACAGGATTGCTCTGAGTTGCCTCATTGCTGCGCCAGCCAGGAAACCACAGATCAAGGGTGCTAATCAGTTCCCGCAAGTGATTAATCGTGGCGTTAGGCTTCAGACTATCAGTCCCCTCCGATACAGACGGCCACGGCGAGCTGGCCCGTCGTACCCATACCGCGCGCATTCCTGCGGTCTGTGCCCCCGCAACATCGTCTTGAAGCCGGTCACCGACGAAAATGGCCTCGTCAGGAGTCACGCCCAGGCGATTTAGTGCCTCGCGGAACGGGGCCGGATGTGGTTTAAGGTGGCCCACATCGCTTGCTGTCAGCCGGACATCAATATACTCCAACACGCCCAATATCTTAAGTTCCGTATCGCGCATCCACATCGGCAGATCGGCATTGGTGATCAGCCCGATCTTGATTCCCTGGGCACGGAGGGTGGTGAGCACATGGGTCGTATCCTGGAATAAACGTACGCCGGGGATCAGCGTCCAGCCATACAGCCTCTGTAGCTCATCCACGTCGAGGGATCCCGGGTCGAGCTGAAGTGACTCCAGCGTCTTCCCAAGAATATCCCTTTGATGGGGAGAGACCCAATCAGGTGGACACACCGCTTCCCATTGCTGGTGGGCCTGTTTTAGATAAGCCTGAGCCAGCTCATCCAAGCTGGGGATAGAGCGGCCTTCCCCACACAGGTACTCATAGATGGGGCGCAGGCAGCTTTTGATGTGGGTCAGCCAATCGCCCTGGCGACCACTCCAGTCAATGAGCGTGTCATCCAGGTCGAAGATCACCGCACGCAACATGGCGGAACTTTCAACCTGCTTGGACTTCGCCGACCCGCAGCCGTGGTGCACATAGCAGGATCGCTAGGGCGCTTGGCCCGTCGGCCATCTCGCCGCGCATCACCATTGCCATCACTGTTTCCATTGGAAAGATGTGTCGTTCCATCACCTCACTTGGTTCGTGGTGTGGTTCGCCAAGAGTCACGCCATGCGCCAGAAAGATGTGCGCGGTCTCATCCCCGATTCCCGGCATCGTGTAGAATCGTGCCACTTCTTCCAGCGTTGCTGCCGCTCCGCCGATCTCCTCAGCCAGTTCACGCCGAGCTGTCTCCTCTGGCAATGCACCTGGCTCGATCCCTCCAGCAGGCAACTCCCAAAGCCACTCGCCTACGGTGTAACGGTAGTTACGGATCAACACCACCCGGCCATCCTCTAGGACAGGCATTACCCACACCGCGTCTCGCTTTTCGACAACAGTGTATACACCTTCACTACCGTCGGGGAAGCGCACTCGATCCTCGCGCAGGGAATACCAAGGATTACGCCAGAGGGTGCGCGAACTGAGAGTCTGGTAGGGCTGGTTAAGCATATGGCGGGTTCCGATTATGTGACGAGCAGATTGTAACATGGCTTGGAAATCCTCCGCCACCCGTGTGAGAGGGGTATTCATCTCGGCTCAGGCTCACGCTGTCGGGTAAAGAGGGTCTCTAAATAACCAGCACCCCCCTCTCTGCGAGCGCTAACCGCCGGAGATGCGGTTAGGGTTATAATTGGTGGACTTCGCTGCCGAGGAGAATAGATATCGGGGAAACGCAGGTAGCATGGTCCAGGTCGGAAGCCATAGCGAACCTTCACCAAAGCAGAAAGCGGCCCCATCGAATCGTGACCGAACAGCAGGGCCGCTTTGGTGCACAGTTCGCCCCAGTTCCTGCTTAGCTGGGGAGGCAGGATTCGAACCTGCGGTAGCCGGCTCCAAAGGCCGGTGCCTTGCCACTTGGCCACTCCCCAATGTGCGTGGGATTGTACCATAGGGCCTGTATGGCAGCAATTGAGTCAAGCAGCGGGCCGGAATGGCGCACTGGAGGGCTGGGAGAGCCGATCAGTCTGTACGTGCATATTCCATTCTGTCGAAGTCGGTGCAGTTATTGCGCCTTCAATACCTTTACAGGACTCGATGCCCTGATCTGGCCATATGTACGGGCGCTTGTCAGGGAGATGGAGCTGGTCAGCGCTGGTGCTGGTGGGCAGATCGGTAGTGCGCATACGCTATACCTTGGCGGCGGGACTCCTTCTCTGCTATCGCCATGCCAGGTGGAGGCAGTGATCAACGCAGCCAAGTCGTGCTTCGATCTAACGCCAGATGCTGAGATTAGCATCGAGGTGAATCCCGGGACCGTTGATTTAGCAAAACTGTGCGGGTACCGGGCCGCAGGCGTGAACCGGGTCAGTATCGGGGTGCAGAGTGCACAGCCATCTGAGCTGATACTGTTCGGACGGGACCATAGCTTTGAGGAGGCTGCCGATGCTTTTCAGGCAGCGCGCGGGGCGGGCTTTGACAACATCAGCGTGGATTTGATCTACGGCGCGCCGACCCAGACTTTCTCCGGTTGGCGGGATACCCTCTGTCAAGTACTGGCATGGGAACCTGATCACCTCTCCTTGTATAGCCTTACGTTGGAGCCACAGACTCTGCTGAGTCGAGAGGTTGGGGCCGGTCGGCTTTCTCTGCCAGACGATGACCTTGTCGCTGATATGTATGATGATGCACGCCGGCACATGGCCCATGCAGGGTTTGTGCAATACGAAATTTCAAACTGGGCCAGGGCGGGGAAAGAGTGTTACCACAACCGCCAATATTGGTTGAACAGGCCTTTCCTCGGTTTTGGGTCGGGAGCGCATGGGGCAGCGGGCGGCGTTCGATACTGGAACGTCAGGCATGTGCACGAGTACCTCAGCAGAGTCGGCGAAGGAGCAGTGCGCCAGTTTCCCTTTTCCCCTGCCTTGGCGGAGTACGAGACAGTCGATTGGCGCACTGGGATGGCTGAGACGATCATCCTGGGGTTGCGGCTTGTACAGGATGGGTTGAATTGTGTAGACTTCATGCAGCGCTTCGGGGTCTGCCCGGCGGAGGTATACGCAGCGCCGATCGCCGAACTCACGCATCTGGGACTTCTGGCAGAATGTGAGGGCGCTCTGCGCCTCACGGAGCGCGCCTATCTGATCAGCAACCAGGTGTTCATCCGCTTTTTGCCCGGCAATGACACTTAGCGGGGTTCAGTGCTGGCGATGGAGCAGCATATCAACCAGTTCGAACAGCGCCTGTCCAGCAGCTCCCTGCGGGCGAGCGGCTTCCAGATGGGCGATTGTCTCCTCTGAATATGCTCGCGCCAGTTCCTCGGCATACTCTCTGGCGCCAACGCTGTTCAGTAGAGCAACGGCCTGCTCGATTCGGGCCTGGTCGAGCGGCTGTTCATCCGCATAGAGAAGCTGGAGTTCGGCGCTGTGGCTCAATCCATAGAGGACGGGTAAGGTCTTTTTTCGCTCGCGGATGTCCCTGGCAACCTCTTTCCCAGTGGAGGCGGGGTCACCCCAGATATCCAGCACGTCATCGAGCACCTGAAAGGCGAAGCCCAGGCTCATGCCAAAGGCGCGGTATTGGCACTGAACGTCTTCGCCCGCATGAGCAGCAATAGCCCCCATTTGTGCGGCGCTAGCGATAAGTGCGGCTGTCTTGCCGGCAATCATGTCTAGGTAATCGCTGGGTGTAGCGCTGGCTTGGTCCTCAAGAGCCATATCAAGATGCTGGCCTCGGGTCAATTCCAGACTCGTCTCATCTATTATTTGCAATAGCCGATTTAGGATTGCTTGATCGGTTGCGGGGTCAGCGAGGCGCGGCACGGCAAGATGCGCCAGGGCAAAAAGCGCATCGCCGGCATTGATTGCTTGCCGGTCCCCCCACAGCTTCCAGACCGTGGGGCGATTCCGCCGCGTTGGGCTTCGATCCTGAATGTCATCATGCAGCAAAGAGAAGTTGTGAATAAGTTCCACCGCAGCGGCAGCAGGTCGAGCGGGTTGATAGTCCCCGCACACAGCCTCGCTGACAAGCAAGGCGAGCATAGGCCGGATACGCTTGCCGCGCACCGCTTGGCTTGGGCTTCCCATCTCGTCAACCCAGCCCATGTGATAGTGAAGCATGTGATAGAAGAGCGGTGGCCAGGTTTCGCGGACTTGAAGGACGATTTGTAGATCGGCTTCAACGACGGGAAGCAGCCGTGCAAAGTAGTCAGCCAGGGTTGTCATAGGATCGCCTGGATGTCAATCCATGCGGAGGAGAGGGGTACTGCGTAGGTCCTCTAACGAAGAGGCTCCAGCACACAGCATGGCGATACGCAGTTGGGCTACGATGGCCCGGATCAATTCGTTGAGCGCTTCAGGTGACTGTGTGGCAGCGCGGAGAAATGGCCCGGCCATGCCACATAGTGAAGCGCCCAGCGCAATACATTTGGCGATATCGACACCGTCGCGCAGTCCGCCACTGGCAATGAGAGGAACTTCCGGCGCGCCGCGCCGGGCCATCTGAAGCGAGGTGGCCGTGGGTATCCCCCAGTCCTCGAAAGCACGCGCCACCTGCGCATGGAACGTGGTTGGAGCGCGATGATACTCGACCTCGCTCCAGGAGGTTCCGCCCGATCCAGCCACATCCAGAGCCGCCACCCCGGCCCCGGCAAGCTGGCTCGCCGCTTGCTCGGAGAGTCCCCAACCCACTTCTTTCGCAATGACAGGCACAGGCAGGGCACGGCACACCTGCTCGATCCTGCGCAGCAGTCCTGACCAGCGCGTATCACCCTCCGGTTGCAGCGCCTCCTGCAGCACATTCAAGTGCAAGATCAGCGCATCGGCCTCCACCATTTCAACGGCGCGCTTGCATTGCTCGATCCCATACCCATAATTCAACTGTACAGCGCCCAGATTCGCAAACAGGAGAATATCAGGCGCAACCTGACGCACCTGAAAGGTTGGGGCTAGCTCAGGTTCCTCAATGGCTGCACGTTGCGACCCAAGTCCCATCGCA
>Ga0129299_1001008_pt1 | contig 18872 bp, 22 predicted proteins | sample ConPoolayeCmetaG_FD_94477 | JGI IMG/M metagenome (GOLD analysis project Ga0129299, IMG submission 94477) | Hot spring microbial mat communities from California, USA to study Microbial Dark Matter (Phase II) - Cone Pool mat layer C metaG ...
GAGGCCGCTGCCCCTCCATTTTTGGAGGTCCGCCTGACCCGGCGGTCTGATGCGCGCGTGGCATGAGGGCAGCGAGGCCGCTGCCCCTCCACGCCTATGTCGCTAGTCGCCGGATCTAGGATAAACGCAGATGAACGCGGATTGACTCGCCGTCAGTGGATAACCACCAAGACACTATGACTCGATGGAGGAATAAGAACTTGTCACGGAGCAGCGGGGTGCAGAATAAAGCAGTGGGGCTTGGAGGACGGGATGCTGAGCAAAGATCAAACTTTACGTTTTGAGGATCGGATGAGGTGAAAGTGACGAGTGACGAAGTGAAAAGTGAGCACTGCAGAATTGCGGCGGTGCGGTGGTAGCGAGGTGGCCAAGTGTCAAAGGAGCAATTAGGAACATGGAGCGAATCCATCATCCAGCGATGGAACGAGAGACTGATGAGCGCCAAGGGGGGGATGTCAGAAACAAGGGAGGGAGGTTGTATAATGAGTGGGATGGCAGGATACGCAGAATGAAGGAGGCGAGGTGGCGAGAAAGGTGACGTGCGGACGGTGCGGGCGGACGTATTTTGTATCGGAAGGGGATTCGAGTGAGAGTATGCGGTGTGGGAGTGGCGGAGGTTGAGAAAGTGATGCTGTGTTCAGCGGGGTGTTTTTGTTTTATTTCATTTTGTTGTGTTTGTTGCTGAATTGGTTGGGGGTTTTTAGCGTGGCCATGCAGGATGCGAATTGGACGCGGGATGTAGAGAACGAGAGAGGATTGACATGGGCAGGTGGAGAGTATACACTAGAAGGCGCGGGACTGACGAGACGGTGAGGGGTGTGCGTGGCGTATGAGAGATCATGATAAACACAACACGCACTGGGACGTGCGATGAACAGATGGTATACACACAGTACAGATGGGCAGAGGGAAACGATCACGTATCAACCACGCAGCGAGGAACGGTATTGGCCGCCGGACGTGTTGCAGACGGATTCGTTGCCGGCGGAGGGCGTAACGGGGCGGGGGGTTGTGTTGGAAGGCGCGGGGGCGCAGTGGATGTATATGCATGGCAGCGCGTGGGCGATGCGGGGAGGCGCGTCGCGTGTGACTGTGGTACAGATGCCAGGGCGGCGGGAGATAGAGATATGGCCGCGCAGGGCGGGGGCAAGCGGGAAAGAATGGTTTCGGCAGGTTGAATTACCGAGCGGCCGGGTGATAGTATGGCTGGCGGATGCGCCTGAGGGGAGATGGGATGAAGAGATACTCATGGATGTGCAGGGAGGGCTGGCGGGTGTACAGGGGAAAGAGGTGTATGTGACGGGGAGCGGGGCGAATTGGATGTATGCGGGGATCGTGGTGGGGGCGTTGCGGGGCGGAGCGGAGGCGCTCTGGTACTGCTCGCCGCGGCTTTCGAGCGACCGGGCGATTGACGTGGCGAACGGGCGGATGGAAGAAATGCCGGAGGATGTGCTGGGAAGTCTGCGGCTGAAAACGCCGGGGATAGTAGTGGGAGTGGTGGGCGATCCGTGTTCGGGGAAAAGTGTGTTTTCGCGCGTGCTGGAGAAGGCGCTGAAAGCCATGGGGAAGGACACATGGGTACTGGACTGCGACGGGATGTCGCTGACGTCGCCGTGGTATTTGCTGGCGGCGGGCGGGGCGGAGAATAAAGACGCGGAGGTGAGGCGCCGGGAGCAAAAAGTGAACTGGACTGACAAACTTGAGAATCATGTAGCGAACCATTTGCGCAATGTGCGCTGGTTTGTAGAGCTGGCGGTGGCGGATTTGCCGGGGGGTATACACAAGAATGAACAAGATTATCACACGCGCATCCCGCCGCATCGTGAAGTAATGATGAAGGAAGTGGATTTGTTTATCGTGTTGTCGCGTGAGGGGACAACAATTGAAGAAGGCTGGCGGGCGGAGTTGGCGCAGCACGGGTTGGAGGGGCGAATTGTGGCGGTGTTTGAAAGTGCGGCGCCGTGTGGAGCATTGAGGTGCAGGCTGCGAGAGAGTGAAAGATTAGTACGCGGGCGCATGGAGGGGTTGGATCGAAAGAACATCGCCGGTGATATTCCCGTGCTGCCTGAATTGCAGAGCGCGTGGCAGAGTATTGAGGGGTTAATGTAGTGAGTCATGTATTTTTTTGCCAATGATGCAACGAGTGGGGACATGATGCAAGGCGCTGCAGCCTGAATGATTGGCTTTTGACGCCTTACTCAGTTGGTGTCTTCGTCTCTTTGTGTGATGTTTGAATGCATCTGGATCGTTTGTCTGCGAGGCATGCGGGCGCGGAGGGCAGCGGGCCTCCGGGCGCGCGGGAGTGATAATTGACGTTCGAGTTGTGACAATCGAGACATTGTGTTGATTGTAGACGACAAGAATTGCCGATTTGTGGAATGCCGTCCCATACGTGTTAAGAGAAGGAAGAAGTGCACGGCTGAAGTAAGGCCGTAGAGTGGCGTTTAATGCCGCTGACGTCGCGGAGCGACGTCTCAACAGTGATCAAGTACTCCGCTGATGCTCCGCGCTCATTTTAGCGCTTATGAAATTGAGTCCCCTGGGAGGAGGCTTGTTAAGGTTATCACAATAGAGTTGGCATGTCACTTGTCAGACGCGTTGGTGGCACAAGTACGGACACGCATCGAAGGCCGTGATCGCCACGGCCGCTTCTTGTGGGGATCAAGCCTCCAGGGCGTGACTGTGAAGGGTGCGGTGGAAGGGGTGTGCGTAGAGTAACGGGGTGTTGAGTTGGTTACCGCTCAAGGCGGGCGCGGCGTTTGGAGAAGACGTCGGAAGGGTTTGCGAGGGGGTGATGTGGGGTTTCGTAGAGGAAGCGGGCGGCGGCGGCTTTGTTGCCGAGAGTGCGGGCGAGAGCGAGGTCTTGAAGATGGTGTTCGAGCGCGTCGAAAAAGGAGCGGCGCGTGCGGTGAGGCGCGATCAGTGCGGCGAGCTGGTCGAGTGAGAGCGGGGGAGAAGATGCGGGGAGTGGCTGGGTGGCGGATGATGATGATGGCACAGACCATTCGGCGGAGAGGCGGCGGCACTCTTCTTTGACGATGTCCAGAGAGATGCTGGGGCGGGAGGGATTGTGCGCGCATGCGACGATGCACATGTGGCGGATGGAGGCGTTGAGCTGGCGGAAGTTGCCGGGCCAGAGGGCGTCAGGGGAGGTGGCGAAGGAGAAGAAGCGGCGCTGCGCGGCGGTGGGGAAGGCGACGGGCGGCAGGTTGCAGCGGTTGGCTTTGTTCCATTGTTCGAGGGCGAGCGAGGCGTGTGCGGGGAGGTCACAGAAGCGCGCTCGTAACGAGGGGAGATAGATGGTGTGGAAGGCGATGCGCGCGAAGAGGTCTTCGCGGAAGGTGCCGTGGTCAACCATGGCGCGGAGGTCGCGGTTGGAGGCGCAGACGAGGCGGAAGTGTGAGCGGACGGGAGAGGAGAAATCACCGAGGCGGTAAAAGATTTTTTTGTGGACGGCGCCGAGGAGCATAGCTTGTGCGTGGGGAGAGAGTTCGCTGATTTCGTCGAGGAAGGCGGTACCGTTGTGGGCGAGTTCGAGGATGCCTTTGCGGTTGGCGTGGGCACCGGTGAAGGCGCCTTTGACGTGGCCGAAGAGCTCTGAGACGAGGGTGTCGCCGTAGAGGGTGGCGCAGTTGAGGTCTTTGAAGGGAGCGGCGTCGAGGGAGCGGTGGAGCGTGGTGCACCGGAGTTCATGTATGTAACGGGCGAGGCGGGTTTTGCCCGTGCCGGTGGGGCCGGTGATGAGGATGGGTTCATCTGAGTGTGCGGCGATAGGTGTAAGAGTGGTGTAGGCGTGTATGAGCGCGGGGAGGGAAGTGATTTCGTAGGGTGGAAGGTGAGGGTTCATGGCTGAGCTCCTAGGGTTGTTGTTGCAGGTATATATTCTATCATAGTATAAATATACAACATAGTCAAAATTATAGTAATTGTGTTTGCGCAATGTTTTGCAACGTGTTGCGTATGAATGCGTTATGAAATTGGCGTGGCGCATGATATTAGTGAAGCGTTATGAAACGAAATATGATAGACGAGTGGCGGCTGGAGGAGATGAAGCGGGAGGCGGTGGCGCGGTATGAGCGGTCGAAAGAACGGATGCTGCGTGAGATGGATGAGAAGCGTTGGAGTGGGGAAGAGGATGATGATGGGTGGTGGAACGTGCCGGCCGATCGTGGCACGAGTGAAAACAATGGGGAATACAGGCGGGCGGCGGAGGCGGTGTGTGACATGTTTGGGTGGGCGGCACTGTTCTGGTGCAAGGCGCTGGCATGGGCGTTTACGATATGGATGCTTGTGGCGTTGTGGCCGGTATGGGTGTTGGTCATTGTGGTCAAGGTAGGCTGGCCGCATGTGAAGGAATGGCTGGTGTCAGGAACTGAGCGAAGTAAGAGTATAGATAGTGAGTTGTATGAGTGGGATGATGATAACGAAAAAGAAGGAGAACGAGATGAGTGGGACAATGAGTACGACACAGACGACGATGACGACGAGTGAACCAACGAAAAGGAGCACAGGTGTGACACGTGTGAAGGCGTATGTAGCGGTGGCGGTTCTGGTGGCGGGCGGAGTGCTTGCGGGCAGACTGTGGCGCGCATCTATGAACATGGCGGGCAGCGGAGCGGACAGCCGTGTGGAGCATTATGTGACGTCGCGGGTGCAGCAAGCGTCGCTGAGCAACAGACAGGCTGCTGCAAAGGGCGAGGTGAAGATGCGCGCGGTGTTTGAGCAGATGCGCGCACAGGTGCCTGCGTTTGTCGAGGATATAAACGGGCTGGGGACGAAGTGTAAGACGTTGTGTAAAGGCGCAGCAGATCTGTGGCCGTATCAGCAGGATCGCACGCGTGTGCAGCGGATGGTGGAGGAGAAATGGAAAAAACACATGATAACGCCCGAAGATGTCGAGCGGCGCTTGACGACAATCTTACAGGAATTCATGGTTGAGTTGAATGCGGAACGGAACCGGATGCTGGTGGATGTAGGGAGTGCGCTGAGGCAGGTGAAAGCAGACGAGGTGTGTTTAGACGACCGTGTGCGGTGCGCGTTTGACAAAGAGTTTGAGACGAAATTGAAGGGATTGCTGGCAACGTCGCTGAAAGCGGAAATAGCAAGCCTGGTGATATCTGAAGCGGCGGCAGTCGCAATAGTGAATGTTGTAAGCCAAGTGTTGGTGAAAGTCGGGATACTGGCGGCAGGCGGATTGAGCGCGCCGATGACGTTTGGGATAGGGCTGGTGGTGGGACTGATAGTTGACTGGATCATCAGCAATTATGCGGAAGCGATGATGCGGGAGAACCTAGTGGCGGAGTTGAACAAGCTGGAACGGATGGTGATGGACGGCGAGGGGATTGATGCGCTGGGCATGGCAGCGGTGCTGCACAAGACGGCAGAGGCAGTGAGCATGGCGGAACAGGAGGCGGTCAGAAAGACGTTTGCGGTGCGGTATTAATGATGTGTGTAATCAAACGGAGGAGAACGATGAAGCAGATGTGGATGATAGCAATGATCACAGCAGTGATGGTGGCTGGGGAAGCAGAGAGCGGTGTGGGTAGCTGGCTTGGCAAGGCGGGCAAGTCGGCGATGCGCGTTTGCATGCGGAGCGGGCGGAAAGCGGTGAGTGAAGGTACGGAGGTGGCGATACGAACAGTGTGTCCGAAGCTGGGGGATGATGCGGTGAAGCTGGTTGCGAAATACGGGGATGACATGGCGCGCGTGCTGAGCCGGCATGGCGATGAGGCAGTGCGGCTGGTAGTAAAGCACGGGGATGACGTAGCCAAACTATTCGTGAAGCATGGTGATGACGTGATGCGCATAGCGGCGAAATATGGGGATGATGGAGTGCGGTGTCTGGCACGGGAAGGCGATGTGGCCGTTGAGTTGATACGGCAGCATGGCGATGAGGTTGTGGAAGTGTTGATGACGCATCATGGGATAGGCGGGCAGTTGGTGAAGGTGTGTGGAAGGGAGAGTGTGACGATCGCACGGAATGTGACAGAAGACGGTGCTGTAATGCTGATTCGGCACGGGGGCAAGTTGAGCGGAGCACAGATGAAAAAGGTGGCAGCGGAGCTTGCGAAGAGCGGGCGCAAGATGAGCGGGAAAGATGTGCTGAAAGTGATTTTACGGAAAGCGCCGCATATTGGCGTAGGGATTGCGGTTGTCATGTGTGCGAAGAGCGCGTCCGGGGCGGTGGATGCGGTGAGCGAAAAGATAGCAGCGAGCAGCGCGGGCGGTGTGTATGTTGGGATAGCAGGATTAGTAGGAATTGTGGCGGGGCTGTGGGCTGTGAAAGAAGTAGCCGTGGCGTGGGTGCGGTGCAAATGCGGTAGCACAGAACGGCCGTGAGATATCAAAAAAAGCAAAAGGTGTACGTATAACTAGCAGATTGTACAGCACAAACCAAGAGCAACTTGGAATATGACGAGTGGCAGTGAAATGAAGACAGCAACAAAGATTGTGACAAGCGTGATCACGGCGGCAGTGTTGAGCGGGTGCGCAGAGCATGGCGTGCAGAGAGCGACACCGGCGCACGTTATAAGCATGGGGGGCCGTCAAGCTACTAAAGCTGTGATAAAGAACGCTGAGCCGTTCATCAAGCGGATAGCCGCAGAAGTGGATACCTTGGTGGTGATAGATAACGCGACGCAGCGTATGGCGCGCGCGGACGAGATTGTGCGAATGACGGAAGCGGCACTGTCGTGCCAAGAGCTGTCGTTAGAAATGCGTGTTGATTTGGAAACGGCACGACAGCGCGCCATGTACGTGCGGGAAAAAGCAAAAGTCATACTGCTGTGGACGGCGGCTGAGGCGGCGTATGCGCAACATGCACCGTATGAGGATGTGATGCATGCTCTACGGCGATTGCACGCGGCGATAAGGTATTGCAGACATCAACAATATGTGCCGGCGGCGGAGCAAATGGAACTTGAAGCAATGGAATACATCATAGCGGCGGTGATCCAGAAAGAAGAAAAGAGATATGCGGACAAGCTTGCACAGGTTGAGAGCGCATTGAGGGATCGGCAAAAAGAATTTGTGAATGAACATGCGTTGAAGGACTGCGAGGCAGCGTACAGCCTGCTGAAGGCGCAACAAAACAAACGAATGAATTTCTTTTGTATGCGCGATGATGTGAAAGAGCTGGTAAAGGCAGGGCGGTTGACGGCACGGGTGCTAGGTGAGGCGCGGGTGGATGAACTGATACGAATACGAGCAGCGGAGCTGCACGTGACATGCAAGCGTCGCCTGGGGCGACGCGGGGAGGAAATGTACGCGAGTATACAGCCAATGCAGCGCTATGAGCAAATGACAAGCTATCCGCGATTGAGCACGGAAGAAAGAACCCGGCGGGCGGAAAAACTATGGCAGGAGCGAGGGACGGAAGCTATACTGGCGGACGGCAGCGAGCGGATTAGTGTGTTGCCAGCAGAAGGTGACTGAAGGAAGAACAGCTCACATACCAGGAGAATACATGCAAGTGACGAGAGTGAAAGGACTAATGCGACTGGTGGTGGCACTGTTGATAGCATACATGAATGCGTATAGGGCATGCGGGATGGGACAGTACGCGCATACGCACGGCATGGGCGAGTTGGGAGGAGCGCTGGACTTGAGAGGGACACCTGTGGGGCAGGGAGGAGCAGGTAACATGACGATGGATAAGATAGATAGCATAGGCGCGTGGATGGACAATCCAGCACAGAAGACAGGGAAGTACCGCAACTGGAATGCTGGCGGGCGACTGGTGCATCCCAACAATCACAATGCGTTGCGGCATAACCCGGAGAAAGTGGCGCATGCGTTATCGGGGAAAGGGGTGATAAATGAAGGGGTGCAAAATGTGGCGCGCGTGCACAAGATTGGGGATATCTATATCAATCACGTGCCAGTGGACGGTTGGGAAGTGACGCCGCAGCGGAAGAAAGAAGCGGAAGTGATTTTGCGGTATGTGCGGCGATACAAAAAGCTGCCCACCCGCTTGCCAGAATGGGTAGATGCACCTGGGCCGCTAATTACGTGCGGAAAGAAAAAGGCAGTGAACGCGGCGGTGCAGAGCGCGGGTGAAGCAACGAAGGCCGGAACCAAAGCCAAGATTGTGCGCGGCGCAGGACGGGTAGTAACGGTAGCGGCAGTAGTAGTGGAAGGAGCAGTGGTAGTGAACCGTATAATTGACACAGAAGAGGCGTATGCAGAAGGAACATTGAGCGCACAAGAACGGGGCGCACGGCATGCGGAAGCAGTAGGTGGAGCGATCGGTGGGACACTCGGTGGGTATGCAGGAGCAACCGCAGGAGCGGCTGGAGGGGCTGTGCTGGGAAGCCTGGCAGGTCCGGCTGGGACGGTGGGCGGTGGCGTAGGCGGAGGTGTAGTGGGAGGTATGGTTGGCGGGTATGCAGGTGACAAAGTCGGGAGGATGATCGGGCGGTCGACGGTAGGGCGTGCGTTGGGAACGATGTATGTGATCGAAGAAGATGCCGTGACACTGGCGAACGTGCAGTATCTGAACTGCAACGAGGAATTGACATTGCCAGCGGCGGCGTATGAAGGAATTGGACTGAGCCGTGCAGAGCTGCGAGCACTTCGCAGTACGAAGAGCCGCGAGAACGATGTCAAAGGTGTGAATTCAACAAGCAATAACCAGTGAGGTAGCATGAAGGTCAATAAAACGAATTTACGTGTAGAAGAACCAACAAAATGGATGACGATGGGGACGGCGGAGGTGCTGGCGGAGTTTGGCGGCGTGCCTGGTGCCGTGGCGCGAGGGGAGGGCGATCAGGCGTTTGTCTATGTGCCGGGTGCGCGCCGCAACTGCGTGCTGCTTGATGCACATGCCGATACCGTGTGGGACAAGTACGGTATTCCGTGCAAACTGGAGTACGCGGATGGTGTGTTCCGCTCAGGCGCAGAGAGGCGTGGGATTGGCGCCGATGACCGCGCGGGTTGTGACATGCTGTGGTGTCTGCGTGACCTGGGACATTCACTGCTGGTCACTAGCGGGGAGGAGAACGGGCAGCAAGCAAGTCGCGCGATCATGGAAGATGAAGCACATCGTGATATTGCTGAGGAGATTCAGCAGACACACCAGTTTGCCGTTGAGTTCGACCGGCGGCACGCACGGGATTTCAAGTGCTATGACGTGGGGACGGATGAATTTCGGGCGTACTGCGCGCAGATGACAGGCTACACAGAGCCGGACCGAGAGCCGGTTACGGACATCTGTGTGTTGTGCCGCGACATCTGCGGTGTCAACCTGAGTGTGGGGTTCTATGGTGAGCACACGCCTGACGAGACGCTGAATGTGGCGGAATGGCAGGGGACGTTACTGATGGCCAGAACCTGGCTGGCTGATGAGCAGCTGCCACGGTTTGTCAGAAACAACAGCGGGATGACGTATCTATAGTAGTGCTAAAGAGATAACCAAGAAAGAGGATGAAGATGATGATCAAGGCGTTGATAATTGTGGGTGGTGCGACAGTGGCAGGCACGGTGGCGGTGCTGGCGGCGCCGAAGGTGCTACCGATTTTGGGCGGTGCCGGGCTGCTGGGCGCGGCGGGTACGGGCACGGCGATCAGTACGCTTTCAGGCGCGGCGCTGACCAGTGCGTCGTGCGCAAGTATCACGGGTACGATTGCCGGAACAACGGCGGCGGTGGGGGCCGTGGGCGGAGCGCTGGGCGCTCTGGGCGGATTGTGTGCGGCGTTGAGGAAGTAAGACCTGTAACACTGAGGGAACAATGATCTCGACGATTCTACTAATGGCAACGGGGTTTGGACTGGGGTTATGGTATGCGAAGGGCAAAACAGATCCGGCGCGGCAGTTCTGGCGCGATGCGCGCAAGGCGGTAAAGACGGCGTGTAAAACGGTCAAGAACGTCGTGCGTGAGTGTCAGATGAACACCAAAGAGGAGGAGTGAGTGAGGTCTGGTGTCGCACTACTGAGTGCGCTGGGTTGTTACATGGTGGTCAGCACACGTGAGATTACTGCGTTAGTGTGAGTGGTCTATTGCAGGTAACCAAACAGGGAGTGATTATGATCGATCCTTCGAAGAGTCATGCTGTACCCCGGCAAACTATTGAGTACTTAACTACCATTTTCCCGAGCGGTTGGGCCATTTTATATTGTATACCCGGTGGAGAAAAAAATGACAAAACAAAGGATGCGATTGGTGTATACTCACGATCACTACCGAATACTAGGCTATTGGAATTGGTGAATGTGATTACCAAGTACATCAAGAAGTGATTGTCACAACAAGGAGGAGGACAATGAAGAAAACGACGGATTTTAACACGAGTTACTGCCAACATTATAATGCGGCGGCGCTGTGGGAGAAGGTGCGCAGCGTGGCGGGCAAAGTGAGTGAGGGCGTGCTTACGCGGGCGCTGGCGCTGTATTACACGCTGCAGGATGAGGATACGCCGAAATGGGCGAAGCTCACGATCATGGGCGCGCTGGGATATTTTGTGCTGCCGGCGGACGCGGTTTTGGATGCGCTGCCGGTTGTGGGACTGGCAGATGATGCGGCCGTGCTTGCGGCAGCAGCGGCCACGGTGATGGCGCATGTGAAACAACTGCACATGATGAAAGCGCGAGCGGTGATGGATGCGTGGCTGGGGAGAAACAGTGAGGCGATTGAGGTGTAGCGTGTGAACATCAGAACCAAGGGGAATGAATCTCTATGCAGTACCATACCGATTGAGACGAAAAATCTGCCCGCAGAAATGTGTGCGGCTATTTACAAGATGATAGAATCAGCCGTGCGGTACGCCACGCACTTGGCGATGATGGATGTGGAACTGAACCAAGCCCGTATGAGGATGGGCGGCGATGCGTTGCGGGAGAAGACTGCGAGCCTGAGGAGCACCCGGAACATCATTTACGACGGGCTCATTACGAACATGAAGATCGCATGCAGGTTGTATTATCAACACACTGGCAAACCGTTGGCGGAGATCGTTGATCAGATTGACCTTGAGAACCGGCATCAGATCGGGCACTGGGCAGTGGAGGGCGCTCACGAACTGGCATTCAGCCGGTTGGAATGGTGAAGTACACTGCCGCGAAGGAACACAAGGAGCAGGTAGTTAACCACGAAAGACACGAAATACACGAAGGGGCGATCAACACATTAGGAACACAAAGATGGGGAGAAGTGAGCAACTCGATCAGGGAATAGTCTCTCACGGAGCCACCAAGGCGCAAAGATGAACGAGGCAGCCAGAACAGTTCTAAACCTTCTTCTCCGTGACGCTGTGACTTTGTGAGAACGAAGGGAGTCAATTGCCACGAAAGAGCACAAGGAACACAAAGGTGGAGAGGCGCCAGGAAAATGAGCAGATGAGCCGCGATATTTGATGGAAGAGACCGAGAGGTATCAATGGGCTATGCGCTCTATAAGATCTTTCGCGGTTGAAACAATCTAAATGGAGAAGCAATGAAAACTGAGACTGAAGCACAAAGATTAGAGGCACAGTTACTCCCGTACATCGATGAACCCAACATACCGACAGAAAAGAAAGTCGTGCGTGTTGTGCATGCGACTGCTGCTGTGTGTGCATTGGTGGCAATCCAACCGATTCCGTTTGCCGACATCTTCATACTGACACCGATTCAGATTGTGATGGTAACATTGCTGGGCCGCGTGTATGGTGTGCGGATGACACGCAAGGATGCATCGGCTGTTCTAGCGAGCTTTGTTGGCGCGATTGGCTGGGGCGTGGTAGCACAACAAGTGACACTTGGTCTCTACAAGACAGTGCTACCGTTCCTGGGCGGGTTCACGACGATACCAATTGTGTACGGATGGACGTGGGGGTAGGGGAAGACGGCAGCGTATTTTCTCAAGGCGCGGCAAGAAGGACGCACACCGAGTGCGAAGGAATTGAAGCGCATGGCAGAAGATGCGAAACGCGAGGGCACATTGCGCGCACAACGTAATAAGGCAGCTGCCGTCAATCTCGATGTGGAAGGGTAACTGAGAAGGGACAGAAGGGACGCAAAGGTGTAAGAACGCAAGAGATATGGGACGTGACACATGACAATGAGTGACGATTGCAGACGGCGCGTGAAGGAGATTAAGCTAGGGATCAAGCCGAGCCGGGTGGATATGCGGGCGGGGGTGGTCGCTGCTTTGGCAGGCAAACCAGGCTATCGGCTTGATCAGTGGCTGGCAGCGACGTTCAACCATAATTTTGACGCTTACGACAAGGCGATTGACGCGGTCTACAACACCAGCCGCGTGGGCGGGTCACAGTATCATCATCTGATAGATGGCCAGCACAGCATATGGGGCGCACTCGCGGCAGTGAAAGACGTTTCGGCGGATGACAGTTTTGCACATGAGGTGGTACAAGCTGGCGAGCATCTCTTGCGCGACACAGTGTCAGTGAGTGGAACAAATGTGTTGTATCAAGTGACACCGGGACAATTCAACCAAATAGCAGCGACAGCAGCGCGGGCAGGGATACCGAAAACGTATCTGGCGGACGCGATGACGGTGAACGGATCCGAGTTACTGGGTGGAGCGATAGGCCTGGCGGCGTCGGTGGTGGTGGCGCGGCGTGGGCGGCCGGAGGATTTGTCGCGCTTGGGCGGGGCGATGCTGGTGTCGAGTTTTGCGAGCGCGAATCCGGTCTTGTTGGGCGTAGCAGGGGCATCGGTGGCGTATGCGCTGTACAAGGGCGAGGCAAGGCGCGCGTGTGTCGTGCAAGCCGGCAAGGGTGCGTTGGTGTCCGGCTCGGTGATTGCAGCGACAAGCATTGTGGGCGGGCCGTTGTGGTGGGGATGTTTGGTGGGTGTTGGCACGGCCGTGCTGGTGGGCAGGATGTTGGACAACCCGGCAAAGACGTACGCACGCATGCAGAAACTGATGAGACCAGCGCAGCGCATCATTCGCGCGGCGTATAACGCGGTGAGATTGGAGGAGCACCATGCGCACGGATGACGCGGAAAGCAGGGTTACTGACGTGGTGGAGTTCAAGAAAGTGTTTGCGAAATTACGCCGGGCAGACGCGGCAACAGCACGACAGATTGAGACGGCCGTGCGTGCGGCGATGCAAGGAGTGACGTTCGCAGAATCCACGACGCACCCAAGATCGTGTCAACGAATCGTGGCGATCAAAGACGCTCAACTGCGTATGCAAGAATTACGCGATCACTACGCGGCAATTAGCGCGCAGATGTCAGAACAGAAAGCCTATTTTTATCGCACAGCCATTGAGGCTGAGCAAGCATTTCTGGATAAGATATACACAGGGCTTGCGGACTATTTTGGGGTGGTGTATGATGCAGTAGAAAAAGAGTTACGCAATGATTCATCATGGATGACGGGGATGCTGGACACATGGCACAAGACGGGTGGGAGGGCGATCAACTGGGTTGCAGGCAAGACACAGCGATTCCTGATCATGGCAACCGACAAGCAGTCCGTCAAAGGCTTTGAACAATTGATCAAAGGTATTGGCAGTGCACGAGGTGAAAAGGCGTTGGCGAGCGCAGCCAATGCGTTGAAAAGTGTGCACCAGTGGCTGCGGCAGCATAACGCACAGAAGATGGTAGAGGAACGCAGCCTGTTAGAACGGTCATTGGAGACCGTATGTTCGAACAGCGAGATTGAGAAACATGTAGCGGATATTTTCGCGGCGGCGGGACAGTGTTACCAGCGGGTGTGGCAGGAGCGGGTGAAGTCATATCATGCACAACTTACCACCATGGACGACGCTGCGAAGCTGGCAGTGGGAGAGCTGCACGCGCAACCGGTGTTCACGCTAGGACGCGCAGAACAAGCCTTGGCCGCGGGGATGAGCGCTACGATTTTCGGCACGGCGGCGCTGGCGGCAGGCTGGCATACGTTGGCGTACGCAATGGTAAATGTCTTCTGGCCGATGGCGGTGTTCATTGCAATGTTGACTGCCGGGGTCGCATGGTTCACCAAGGATCGTGCGCGGGAGGAACGCATTAGCGAGGCACGCCGCATTCTAGATGCCTATCATGCCCAGTTGGTGATGTATGTTGACGTACACAAACTCGAGGAACACGGCAACAAGAGCATACGTGAACTGGTGCGAGAGCATGGACTGGGGCTGGCACAACACATGGATGACTCTTGGCGCCAGGCACGCTTTGGCAAACTGAGCGAAGAACACTATCGTGAAATGATGGAAGCGTGCGAACGACAGGCTGAACGCCTGGGGGAGCTGGCGGGCAGGCTGATGCAGGTATGTTAGGGAGAGGGCAGGTGCGGCAGCTGAATAGTTATGCACCGTAGAAGCTGGGGTCTGCTTGGGGAAGCGGGATGTGTCTTCGTGCACACTACGGGGTGGGCATGAGGTGGCCGGGGCCGGCGGCCTGATGCACGCGGAGTAAAAGGGCAGCGAGGCCGCTGCCCCTCCACGCCTATGTCGCTAGTCGCCAAAACTGGGAGCAGGACAGCTGATGTTTTTCATAACATGTTGATAGTGCAGAAGTTTCGCGATAAAAAGAATGCGGAAGCGGCCTCCGCGCGGCGACGGTGGGCAGAAGAAAACGAGCCGGGGCGGGGCAAGTTTCCAGATTACAGTTTGGCGGATGGCCGTGTACGGCTGGACGGTCGGCGCGTACTGGGGGCCGAGGTCTAGTGTAGTGTCTCAGAGATTCTTTGACCTATGACGCAACGAGTTGTGGCAAGATGCAGGGCGGCGCGAAGAGGCAATACCGTCGCATCGGCGATGAGCGGCAACGCCGCAGATTGTTGCAAGACGTTGCGCCCCTATGGGTTGGCCTCTGGGCACCTTCCTCAGCGTTGCCCCGCGCGGGTCATACATTCAGTATGACCGCACACGTGGCGCCTTGATTATGGCGCACATAGGCTCAATCATATGTCAAGGAATGTATGACGCACTACACTAGGATGGGGCCTGCGGCAGCAGCGAGCATTCCGGCATCACCCAACGCCACACCTGCTCCGTGTTAGATTAGCCCGTCAAGCGGGCGAATCTGAGCAGTCGTTGTCTTGATCGCATTCTATGCCGTACGAGGGGTTCTTTTCACACACCTCGCCCACCTTGGCCTCCGGTTTGGTGCTGCTGCATACAGCCCGGCCCGGATTTCCATATGCGCGGTAGCACAGCCAGCAGACTTTTGTACCGCTGCATGTGAATCCGGTGGCAAGCGCCGTGAAAGCGACAAGCGCTACCACGGAAACCATACGAAGATGTGTAGACATGTTAGGTTCCTTGTTATGGTGAAACGTACTGTTGCACTACTTCTTAAACGCCTCTCGAAACCGTTGCAGGCGATATTCGTCCAAGGCCATGCCGCGCAATCCTTGCTGCAGACCGTCAACAAGTATCTGCAGCGAGAAGTGACGGCCGTGCTGCGCGGTGGCAAGAAATCTATGTCCTTCCTCAATAACGCGCTCCGGTTGAGTGATAGCCAGACAATGGTATTTTATCACCGCAAGACGCTCCATCTGTCTGCTGGTGAGCGGCAAGGAGGCACGTGCATCGTCGAGCAGCCCAACAAAGTCGTCGCGCACATGACCGCCGTGTTTGGCCGCAAGGTACTGTAATGTAGGATAGTTCTCTCCCGCCGCCACCAGCGTGGCAACGACAAAGTCCGTTAACTGCGGACTGTCAGCGTGGACGGTGCGCACCAGTGCCAGCGCTGCCTGCGTATCGCGTTCGAACCCTTCGTAATCCTGCTCGGCGGTGTCACAATAGTACGTTCCCATCTTCATGGACAGCAGATATTCATACTCACCCGGCGTGGTGCCGGCTATATTCTTGCGTATGCGCGCATCTAAAATGTCGCGCATGATGCACAACTCTTCGGCGCTGACTGTGTCACCGCGTGCCGCATGGAAGTCATAGATCATCAGCTTGAATTCCTCGTCGGGCAGCAGATCAAACACGTTGCTGCACGCTGCCAACTGCAGTTCCGGATGCAACGTGAACGACTTCGCCTGCAATCCCAGCGAGGCGCTAAAATCCTCCAGCGTGCGCGCTACTCGTTCCATGCGTGACAGCCTGCGTGCGTCGCCGACCGGCGCCTCAACCCCGTTCGACGTGTGTGCCGCCGCGTGTTCATGCCGCTGCGCCTGTGCTAGCTGGCGTCCCGCCGCATCATCCGTCACCGTGTGACGCGCATCGTCGTGCCGGCCACACCCCGTCATGACCTGCACTGCCATGACACTACTCCACACAATGTTTCTCAGTTTCATGAGACTGGTCTCCTTTCTTCCTTGTACGCAAGCAGAACCATGGCGAGCAGCAGACACAAGGCCGTTACACTCACCGTCCCCCACGTGATGGCTGCTGATGGGCCACAATCGCCGCAGGACAACAATCCGATCACTTATATCGTCGCGCTCGCAGTTGCGTACACAACGGCGCACACCACTACCGGCGTTCTCAGCGCCGGTGCCAACAGCAAAAGCCCCGCGCACATCTCCGCCAGCGGCAACAGCACGCGCAGCGCGACAATGTGCTGTGCAAGTGAGGGCGCATAGTGCCGGTACGGCGCGAGGCAGGTAATCACAAAGCGCGCAAAGCGCTGACCATACAGCAGGTGTTTCATACCATAGATGATGCATAGCGCGGAGAAAAGAAGCATCCCCATGTGTAGTATCACGCTCCGCCGTGCATCAGCCGCCGTGCTCGCTCCACAAGGGTTCGTCATGCCGCTAGACCATCGGGTATCTTGACAGATGGTACTCATGGCGTGGCAAAAAAGCGCTGCATCCTTTTCACATACGCCGGATGCGTATCCCGCAACCAGTTGACGGTGTTGGTGTAACAGGCCGCGGTGTCCGGCGTGGTGGCGGGGCTGTGCGCCAGCGCGTGCGTGCGTGGCAGCAGCGAGTACTCCGGCATCGCCCACCACCACACCTGTTCCTTCATCCGGTCGCATAACAGCCGCACCAGCAGATTCGTGTCGCCGAGCTTCTCCGCGTAGAGCGGCCGCCGGTACTTGTCCACCGCCTCGCGCAGCAGGTTCGTCACAATTCCCACATCACCCTGGGTTTCCGCCTCGCGCAGGCGCAACTCGAAGTTCAAATGCGCGTGGTCCGCCCAGCGCAGCCAGCCCGTTATGTCGCCGATGTTCTCCATCGCCGCGGGATACTTCGCCGCGTTCACCTGGAACAGCCGCTTTATCTCGCGCAGTTCGTCCAGCGTGGCATATTCGATAAACTCGATCAGGCGTTCCGGCGTGGGCGAATTCCAGAAATGCGGCTCGCCGTCTATCAGCCCGCGCTGCCAGATGGCAAACGCCTCGCGGTACTGCCCGAGCAGCACATACTGCCAGCCGCAGTTACGGTAGAAAAGCGTGTTGCAGAACGGCGCGCCGTCCACTACCGCCAGCGCCAGCGGGATGGCCTGCGCCGGCTGATAGTACACCAAGGCATGTTTGCGCCGCCATAGATTCAACATGTCACCGTTGAAATACGGCCAATACTCCCACGCCTCATCATGATAGAAGCTGCAGCGCTCGGTGTCGCTCATCGGCTCGCGCTCATAGTACAACCCGAGGATGTGCAAATGATTGGCAAAACGTTCCGGGTTGGTGAACGGCACGCCGGCCTGTACGCCAAGCGCGCGCGCCTGCAGGCCGTATGCCAGACCCTGCGGCAGCAGATTGGTATCGGCTTTGTGGAGGTAGCCCCACGACAGCCCGGCCCACGTCACAAACAGTGCGCTGGCCCCGTCGTAATCCAACGCCGCCAGTGTATTGCTCGGTATCAGCGCGAGCACATTGGTATAGATGGCAATCTTGGCGTCGCCGGACTGCGTGCTGGCGGCCGTATCAAGCTGCTCTTCGCACCACGCGGCATCATGCAACGGCGCCGCCTGCGCGCGCAAGACGAAACTACTGACAAGCACCAGTAACACACCTGCACGCGCATGCAAGCAAGGCATCGTAGTCATAACGCATCTTCCCTCTGCTCAACTCTAGCTACCACCATACACGTGCTCAATGGTGTTTACTGCGTTATGATTGATTGAATGAACGCCTGGAACGCCCACGACGGCCACGCCCCGGCGTCCAGATAATCATAATACTTCTGCTCCTGCATGGTGTGAAGACCGGCCAAGATCGCGCGCGCACCTTCAATGCCAGCGATGTAATCCGCCGCTGCTGGATACTGTGGATGCATCCACGATTTATCGGTACACCAGCCGCTCTGTCGCCAGCCTTCGCTAGGGCTGACCGGCTGCCACTGGCCATTCTGACGGACTTCCGCCCGTCCCGCAATAACGGCCCAGGAACCACTGGCCTCCGAGCCAGTTTGCGGGTAGCCATCGCAGAACTTCAATCTAAACTTCTCCCTATCGCGAATGCGGCAGGAATCGCTCGCGCCGAACCCGGGGAAGCACAGGCATAGACAAACACTGAGGATCACTGGCGGCATTTTCATCTTCTTTTACCTCGTGTGGTTATGGTTACTATCGCCCATCGGCAGGCGGATGAGTTTTCTGGTCGAGCAAGTGCGGGGCGTATGTGCGCAGTAGTTCACGCATTTCTTCGTCATTGCGCGGGGGGTTCGGGGCGGTTGCTGCCTTCTTCAGATTTTCGAGCTCCTTCCCAATCCATTCACGATGAATGGTGTGCGGATTCTCGTTGAGTATCTCGCGCAACAGGCGCTCAGTGCGTTGCGGATTGCTGCTGAAGGTCAGCAGGGCGATCCTGATGGCGCCGAATTCCACATTGCTGGGTTGTTGTTCGATTTCCGCACTGAAGCGCATAAACAGACGGTAGGCGGCTTCGGCATCCGCATCGCGGTCTTCCTGCGCATAGATGTCTCCCAGAAACAATGCCGAATCGGCAGCTTCACGCACCGCAATCCCGGCTTCTGCACGCTGAATGACCATGTGGTACAGTTCTTTCGCCAGCTCCCAATA
>Ga0129299_1001009_pt1 | contig 18863 bp, 20 predicted proteins | sample ConPoolayeCmetaG_FD_94477 | JGI IMG/M metagenome (GOLD analysis project Ga0129299, IMG submission 94477) | Hot spring microbial mat communities from California, USA to study Microbial Dark Matter (Phase II) - Cone Pool mat layer C metaG ...
GCCGTTCGCCGCAGGTCGGGTATGGAAACCCGACCTACGGGCAGCGCGGCGATGGCTTCGCTGCGCTCGCCATGACCGGATAGTTCTTAGACGGTAGGGCAGGTTTCCATACCTGCCGCCGCTTCACAATTCAATTTCACGAAGGAGGGAAAGTTTATATGGCAAAGCGAATCAAGATCACGGCGGGAGACGTAACGGCCTACGCGACCTTGAACGACAGCCAAACCGCCCAGAAAATCTGGGACGCGCTGCCCATCGAGGCCCGCGGCAACACCTGGGGCGACGAGATTTACTTCAGTATTCCCGTCCACCTGGGCGAGGAGAACGCCCAGGCGGTGGTTGATATGGGCGACCTGGGCTATTGGCCGCCCGGCAATGCGTTCTGCATCTTTTTCGGGCGAACGCCAGCCAGCCACGGCGACGAAATCCGCCCGGCCAGCCCGGTCAACGTCTTCGGCAAAGTAGAGGGCGACGCCAAAGTCTTCAAGAAAGTCCGCAGCGGGACCAGGGTCGTCCTGGAACAGGCCTGACCGGAAATCGCCAAAGCCTGCCAGAATTGTGCCCGTCTGGCAGGCTTTGGTTTTTTACCAAACTTGACTAAAAGGCCGTTTAGGTATAGTCTATGGCCTGGAACGCTATTGCAGGAGTCGCCGAATGGGAGAGGCCATAGAAGATCGTATACGCGCACTCATCGAGCGCGCTGCACAGTCGCCGCCCGGAATGACCCGGTATCGGCGTCCGCTGGTGGCTTTTGCTTCGGCCCACGACCCTGAATTTGCACGCCTCAAAGAGCGGATTGTCCCTGTGCATCTGACGCCCCACGACCTCCTGCCCCAGGCGGAGAGCGTGGTCTCTTTCTTCCTTCCCTTCGACGAATCGGTGGTCACGGCCAACCGCCAGAGCCAGTACACCGCCCGCGAGTGGGCAGTCGCCTACATCGAGACCAACGGGCTTATCGGCCGGATCTGCCATCTGCTGGGCGACCTGCTGGCCGACTGTGGTCATGCCTCGCGCTGGGAGCTGCCGACGTACAACTTTGACCCGGTCCGCCTGATCAGCCGCTGGTCGCACAAGAGCGTGGCCGCGGTCGCCGGGCTGGGCAGTTTCGGCCTGCATCAGATGGTCATCACCGACGCCGGCTGCGCCGGGCGATTCGGCAGCCTGGTCACCTCGGCGACCCTGACGCCAACGGCAGCCGAGCCCCGCCAGCGGTGCCGCTACTTTGCTGACCGCTCGTGTCGCGTCTGCGTGGAACGGTGCCCCGTCGGGGCGTTGACTGAGTCTGGACTGGACCGCTCAGCCTGTTATGAACGTTGTCTGGAAGTTGACCGCTATTATGCGGACCTGGAGCTTTGCGATGTCTGTGGAAAGTGTGCAACAGGCCCCTGCGCCCTGCAGGCATAAGGGAGACAACATGGCGACGCAATCTCATATCTTCTCTCCATTGATGTACATCGCCCACTTAACGCAGGACCTGGGCCCGCGTGGGGCGACCACGCCGAGCGAGATCAAGGCGGCCGTCTATGTACGTCGCGTTCTGACCAAGCTGGGGGCGGCCAAGGTCGAGTCGCAGCGCTTTCGTAGCGCGATTAAACTGTGGCGGCCGTACATCCTGTGCCTGATCATGGGCCTGCTCGGCGCGGTCGTTTACTCTCTGGGCGGCACGCCGACCCAGTTGCTCGCCTCATTCTTGTCCGGGCTGGGCGCCTGGTCCATCTACCGCGAGCTGAATTTCGAGGACAACCCCGCCCGGCGGGTGATGCCGACGGCCAGCTCAGAAAACGTGATCGGCATCATCCCGCCGGCCGGTGAAACCCGGGCCAGGTTGGTTCTCGTCGGACATCTGGACTCCGGGCAGACCCCGCTGCTGTTCAGCACGCCATGGCTGCTGCCTTTGTTTGTAGCCATCGCCGCGCTGGCGGTGGTCAGCCTGGTGGTCAACGCCGTGCTTTACTTGCTGGGTGCGGTGACCTCCGCATCGTCCTGGTACGACTGGTCCTGGATTGGCACGGCCATCCAGAGCGTGGCCCTGGTCTTCGCCATGGAAGCCGAGCTGAGCCCCACCACCGAAGGGGCAAACGACAATGCGTCGGCCGTGGGCGTTGTCGTCAGCCTGGCCCAATGTGCCATCGAGCAACCCCTCAAGCACACCGAAGTCTGGACCCTGCTGTCGGGCTGTGAAGAAGTGGGCTGCTATGGGATGACGCATTTCCTGAAAGCCTACCAGGACCGCCTGCGCGATGCCTATTTCATCAACCTGGAGGCTGTAGGCTGCGGCGACATCTGCTATGCCCTCAGCGAAGGCATGGGGCGGACCTACCGCAGCGACCCAGGTCTGGTGGAGATTGTCAGGCGGGTGGGCACACGGCGCCCCGAACTCCAGGCCCGCCCAGAGGTGTTGCGCATCGGCTACACGGAAACCGGCGTCGTAGTCAAGAATCGGCTGAAAGGGATCACCGTGTTGACCATGAAGCACAACGGCCTGTTTTCTTATGTACCATATTGGCATCAGCGCGAGGATGTCTTCGAGAACCTTGATGAACAGACCCTGAGCCGCGTTCGCGAGTTTGTCTGGGAGATGATGCAGGAGATTGACCGTCAGCACTCGACAAAGGACTGACGGGCCAATGTCAGAGGAGGATAGCCATGCCGTCGAAACTGTGTCCGCATATACAAGTACTGGATTCACGTACTCTGGAGGCCATCAGGCGCGTGCAGCCGCCGATGGTGAAAACGATGGACCTGAACCGCCAGGCGTTGCAGAGCATCCGCCAGGCAGCGCCGGGCGCGCTGCTGGTAGCGCGGCGCTATGTCAGCTCGCAGGATTTCTCCGATCCGCTGCGGGCGGGGCAGAGCTATGCGGAGATGTACCGTGACGTGCTCGACTTGGTGGATGTCGTTGAAGTGTACAATGAAGCGGTCGGCAATGCGACCCCCCGTGACCGGCTGGCTCTATTCGACACATTTCAGGGCGTGTTCGCCTATCGCATCTGGGAGCTGAACGCCAGGGTGCGGATCGGCCTGTTTTGCCTGCCCACCGGCAATTTCGGCTACCCCGGCGAACCCAAGCTGACCGATTTCCCGAAATCCATGGCCTTGCCGAAAAACAAGGTGTGCATCTGCCTGCACGAGTATTCGTGGTACACCTGGAACTGGGAGTCGCCGGCGCGCTGCCTGCGCTATCGGCGCCTGATGCAAGGGCTGACCGGCTACCAGGTGCTGATCACCGAATGTGGCCTGACCCAGGCAGTCTTGCCCGGCAAACCCGACGTGGGCTGGCGCAGCGGTATCCCACGCGACGTGTTTGTGAACGGCGCGGTCTGGTACGATAACGAGCTCAAGAAAGACGATTACGTGGTCGGTGCGGCGATGTTCACCTGCGGCACCTCCTACGGCTGGGACACGTTTGAATGCACCGCCGAATGGGAGGAAGCGGCCACTCGCGGCCAGCCGCCGCAGCCCCAGCCCACCGAGACCCTTGAGCAGTTCATTCGCCGCAAATCTTGGGACAAGGTGGGCGTCAACTATAACCCGGAGGCCGCGCTGGCGAAATACGCCGCCCAACGTGGCCTGGGCAAACCAGAAACTCAGGAGTTTGACCTGACCTATGGCGGAAAGACCTATCGCATTCAGGGGTTTACGCTGGGCATCGCATTCTGCCTGGTGGGCGACTGGGGCAATATCCGCCACATCAACTGGTAGGGGGCTGCGGTTTTGTCGAGACTGCAAAAACTGGTTCTGGGCTGCCTGGGGCTATTGGCCCTCACGGTGTTGTGTTTCTTCGTCTGGGCTGTGTGGTTCTGGGAGGCGTCGGGTGACCTGGACCTGCAGAGGCTGTTCGGCGAGCGAGACCGGCCCCTGTTCGCTCAACTGGAGATCTCGCTGGGCTGGCCGCCGCTGACGCCGACTGCGACGTCAACGCCTTCGCGGACGCCGCTGCCGGTCGCCACGTTTACCCGTCTGCCGACCGACACGGCGACACCCACCCACACGCGCACCCCGACCCTGACCTACACGCCGCCGCCGACGCCCACGTTCACCCGTGTCCTGCCGCCGCCCACGGCCACGCCGCCCCACTCGCCGACGCCCACGCTTCCGCCGCCCGTGACGGTGGTCTATCAGGAATATCACTCGCTGCCGCCGCTCTCGCCTGTCGTGTCGGGCTCAGCCTACGCTGCGGCGGAGCAGGCGGCCATCGAATTCATCAATGAGGAACGGCGGCAGGCCAACTTGCCCCGTTTGGAACGAGACGCGGCGCTGGACCGCATCGCCCAAGAACGAAGCCGCGACATGGCAACCCGCGCCTACTTCAGCCATGAGGACCCCGAGGGGGGGATGTTGCCGCTGGAGCGGCTGTTGACGGCCAACGGGGTGCAATACACGTTGGCCGGCGAGAATATTGCTTACTTCCTGGGACCTAAGGTCGCCGATGAGCTGCCGCGTCGGTCGGTCGAGAACTGGATGAACAGTCCGGGCCACCGCGACAACATTCTGGAGGCCGAGTACAACGTCACCGGCTTCGGCATCGCCAGCGTGGAGACGGAGGAGGGCGTTGTGTGGTATCTGACGCAGATATTCGCCGCGGTCAGCAAGTAGGAGTTTATGCCTATTGTGTACTGCCTGATTTGATGGTAGAATAGGACTATGATAGAAACACGAGAACTCTCCAAGCAATTTGGCGATTTCACCGCCGTGCGACAGGTGAGCCTGCGAGTCAACGAAGGTGAGCTGCTGGCCCTGCTGGGCCCCAACGGCGCAGGCAAGACGACGACCGTCCGCATGTTGGCGGCCATCCTGCGGCCGACCAGCGGGTGGGCGCGCGTGGCCGGCTACGACGTGGTCAGCCAGGCACAGGCCGTCAGGCACGCCGTCGGGTTGCTGACCGAATTTCACGGCCTGTACCTGCGGATGAAGGCCCTGGAGTACCTTGACTTTTTCGGCGAGCTACAGGGCCTGTCGCGCGCGCAGCGGCGGGAACGCAGCGAGCTGCTCTTGAAACGCTTCGAGCTGTGGGACGACCGCGAGAAGCGGCTGGGCGAATATTCCAAAGGCATGCGCCAGAAGCTGGCCCTCATCCGTTCCATGATTCACGACCCCCAGGTGTTGTTCCTGGACGAGCCCACCTCGGCGATGGACCCGCACAGCGCCAAGCTGGTTCGCGACGCCATCGCCGACCTGAAACGCGATGGGCGGACGGTGGTCATGTGCACTCACAACCTGGCCGAGGCCGAACTGCTGGCCGACCGCATCGCCATCATCCGGCGGGGGGAGATCATCGCCTTGGGCACGCCCGCCGAGCTGAAGTCCAGGTTGCTCGGCGCGCCCGTGTTGGAGATCCGTTTCGCCGAGCCATTGGACGGGCTGTTGCCCGTGCTTGAAGAGCTGGTGCAGGTGGAGCAGGTTGGGCCGGACTGGGTGCGCTACCGTTCGCCAGACGCACAGGCCGCGAACCCGCGGCTGGTCAGCCGTCTGGCCCAGGCCGGCGCGTCAATTGTGACCCTCAGCGAGCTGCCGCGCAGTCTGGAAGAGGTCTATTTGAGAATCGTGTCGGAGTAGAGCCGTGGGCAAGGCGTTGATCATCACCCGGCGGGAGATCCGGGATACCCTGCGAGACTGGCGCATCGTCGCCCCCATCTTGATTTTGACCCTGTTCTTTCCCTGGCTGATGAACTACACGGCCACCCTGGCCGTCAATTTTGTCAAGCAGTACGATGCCCCCATCGTGGGCGTTCGTCTCATCCCCTTTCTGATGTTGGTGGTCGGGTTCTTCCCCATCTCGTTTTCGCTGGTCATCGCCCTGGAAACGTTTGTGGGCGAGAAAGAACGCAACAGCCTGGAGCCGTTGCTGTCTATGCCCATCTCCGACGGCGAACTCTACCTGGGCAAGATGTTGGCTGCCTTTATTCCGCCGCTGGTCGCCAGCTCGCTGGGGATTGGCATTTACCTGCTGGGGCTTCATCTGAGCATGGGCTATCGGCCGGAGCCGCTGCTGCTGTTCCAGATCTGGCTGTTGACCGCGGTGGAGGCACTGGTCATGGTCAGCGGCGCGGTCATCGTCTCCAGCCAGACGACCAGCGTGCGCGCGGCCAACCTGCTGGCCAGCTTCATCATCTTGCCCATGGCGCTGCTGGTGCAGTTTGAGGCCATCAGCTTTTTTTGGGGCGGCGAGACCATCCTGTGGGTGCTGATTGCGGGCCTGGTCGTGGTGGACATCATCCTGATCCGCACCGGCGTGCACATCTTCAACCGCGAGGAGCTGCTGGGCCGCGAGGTGGATTACATCAACCTGCGCGGCATCTGGCGGGTTTTCAGGTCGTTTTTCCTGCGCGGGCCAGTCAGAGCGGCCTGGCGCGAACAGCCGTTTTCGCTCTGGCGCGTGTATGGCCGCGACATCCCCTATCTGCTGCGAGAGGCGCGCTGGGCCTTTGTTGTGACGGTTGTTGTGCTGTGCGCCGGGCTGCTCATCGGCTGGAGCTACACCGCCACCTATCGTTTGCCGCCAGGCACAGCAAATCTGAATCAGCTCAGCCTGGAGGCTTTCACGTATTCAGCCAATTTCAGTTTCATGCCCAGCCTGCACACAGGCAGTATCTTTTCCCATAATGTGCGCTCGCTCCTCTTGGGGTTTCTGTTGGCCCCGTTTTCGTTTGGCATCTCTGGGGCTGTGTTGTTGAGCCTGCCGATGATGATCGTCGGGTGGTTCGTCGGGCAGGCCAGCGCGTTTGGCGTGAGCCCCCTGCTGTTTTCGGTCGCCTTTTTCCTGCCACACGCTCTGTTCGAGCTGCCGGCGGCGATCCTGTCAGCGGCCTTCGGCCTGCGCATTGGCGCGGCCATTATGTCGCCGCCCGCCGGGCTGGATGTGGGCAAGGGCCTGGTCATGGCGGTGGCCGATTACCTCAAAGTGTTCCTCTTCGTGGTCGTTCCCCTGCTGCTCATTGCTGCATTCCTGGAGGCCAACATCACCCCGCGCCTGGCGGTGTGGCTGCTGGCCGGGTAAGATTGACATCTCCACAGGCATCGTGTATACTTGATACTACAATTGAGATACTTTTGACACTACTAGAGGAGGCATTTATGCCACTGATAGGCGTTCGTGAATTGCGAGAGCGCACATCTGAAGTGCTCCGAAAAGTCCGCGATGAACGGGTAGAGTATGTCATCACGCACCAGGGTCAGCCAATAGCCATGCTTTTACCTGTAGATAAGACTGCAATTGAGGAAGCTGCCGTTGAGGCTGGCAAGCGAAACATTGCTGCGCGCTGGGACCTATATGCTCGCCTGGCAGACCAGATCAGTCGGGCCTGGCCTACCGATGTGCACACACAAGAAGTGATAGACGAAGTCCGGCGGTGAGCGATATATTTACCGTTGATGCCAGTTCTCGTAGGTCGGGTTTCCATACCTGACCAGCGGCGGATCAAAAGGAGGGGTTGCCCGATGCCAGTTCGTACAATGAACAGTGAAGAGGCCCGAAACGAGTGGCGAATGATACTCGATCTTGTCAGCCAGGCTGGCATAGATGTAGTTATTGAGCACCATGGGAAAGCCACTGTTGCCGTGCTTAGCTACGAAGTCTATCGCGCGATAGAACCAGCCCTGGCCGCTCTCCGAGCAAAGGCAGATTCTAAAGAATCAGGCCGGAAAATGGCAAGCATTCTTGAACAATTGGCCGCATTGCCGAGCCGTATCACCATTGCTGACCCTGTGCAGTGGCAAATTGACCAACGACAGGACCGGCCATTGCCCGGCAGAGGGGTTTGATGCTGATAGACAGCAACATTATCATCTATCGCGCGCCTCTGCTGAAGGCGAACTTTACCCCGTCGGGGCGGACGGCATCGCCTCCACCTGTGCGGCGATGTAGCGCACCCGTTCGATCAGGCTGTTGCCCATCACCTGGTCGCCAATGCCGAGAATGATGGGCCGCCCGCCGATGGTCTCCAGGATGTGGGCGACGAACTCACGGAATTCGCCCTCAGGGGTGCGTTCTTCCAGGATGGGCGAGGGGATGCCACCCCAGATCATGGGGCGATGTTGCCAGGCGGCCCACGCCTCATCGAACGTCAGGGCGGTCAGCGGCGCCGGCGAGAACGACTCGGCCACGTCCAGGCCGCACTCGGGCAGCAGGTGGAGCAGCGGCTTCATGTCGCCGTCGGTATGGCTGCCCATCACCTTGCCCTGGCCGTGGATGATGTCGGCGTAGCGCTGATACTGCGGCAGGCAGTAGCGGGTGAAGAGCCTGGGATTGGTCATCAGGCCGTGCAGGTTGTCGGTGAACTCCACATAAGGGTTGGGCACATCGGCCAGGTTCTCCAGGTCGCGGCACATGTTGCCGTCCAACACTTCCATCAGCCGCTCGACCTGCTGAGGGTGGTCGTGCAGGGCGTAGAACAGGTTGATCTCGCCGACGAATTCCAACAGCATCTGCTGGAACGGAATGCGACACACGGTCGGCACGACGAAGCCGATGTCGCCCAGCTCTTGTTCCGCCTGCAGGATGCGTTCCCGGTAGGAGACGAACTCGATGCGCTCCAGGATGTATTCCGCCGTGCGATAATCGCTCTCATCTTTGATCGGGTACTCGCGGATATACGCCTCGGTGCCCGCCGCTACCATCTGGGGGAGCATTTCATACTGCATCCGCAGGCGGCCCACCGGCGTGCTCATCGCAATGGTGGTGACGCCGGGACGGTCCTGGACGGCCAGGTCCGACATGCGTGGAAAGAACTCGACCAGCGGGTCGCTCTCGCGCATGAGCACTTCATCCCCGAAGCGCACGGTCATCTCCACGCCGCGCAGTCGTTGGCCGTGGGCGGCGACGAACTTCTGTTGGCCCAGGCCGACCCGGCGGTGGATGTCGGTCAGGGACAGGCCATGAAATTCCTCCGGCAGCGTCCCGGCCCGAATATGCGTCTTGTACCACAGCTCCAGCCGGTCAATGAACGGCGGTCGGTCGGGCCTGTGGCCTCTAAGCGTCGCCTCCATCCGCGCGCGGATGGAGGGGGAGGGGGGATGGCTGTTTTGACATCCGTTTTTCCCCAACGCAGTCTGCAATTGAGCGGTTTGCAATGTGCTCTGGGTTCCTGGGCTTTTGGGCGGACACCACATATTCAAAGAGCTCCTTCTTCCCGAAAAAGGGTCCAGGACATAAGCAGGGCAATGCTCGTCCAGTATTTTCTCCACTAATTTGACAGAATAGGCGGGCGTCAACCTGAGCCACCCATGACGGCCTCGTCCGAGGTTATATTGAAATGTCAGGTCTGGTCTTCTACCAACCATTGCTTCTCAACAATGCCTCTAATACATCGCCTACGACAGCTCTCAGGGTACTGCTGTTTCTTTGGAAGAAAGCTGCCAAGTCATACCCGATGACTTCTTTGAGAAAAGTATAGGTCGATGAGATAGAATCTCCAAAAGTGAAACCTTGCAAAATCAACCATCTTTCCCTCTCGTACCTCTCCATGACATCGTTATCCATCTGGGTTGACAGGAGCAGAACGACTGGAAGATACCCCTGTGAATACGCCGTAGATGCGTTGGCTATATCCGCGTTCTGTTGCTTGGAATCTTTGCTTTTGTATCCCTGACGAACTTCAAAGACCGTCCCTTGAATAGCCTGCTTTATTGCAGGCGCGATACCGAGATGGCTCATGGCCTGACCGAGCCAATATGAGACAGTTTCCTGCTTGCCCAGAGATACAATATCAGACAGAACAATTCGAGCATCAAGAGCTAACCTGCGCATACCACCTTCTCGTTTGGAAATTTCGTAAGACCATTTAACCTGATGCGGGCTAAGTCCAAGCTGATCGATCAAAATTTGCCGGAAAAGTTCTTCGCAAGCGATTCCAAGCTGACGATATAAGGACGTTATGCCTCCCGCAGCTCGATGGGCTGAATAGATTCTCACATCGTTCAGGCCAAACCACGAATAAAATGCATCTGCAGCGTAGAGTTCTTGAAACTCTTGCAAAGAAAGACCTGACTTTGAAGGTTGTCCAAACTTGGGCCTGTAAGTCTTACATATCAAAACTCTCTTTATCACAAGGTTGAGATAAACATTGTCTCGTGCATCTGGCTCAAGCATCTCTTCGCACCTCATTGGCACTCATTCAATTCAGCCCCGGTCTCTGTGTGCTGCTACCGCAGTCGCAGGGTCACCCGGTGCTTGCCCGCCGGCGCATCCGTCACCAGCGCATAACTGTCCTCGCCGATGCGCTCCATCGCAAACTCGACCGGGTTGTCGTCCAGGCGGACCTCGTGCGCCGGGCGGCGCGACGGCAGCAGCACGGCCAGGCTCAGCGGGCCAGGGCCGGCTGTCCCGTAGTCCAGATACAGGGCGTCGTTGGTTGGCGTGTAGCGATAGGCGGCATAGCGCGCGGCCGACGGCTGGTAGACGCGGATGAAGCCGGGCCAGTCGCCCAGCCGCGGACGCAGCTCGATGCCCTGCCGGTCGAGGCGGACGCCGAACAGCCCGCCGATGACCGCTTCGCCGACCGTGCCGGCCGCGCCGGCGTAGTCGTCCGGGCCATAGCCCACGTTGTCGCCAATGGTCTGCCACTCGAATATCTGGCCCGAATGGGCCGCCCAGTCGCGGGCGATCTGGGCCAGGTGCTCACGCGCCATGGCCGCCTGTCCCCATTCAAACTCGGCCAACACCTGCCAGCCGGCCCACCAGTCCCACAGCGCGCCGTTCTGATAGTGGCCGGGCCGCATCCGTTCCGCGGCGAACGTGCCCTGCGGATAGGGCGGGTAGAGCACAACGCCGGGCTTGGAGGCTTTGGCCGCTTTGCGCGCCTCCTCCAGCCGTTTGAAGATGGACGCGGCCTGTTGTTCATCGGCCAGGCCACAGCGCACGGCGACAGCGTTGGCGATGCTGACCATGGCGCTTTCGTCGAAGGGGTGCTCCAGCGGCGTCAGGTGCAGGTGGGTCAGGAAGAAGCCTTTGTCAGGCTGCCACAGCAGGGCCTGCACCCGTTCACGCAGGCGGTCTGCCCGTTCGAGCAGGGCTTCGGCCCGCGCTGTGTCGCCGACGGCGCGGTTCATCTCGGCCAGCTCGTGCAGCGCGCGATAGGTCAACGCCTGGTCGTAGATGGAGGCCGTCCAGTGATCGTGCGCGGGGTCAATGTCGGTGGGGTTGTCGGCCGGCTCGATTTTGACATCGCCCCAGTCGGTGGTGTGTGCCCGCCTGATGAGGCCCGTCTCGCCGTCCAGACGATGCGCATACAGCCATTCCAGCGCGTCGTTCAGCCGCTCGATGGCTGGCCGGCCGCGGATCTCGTGCCGCAGCCAATCCTGGCCGCCAACAATCTGGTAGTACACATAGGCGGCGTGCAGCAGATGGGTCTCTTCGTCGGAGACGGCGGTCGCTTTGTCAATGTGCCCATCGGGGGCGATCACCGCGCTGATGGCGCCCGCGCCGGCGGCCAAGCCATCCTCGTCCGAGCGGGTGTCGGCGTCGTATTGGCGGCGCAAGAACTCCTCCACCGCGCTGCCCAGCCGGTCGGCCGGGTAGTAATAGCTGGCTGTGCGGAGCAAAGTGGACGTATCGCGGATGAAGATCATCGGGTAATCCGCGCCGGGCACAAAGCCGCGCACCAGGTCGCCATACGCGCCTGCGAATTCGGTCTCGCAGCGGCCCAGCGTGCGCAGAATGGCGTCGTTCATCGCCCCAATATCGTCCCGGCCGGACACCTGCCAGACCGTTTGAGGGGCGCGGTCTAACTCCGCGGGGCGAAAGGGCGGTGGTCCGCCAGACGCCCGCTGCCAGACAAATGCGCCGACGGCCAGCAGCAGCAAGAGCGCCAAAAGCCCCAGGCGCAGGGCGCGGTTGCGCTGCGCGCTGGGGGGGATACATTCGCGGCTCAATGCTCCAACCCCAATCGCCGCACCAGCTCATCCACCTGGTCTTCGTCGGGGGACAGATCAATATCGCCGAAGAGCATCCACGTTTCGGTCAGGCTGACGGTTTGGCCCGGCTCGAGTTCGGCCAGTGGGCCGAGAAACTCCAGCTCCATGAATCGGTCATTGGTGTAGACCTCGCTCGAGCTGCCCATGTCGGCGTAAGTGGCCCCCTGCTGATAGGGCGTGCGCTTGACGAAGAGCGTGCGATCAATGTGATAGCCGAGCCAGCCGCGCCGGTTGGGGAAGCCCACTTTGAACGATTCGCTGCGCGCCGGGTCGGCCCGCACGAAGCAGTAGCGGTCGCCGAGCTGCAAGCGGGGGTCGTTCACCCGCGCGTAGGGCCACAGCACAATCGCGCGGTTGGAGATCAGGCTGTACGTGTCCAGTGGCTGAGTGTTCTGGGGCAGGATGGCAAAACCGCCCGGCCGTACTTGAGTGAGGCCCCACGGATAGGTCGTCACCGGCCAGAAGCCATTGTTTTGCAGCGTGTCAATGACCGTCACCTGGGCCCGGTCGGGCGCCAGGGTGACTTCCAGCGTCTTCTGTATGCCGGCGGCGTCGGTCTCGGCGGTCAGGCGCACGCCATCGGTGGTCAGGGTGACTTCGGCCACCGGCCTGTCGTCCGGCAAGTAGGTGCGCTGCTCTTTCTCCGGCCCGTGCCACACGCGATGTCCGCCCAGGATGCGGAACGGCCCGCCGATGGGCGGCGGGATGATGAAATCCGGCACCTCGGCCAGGATGTTCTTCCCGCCCGGCAGGGCCAGGTAGATCAGTCGCGGCCCGGCGGACTTTGTAACCCGCAAAGTCAGGTGGCTGTTGCTCAGTTCCAGGCAATCCATGCCCAGAAATTTCAGTTCCTTCGTCTCCATGTGCCATTTCTCCTGTAGTTGGTCAAAATAGTTGATGGACAGCGGCTATATGGTCCGGCGGCCAAGCGTGAATCCGCACGCTTCGGCTGGTGGCCTCATTCTGCAACGAATGTCGGCATTTGTCAAGGACAGGCCAGGAATGGGATTGGTTTATTTGCGCGAGTTGTGTTAATATTCAGGGGTATTGAACTGTGAGCGGTTTAGATCGCCATCATTATTAATGTGGAGGTGCACTGATGTCAGAGCAGAATGTGCTGTCGGGTTGGGCGTTGATTTTGGGCGCGTCGAGCGGTTTCGGCGCGGCGACCTGTCGGGCGTTGGCCCGCGCCGGGATGAACATCGTCGGCGCCCATCTCGATTTCAAAAAGACCCTGCCGCGGGCGCAGGCCGTGCAGGCCGACATCGAAGCGGCCGGCCGGCGGGCCATCTTCGTCAACATGAACGCGGCCGACGATGAGAAGCGGGCCGAACTGGTGGCGCGCTTGAAACAAGAGGACATCCGGATCAAGGTCTTGCTTCATTCGCTGGCTTTTGGCTCGCTGCGCTTGCTGGTCGGCGCCAACCCGGAGGACAGTCTGACGCGCAAGCAGATCGAGATGACGCTCGATGTCATGGCGAACAGCCTGGTCTATTGGGTGCAGGACCTGGCCTGGAACGGCCTGTTCGCCGATGACGCCCGCATTTTCTCCATGACCAGCGAGGGCAGCCATCGGGTGATGCCCTTCTACGGCGCGGTAGCCGGGGCCAAGGCCCTGCTGGAGGTCTACACCCGCCAACTGGCCGTCGAGCTGGCGCCGCGCAACATCAAGATCAATGCCATCCAGGCCGGCGTGACCGACACTCCGGCCCTGCGGGCCATTCCGGGCGCGGAAGAGGCCATCGAGATGACGTTGCGGCGCAACCCATACAAGCGGCTGACGACGCCCGAAGATGTGGCGAACGCCATCGTCGCCTTCTCTCAGCCAGCGTTGGCGTGGATGACCGGCAACGTGATCCGCGTTGACGGCGGCGAAGACATTGCCTTCTGACGGGAGGTCAGCGGTGAACACAGCGTCTGTCGAATATGTCAGCGACCAGGATGGCCGGCTGCTGGCTATCTGGGTGTCGCACGAGCACGAACCGCCCGATACGGAGTTTATGACCACGTCGGAAGTGAACATGCAGTTGGGGTTCATCAAGTATCCGGAAGGTGGCTACATTCAGCCGCATATTCACCTGCCCATCGAACGCCATCTGGTCGGCACCGGCGAGGTGTTGATGGTGCGCTCCGGCAAAATGGAAGCGTTCATCTTCGACGGCGACCGGCGGCTGGTCAAGCGGAAGGTGATGTCCGTCGGCGATATTGTGGTGTTGATCCAGGGCGGGCACGGCTTTCGCATGTTGGAAGATACCGTCCTGGTGGAAGTCAAGCAGGGGCCCTACACCGGCCTGAAGGAAAAGGAGCGCTTCGATTATGATCCCGGTGAATGAGCCCGTGATCGGCGAGTTGGAGAAACAATACGTTAACGAGTGCCTGGACACCGGCTGGATTTCTTCTGCCGGGCGGTTTCTGGAAGAGTTCGAGGAGAGCTGGGCCGCCTATTGCGGCATGAAATACGGCATCGCCGTGAGCAACGGCACCACCGCCCTGCAGGTCGCTGTACGCAGCATGGGCCTGCAACCCGGCGACGAGGTCATCATGCCGTCGTTCACCATCATCTCGTGTGCGATGGCCGTCGTGGACCAGGGCGGCGTGCCCGTGCTGGTTGACTGCGACCCGCGCACGTGGTGCATGGATGTCTCGCAGATCGAGGACAAGATCACCCCGCGCACGCGGGCGATTATGCCCGTGCACATCTACGGCCACCCGGTGGACATGGACCCGGTGATGGAGCTGGCCCGTCGGCATGGCCTGGTGGTCATCGAGGATGCCGCCGAAGTGCACGGCGCGGAATACCTGTGCGGGCGCGACACCGACCAGGCGGTGTGGCGGCGGTGCGGCGGCATAGCCGACCTCAGCACGTTCAGCTTCTATGCCAACAAGCTCATCACTACGGGCGAGGGCGGCATGGTGTTGACCAACGACGTGGCCTACGCCGAACAGGCCCGCGCCCTGCGCAACCTGTGCTTCCGCCCTGAACGGCGGTTCTATCACACCGAACTGGGCGGCCAGTACCGCCTGACCAACCTCCAGGCGGCCATTGGCCTGGCCCAATTGCAGCGCATGGACCAGATCATCGCGCGCAAGCGTTGGATGGGGCAGGCCTACACCGAGCGGCTGAGCGACATTCCGCTCCTCCAGTTGCCGGTCGAAGAGCCCTGGGCGCGGCAGGTGTACTGGATGTACGGCCTGGTGCTGGACGAATCGAGCGGCATGGACGCGGCCGAGTTCGCGGCGCGCCTGCTGAAGCTGGGCGTGCAGACCCGCCCGTTTTTCTTAGGGATGCACCAGCAGCCGGTGTTCTGGAACATGGGGCTGTTCGTTGGGGAGCGGTATCCGGTCACTGAGCGCATCGCCCGTCAGGGGCTCTACCTGCCCTCCGGCCTGGCCCTGACCGAATCGCAGCTCGAGCAGGTGTGCGACGCCGTGCGCCAGGTCCTGGGGTTCAAGCGGCCGGGCCGTTAGCCTCGGTTGAGGAACGCCGAAGAACAACGGATGAGCAGGATAGCACGGATAGCTTGATCCGTCGCATCGCGCGCATGCGCTGTTCTCACCTTCGGGGAACGGATTGCGTGCCATTGCCCCAATTTGGCGCCAGACAGCGAACCATGCTAAAATAGCGTTTGTGGGGTGACAAATAGTTATTTCTGACGATGGAGAGTCCAGTGCAGACTACATCGCGTGTTGAGAGGCTGTTTCTGTCCAAATTTCGCGAACTGCCGCCGGACAAACAACAAGAGGCGCTAGACTTTCTGGAATTCCTGAGGGGCCAGGATAGACGTGTTCGCCCACGTGCAAGTCTGAGGGGATTGTGGGCTGACCTGAACCTGGAGATAACCGCAGACGACATCGAGGCAGCCCGCCGTGAAATGTGGGGTAACTTCCCCAAGGACGTATCGTGATGGGTGCGCTCGTAGTTGACACTCATACGGCTCTCTGGTATCTGACCAACTCGGTTCATCTGTCGAGCAGAGCGGACTACCCCTGGTCACGCGCGACCGGGAAATCCGGGCCGCTGAGCTCGAGACGATTTGGTGAGAGGGTTTCTCCCTTGCGGATTGCGTAAATGAATTGAGATTGCCGTGCGACGAGGGGCAATCCATTCATTACTGAGCTCCCCTCGCTCAGCATGACGACAATGGCACCCGTCATTCTGAGGAGCGAAGCGACGAAGAATCTCAACTTCCCGTGTAACGCGAGATGCTTCGCCTTCGGCTCAGCATGACGGAATCGGGCGGCGTGTCTTCCCCAATGAGCGGTGCGCCGACGCGCCGTGGGGGAGCTCAGAATGACAGGGGTGTGGCCGTGCTGTCACGGATGTGTAGCGTAGCCCCTTGTGGGCGTAACGGGCACAAGGCCCTATGCTACGTCTGCCAACCCGGAGATTGCTTCGCTGCGCTCGCCATGACCGGGCAGCCATCGGTCGGGTATGGAAACCCGACCTACAGGGACTCGGTCAGAGGGAAGGGGGAAGTTGAAGATGGACAGACTGTTCGGGCTTGATGAGCACCCGCATCGCCGGTTCAATCCGCTGACCGGTGAGTGGATACTCGTTTCGCCCCACCGCGTGCAGCGGCCATGGCAGGGCCAGGTGGAAAAACCGCCGCGCGAGGAACGCCCGCCCTACGACCCGACCTGCTACCTGTGTCCGGGCAATGAACGGGCCGGCGGCGTCCGCAACCCGCAGTACGACAGCACATTCGTGTTCACCAACGATTTCGCCGCCCTGCTGCCGGATACGCCGCCAGCGGTCGAGGCCCATGACCTGTTCCGCTATCACAGTGTGCAGGGCACGTGCCGTGTCATCTGTTTCTCGCCGCGCCACGACCTGACCCTGCCGGAGATGGCCGTCGCCGACATCCGCCGCGTGGTGGACGTGTGGGCCGATCAGGTGTCGGAGCTGGGCCGGCTGTATCGCTGGGTGCAGGTCTTCGAGAACAAGGGCGAGATCATGGGTTGCTCCAATCCCCACCCTCACGGCCAGGTGTGGGCCGGCAGCGCGTTGCCCAACGAGCCGATGAAGGAAGACCGCCAGCAGCGCGACTACTTTGAGATTCACAACACGGTGTTGTTGCTCGACTACGCCGAGGCCGAAGCGGCCGACCAGAGCCGCCTGGTGGTGGAGAACGAACACTGGCTGGCCGTGGTGCCGTTCTGGGCCTTATGGCCGTTCGAGACGCTGCTCCTGCCGCGCCGTCATGTGCTGCGCCTGCCTGACCTGAGCCAGGCGGAACGCCAGTCGCTGGCCGAGATCCTGAAGCGGCTGCTCACACGCTATGACAACCTGTTCGAGGTCTCTTTTCCCTATTCGATGGGGTGGCACGGCGCGCCGACCGGCCCAGAGGGCTGTGAGACGGGCCGCGGGGACTCCTGCGTGCACTGGCAGCTTCACGCCCATTTCTATCCGCCGCTGCTGCGGTCGGCGACGGTGAAGAAATTCATGGTCGGTTACGAGATGCTGGCCGAAGCGCAGCGTGACCTGACAGCCGAGCAGGCCGCCGGACGGCTGCGCTCGCTCTCCGACCGGCACTACAGGTCTTGAGGGGAGTACAAGAACGATGACAGTAGACAACGGAACTATGGTTCGCGCCTTTGAGGCGCAGTTCGGCTCTTTGCCGTCCTGGCTGGTCCGCGCGCCGGGGCGGGTCAACCTCATCGGCGAGCACACCGACTACAACGATGGCTTCGTCTTGCCCATGGCGATTGAGCGGGCCGTGTGGATTGCCCTGCGGCCACGCAGCGATGGACAGGTGAAGGTGCGCTCGCTCGATTTCGACGAGACCCGCGCCTTTATGCTGGGGGATTTCCGCCACGAAGCCGAAGGATGGCTCGAATACCTGAAGGGCGTCGCCTGGGCGCTGCAGGACGCCGGCTATCCGCTGCGGGGCTGGGAGGGTGTGCTCGGCGGCGACGTGCCGATTGGCGCTGGCCTGTCCTCATCCGCCGCGCTGGAGGTCGTGACGGCGCGGGCTTTTGCTGCCGTGTCGGGCTGGGCCTGGGAGCCGAAGGCCATGGCCAGGCTGGGCCAGAAGGCCGAGAACGAGTGGGTGGGCATGAAGTGTGGCATCATGGATCAGATGATTTCTGCCGCGGGCGAGGCCGGCCACGCCCTGCTGATTGACTGCCGCTCACTCGCCACGCAGTCTGTGCCCTTACCGGCGGGCACCGCCATCGCCATTTTGGACACGGCCACGCGGCGTGGCCTGGTGGATTCGGCCTACAACGAGCGGCGCGCGCAGTGTGAGGCGGCGGCCCGTTTCTTCGGCGCGTCGGCCCTGCGCGATGTCACGCTGGAGATGTTCGAGGCCGCAGGCGACGGCCTCGATGAGGTGACCCGCCGCCGCGCCCGCCATGTCATCACCGAAAACGAGCGCACCCTGCGGGCGGCGGAAGCCATGCGGCGCGGCGATGCGGCCGAGATGGGCCGCCTGATGGACGCCAGCCACGTCAGCATGCGCGACGATTTCGAGATCACCAACGACGCCCTGAACATCATGGTGGAATGCGCCCGCGAAGAGCCGGCGTGCTATGGCGCGCGGATGACCGGCGGCGGCTTCGGCGGATGCGCCGTGGCGCTGATCCGCGCCGACTTGGCCGAGAGGTTTGTCGCCCACGTAGACGCCTGCTATCGGCAGAGGGCGCACCTCACACCGGCCATCTATATTTCCCAGCCGGCCCAGGGCGCGGAGCTTATCGCAGTGCAGTGAGAGGGCTGAGATTCTTCGCTGCGCTACTAAGAAACTACCCTGTTCCGTCATTCTGAGCTCCCCCACGGCGCATGCAGGCGCGCCGCTTACGGGGGGAGAAACGCTGCGGGGTGTCATTGCGCGAGAAGACCGCGTAGCATAGCCCCTTGTGGGCGTAACGGGCACGAGGCCCTATGCTACGGCCGCCAACCCGGAGCTTGCTTCGCTTCGCTCGCAATGACCGGGTAGTTTCTTAGTAGGCGC
>Ga0129299_1001010_pt1 | contig 18856 bp, 10 predicted proteins | sample ConPoolayeCmetaG_FD_94477 | JGI IMG/M metagenome (GOLD analysis project Ga0129299, IMG submission 94477) | Hot spring microbial mat communities from California, USA to study Microbial Dark Matter (Phase II) - Cone Pool mat layer C metaG ...
CCTGGATGACGAGAGGGGGCGGCTGGCGGAGTCGGCACAGGCCTTCGAGCGACCCCTGCCCCATCGCTCGCTTCCGGAGCTGCCTACCCAGCCGCAGTGGGAGGATGTGTTGCACAGGGCTTTCCTGGCCAACGGCGAGCTGGAGGCCGCCTACTTCCAGTGGAAGGCGGCGCTGGAGCGCGTGGACGTAGCCGGGACGTATCCCAACGTGAATCTCGAGGTGGGGTTCGAGTACATGTTCAGCTCGCAGCGCATGAAGAGCTGGGACCGCCTGACGGTGCGGGGACAGCTCGACCGCCTGATGCTGCCGGTCAAGGTGTCCAGGGAAGCGCGGATGGCGCTGACCATGGCGCAGGCCGCGGGGGCGCGGTTTGAGGCGGCCAAGTTCTCCCTGCAGCGCGACGTTCTGGTGGCATGGCACAACTACACCCTGCTGAGCGAGCGGATTCGCATCGCCCAGGACAACGTGAATCTCCTGAAATTGGTCAGCGAGACGGCGGCGGCCCGGGTTCGCGCCGGGGCGTCGCAGCAGGACCTGCTCAAGGCGCAAATAGAGTCGGAACTGGCGGTCAACGAGCTGCGAAACATGGAGGCGGAAGCTCCGCAGATGCGGGCGATGCTCAATGCGATGTTGGGGTGCCAGCCCCAGGCGCCGCTGCAGCCGCCGCCGCAGCCGGCGTCCCGGCCGGTGCCCGACGACCGGCGGATTCTCGAGGCGGGGGTGCGTGCCAATCCCGATCTGGCGGCGCTGGAGCTGGAGGTCCGCGCCGGTCAGGACGCCCTCGAGCTGGCGCGGATGCGCTTCCTGCCGGATGTCAGTCCGATGGCCGCCTTCACCGGCGGCGCATCGCAGATGATCGGCGCGATGGTCATGCTGCCGACGGCGCTGCCGGCGATTCGCGGGGCGATCCGCGAGGCGCGTGCACAGCTCCATCGCCTGGAAGCCATGTCGCGGCAGTCAAACCTGGATACCGCCGCCGCGTTCGTTGCCACGCTTTACGCCATGCGCAATAGCGAGCGGCAGATCGCCCTCTTTGAGCACACAGTCCTGCCGATGGCGGAACAGGTGTTCGCCAACTCGCGGCAGGCCTACGCGTCGGGAGCCGTTGGTTTCATCGAGCTGATCGACAGCCAGCGGACGCTGCTGGAAGTGAAGCTGATGATCGCCGAGGCGCGGGCGGCGCGGGAGATCGCCCTGGCGCGGCTGGAGGCGCTGGCGGGAGTGGATATCGAGACGCTTGGTGACGCAAGTTCGATTGACGAAGCCCGAAGCGATGGGGAATGACGAAGTCCGAAGCCCGAAATCCGAATCAATGACGAAACTCGAATGAATGACGAAGTCCGAAGCCCCAAGCCCGAATCAATGACGAATGAAGAAACCCGAATGTCGAAAGGGACTTGCGCATGGTCGAACCTCAATCCCATATCCATGAAAATCCGGTCGGCGCCGAGCCGCCGCCAGCCACTCCACCGCCCCCGCGCGGGCCGGCGGGATGGGTGATCGCGGCTGTGATCGGCGCCGCCGTGCTGGGCATGGTGCTCGGCGGGCGCTTCGCAGAGCCAGCGGCGAGGGTCTGGCGCGATCTGGTCCACGCGGGACACGACCACGACGCCCCTCAGAGCGGCCAGTACTACACCTGCGGCATGCACCCGTGGGTGGTGCAGCGGCGGCGGGGACTCTGCCCCATCTGCCACATGGAACTGACGCCGATCGATCCGGCCAAGTTCAGCGGCGAGGTGACGATCAACCCCGTGGTCGTTCAGAACATGGGCGTGCGAATCCAGGCGGTGAAGACCGGTCCGCTGGTAAGAACTATCCGTACCGTCGGGACGGTGGGCTACGACGAGACGAGGGTGCGCGACGTCACCACCAAATTTGACGGCTGGATCGAGAAACTGCACGTCAACTCGACGGGCGCTCCGGTGAAACAGGGAGACGTGCTTTTCGAAATCTACTCGCCCGAGCTGTATTCAGCGCAGGAGGAATACCTGCTGGCCTGGCGCCGCTCGACCCAGACGACGGGGGGCGCGGCGGTTGCGGAACTGCTGGAGTCGGCGCGCACCAAGCTGCTTTACTTCGACATCGACGAGCAGCAGCTCCAAAAGCTTGAGCGCGCCGGCCGACCGGCCAAGACCATGCCCATCCGCAGCCGCATCAACGGCGTGGTGATCGAGAAGGAAGCCACCGAGGGCATGAAAGTGGAGGCGGGGATGAGGGTCTTCCGCCTGGCCGACCTGAGCAGGGTCTGGGTCATGGTCACGATCTATGAGTATCAACTGTCCTATGTGCAGGTGGGGCAGAGCGCGACCATGTCGCTGCCCTACATTCCCGGGCACACCATCGAAGGGAAGGTGGTGTACGTCTATCCCTACCTGAACGAGCGCACCAGGTCGGCGAAGGTGCGGCTGGAGTTCGACAACGCCAGTGGACTGCTCAAGCCCGGCATGTTCGCGAACATCGAGTTGAGCAGCCGGCTGGCCGACGACCGCGTGCTGGCGCCGCGGTCTGCCATTATCGACACCGGCACGCGGCAGGTGGCGTTCGTGAGCCTGGGCGAGGGGCGCTTCGAGCCGCGCGATGTTCGTCTGGGCGTGGAAACGCAGGACGGCATGGTGGAGGTCCGCGATGGTCTGCGGGAAGGCGAGATGGTCGTGGTCAGCGGTCAGTTCCTGCTCGACAGCGAGGCCCGCGTGCGCGAGGCGCTGGCCAAGATGATCCAGGGCGAGCTGGCGTCGGCGCAGGCGCCGGTGGCCGCCAGCGCAGGCCACGCGGAGCTGGAGCGGTTACCCGAGTCGATGGCCGCGCCGCTGAGGCGCGCCCTGCGCGAGTACTTCCGCGTCGGCGACATCCTGGCCGCCGACGCCACCGAGGGCATCGCCCCGGCCGCGCGGTCGCTGGCGGCGGCGGTCGATGATCTGCTGAAGGTGTCCGTGCCGGGTGACGAGCACTTCTGGCATCGTCACGACGAGGTCGCCACGGTGCGCGGCAAGGCGCTGGAGCTGATCGATCTGAGCGACATCGCCCGCGCTCGTCTGGCGTACGCCGACCTGAGCGTAGCCCTGAGCAGGCTGGCGCGGGCGACGGGCGTGCCGGCCGATCTGGGTGCCGAGGTCCATGAGCTGCACTGCCCGATGTATCTGGAAGGCCAGGGCGGAGGCATCTGGCTCCAGCCGGCCGGAGAGGTGCGCAATCCCTATTTCGGCTCCGTAATGCTGCGGTGTTTTGACCGGCGGGTGGCGATGCCCATGAAGCCCGTGGCGGACGGGCAGGAAACGCACGGCCGCGGTGGATGAATCATGATCGCCAGACTCATCGAATGGTGCATGAACAACCGGGCGATGGTCCTGCTGCTCACGGCGTGCGTGGTGGCGGGGGGGTTCTGGGCGATGTTCAACATCACGGTCGATGCGATCCCCGACCTTTCGGACGTGCAGGTGATCGTCCAGACCGAGTATCCGGGACAAAACCCGGAGGTGGTGGAGAAGCAGGTCACCTATCCGCTGACGACGGCGATGCTGTCGGTGCCGTACGCCAAAGCCGTGCGCGGCCTGAGCATGTTCGGCACCAGCTTCGTCTACATCATCTTTGAGGATGGCACCGACATCTACTGGGCGCGCAGCCGCGTGCTCGAGCAGCTCAATTTCATCTCGGGGCGGCTGCCGCCGGGCGTCAGCCCGCAGTTGGGCCCTGATGCCACGGGCGTCGGCTGGGTCTATCAGTACACGCTGATCACAGGCGCCTACTGCCCCGAGCATCCCAACGGCTTGTGGCACGACCCGGCCTCCGACCGCTGGTATGCGCGGGCCGAGGATGCGCCGGCCGACGCGCGGCTCGTGCGCCACCGCGTGTTTGACGAGCAGCGCACAACCTGCCCGCTGGACGGCCGGCCGCTGGTGCGCAGTGAAGTCGATCTGGCCGGCCTGCGCAGTCTCCAGGACTGGTACCTCCGCTACGAGCTGACCGCGCTGGAAGGCGTCAGCGAAGTGGCGGCGGTGGGTGGGTTCGTCAAGCAATACCAGGTGGTGGTCGATCCGGTAAAGCTGCAAGCGTACGGCATCCCGCTGGCGGAGATCACCATGGCCATCCAGCGATCCAACAACGACGTCGGCGGCAGTGTGATCGAGCTCAGCGAGATGGAGTACATGGTGCGCGGCGCGGGGTATCTGGGGACACTCAGCGAGCAGGAGATCGCCGAAGCGCAGCGCGGCGGCCGGTCGCTCGACGAGCTGCGCACAAGCCGAGTCATGGAGCACCTCCGCTCGATCGGCCTGGGCGCGGCGGAGGATGGCACGCCCATTCGCCTGGGCGACGTGGCCCACGTGCGCATCGGCCCGGAGATGCGCCGCGGACTGGCCGACTGGAACGGAGAAGGCGAAGTGGTGGGGGGGATCATCGTCATGCGCTTCGGCGAGAACGCCCGCGCAGCCATTCGCCGCGTCACGCAGCGATTGCGGGAACTGGAGAATGGGCTGCCTCCCGGCGTGGCCATCGAGGTGGCCTACGACCGCTCCGACCTGATCGACCGCGCTGTCGCCACCCTCACCCACACGCTCATCGAGGAAATCACCGTCGTCGCCCTGGTGTGCATCCTGTTCCTGCTGCACGCCCGCAGCGAGCTGGTGGCCGTGTTCGTGGTGCCGTCGGCCGTGCTGGTGAGCCTGCTGGTGATGCACCTGGGCGGCATCAACGCCAACATCATGAGCCTGGGCGGGATCGCCATCGCCATCGGCGTGATGGTCGACAGCTCGATCATCATGGTCGAGAACGCCCACAAGCACCTGGACCGCGAGGACGAGCGCCTCAAGGCGCTGCGGGCGGCGGGAAAGGAACCGGAGCCGCGCCCGCGCGTGCAGCTCATCCTCGAAGCCGCGCAGGAGGTCGGCCCCAGCCTGTTCTTCGCCCTGCTGATCATCGTGGTCTCGTTCCTGCCGGTTTTCGTCCTGGGCGAACAGAGCGGCCGGCTCTTCAAGCCCCTGGCGTATACCAAGACCTTCGCCATGGCGGCGGCGGCGTTTCTGGCGGTGACCATCATTCCCGTGCTGATGAGCTACTTCATCACCGCGCGGGTGCTGCCGCGCGGCTGGGGCTGGCGCGTGAACCTGACTCTGACCCTGCTGGCCATGTTCCTGCCGGCGGCGCTGATCTATCGCCTGCTGCCGCTGGGACCCTTCGAGCCCTACCGCGCGGGGATCGCCCTGGGCTGGATCGTCCTGGCCGGCATGCTCCTGGTGCCGCAGAAGATCATCCACGAGAACGCCAACCCCATCTCGCGGCTCCTCCAGCGCGCCTACGAACCGCTGTTCGTGCTGGTCATGCGCTTCAAGTGGACGGTGCTCGCGGCGGCCGCGCTGCTCATGCTGCTGACGCTCTGGCCGCTGAGCCGCCTGGGCAGCGAGTTCATGCCGCCGCTGGAGGAGGGCGACCTGCTGTACATGCCCACGACCGATCCGGGCATCGGCATCACCAAGGCCCGCGAGCTGCTCCAGCAGACCGACCGGCTCATCGCACAGTTCCCCGAAGTGCAGAGCGTCTTCGGCAAGATCGGGCGGGCCGAGACGGCCACCGATCCGGCCCCTCTGAACATGCTGGAGACGACCATCACCCTCCACCGCGACAAGAGCCGATGGCGACACGTGCCCGTCGAGCGCTTCTACGACAACTGGCCGGCGTGGGCGGCGGCCATCCCCCGTCTGCTCTGGCCCGACAGCCGGCCCATCACCGTGCGCGAGCTGGTCTACGGCTATCACCTGGGCCAGATCGCTGTGCCGGGCATGGACCAGGCCGTGCGGCTGCCGGGGCTGACCAACTCCTGGACCATGCCCATCCGCACGCGCATCGACATGCTCTCGACGGGCATCAAGACGCCGGTGGGCGTGAAGATCATGGGACCCGACCTGCGCGTGCTGTCGGAGCTGGCCAGTCAGGTAGCGCAGGTGCTCAAGCTGGACGAGACCATCGGCGGCAACACCACGGGCGCCTACGCGGAGAAGACCGTCGGCGGCAACTACCTGGACATCACGCCCCTGCGCGCGGAGATAGCGCGCTACGATGGTCTGAAGGTCTCCGACGTGCTGGATGTCATCACCACGGCGGTGGGGGGGATGAACGTGGGATCCACGGTCGAAGGGCTGCAGCGCTACCCCATCAACGTGCGCTATCCGCACGAGCTGCGCGACAACCTCGAGTCGCTCAGGCAGACGCTGGTGGCCACGCCCGGGGGGGCGCAGGTGCCGCTGGGGCAGCTCGCGAGCTTCGACGTCCGCAAAGGCCCGGACATGATCCGCAGCGAAAATGCACGGCTCACGAGCTGGGTCTACGTCGACATCGAGGGCATTGACGTGGGCACATACGTGGCCCGGGCACAGCGCGCGGTGGCCCGGAGCGTGAACCTGCCGCCTGGATACACGATCGCGTGGTCCGGGCAGTACGAATACATGCAGGCGGCGCGGGCGCGGCTGATGGTGGCCGTGCCCCTGGCCCTGGCGGCCATCGTCCTGCTGCTGTACCTGGCCACGCGCTCATGGCTGCGCGTGAGCATCGTGCTCCTGGCGGTTCCCTTCAGCCTGGTGGGGGCGATCTGGCTGCTGTACCTGCTCGACTACAACCTTTCGCTGGCCGTGTGGGTGGGCATCATTGCCCTGGCCGGGCTTGATGCCGAGATGGGGCTGGTGATGTTGCTGTATCTGGACAACAGCTTCGAGCGCTATCGCCGCCAGGGGCGGATGCGCAATGTCAACGACCTCTGGTGGGCGATTCACGACGGGGCCGTGATGCGCATCCGTCCAAAGACCATGACGGTGGCCACGACGTTCATCGGCCTGCTGCCGCTCATGTGGGCCAGCGGTGCCGGCGCCGACACCATGCGCCGGCTGGCGGCGCCGATGATCGGCGGGCTGGCCAGCAGCTTCGTCCTCGAGCTGCTGATCTACCCGGTGCTCTTCTACATTGCCAGGCGAATGGCCGTGCGTGGCGAGTGGCGACAGCGCGCCGCCGCGGACGAGTTGGCCGTCGCTGGCGCCTGAGGTCCGTCTCGCCCGACCGCGGGCGGTCCCCCTCGCGCGCAACCCCCAGGACAGTCTGTTCCGTATGCCTTCCACCACTGGCGAACCTCTTGCGCGCGCAACCCCTCACCCCCCTCAAACGTGGGTCGGGACATTTTCTTGCGCCGTTTTTCGTTGCCGAAGCGGGCTATACGGGACTGCCTAAATCCTGTAATCGGAATCACTTATGCCAGAAACCTGCGGGCCAGGCCTGGATGCAGCGCAACATCCGTCCTGACTATAACTTATATACAGTACTTGTTGCATCCGCTGCCTCATGAGTTATACTGCATGTATTGTCCGCGCGGCATGATGTCGTTGATTCGGCCATTCTCCTTCCCCGCGGGGACAGCCGGGCCGGCGCCCAGCGGACGGAGAGCCTTCACACTCGTCGAACTTCTCGTCTGCATCGGCATCATGGCCCTGCTGATGGCGCTGCTCATGCCGGCCCTGGCGGCCGTCCGCTCTCAGGCCAACGCCGTCGCCTGCCGCAACCACCTGCGCCACGTCACCCTGGCCCTGATCACCTACGCCCACGACAACAACGGCAACTTCCCGCCGAACAAGTCGGCCCCGCCGGCCCAGTGGTGGTACGACCGCGACCGGATTGGCCGCTATCTCAAGGGCGTGGAACTGGGCCCGGCCGGCGACGTGCGCGGCAGGGCCCTGACCTGCCCCGAGGACAATGAGTCGTTCCGCTCCTACGCCATGAACATCTGGGCGAGCTGCATGACGGACCTGCCGCCCGCCGCGGCGCAGTTCGGCCAGCCCTGGAAAATGGGCGTGCGTCAGCCGTCGCGGATGATGCTGGTGACGGAGCGCTGGTCCAGCACCGGCTCGTCGAAGCTGGGCTTCACGGCGACGGCGACCATCGGGGGCATCGGCTACAACGCGCCGCCGGGGAGGCGCTTCGGCGCGGCCGGGGGCGTGGCCCCGCCGATCTCCATGGGGCGCTTCGGGCTGGTGAACACGGAAATACCGTGGTATCTGCACCGGCCCAGAGGCCTCCGCGGCACGCTGACGACGCCCTGCGGCCGGGTCAACATCGGCTATGCCGACGGGCACGTGGACATCAAGGCCGACTACGACGTGGCCGATCCGTTCACCGGGCTGAGCCGACTGGACACGCTCTGGTCGCCGAGGGATGAGGCGATCAACCAGTAGCGGCGGGCGCGGCGCCGGCGGCTCACGCGCTGTAGATCAGTATGTCGCCGAAGATGTCGCTGGGGCCGACCCAGGCGCCTTCTTCGGCCTGGAGGCGGACCAGGCCAGCGATTGCAACTGCGTCGCAGTCACGGTTGGTCGGCGTGATCAGGGCGATGGTTTCCTTCCCATCGAAGTCCCACTGGCCCATGGTGTCGGCAACAAGGCTGTCAAGGCAGTAGGTCTCGACGATCGAGCCATTGCGGACGAAGTTGATGGTAAGCGCGCTCCAGGACATTCTCATATCTGGCCCGGTGACGGCTGCACGAATGCTAACACTGCCGATGCTGCTCAGTGCATTGCCCGAGTAGTAGACCGGGTCGCTTCCCTGGACCTGCATGTACATCTGATCGGTGCCACTGACGCTCGCGGTGAATCCGATCAAACGCCATCCGCTGTCGAGGCCATCCTCCAGAAACTCATCCCACTCATACGTGCCGGTGTTGTAGCTCGAGCTGCTGCCGAGAAGGAGGCTGGGCGATCCCCACTCGTAGCCGTTGTCGCCAAGCTGAACCTTGCCGAACAGCCCGAAACCGTCCAGAACGCTGACGTAGTCGTTGGCGAGGATGTCCACCGCCAGCAGGCGCCGTTCCTCGAGCGGCTCGATCATTGGTCCGGCATGGTGTGCCGGGCCGCAGTTATCCATCCCGCCACCGCGATTGCGAAGTGTGCGCAGCATAACGGTCTCCTTCTCTATATCTTGTATCTACAGAGGCGATCTCGAGCCGGAGCAGCGGATGCGAACGCCAGCGTTCCGTGCTGCGGCTGCTCCCGACCGCGATCAACACGGCTCTAAGCGGATTCGCTGTGGCTTTCTTGCGCGCCTCCAATGTGCGCAGTCTCAAGGACCACCCTCCGGCACGGCCACCTGCGCGTCACCCGTCATGAGAGTACACACCACGCGAAAGCCGAGAAACCTGCGAGAGTTGCCGGGGGAGGTTGCGACGCGGCTCGCGCTCCTGCATTCATCGAATCGCGAGCCGGCACCGCCTCCTCGGATGACGCGCGGAGCCTCAAGAGCTGGTAACGCTGACTCGAGATCGGCTCGGTTCCTCTCCTCATCCCCACACCATTCCGCCACATTCCCGTGCATGTCATACAGTCCCCAATGATTCTGCTGGAGCTTGCCCACGGGGTGCAGGCGGCCGCCGCTGTTGCCGGCGAACCAGCCCATGTCCTGGAGCCTGCCCGTTCCCCCATAGGGACCGGTGGTCCCGGCCCGGCAGGCGTATTCCCACTCCGCCTCCGTCGGCAGGCGGTAGACACGCCCCTCCTGGGCGCTCAGCCGCCGGCAGAACTCCACCGCATCGTGCCACGATACGCCGTCCACCGGGCAGTTGTCGTCGGCCGCCGGCGAGGCATCGGGCGGCAACGCCCCCATCACCCGCCGATACTGCGCCCGCGTCACCTCCGTTCGAGCAATCAAAAACGGCTCTGGGATGGTCACAACACGCTGCCGCTCGTCGCTGTCGCGCCCCTCTTCTGCGAACGAACTGCCCATCCGGAACGTCCCCGGAGGAATCCGCACCATCTCCATCCCCACGCCGTTGGGAATCGAATACAGGGCGATTACGTTCACCACTCGCCGCGGCGGGTTGTTCCACCGCAGCGCCCACCACCCGCCCGTCGCCGCCGCCAACGCCAGCGCCGCCCCCAACGCCCATAGCCAGGCTCGTCGCGACCGCCGCATCGCGTCGGCCCGCGTCGGCTGGCCGGCCAGATACGCGTCCAGGTCGTCGGCCAGCGGACCGGCCGTCGCGTAACGCCGCGTGGGATCCTTCTCCAGCGTCTTGAGGATGATGTCGGCCAGTCGCCGGTCGATCCGTCCGAACGGGCAGTCTGTAAACTGGGCCGGATCAGCCGGCTTCGTGCCGCAGATGATTTCGATCATCTGTTTGATGGTTCCATCCATCGGATACGGATCCCTGCCCGTCAGCGCCTGATAGAGCATGACGCCGAAGGAGTAGACGTCGCTGGCGGCCGACATCCGCGCCACGTCCCCACTGACCTGCTCCGGGCTGGCCCAGGGCACCGAGCCGATCACATGACCCATTACGGTCACCTGGGTCTCTCGCCAATGGGCCTGGTCGGGCCTCGTCAACCGGGCCAGTCCGAAATCCAGCACGTGCGGCTCGCCGCGGCCGTCCACGCGGACGTTGGTGGGCTTCAGATCGCGGTGAATCACCCCCCGGTTGTGGGCTTCCTCCAGCGCCTCGGCCACGCGCAGAAACAAAGCCACGATCTGTTCCTGTGGCACGCCGCGCTGGCGGCACAGCGCCAGATAGTCGTTCAGGGCGTGGCCCTCCACGTACTCCATGGCCAGGAAGTAGGAGCCGTCGGAGGTGCGCCCGCGATCCACAATGGAGACGATGCCGCGGTGGTTGAGCTGTGCGAGGATGCCGGCCTCGCGCTCGAAGCGCGTGCGCAACTGCTGGGTGATGAACGGTCCGCCGGACATGACCTTGACGGCGACGGTGCGGCCGGTGGTGTGCTGGGTAGCAAGGAAGACGGATGCCTGTCCGCCGCTGCTGATCTTGCGGAGCAGGGTGTAGCCGCCGATCTTCAACGTCGGGTCAAGAGGCGGGGGGGGCGTCTCGTCGACCTCGACCGGTTGCTCGGTCCTGTCCGGGGAAATGGGCGGGAGGGCCTGGTCCTTGATGCCGGCCTTGAAGGCAGCGAGCATCTGGACGCGGATGTTGCCCCGCAATGCGAGGGCGGCGCGCAGGTGGGGCCAGAGGCCCGGATAAGCGGCCTGGATTTGCTCATCGGTGAGCAGCTCTCCGCGGGCGCGGCGCTGTTCGATCTGATTGACCAGGGCGATCAGTCGGGGGCTGGAGGGCTTCAGCTCGTCCTCCGCATCGGCGCCGAGTTGCTCGCGTTGGCTGCTCATGCCAGGGTGCCGCCGGGGCGGCCCATCAGAGGTATATCGACGCCGACTGCAGCTCGTTGCGCATCGCCTGAAGCCCGCGGCAGCACAGCACATAGACATCCTCGCTGCGACGGTTCATGCGGGCAGCGGTTTCGGCCACGCTCAGGCCCTCAATGTGCCGCAGCGTGATCACCTGGCGGTAATCCGGCGGCAGGCGCTGCAGGCACTGCTCGACCGCGGCGATGAATTCGTGGGAGGCCGCCGAGCGGCTGGGCGTGCGCCGGTAAACGGCGAGCTGGTCGAGCATGTACAGCACCGAATCGTCCGCCTGCTTCCAGTTGACCGCCCGCCGCCGCGCCCGGTATAGGCGCAGCAGATCGACCATGCGGTGGCGGGCGATGGTCACCAGCCAGCGGTGAAAGCTGTCGGGGCCCATGGGGCGGAAGCCGGCCATCTGCCGGCAGGCCTCGAAATACGTGTCCTGAACCACGTCCATGGGATCGACGATGTTCTTCAAATCCGGCGGCAGGTGGCGGGTGACGTAACTCAGCAGCCGTTCGTGGTGGAGCTGCAGCAGGCTTTCCATCGCCTGGGTCTCGCCCGCGATGGCCTTTTCGATGGCCAGCAGCTCGTCCTCAAACGGTTCCATAGCTCTCCAGCGAAGTGTTGGCCGGGCCCTCACCAGGCGGCCCGATGATAAACAGTGTAACCCCTGTTGCGGAGCCTGACAAACCCATTGGTGGCTCCATCGCTCCATGGGGCGCGTACAGTTTCTACGGCCGGCCGTCCGGGATCGCGCCGGCGCACGACGTGGCACGGCCGTTCTCGCGCGTGCTACGGAGAACCCGGCGGCTGGTAGTAGAACGGGCGTCCCGCACAAGATGCGCGTGCTACAAAGCGCGCCGCCCCGTAGCACGCGTAGCACGGGCGTCTCGCCCGTGCCAAACGACGTTGTGCCCACCCGTAGCACGCGTAGCACGGGCGTCTCGCCCGTGCCAAACGACGTTGCGCCCACCCGTAGCACCGGCGTCTCGCCCGTGCCGAACGGCGTCGGGTCGCCCCGTAGCACGCGTAGCACGGGCGTCCCGCGCGTCTCGCCCGCGTCTCGGCCGTGCTCCATGGTTTGGCGGCTCTCATCGCCCTGCTAATGATTCTGCACCATCACATGCAGCGGCTGAGTGCCGGCCTGGATGCGCAGCGGCAGCCGAACCCAGAAGGTGGCTCCCTGGCCGGGCGTGCTCTGAACGCCGATGCTGCCGCCCAGCAGTGTGATCAGCTCGCGCGAGATGGCCAGACCCAGCCCGGTGCCCCCGTGCTCGCGCGTGGCCGATCCATCGAGCTGGCGGAACTTCTCGAAGATGAGCTGCTGTTTGTCGGGAGGAATGCCCGGTCCCTGATCGCTGACGCTGATCCGGGCCCAGTCTTCCCCGTCGCGCTGGGCGTGGATTTCGATGCGCCCCGACTGGGGCGAGAACTTGATCGCGTTCGAGAGAAAGTTGTACAGAATCTGCTGAAGCTTGGCCGGGTCCGTCTGAAGAATCGGCAGGTCGCGCCCCACGCTGGTGACGATGGAAATCCCCTTGCGCTCGGCCAGGGGTTTGATGATGCCGATCAGTCCCTCCAGCAGATCGCTGAGGCTCAACGGCTCGGAGCGCACCTCCATGCGACCGGCCTCGATCTTGGCCAGATCCAGCAGGTCGTTGATCAGGTCCAGCAGGTTTCTGCCGCTGGTGATGATGTTCTGGACGTAGCGGGCCGATTTGGCATCGTTGACCGCCATGTCCTTCAGCAGCTCGGCGAAACCGAGGATCGAGTTCAGGGGCGTCCTCAGTTCGTGGCTGACGTTGGCCAGAAACTCGCTCTTGAGGCGGTTGGACTCGTAGAGCGCCAGGTTGCTCTCGGCGAGCTGTCCGAGCTTCAGGTCCAGGCTCTTGTTGATGGCGCGGAGCTGCTCTTCGCCTTTCTGGAGGGTGGTCAGCATGCGGTTGAAGGTCTCCGAGAGCGTCTGAAACTCATCGCCGGTGCTGATGTCCGAGCGGATGTTCAGATCGCCCTTGCTGACTTTCTCGGCAGCCTCCTGAAGCACGCGCACAGGTCCGAGAATCAGCCGCGTGGTGATCAGGTAGAAGACGATGAACGCGAGAGTGCCGGCCACCAGCCCGGCCACGAAGATGAAGATGCGGTTGAGATAGACCTGATTGACGTCGACCTGGTAGGGGATTTCCACGCTGACCAGGCCCAGCAGCGGGTCTCTGGCGGCGGCGGAGGCCGGCTGAGTCGCGGGCATGGTGGCGGCCGGCGCCGTGGCGGGGGCAGGCGGCAGGTCCTGGGCATGGCACGACATGCACGCGGGCGAGGCGTACAGAGGCCGCGCCAGGCGGAACGAGGCAGCGCCGATCTTCGTGTCGGGCTTGCGGGGATAGACGGTGGCGTCCGGATGCCGCTGAAAATACTCCAGGGCGCGCGCCTCGAAGCCGCCGCGGGGAAGCGTACGCGGGTCGCGCCTGATGAGGATGAGCTGCACCGTCGCCCCGCCCCGCCCGACCGGCGCCTGGATGGGGCCGGCGGCGACGCTCGATGCGCCGCTCGGTGCCGTGGAGGGCACTGCGTCGGCCGGCTGCGTGGCCGGCGCCGTTGCCGGCGGTCGCGCCATGACCGCGCGGGCCACGTGATCGGTCTCCGCCCAGTCGGCCAGCGTCAGCGCCGTCCGCTGGTTCATCTGCCGCATCAACTGCTCCATCCGCTGCCAGGGTACGTACAGCGCAGCGCCGATGATGAGGACGACGGCCGCGCCGAAGAGCAGTTGGCACTTGGCGGCCAGGGAGATGTTCAACTGGCGCAGGCGTTTGAGCATGCCGGGCTGCATTGTAGCAGCCTCCGCCGCCAGAAGTGCAACGGCGCGGGCAGGGGGGAGGACGCCCGTGCTACGCGTGCTACGGCTGGGGGCGCCACGTCGTTGACGATGCGGGTCAGGTCAATCGCAGATGACAAGCGCCGCGCCGCTCTACGCCCGCCAGCCCTGGCGATATTCGCGCTGAAGGTACCGGTTCAGCTCGGGGATGTTCGTGCAGCGCTGGCCATCCCACTCGATCTTGCGCCCCTCGCCGGCCTTCATGGCCAGGCAGCCCAGCAGCACGACCTCCGTCAGCTTCGAGGCCGTCTCGAAATTGGAACAGGCGAGCTGGCCGGTGCGGCAGGCGTTGAAGAAATCGTCATGGTGAGTGCCGCGGATGCGCGGGATGCTGGGCGGCGGGGGCGGATAGATGCGATGGGCCTCCTCGGGCAGGATGCGCACGCCGTTGCCGTAGTCGGCGGTGAACATCACGCCCTTCTCGCCGACGTAGATGGAACCGCTGCCGCCCAGGTTCCGCCCATACTTCTTTTCCAGCTCCTCGACCAACGGTGGGCGGTTGCGCTGAGGCTTGGCCACGCTGTCGGCATATTCCCCCTGGCCGCCTTCGCCGGCGCCTTCCTTGATGCCGTCATACCACCAGATCCTGACCGGCGGCATGCCCTCACGCTCGGGGAAGTCCCAGCGGATGCGGGTGCCCCGCGGGTAGCGCTCCTCACTGCCGCCGATCATCTGCTCGACCTCGACACTGGTGGGGTGGCCGAGCTTCAGCGCCCAGTGGGCGCCGTCCATGACGTGGCAGCCCATGTTGCCCAGCGAGCCGCCGCCGAAGTCGTGCCAACTGTGCCACGTGTGCGGATGCAGCTCGGCGTGATAGTCGCGGTACGGCGCCGGCCCGATCCAACTGTCCCAGTTCATTCCCTCGGGCACGGGCAGCGTCGGGAGGCGTCCGCCCACGCCGCCGTTGGAGCGGTCGGTCCAGCAGTAGACCTCCCGGACCTGTCCCAAAGCCCCGGCCCAGATGTACTCGCACAGCCGCCGATAGCCTTCCTGGGAATGGCCCTGATTGCCCATCTGGGTGGCTACCTTGTAGCGCCTGGACCATTCGGCCAGAGTCCGCGCCTCGTGGATGTCGTAGGTGAGCGGTTTCTCGACGTAGCAGCCGATGCCCAGCTTCATGGCGATCATGGCCGGCAGGGCGTGCTGGTGGTTGGGTGTGGCGACGAGGATGGCGTCGATGCCGCGATGCATGGTATCGAACATCTGGCGGTAGTCGCTGAAGGTCCGCACCTTCGAGGGGTCGAAGGCCTCCTCGGTTTGGGCACTTCGCTTTACGGCGGCTTCCAGCGCCCGGTCGATACACTTGCGATCGGGATCGACCAGCGCCACCAGGTGCTGCGACATGGCCGCCGGCACGTGCATGGCCACGCCCTGGCCTCCGCAGCCGATGACGGCGACGCGGAGCTTTTCGGGCCTGGCCAGCGAACCGGCGGAGACGATGGCCGGCCTGTGGCGGGCGCAGGATATGCCGGCCACGGCGCCCAGGGAGCCGGCGGCGGCAAGTTTCAGAAATGATCGGCGCGTGTATGACCTGCTCATGCGTCTGGACTCCGTTGACGTGTGATCTGCTGGCTGCAATCGGGGTTGAAGTCTAGCGGCCCGACCCGGTTACGCCAAGAGCGGAAGAGCGATTGACGGGGTGCGGTAACAAGTGGGGCAGACAAGCCCGCCCGGCAGCTTCTGCGGTGCGGAACGTGTGCCAGCTCTGGCCCGACAAAGACTTTGGTTCGCTGCGATGGCCTGTGAGATTCTCGCCAGCTTGTGCTCGGCGGTTCCTCCGACAACAATGCCGCCTGACGGGCGCAAGCATGCGCCGGCACACCGGAGGCGCTGATGAACCATGACGCAAGGCAGGCAGCGAACGTCGTCCGCGTAAGTCTCAGGGGCCGGGCGCTGCTGGCCAACGCGACGCTGAACAAGGGCACGGCGTTCACGCGCGCCGAGCGCGCGGCGTTCGGGCTGGAGGGACTTCTGCCTTACAAGGTCAGCGATATCACGGAGCAGTCGCGCCGCGCGTTCGAGAACATCATGCGCAAGGACGATGCGCTGGAGCGCTACATCGGTCTGGCGGCGCTGCAGGACCGCAACGAAACGTTGTTCTACCGCGTGTTGCTGGACCACCTGGAGGAACTGCTTCCGATCGTCTACACGCCGACGGTCGGGCTGGCCTGCCAGCGCTACAGCCGCATCTACCGCCGTCCACGGGGCATGTGGATCACGCCGGAACACCGCGGGCGAATACGCCAGGTGCTGGCCAATGCCCCTTCGCCAGACGTGCGCCTGATCGTGGTGACGGACAACGAGCGCATTCTGGGGCTGGGCGACCAGGGCGCCGGCGGAATCGGCATCGCCATCGGAAAGTGCGCGCTGTACACCGTGGCCGCCGGCATCGATCCGGCGCAGGTTCTGCCGATCAGCCTGGACGTCGGCACTGACAACCAGCTTCTGCTCGAGGACGATCTGTACCTGGGCTGGCCGCATCGGCGCCTGCGCGGGCGCGAATACGATGAGCTGGTGGAGGAGTTCGTGCAGGCTGTGGGCGAGTGTTTTCCGCAGGCGCTGCTGCAGTGGGAGGACTTCAAACAGCAGAACGCATTTGCGCTGCTGGAGCGCTACCGTGGAAGGATCCTGTCCTTCAACGACGACATCCAGGGCACCTCCGCCGTCGGAGCCGCGGCCGTGCTGGCGGGTGTCCGCGCCACCGGCACGCCCCTGGAGCGGCATCGCGCCGTCATCCTCGGCGCCGGGGCCGCCGGCATCGGCATCGCCCGGCAGTTGCGCAGCCTCTGGCGCAGCGCCGGTGTTGGCGGCGACCAACTGCTCTGCGCCATCGCCATGCTCGACAGCGGCGGCCTCCTCCACCACGGCCGCCAACTCACCGACGACAACAAGCGCGAGTTCGCCTGGCCGCTGGAACTGGCGCAGCGGGCGGGACTGGGTCGCGAGGGCGGCGACGACCTCCTGGCGGTGGTCCGGGCCGTGCGCCCGACGGTGCTGATCGGCGTCAGCGGACAGCGCGGCGCGTTCTCACGGGAGATCGTCAGCGAGATGGCGCGCCATGTCGAACGGCCGATCATCCTTCCTTTCTCTAACCCCAACAGCAAGTCGGAGGCGGATCCTGCCGACCTGATCGCCTGGACCGGCGGGCGGGCTTTGGTGGCCAGCGGAAGCCCCTTTCCGCCCGTTACCTGGGAGGGCCGAACCATCCGCATTGGCCAGGGCAACAATGTCTTCATCTTCCCGGGGGTGGGTCTGGGGGCGCTGGTGGCGCGAGCGTCTACGGTGCCCGACAGCTTCTTTACTGTGGCGGCCAGGACGCTCGCGGAGGAGGTGTCGGATGAGGATTTGGCGGCCGGCGCGCTGTTCCCGCCTCTGGCGGCGCTGCGGCGGATAGCCGATCGCATCGCCTGCGCGGTGGTGCGACAGGCGCGTGTCGAGGGAGTCGGCCGGGAAATCGCCGATGACGACATCGCTTCAGCGGTGTCGGGGGCGATGTGGTGGCCGGTCTACCGGCCGTACGAAGTCGATCGATGACAAGGGGCGAGGCTCGAGTGCCCGGCCGCCGCTGGCTCGCGCTCAGCGGCGCAGCCGCAGCGGCGATGCGATCGGCCGGCGGCGTGTGAACTGTGTTAACCCCGCCCGCGCTCCTGCCGATAACCGTAATGGTTTGTTCAGCAGGAGGCTCGATTGCCGGCCATTCCCATTGGACAGTTGCTCGTCGAACAGGGCGTGCTGACAGTCGCCCAGGTCGATCACATTCTCAGGGTGCAGCGGCGCAGCCATCGTCCTTTTGGCGACCTGGCCGAGCGCCTGTTTGGCGTCTGCCCCGAGGCCATCGAGGACGCCTGGGTTCAGCAGTATGTCCAGACGGTGGGGCTGATCGACCTGAACGAGCTGGAGATAGACATCAACTGTCTGCGGCTGATCAACCGTCGCCAGGCGTGGCAGTTCCATGTGCTGCCGACCCATCGCCAGGAAGAGGCGCTGCACGTTGCCACCGATGCCGAGCACCTGGTGCGCGCCGTCAACTTCTCCTCGCGCCGGCTCGATGAGCCGGTCTATCTGGCCATCGCCGAGCGCTCGCAACTCCGCGAGTTCCTCATGCGCCACTATCCCGTCCCGCGCCACATGGCCGAGTTCGCCGAGACGTTCTGAAGCGCGCCCGGCTGTTCAGTGCCCGTGGGCAGGCTCGCCCAGAAGGCGCTTGATCTCCTCGAACTTCTCCTGAAGCAGGCGGGGGGAGTTGGCCTCCAGGTTCAGCCGCAGCATCGGCTCGGTGTTGCTCTTGCGCACGTTGAACCACCAGTCGCCCATGTCGACCGTGATCCCGTCCAGGTAGTCAATGTGTCCCTTCTTGTATGCCTCGGCCAGTTCGCGGATTTTGGCGTCCTTGTCCTCGATCTGGAAATTGATTTCGCCGCTCTGGGCGTAGCGCCGCAGCGGCGCGATCAGCTCGCTAAGGGGGCGCGGCTGGGCCGACAGCACCGACAGCACGCGCGCGAAGGCAATTGCGCCGGAGTCGGCGAAGAAATTGTCGCGGAAGTAGAAATGTCCCGACAGCTCGCCGCCAAAGACGCCGCCGGTCTCGGCGAGGGTCTTCTTCATAAAGGCGTGGCCCACGCGCTCGCGCCGGGGGACTCCGCCGGCCGCCTTCACCTCGTCGCGGACGACATGGCTGGAGCGCAGGTCGTAGACGATCACCGATCCGTGGTTTTCCGGCTTCTCCAGGAAGTCGACGGCCAGCAGCGCGGTGATCAGATCGCAGCCGATCGTGGCCCCGTCCTCGCTCAGGAAGATGCAGCGGTCGGCGTCGCCGTCGAAGCAGACGCCCA
>Ga0129299_1001014_pt1 | contig 18827 bp, 13 predicted proteins | sample ConPoolayeCmetaG_FD_94477 | JGI IMG/M metagenome (GOLD analysis project Ga0129299, IMG submission 94477) | Hot spring microbial mat communities from California, USA to study Microbial Dark Matter (Phase II) - Cone Pool mat layer C metaG ...
CAGCCCAAGATAACGGATCACGCCCTTGGCCCTCAGATCCATCATGAGTTCCAGAACCGGCCCGTTTATGTTCTCCCAGTCAGTCCACCAGTCGTATTGACCGGGCCGGTCAGGCTCGTGGATCATCATGATATCAATGTGATCCCTGCCCAGAAGTCGCAGACTCTCCTCGACCGAGCGCATGAGACAGTCTTTGTCCTGCGGATTGAAGGGCTTGGGCCTGCCGCCGAGTTTGGTCGAGATGATCACTTCGCCGGGGGCGTCCTTCAGAGCCTTGCCAAGAACTTCCTCGCTGTTTCCGTACCCAGGCGCTGTGTCAACGTAGTTTATGCCCAGTTGAATTGCCCTGTGCACCGCCCGCCTTGCTTCCTCGTACTGAGCCGCAAACGACGCCACAAAAAGGCCTCCGAACGAGAGACGCCCGACCTTCAATCCTGTCCTGCCCAGAGTTATCTTCTGCACTTTCTCCCCCTTTCCGCTCAGACCCTTCCCATTCCCCGCGTGTCAGAACAACCTTTCCTCGCCGCTCCAATTCTTCACTGCGCGGCCGCCATCAGGACCGCACGGCGTTTCGCGCAATTGCCGCCTCCCGATCGCAGAATGCGGCCTAGAACCGGCAGTTCAAGCCTGCCCTGAAAATACGCCCTGGCGCCGGATACACATACTCGACGCCCTGCCAGTCAACATAGCCAACGCTCGAATACTCCTCGTCCAGCACATTCTCCGCGGACACAAAAACCTCGCATCCCTTCATCTTCGCCGGCCTGTGCCGCACATGCACCGAAGCGACGCAATACCCGTCGAGACATCCGGCTGCGTTCGCATAATCGCCGCCGTAACGGCTCTTTCCCACCCAGACCAGCGAAGGTATGCATTCCATTCCGCCCGGCAGCAGGACATTCAGTTCAACAGTCGTCTTCTGCCGGGGCGCCAGCGGCACGTCTGCCCCTTCACTGGGACCATCCGTGAACTCTGCGTCCATCAAAGCGCAGCCCGCTCGAAGCGTGGCGCAATCCCCTATTCTGACTGAAACGTCGGCCTCCAGGCCGCGGCGCGTTGTCCTGTCCATGTTCTCGTTGCGCATTTCGACGCCATTCCAGGCTATCTCATCCTTCATGTCCAGTTGAAACAGCGCAAGCGACGCTTCGCATGCGACGCCGAGTCGGCCCTCCACGCCCGCCTCGTACTGCATCCCTTCCTCGGCCTTCAGATCCCTGTACACCCTGTCGGCTCCGAACCCGACGTAACTCACCTGTTCGTCAACGAACGGATACCTGTATACCCTTCCCACCTTCGCGTAAACCCGTGCGGATTCGCCGAACTGCCGGACAGCGGAAACATCCCATGCCGACTCATCTTGCGTCACATCCCCGCCCGCAGCTCCTGGGGCGTACATGTCCGCATCCAGGCCGGCTCGTTCGATCCGACCTCCGGCTCCCACCTTCCATGCCGACACCCTTGTTTCTCCCCGCAGATAACCGCCCACCGTCTCCCTTGTCAGGGACGCGCCGCCCATCCTGGCGGACCGCGCCGCCTCTCCGTAGTAATCCACGTCCAGTTGATCGAGGTAAACGTCAACGCCGGCCAGCAGCCTCGTTTCGACTCCAATGCCGACCGTGCGCGTGAGGCGCGGCGTCAAGGAGAGAGTCTCCTGCCTGATGTCGGCGAAGCTCAGCCAGCTAGCCATGTCGTTTTCCATATCCTTTCGGCCTGCGCCGACTCCGACGTCTAACCGCGTTCCATCGGCCAGTTCCACCCTCAGGACGCCGTCCGCCGAGCAGTAATTCGCCGACGCGCTGTCATCGGGACTGCCGGCCTTCCTCGGGTCTTCGGCGGCCTGCTCGAGCGTCAGCGGACCCGGGATCTCGTACTCCTCCCGGCTTATCCACGCCCGCGCCTCGGATTGAACGAAATCAGAAAAGTCGAACGCCGCGCCCGCCCCGCCCGCCGCGGACTCGCAGGCAGTCCGGTCCCTCCAGCCCTCAGACGAATACCACATCCCGTTCACCGACCACCCAAAATCGCCCGCCACGCCGGAATACGCCGCCCGTGCCGACGCAAGGCCGTGGCTTCCTGCCTGCATGTCCAGCTCCAGCCCGGGCCTTTCGCCCGGCCTGCGTGTGACGATGTTGATCACCCCTCCGACCGCATGATCCCCGTACAAGGCCGATTCGGCTCCATGAACCACCTCCACCCGATCCACCCCGCCGGCAGGCAACGCGAGCCAGTTGACCGAAGCCATGTCCGGACGGTTCCAACGCACTCCGTCAACGAGAACCAGCACACGGCCGTGCCCGTTCTCCCCGAACCCGCGCATTGAGACCTCGGCGGTCGCCGGATTTCCTGCCACGGATGAAACATTGACGCCTGCCACTCTCTCAAGAGCGTCCGGGAGACTCGATGACGGATATCCGCGCAACTCATCTCCGGAAATGACCCGGACATGAGACGGAGTCTCCCAACGTTCCACAGTCTCGCGCGCCGCGGTCACAACTATCTCGTTCGAAGCAGTCGAAGTTCCGCGCGCCGGCACAAACGCGCAAAGCCACAGCGCAACCGCAACTTGCAAAACGCCCGCCAGATGTTTTTTTATCATGTTCCTGCTCCAATTCCTGACGCCATCGCGGCAAACGCCAGCAGCGAAACCACCTCGACTATCTCGCTCAGCGCCCCTACCACATCCCCCGTAACTCCGCCCAGGTTCCTGTCAGCCCAGCGGATGAACAGGCCGGCCGCAAGCCCGGCGCACGACACTGCAGCAAGGCCGGCGGCCCTGCCTGCAGCAACGGCAATCACGACCGGGAACAGAACCGCAAACGCCATGTGAACAGTTTTGGCGCCTTCCACAAAACGTCTGGCTGCACCGCCTTCGGGCCTCGCATAACGAAGAAGCGTCATCGGAACGATCTGGAATGATCTTGAAATCAGGAACGGAGCCGCGGCCCACACCCAAAGAGAACCGGCGGCAAGTCGTTCGAATGCCAGAACCTTTGCAAGCACCGCAAAAACCACGGCAGCCGCGCCAAAACAGCCGATCCTGGAATCCTTCATTATCGCCAGCCGTTTCTCGCGCGTCGCCCCGCCCGCTGAATCAGCCACATCTGCGAGGCCGTCCAGATGAATCCCGCCGCTAAGAACCGTCCCGAGCCCCGCCATTACCAACGCAGCGGCAGCCGGCCAGCCGGTCAAGCTGTTCGCTGCCCACCCGGCTGCTGCACAGACTGCGCCTATCATCCCCCCCACAACCGGAAACCAGAAAAGAGCGGATGCTGGTTCATCAGCTTCCTTTCCCGGAATCGGAGCCACAGTAAGCGTGCGTAACGCTATCACAAGTCCGCCAAGCAAGAATTCCTCCTGTCGAGCAGGACAGCGCCGGCCAAATCACCCTTCAGACACACCGGAATGCCGGCCAAAAGGAAAACCACTGCGTCCGCGGCTTCCGCGACGCGCTGATTCAGCCTTCCTGCAAGATCCCTGAACTGGCGGCCCAGCCTGGTCTCCGGAACCACGCCCATGCCCACCTCATTGCTGACAAGAACCACGGGCAAGGGACACGACCGCAGGGCCGCCGCAAGGTCCGCTGTTCTCGCCTCTGCTCCGGCCGGCCCTTCCCTGAGCAGAACATTGCTGAGCCAAAGCGTAAGGCAATCAACAAGAATCACCCCGCAGGAAGGAGGACGCCACAGCAGGGACGCAATTTCAACAGGCTCCTCGACACAGCGCCATTTGTCCGGCCTGTTCCTGCGATGCTCAGCTATACGATCCTCCATCTCCCGGTCAAGCGCCTGCGCTGTGGCAATGTACAGAGGATGCTCGTAACGAGTTTCGCACCACTTCTGGGCCCACCTGCTCTTGCCACTGCGCGCGCCGCCGGTCACAAACACGACCAAACCCCGAGCACGACGTCGCAGCCTGACCTTTCCGTTTGCCGGGCGGCCAGCCTTCCGACGCATTCTCACAGGCAATCCTCCGTCATTGCCGCGCTCCCACCACACTGCTAGTCAATCCTACCATCCGACACCCGCCGTGGGTCAAGCGCTGGTTTGCTGCCGCGTGGAACACGGAAGGGACATGGCGGCGCTCCAGTTACAGTTCTGACCAATCTCCTTTACCAGGTCCATGCCTCATGCAAACAATTCAGTCTGCGACCTGCCTACCCCATCAGCCCTTGACCAGTAGAGTATCACCATCAGAAAGCTACTCCTTCACACCTGCTCCTTGGTCTCTTGTCTTATCTTATCTTCTTGCGTTGACCCAACGCTACGGTTCAGCCGCGGCGGTCAGCCGTCCGCTGCAACCGGTTGTTGGGCAGGGATTCGACTTGGTTCGGTCATTGTGTGAACTCATAATTGAGCCTTGTGATGCGACCACGCCAGTAGGGTTTCGGCCCTTCGGGAAGTATCCATGCCACCTCGCCTTCAAGGGGAATGAGCATTCCGTCACGCAGTTCGTAGTTGCTCCAGCGGCCTTCCCACGGTGTCGGAATCACCGCGCCCGCCACGGTGCGTCCGCGCGCCTCGGCACGCACCGATTCAATTAGGCCGTCTTCATTGAAGCGGAACAGCATCGTCAGTGCAGTTCCATCGTCCTTCAGAGTTGCCTTGGCTGAGGCATCGTCTACTGGTTCCCATTGCACACCCTGGCTTGGCAGCAGCGCCGTCGGATACCAAGCAGCTTCGGCAAAGAAGCGCATCAATTCGCCCTGCGCAACCTCAGGCGTCCCGCGCAGATTCACCAAGGACACCAGTCCGAAGAACGACGCATGAAGAATCCCTTCACCGGCGATATAGGCATCATGCACGCGCGCCGTCAGACCGGGCATCATCACGACACGAGCTTCCCAGTCGAAGCCCGGCCGGTGGGTGATGACTCGCTGAGTCGAGGTAAATGGCCTCCATTGTTCTCCGGTTTCGCTCACGTTAAAAGTGCCAGTGTGCTCCACGCTGACGGCCAAGACCATGGGTTGTCCGTCCTTGAGTACGGTACGAAAGTAACGTTGGACGGGCGTGGGCAATCCGTTCAATTCAGTGAGTCGTATGCTCTGGGCCCGATGGGGAGGCGTGCCGCATCCAGCTTTTCATGCATTTCTCTCGCAGAAGATTGCCAGCGACTAATGCCGTATAGGAGTGCAACGGTAATGATTACCAACAAACCAAGGATTATGAGCAGGATCATCTTCCACATTTCGTTGGTCCTTTCCGCCCAGCGTTGTTTGGTGAGACTTTAGTGTAACCTGACAGACAAAGCCACACTTAGCTGTAATTTGTCTTTGACTGGAGATCACCTCCTTGCGCGGCTTGCCGCAATGAGTTGCGATCCACGAGACACAGACTTCTTGAAAATCAAGGAGTTAGAATTCCAACCCAGGAGGCGTATTGGTGGGGATGAAAAAGCCAAAACTTTCTCGACTACTGCCGCGCTCACCCGATTGAAAGGCCTGATGTCCGCCTTGCGGCCAGGGCGTTTCTCGATTCGCTCCAACACGCAGAGCCGCCCGTTCATTCCCGCAGGCTCGCCCAAGTCAATCACCTTGACCGTCTTCGTCAGCGGCATCGAAAACTGGCACTGGGAAACGCACCAGATTCGAGCGATTCAACGCGTTCCATGCCCGGAAGCCTGCCCATCCTGCGCCCCGCCTGCCGAGCCTCCCGCAGCGGGAGCGAATTTTGCCCTTATTAACAGACCGCAGGCTATCACCGCAGCCAGAACGATCCACGCCGCTGCCTGAAAATGCAGCGAGGGTTGTTTCACGCACTTTCCCCATGCCGCATAGAGAAGCGTTGATGGAATCATGCCTATGAAAGACCCGGCCGCATAAGTCAACAAGGGCATTTTCAGCGTTCCCGCCAACATGTTCGTGACCGAGAAATTTGAAAAAGGAAACGCCCTCAAGAGCACGAGCCCAACAAACGCCCTTTCCCCGGAAACCCAGCGCGAAAGGGAAGAATACCGGCCAGTGATTCGGTCTGCCGCCGGCGCGATCATGGTCCGAGCCATGAGATAATGAACAACCGCTCCCGCGGTTGACGCAGTGTTGGCCAGCAGACTACCCCATACCAGACCATACAGCAGGCCGCCCGCAAATGCGATAGGCCAGCGCGGAACGAAGAATACCGGCGTCACGACAGCCACAGCGGCCAGCGCGACAGGCCCTTTCCATCCCAGCTTTCCTGCCGCATCGGCAATACGTCCGGGCGACAGGAACTCGCTCCATCCGAGCAGCTTTCCAGCTATTGCAAACCCGGCGATGAGCGCCACAGGCCCCAGAAGCGACAGCCATTCGCGGAAGCCGAGGCCTTTCGTGTCGTGATCCATGCCTGTATTGTCCCTGTTCATCTGCAAATCATTGTTGTCACAACCACTCCCCGACACAAGGGCCTTTTTCCGCCCCGATCTTGCATTCAGGGAACGCCCCGGACGCACAGACCAGGATTTCGCGACTGACAAGAAGGCGGCATCCGGCATGCAGTGGAGCGATTCGAATCTGCCGCATGCTGAAAACTCACAAATTCCGTGTTCCACAACTCTTCGCGGATGCGGTTTGACTCGAATGGCCTGAGCATGTACAGTCCGGGTCTTGTTCCAACGGAACGTTTTGATGCAGACTGCGCCGAGAGAAATAGTCAGACGCTGCCTCAGGTTCGAGCGGCCCCCGCGAATGCCGCGGGAAATGTGGGCGCTGCCGTGGGCCTACGAGCACCTGAAGGATTATATAGACGAAATCAACCGCAGATTTCCGTCCGACTTCGGAGCGCCGGCAAACGTTTACAGGCCGTCGCCGAGGGTCAGGGGCGATCAGTATGGAATAGGCACGTACACTGACGAGTGGGGATGCGTGTTCACCGGCATCCAGAAGGGAGTCATAGGCGAGGTTCGCAACCCCCAGCTTCAGGATATTGAAGACTGGAAATCAGTCGTTCCTCCCTATGAGACGCTTCCGGAAAACACAGCAAGGGCGCGGGATCAGGTCAACAGATCCTGCGCCGCTTCGCCGCTGTTCATAAGGGCTGGCTGTTGTCCGAGGCCATGGGAACGCTACCAGTTCCTCCGAGGCACAGAAAACGCCATGATTGACATGATGACGCTCGACAGGCCAGTTCTGGAATTGTTGCGCGTGATCCACGAGTTCTACCTGCGGGAACTCGAATTCTGGGTCCGGACAGACGTGGATGCCATCAGCTTCATGGACGACTGGGGCTCGCAGCGCCAGTTACTCATACCGCCCGGAATCTGGAGGGAAGTTTTCAAGCCGATGTACAGGGATTATTGCGATCTTGCGCACAGCAACGGAAAGTTTGTTTTCATGCATTCTGACGGCCACATCACGGAAATCTACCCTGACCTGATCGAAATCGGAGTTGATGCACTTAATTCACAGCTCTTCTGCATGGACATCGCGGAACTGGCAAGGATAGCCAAGGGCAAAATCACGTTCTGGGGCGAAATTGACCGCCAGCACGTGATGCCTTCTCCCGACCCCATGGCCGGCCGCGAAGCCGTGCGCAGGGTCGCCGCCCACCTCTACGATCCAGCCGGCGGAATCATTGCGCAGTTCGAGATCACGCCAGGCTCAAATGGATCGGTAGCCTTGGCCATTTTCGAGGAATGGGAAAGGGTCGAGGAGGAGGCGAGGCTCGGCTCCGGCTCTTCCCCGGGCCGGCCCAGGTCTCCAGACATTTGAAACGGCAGGTCCGGCGCAGGCCATCAGTGCGCAGACATGCGCCAGGTTCAGGCCGGCCGCGAGGTTCAGACTGAGCCATGATCAATGAAGGTTTCTCTCCGGCGTCCAGCCCGGATTCTGCGATCGGCCCGGCCGCGGCAGATGCGAGGCGCGGTCCGCGTTTCTGTCGCTTTGTCGTTCAAGCCGCCTCCTGTATGAACACGTTGTTCTTCCGATAGCTTATGCAACCCGGCCTTTTCTCAAACAAGGAATCCGTGTCCAGAATATGTCTGCTGATCACTGAAACATGGCCCGGTTCCGGCATGTTTGCATACAGGATTGCGCTTTTCGAATCGGGCATCCTCAATCGGGAAGCACGCGGCGCTGTGTCTCGTTTTTCAATACCGGACCAGACCATGAAACAGGTTAGGGAATTCCTGCTCTCCGCCCGTCCTTCAGCCGGCCGGATTTTGGCCTTTGGACGCGGCTGGCGGGATTTCGTGGGCCAGATCTTGCCAACCTATGTCGCAGCAGACCTTCAAATAACAGACCTCAGGAAACTCGCCATCGCTTTGCGGGCCGAGCTCAAACCCAGAGCGCCAATCGAGCGCATATTGCAGGCGTTCGGCCTCGGTGTGTCGAGCGATACAGGCGATGCGGCGTCTTCCGCCTATGAGGATCTGCTCTGGGCGGTGTTGGACGACATGACGCGCAGAAACCTCACATGGGCGGACATTCCCTCTCTTCTCGAATCGCGCGTCCATCGCCCGTGTTTCCAGCAGTGCGCTTTCGACGGCCGGGCAATCGAAACTGCGCCGCCCAACCCAGGCGTATATGTAATGTCGGACAGGGAGGGAAAAGTCCTTTATGTCGGAAAATCCTCGAACCTGCGCCGAAGGCTCGGCGAGTATTTCCGGAATGCAGCCGAACTGCCCCCCAAAATCGCGGCAATTCGGTCCAGAATCCACAAATTTGAATGCCATGTTGTCGGTTCCGAGCTTGAGGCGCTGCTTCTCGAACAACGCCTGATAGCCGAAAAACGCCCTGAACTGAACACTCAGCGCCGCGTGGCCGAAGGAGCAGGAATCTATCAGCCCCCGGCGCTGCCGGTGGCAATGATTTGTCCCTCGTCGCGAGCAGGCTGCGCGGAGATCTTCATCGCTTCATGCGCGGGCCGCGCTGTCCAGGTCAGAATTCGCACGCGAAGGGCGGCTTCCCGAAGCCTTGCCGGTCTGCTGCGCAAATGCCTTGCCGGCAAGGCAGATCCGCCCGCCGCGGCGAACTTCACCGACTGGGGACCGGCCGGCAATGAAATTTGCTGCAGGTACTTCGGACGCTTCAGGAACAGGCTTCAGTGGCTGGAGTTGAATCCATCGCTGGATATCGGAGTTCTTGCCTCGCGCCTGAGCGACATTGCGCGGCTTCTGGCGGAAAACCCGCCCGAAGCCGGCGAATTCCGGCTGGGCGAGTCCTGACCGGCTTTCGCCCGATGAAAGCCCGTCGCTTTTTTGCTTGCGGCGACGGCGTCGGAATGGTTTGATCCGTGTCTTTCCAGATTCAAGTCTCACCGGAGATTCACGGGATGGGTTGGTTCAGAAGGAACAAACAGGCCGCGCCGCCTCCAGTATCAAAGGAGGAGCTGTGGGTCGTGTGTTCTTCCTGTACGGCCCACATCTTCAAGGAGGAATGGGAAAGCAGCGGCAAAGTATGCCCAAAGTGCGGACATCACGAGAGACTGACGGCCTGGGAACGAATCAACATGCTGATAGATCCCGGAACGTTCCGGGAAATCAACTCAGGGATAACGGTTACAGACCACCTCAAGTTCGTTGATGCAAAGGGCAGCTATGTCGAAAAGGCAAAGGAAGCCAGGGAAAAGACAGGGCTGCTTGAGGCCGTGGTAACGGGATACGGCAGGCTGCACGGCATGGCCGTCGCCATGGCCGTGATGGATTTCAGGTTTCTGGGAGGAAGCCTCGGAAGCGGAACCGGAGAGAAGATATATCTTGCATCCTGTTACGCGCTCAGGCACAGGCTTCCCTTCATCATCGTGAGCGCCTCGGGCGGGGCCAGGATGCACGAAGGCATCATATCCCTCATGCAGATGCCCAAGACCTGCGCCGGAATCGCGAAGTTGCACAAGGCGCGGATACCCTACATATCCGTGCTGACCGATCCCACAACTGGAGGCGTCTCTGCCAGTTTCGCAATGGTCGGGGATATCAACATAGCGGAGCCGGGCGCTCTGATAGGCTTTGCCGGCAAACGCGTCATCGAGCAGACCATCAAACAGGAGGTTCCCCCGGGATTCCAGACCGCCGAATACCTCCTGGAGCACGGATTCATAGACGCCATCGTGCCGAGAAAGGAAATGAAGGACTTTCTCAGCCGAACGCTCAAGTACTGGAAACCATAGGAAGACTCATGGGACTCGACTTCGAAAAACCTCTTGAAGAACTTGAAGCCAGGATTGCGGAGCTTACCAGGCTCAACGCCGATCCGAATGTGCACTATGACGACGAAATCGCCCGGCTCAAGAAAGAATGGAGCGAACTGCGCAAGCAGATATACTCCAACCTGACGGCCTGGCAGACTGTGCAGGTGGCCAGGCATCCGCAGCGCCCGACCATCAGGGACTATATCAAGGGGATTTTCTCCGAATTCATAGAGCTTCACGGCGACCGCTGTTTCGGAGACGATCAGAGCATAATCGGAGGGTTTGCCACCCTGGAAAAACACAGGGTTGTCGTGGTGGGACACCAGAAAGGGAAGACGACCGAAGAAAACATAAAAGCCAATTTCGGAATGGCAAATCCGGAAGGTTACCGCAAGGCCATGCGGCTCATGAAATTGGCCGAGAAGTACGGCCTGTCCGTGCTCTCTTTCGTTGACACGCCGGGCGCCTATCCCGGAATTGACGCTGAAGCCAGAGGCCAGGCGGAGGCGATCGCCAGAAACCTGACCGTGATGTCCGACCTCGAGACGCCGATAATAACGGTTATCACGGGCGAAGGAGGCAGCGGAGGCGCCATTGGAATAGGCATGGGAGACGTGGTGCTCATGCTGTCCCACGCCGTGTACTCGGTCATTTCTCCGGAAGGATGCGCATCCATTCTGTGGCGCGACGGGGCAAAGGCGCCCGAGGCAGCCGAAGCTCTCAAAATAACGGCGCCATGCCTTCTCAAGCTCGGCGTGATTGACGAGATCATCGAAGAGCCGCCAGGAGGTGCTCACAGCGACCCGGACGCCGCCATTGCCGCAGTGAAACGCGCCCTCCTCAGACACCTGAAGCGGATATCTAGACGGAAGATCGCCGCGCGAAGATGCGAAAAGTACGCAGCGATCGGCCGGTTTGTCAAAAAGCAGAAGGCCATCTGACGGAGAATTTGCCATATGGCTGACCAACCCACCGAGACCGCGCAATCGAAAAAAAGGCTGACCCAGCGGGAGCGCGATCAAGCGCGCATCCCGCTGCGCATCACCGACACGACGCTCCGAGATGCCCACCAATCCCTCTGGGCCACGAGGATGCGTACCGACGACATGCTCAGGATCGCCGATGTGATGGATGCGGTGGGGTTTTATTCGGTGGAAGTCTGGGGCGGAGCCACTTTTGACGTGTGCCTCCGCTATCTTCGCGAGAATCCCTGGGAGCGACTCAGAGCCCTTAAAAAGAAATTCTCCAGAACTCCCACGCAGATGCTTCTGAGAGGCCAGAATGTGGTCGGCTATCGCAACTATCCGGACGACGTGCTTGAGAGATTCGTTGCGCTCTCATGCAAGAACGGAATGGACATCTTCAGGATCTTTGACGCGCTGAACGACACGCGCAATCTCGAAAAAGCCATAACGATGGTCAAGAAATACGGCGGCCATGCCCAGGGCACCATCTGCTACACGATCAGCCCGGTTCACACCATAGAGAAGTATGTCAGAATAGCAAAGGAACAGGTTGCTCTGGGCATAGATTCGCTCTGCATCAAGGATATGGCGGGATTTCTTTCGCCGATAGCCGCCGAAAGGCTCGTCTCCGCCCTCATCAGGCATGTCCGCGTGCCTGTCCAGCTTCACTGCCACACAACAAGCGGCATGGCCACAAGCACCTATGTCGAAGGCGTGAGAGCGGGGGCAGGCGCGATTGACTGCGCCATTTCGCCCATGGCCGGTTTCTCATCCCAGCCGCCAGTGGAGACCATGATCACAATCTTCGAGGAGATGCCCTACCACGCCAACCTCGACAGAGAAGCCTTGCGCAAAATGTGCGATTATTTTGAAGATTTGGCCGAGAAAATGGGACCGCCCAAGACCGGGGGCAACATCATTGATCCTGAAATCCTCATGCATCATATACCTGGCGGAATGATTTCAAACCTCCGCTCCCAGCTCGAGCAGCAGAACGCCCTGGACAGGCTCCCGGAAGTGCTGGAGGAGATCCCGAAAGTGCGCGAAGATCTCGGATATCCGCCGCTGGTCACCCCCACAAGCCAGATCGTAGGCGTCCAGGCGGTTCTCAATGTCCTGTCAGGCGAACGGTATTCTATGGTTCCCCAGGAGACGAGGGACTACGTCAAGGGACTCTACGGCCGGCCGCCCGGGAGAATTGACCCCGCGGTGCGCGAGAAGATTCTCGGAAAGGAAAAGCCCATCACGTGCCGGCCCGCGGACCTTTTGGCGCCAATGCTGCCCGACGCGACAAAGACGATCGAGCCAAGCTATATCAGGGAAGAGGAGGACATACTGTCTTACTGCCTGTTTCCCGAACAGTCGCTTGAGTATTTCAAATGGCGCAGCATCCCGGAAGACAAACGGCCTCAGGAGCCTGCGGACGCTGAAAAGCAGAAGGCGGCAAAGCCTTCATCTCAGGAATCTGTTCCGCCTCCCAAACCGGGATTCTCTGCCCGCGAACACGCGGAAATAGCCGCCCTGCTACAGAAAATCCATGAACTGAATTTCGACGAGGTCATAATCAGGCGCAGGGACATATCCGTGGCCCTGCATTCGCATGGGCCCAGGTCCGGCTCAGCCGGCCATGCCCCTCCCCCAGACGCCCGTTCGGCCAAACCTTCATCGGCGGCCGAGCCAACCCCCGCATCCGGCGTGCAGGCCGCCGCTTCTCAACAGGCGGCGCCGGCCGAAAATCTCGGCCCTGTCATCGAAAGCCCTCTCAACGGAACCTTCTACCGAACGCCGGGGCCGGGCAAGCCGCCTCTCGCAAACGATGGAGACACGGTGAAAGCAGGCACTCCTGTTGCGATAGTGGAGGCCATGAAGCTGTTCAACCAGATAAAGGCTCCCTTCGATTGCAAAATCGTGAGAACTCTCGTTGAGCACGGCAAACCCGTAAAGAAGGGCCAGCCTCTGTTCTCTGTCGAGAGAGTCTGACATCCATGGCCTGGGTGAAATGCCGAAACTGGTTGCAATCTGCGGAATTATTCGCCTTGCGCAATCGCCCAACACAGCCATGACGCCGCCAATGACGAACCCTCAGTCTGCGACTGGCAGGGTGCGGCGGATTCCGGCGCTCGTAACGCTTCTCTGCGTCATGTACTTCGCTGTGGTGAGCGTCATGTGCGCAGTGAAATACCTGAACTTCGGTTACAACGATTTCGATCTGGCCGTCCATTCCCAAAGCGTCTGGAAAATCTGCAGGGGAAAGTTCGATTCTTCAATCCTCGGAATACCGTTCCTGGGAAACCACATGGCCCTTATTCTCTTTCTCGTGGCGCCTTTGTATCTCCTTTTTCCCAGTCCGCTCCTCCTCCTTCTGCTGCAGACTGCGGTTCTGGCTGCAGGAGCCTGGGCGGTCTTCTTGATCGCTCGCGACGACATCTCTGAAAAATGGGGGCTTGCGTTCGCCGCTGCGTACCTTGTCTATCCGCCCCTTTTCCTCATGAATCTTTACGAATTCCATCCGGTGGCCCTGGCCTCGACATTCCTCATGTTTGCCTGGCTCTGCTATCGCAGAAAGTGTTTCGCGCCCTTTCTTGCCATGCTCCTGCTCGCAATGCTCTGCCAGGAGAATATCGCCCTCATAGCCGCCTCGTTCGGCGCCTACGCATGGCTCAAGGGGCGGCGGAATAAATGGACATGGGTCCCGCTGATCCTGGGAACCGCCTGCTTCATCGTCGAGGCAGGGCTGATCATGCCCACGCTCAATCAGCGCGTTCAGTTCTACCGCATTTATGCGCACCTGGGATCGAGTCTTCCTGAAATTGCGCAGACCATAATCCTGCATCCGGTCAGAACCGCATACCTGATGCTTAACCCCGAACGCCTCCAGTTTTTCAACCTGCTGCTGGCGCCTCTCGGCTACCTGAGCCTCCTCAGCCCCCTTTCAATGATTCCCGCGGCGCCGGTCTTTCTTCAACGGCTGCTGTCGGCAAGAGCGACGGAATCCGCCATAATTTACCACTATCAGGCAGAGTTCATTCCTTTCGTATTTCCCGCCGCAATTCTCGGCCTCAAGAGAATTCTCGGATACAGAAGCGCTCGCGCGGCAAAAGCGCTTGCGACTGCTTTGCTGGCCGTATTTCCGCCACTGAGCCTTCTGATGACTCTTCTCATTTTGCCACGTCTGATCCGCCATACCGACCGTGTTCCCGAGGCGATTGATCTTCAGCGCCGGATCGTCCGCTCGATTCCTCCCGAGCGGTCGGTCGTTGCCACGTTCGAATTCCTGGCGCCTCTGTCGAACCGTCACAGACTCTATTCCCTGCATCACATATACACGGGCCGCTACACGCTCTCGACGGTCCCCTACCCGGTTCCGCGCGACCCGGATGTTGTCCTGATCAACACGGACGATTACCTCACCTTTCACAGCCGGGCGTTCTACGGACCTGATCATTATCTCAGACTGCAGAAGCTTCTCCAAGGAACAGGATGGAAAATCGCAGCGTGGCTCGATCCGTTTCTGGCGTTCGAGCGAACGCCAGGCATGGCCGAGGCCGCGCCGTGCCTCGTCAGCCTGGTGGAACAGCCGCCGGCCTTTCGAGGACGCATAACTCAGAAAGAGGACGTTCCTGCAGTTCTGCGCGGTTTTTCGCTTGGAGCTCCGGATTCAGGCAACATCGCTGAAATGGTACTTTTCTGGGAAAAAAAGGCGGATGACGCGCCGGAGTTCACTGCTGTATGCGTCCTCAGCGGAAAGGAAGGAACAGTTTACAGCGGCCGGCTTGCGCCTGGCAGCCGCATCTGGCCCCCTCAATCCTGGCCTTGCGGCCGCATCGTCGCAGACAGGCACAGGATACGGCTGAAAATTTTTCCTGCCGACAACGACGAAATGGAAATGAAAATGGACGCCGAGCCGCTATTCTGACCTGCAAACGCCGGCAGGCGGGCCCCACCACAGCATTTCAAAAATTGAGTAGCGGCCGTCAGTCCATTGCCTCGGCAGTTTCATGCCGGGTCCGGCCTCCACCCATCCGAACCGGCAAACGAGCCGCCGCACCACCTCGCGGTCCGGCGAAAACGCGACCCAATACGAGACATCAGCGTCAGGATGGAAATTGTCCGCGTTGTCCTTCGCACAGCCATGATAACCGGCAGCCCTGACACATCTCAACGCCAGCTTCGGCAGGTCCAGATACCTGTTCGACACGTGGAGCAGCGCAATGCCTCCCGGCGAGAGGACCCTGGCATATTCTCTCAGCGCCTCCACAGTGAGCAGATGCGCCGGAACCGCTCCGCTGCTGAAAGCGTCCACGATCAGCACATCGTAGCTTCCGTCAGGCTCCGACCTCAGAGACATACGGCCGTCGCCTGTTATCAACCTGATTGCCGCGCCCCTTGCCCTGGCAGTTGCAAGATACGAGAAATATTTCTCGGCTATTGGAATGTTGACGGGATCCAGTTCAACAATGGTCATCTGGTCGCCAGCCTTCAGGTATGCCGCCAGAGCCCCTGTACCCAGGCCTATCATGGCGATCTTTCTTCCTTCCGCAGCCCGATTCGGAGATTCCGGCATCATAACGTCCGCGACAGGCGCGGAAGGATGGAAATAGGAAAGCGGCGTCTCCTTGTTTCCACCCGAGATATACTGCCTTCCATGCTGTGTCGCCCCATGCTGCAGATACCGCAGCGAACCATGGTCGAACACCACAAAAGTCCCGTAATAGGACCTTGCCCGATGTACGACCCTGGCTCCCGCCGCAATCTCGGACGTGAAGAAAGAGGCGAACATGGCAATCAGCATCGCGGCCGCAAAAACCGCCCTATGCCTGGACGCGGCGAGAAGCGCGAACGAAAGAGAAACAGCCGCGGCAATGAAGACCGTGCGGCCTCCAATTCCACCCGAGAGCCCCGCTCCATTCAGAAGCGCCGGCACAGCGGTCAATGACAGCGCAACTGCGGCCAGCGTCCCGATCGCCATGGCCGGCGCGACTCGCTCGCGCCGCGTCTCGCCGCCAGGCTCTTTCTTCCCTTCAGCGCCCCACACCGCCGCTGCCGCAAGGAAAATGGCCAAAGGATACTCGGCGAGCCACGGAACAGTAGCCGGAATCACCCACGCCACGATCACGCTTCCAAACACACCTCCGGCGGCAATTGTCACATAGAAAGCCGGCATGGACGCTGAATTTGACGGCTCCAAACCGGCGAGAAGGCCGTGGCAGAACCTGCAAACCACAAAAAGCACGAGGCAATGCATCGCGACGGCCGCAAGAACAGGCGGCGAGAGCCTCATCAGAGACATGAGACAAAGCAGCCAGCCGAGTACGCATGCCCATGGGAACAAAACAGCGGCATACCACGGCGGCCCCTTCCGCGCACCGAACGCCAGCGCGTAGGTGAGGAGATATATCGCAAGCGGCACCGCCCAGAGAAGCGGAACCGATGCGATATCGAGCGTGATCATGTTGGTAGCGGCCAGAAGCATCGCCCCGCCCGAAGCGCTCAGCCAAAACCTCTTCGCGGCTCCCCTGAACGCCGGCGCCTCGGCCGATTCCACGGAACGGCGAGGGGTTCCCGCGTCCGGTCTGCTGAGCCAGAGAAGCAGAGGCAGAACGGCGTATGCGCAGTGCCATATCCGATCCTGAACAGCGGCATCCATGGCAGGCTCGACAACCAGCGGATAGGTCAGCAAACCGGCGAGGGACCCGGCATTCGAGGCGGCGTAAAGCGTATATACTCTCCCGGAATTCTCCTCGTCCGATGCCATCCGCCACCACTGAACCACCACCGTTGTCGAGCTCAGCACAAGGGCTGGAAGCCCGGCAGTCTTCGCGAGCCATGCCAGAATTGGAAAAATTCCGCTCCCGGAGCGAGCCGGCGCCGAAAGATTCAGCGGCATGGCCAGGGCAACGGCCGCCGCAGCAATGACATGGACCAGCGCATAGGGTCCTGCGGAAAACCGCAGCCGTGCAGCGAAGGACCATGCGTAACCCATCAGAAGCACAATCTGGAAGAAAACCATTGCCGAGCCCCATACGATGCAGGCTCCTCCGTAAGAGGGGAGCAAAGCCCGGGATGCCATCAGCTCGAGCTGAAACAGCAGAAAGGCGGAAAGGAACACCGCGCATCCGGCGCAGACCATTCTTTTAGTGCGCTTGGCCATGCCTGAATGTATATTGCATTCCGCGGCCATGACAAAAAGAATCAGTCCGGATTCTGTGTTTGAGAAACGGCGCTTTCTTATGACGCATCGCAAAGGCACCGGCGTCAAGACGCGCTGCCTGTTGAGCGACAGCCACAGAAATGCGAACTCACCCATGCCGACAACAACGCCATTTCCCGAACCGCCATGGATCGGCCGGAGCGCGCCATCCGTTCTGTTGCGACGGACGTGCAGCACGGACACGTGGTGGCGTCTCCCGCGCCTGGCATCCGCCGCAGCCGGAACAATCGCAGAATGCTGGGGCATACTGTTGTTTGCCGCAGCAGCCTGCGCAGCGATTTCACCTGCCGCCTGCGCTCAGAACCGTCAAGCGGCGGCCGGGAGCCATCCTCTTCCCGGCGTGGTTCGATGTACAAACAACGTGTTTCTCATGGAGAACCATGAGGTCGCATACGCGGCATGGCATTCGGCTGGAGTGACATCCGGCATCGTTGTCCATGTTGACGCCCATGAAGACTGCAGATTCGTCCCGGACGACAAGGTCCGGCGCGCAAAAAGCCTCGCCGACTCCGGCGCCTGGGAAGAACTGCACGCGCTCAGCGACATGGACGGATATTTCAGATACAGCACAAAACAGGAAACGCTCCTGTTCGATCTCGGCAATTTTCTCTATCCCTGCATTCGTGACGGCACCCTGTCCGCAGTATGGTGGGTCATTCCGAACAAATCCATCGAACCGGAATTTTCCGAGCGGCTGAAGCGGCACCTGCGCGGAGCGCTTCGACTCGAAAGTCTTCCAAATCTCTCTGAAGACGGTTCAAACGGATTCCATTTCTCAATCTCGAATGTTTCCTTTTCCGTTACAACGCTCGGAGCGCTTCCGCGGCTCCAGAAGGGCACGCTCCTCGACATTGACGCGGATTTCTTCGCTTTTGCGAGCGCACTCAGCGACGACCATCTTGCCGGCCGGTTTCAATGGGACCCTGAAACCGTCATGCAAACGCTCACTGACCGAGCGCCCCATCCGGCCGTCGTCACCATAGCGTCGTCGGTGTGGGGCGGATATCTGCCGCTTTCGCTCCGTTTTCTTCCTGACGCAGTTTTCGACCGTTTCGCGAACGGAGCATGGCCATCCGAGGCGCGAACGCTCCGCAAAGCGCTTGAAGCCCTCCACGACGGCAGGCCTGACGACGCGACAAACGCCCTTTCCGAGGTCGGAGGCGGGTGGGAACCGGCCCGTTTACACATGGAGGGACTGGCCGACCTCATCCGCGGAGCCCCGGAGATTGCTGCTGGCCTGTTTGAAAAAGCGGCCCGGAGGGAGCCGGTGTACTGCAAAGCGTTTCTCGACGCCGCCGAAACGCTTCTTGCCATGGAAAGGACCGCGGACGCCGAACGCATGATCGAACGATTCGAGGCATTCCATGGATGCCGCACCACGATGGCGGATGCGGCGCGGGCAAGAACAGCAATCCGCAAGGGCGACTTCGCGCTGGCTGACGAACTCACATCGCGGCTCCTGGCCTGGGAACGGACATCTCACGCGCTGATGCTGAGGGGCGGACTTCTTACGGAAATGGGCAGACTCGACGAGGCCGGGGCCCTGTACAGAGA
>Ga0129299_1001015_pt1 | contig 18809 bp, 15 predicted proteins | sample ConPoolayeCmetaG_FD_94477 | JGI IMG/M metagenome (GOLD analysis project Ga0129299, IMG submission 94477) | Hot spring microbial mat communities from California, USA to study Microbial Dark Matter (Phase II) - Cone Pool mat layer C metaG ...
CCATTCCCGCCAACCCCCCGCGACCGGCCGGAAGCCTGGTCAACGGCGACTTCGAGAACGGCTTCACCGCCGCCGGCGAGGGCCTCGGCTGGGTCGGTTTCATGTCCCGTGAGCTCTACGGCCGCCAGCTGAACGTCTTCTCGCCGGCCACCGACCAGAAGTACTCCGGAAACACCTCCCAGCGCATCCAGCTGCGCACCCCGCACGTGGCCGACCTGGTCAGCGGGATCGCCCAGCAGGTGCCCGTCAGCCGCGGCACGACCTACCGGGTCACCGCGCGGATGCGGCTGGGCCTGGGGTCGGGACTCTCGCCGGGCCACGCCCTGGCCCGCCTGGGCATCGGCGTGAACGGCAACACGTACTTCGAAGACCCCGGCGTGGCCTGGGTCACCGCCCCGACCTCCCCGAACACCTGGCACACCCTGACCGCCCAGGCGACCGCGACCACCGACCACCTGGCGGTCTTCGCCGCCGGGGTCCGCCCGGTAACCTGGCCGGCCGGCGACGCGACGCTGTGGATCGACGCGGTGACGGTCGAGCCGACGACCGGGCCGCCGCTGCCTCCGTCGAATCTCGCGGCCGCCGGGGAAGACGGCCAGGTGCGTCTGACCTGGGAGGCTTCCGCCGGGGCCGACAGCTACCGCGTCAAGCGTTCCACCTCCCCGGGCGGGCCCTACACCACGGTGGCCGAGGGCATCGCCGGAACCAGCCACGTGGATGCCGGCCTGACCAACGGAACGACCTATTACTACGTGGTCACGGCGGTGAACGCCCACGGCGAGAGCGATCCGTCCAACCAGGCCTCGGCCACGCCGGGCTCGCCGCCGCCTCCGGGCGTCGTGGGCGAGGACTTCGAGACGATGCCCGCCTGGTCCAGCGGATATGACGCTGCCTGGGGCGGCCCGGCGAACTGGTCGGTGGTGGCAGGGGGGCAGTCCGGAAATGCTCTGCAGGCCACGCGCCCGGGCCAGGGCTCATCGGCCAGGGTGAAGGTCTTCCAGCTGGCCCCCTCGGCCGCCTATACCCTGTCGGTCTGGATCCGTTGCCCGGCCTACACCGCCAACCCCTGGTGGGCCGAATGTGCGTTCAAGATCGGGACCTTCACCGCCGAGGACCTCGACCAGAACGGCGGCACCTGGACGATGGTGCAGAAGTTCGCCTCCGACGGGACCAACGGCAACGGCAACAGCTGGACGCAGTACAGCCGGCCGGTGACCGTCGGCCCGAACGGACAGTTGAGCGTGGGCTTCAAGCTCGGGTCCTCCGGCGGCGCCGCCCCGGCCGTGCTCTGGGACACGCTGCGGCTCACGCCGACGGTCATGCCACCGGCCATCGGCCTGTCGCCGACCTCGCTGTCGGCCGTCTGCACGGAGGGCTCCAATCCGCCGGCCGGGAGCTTCACGGTGGCCAACACCGGAGGCGGCACCCTGACCTACAGCATCACCGATGACGCGGCCTGGCTGAGCTGTTCGCCCTCCTCCGGCACCAGCACCGGCGAGGCCGACACCATTACCGTGAGCTACTCCGCCGCAGGCCTGTCCGCCGGCACGTACCAGGGGACGGTGACCGTCTCCGATCCGGCGGCGAGCAACAGCCCGCGGCTGCTGCCGGTCGCATTGACGGTTCAGCCTGCCCTGCCTCCGATTCCCGGGGATATGAACGCCGACCGGAGGGTCAACGAGCAGGACGTGGCCGCGTTCCTGGGCTGCGTGACCGGAGCGGGGCAGGGACCGCCGGGCCCGGGTTGCGGTCCGGGCGACATCGATGCCGACACGGACGTGGATCAGGCCGACTTCGGTCTGCTGCAGCGGTGTCTGCACCCGCCCGCCGAGCCGGCCGACCCGGACTGCGCCTCCTGATGGCCGACCCGTGGCCCGGAAGCCGGCCCGCGATCCGGGCGCGGACGGTCACTTCCGGCGCAGCAGCAGCAGTGCGCCGAGCCCCAGACCGAAGGCGGCCGCCGGTTCGGGCACGTAGACCAGCCTCACGTTGTCCCACTGCGCCTGGGTGTAGGAGTTCTCGCCGCCGAGCACCAGCTGCTGGAAGGGCGCCGCGGCCCCGCAGTCGAAGGCTCCCGGCGTGATCTCCAGCCAGCCGGGTGTCGGGCTGTTCTGAGGCTCAGCCGTGGCCCAGGGAATGTAGACATAAGCGCTGTACTTGCCGGGCACCTGGTAGCTGTAGTCCAGCTGCAGCGTGACCCACTTCTTCCACCAGTCGGCGTCGTAGTCGGGCCCGATTTGGCCCGGCTCGTAGAACTCGAAGCTGGTCGCCGCCCGCCAGGTCTCATCCCCGGCGGTGTTGTCCCGGGCGCGGGTCTGACCGGTGCCGCCGCCGTGCCTCTGTCCGCTCATGAAGCCCTGGACGAACGCACCGCTCCCGTCGGCCATGATGGCGGCAATACCCGCCAGGTCAAAGGCGTTGCCCGGGAGACCGAATGCAAACAGGGTTCCATCCAGCGGCCGCAGATTGGGCACGTAGATGTCGGCCTGCAAGACGAAGCCGTTCTGCCCGCCGAGGCTGTTGCCCAGGTTCCAGCCGGCCACGTTCAGCATGGCCTGCGAGCCGCTGGGCAGGAAAAGGTTGGCCGCGCCGCCGCCGGAGGGCTCACCGTCGATCAGCACCGGCCCGGTCGGATCGATCGAGGGATCCACCCAGGTCCCGGCGCCGCTGAGCGTCCAGCCCTGCGGGCCGGCGTCGAACGTCCATTCCTGCGTCCACGGCCCGGTGTAAGGGGCCGCCGTCGCCGCCGCCGCCGCACAAAACAGGGCCGACAGAACTGTCAGGATCTTGACTGTCAGGATCTTTCCGGGCATCGTCTCCGCTCCTTTCCTGGGCCGCTTGAATCATCCAGCCTGTCTGGTTGGCTGACCGGGCAAGGCGGTCCGTCTTCCGGCATGCGGCCGCTCCGGACCCAGCAACCTGCATGGATGCGTATGGTGGCCGTCCCGCCGCCGATTGCGTGTGCCGCACCATGCGCGCGAGGGCGGCTCGGACGGACGATCCGTTTTCGTATACAACACGCTCTGTTTCAGGGGCCGGACCGGAGCTGAGCGATCAGAACCCCTTCCCTGCCGGAAGCAACGTAACAGCCCGGGAGGCGAACGGACGGATCGACGCAAATCGAACCGCCCGGCGCGGCAACCCTGCTGCAGCTCCAGTGGATTAATCCCTGGATTCGGACGCAAGTCAAGCGGAGCGGCAGGTTTTTTCGGACTTTTCGGGCTTTCCGGGACTTGTCGGGCGATAGGACGGGGCTCCGCCAATGTCGGGCGACGGTTTCCCGCACAGCCGGCCCGCTGCGTCGCAGGGCGGAGCTGTGCCGGGAAATCAGCGGGCCTGCTCGATTTCGGCAAACAGAAGAGTCTCGCGGGCTGACGGATACTCGACGCGGCGAACCACCGCCGAACGAAAAACCGGGGGATCGGCGTTGCCGTCCGAGGCGGCGCAGATTCTCGTCCCCGGCCAGATGCCGTTCTCCCGGGCGGTTCGCAGCACCACGCCCTCCAGCGAGCGCTCGATCACCAGGGCCTCGCGCAGCCGCCGGCCGCGATGCACGCGCCAGCGAACCGGGGTTTGTGCCAGCCAGCGGATCGACCGCCGCCGGTCGAGCGCCTCCCGCCCGGCTTCGCGTCGATCGGGCTTCAGCGAGCGCGGGGGCTTGAGAAACGAGGACCGCCTGGCCGGGCCGACGAATTCGGCCGCGACCAGCGTGAGCAGCCCCGAGAGCGGCTCGACCCGCCGGACCGCCGCCTCCCGCGTCCAGGCGCGCAGGTCGGGGCGTCGCCTGGGCGAAATCACCGCACCGATCGGCGGGGTGTCGGGTTTCTCGACCAGCAGTCCGATCCCGTGCGCGGACCATTCCACCAGCCAGCCGCAGCGGCAGGGTTCTCCGGGAGGCTGGCGCCACCACACCTCCCGGTAGTCCGCGATACGCTCCGAACGCCTCCAGCCCTGGGCGCGGGGCGGATTTCTGCGACGATCCTGCTTCATCGGTTCAGTCCCCGGCAGACTACCCCTTCCGGCGTTTCCTCGAGGTTCCCGACCGCCAGGCCTCCCAAACGCCTGACGAACACCCCGGGACGGGCGGCCGCAGCGTCAGACCCGGCTGCCCTGCCCTAATTCTCAGTCGGGCCGAAACATAAACCAGTTGAGCGAATAACGCTGGGCGGAATCCGGACATCCCGGGGGCCTGAGGCGCATAAAGCCTTTTCGGAGCAAGGGCAGGACGATCGCAGGCAGCCGGGCCGGTTCGCCGTGTTCCGGGGAGCGATCAGGGCCGGATGTTCACCGCCGTCGCCGACAGCGTGGCCTCGCCGCGCTGGACGCGGTCTGCGAGCCGGACGACCTCCTCGTGCAGCGCGTCGAGCATCTGCGGCTCATCGACCGTGCGGACCTGCCGGCCCTGCACGTAGATCACGCCGCGGCCCCGGCCGGCGAAGACCGCGACATCCGCCCCCTCGGCCTCGCCGGGGCCGTTGACCACGCAGCCCATGACCGCCACCTTGACCGGCACGCGGACGTCGGCCAGCTTCTGGCGGACCTTCTGCACCAGCGGAATCAGATCGACCTCGATGCGGCCGCAGGTCGGGCAGGCGATGAGCTCCGGTTCGGCGCGGGCCCGCAGGCCCAGGCAGCAGAGCAGTTCCCGGCCGTCGCGGACCTCGATCTCCGGGTCGGCGGCGTAGCTGATGCGGATGGTGTCGCCGATGCCCTCGGCCAGCAGCGTGGCCAGGGCGGCGATGCTCCGGATGCGCCCGGTTTCCGGAGGCCCGGCGTGGGTGACGCCCAGGTGCAGAGGATAGTCGAAGCGGCGGCTGATCGCCCGACAGGCCTCGATGACCACGACCGGGTCGGGGCTCTTGGCCGCCAGAACCACGTCGTGGAAGTCCTGGGCCTCGAAGATGCGGATGTATTCCTCGAGCTTGCGCACCATCAGGGCGATCAGATTCCCGCGGCGGTCGGCGGCCAGGGCGATCTGCTCGGCGGCCCGGACCTCCCGGTCCCGGCGCTCGACGACGCTGCCCTCGTTGACGCCGATGCGGATGGGGATGCCGCGTTCGCGACAGGCCCGGATGACTTCGTTCACCTGGGCGCGGTCGCTGATGTTGCCGGGATTCAGCCGGATCTTGTGCACGCCGGCGGCGACCGCCTCCAGCGCCCGGCGGTAGTGGAAATGCACATCGGCCACGATCGGCAGCGGCGACTGACGCAGGATCTCCGGGAGGGCGGCGGTATCCTCGGGGTCCGGAACGGCCACGCGGACGACGTCGCATCCGGCCGCGGCCAGCCGGTGAATCTGGGCCACGGTGGCATCGATGTCGCGGGTCGGCGTGCTGGTCATGGATTGCAGGCAGACCGGAGCCCCGCCGCCGACGGGCACATGGCCGATGAGCACCCGGCGCGTGGGCCGGCGGACGCCTGAAGGCGGCGCGCCGCCGAAAGAAGGTTCAAGCGTGGTCATCTGCGCGGAGTCTCCGGGATCGAGAACCTTCCAGGAATCCGGCGTGATTATAGAAAAGCCGCGGCGCAGGGACCAGCGGAGCCCCTCTGGTCCGCCGGGGACATCGATCGGTGCCCGGCCAGGGCGTCCTCGATCTGCTCCAGGTCATCGACGAAATCGGCGGTCGTGCGGTCGAAGCGCGTATCGGCCTGCATCCGCCGGATCACGGCCGGCCGCTGCACCGCCCGCACGAAGGCCGCGGCCCAGGCCCGCGGGTCGCCGGCCGGCACCAGCAGGCCGTTGCGTTCCGGGAGAATCAGGTGGCGCAGACCGGGGGTGTCCGAGGCGAGCACCGGTGAACCGTTGGCCAGCGACATCAGCACCGCGAACGGGGAGTTCTCGTGGATGATCGAGGGCACGAGCACCGCGTCGATGCCGGCGTGTTCGGCGGCCAGAGCCGCGCCGGTCAGCAGCTGGCGGTGCGAAAGGTAGCGCAGGACCCCCGGGCCCAGGGCCGCCAGTCCGTCGCGCAGCCGATCGTCGCCGTAGGCCCGGATCTCCAGCGGAATGCCGTCGGGCAGGAGCCGGACCGCCTCGACGATCGTCGCGAAACCCTTGAGCGGATCGAGGCCGCCGAAATAGGCGAAGCGCAGCGACTCGGCGGGGGTTTTGGCCGGGCGCAGGATCGTCTCCGGCGGCAGTCCGTAGACCAGCGGGGTCACCCGCTCCTCGCGGGCCCCGAAGCGGATCAGCCGCTCGCCCAGCGACGGGCTCGGGGCGACCACCGCGTCCAGGCCGCGGAGCAGGTGCCGCATTCCGGCGTGCAGTTCCTGGGCGTCGATGGCCTGGGCCAGACGTACAAACCGCGGCCACAGCCGCCGGCTCAGGCCCGCCGGCAGCATCCGTCCGAGGAGGCGGGCCGGGCCGCGCGTGTCCCGCATCACGCAGTCGGCGCAGCGGGCCGCCGACTCCGGACCGCCGCAGACCTCCGGCCGGCCGGGGTACAGGCAGAAGTTGAAGCAGATCATGCCGAAATCCAGGGCCGTCAGGATGGTGGGCACGCCCGCGTCCAGCCCGGCCCGCACCGCCGAGAGCATGCCCTGGATGTTGTGCACGTGGATCATGTCCGGCCGGAACGACCGGATCACTTCCGCGGCCGCCTGCCGCAGGACCTCGTTGGGGTGATGGGTGAAGCGGGCCTGCTCCGGGCCGATCAGAGGATGCAGCGCCAGGCGTCCATCCTCCTGGGCCGCCCGCAGATCGCCCAGCCGGCGGTCCTGCCGGATGCAGATCACGGCCAGGCTCCGCCCGCGGCGCAGCCACTCGCGCGCGACCTCGATCGAGAAGAAGGCCCCGCCGCTGGGCAGCGCCGCGTCGAAGAAAGGCGAGATCAGCAGCGTCCGTGTCGGGCGATCGGTCATCGGCTTGCACCCGGCCCGGGGTTGCGGGCGGCTCAGGCGAACGGGTGCGTGCATCGCCGCACGCGGTCGAAGCCGAACATCGGCCCCAGGGCCACCAGGGCCGCGGACCGCGCGGCGTCGGAAACCGGCCGGCACAACCACCGGGGCCTGCAGCCGCGCAGCCGTTTCAGCGGCCAGAGCACCCGGTAGGCGACCTCGGTCAGCAGCCGGGCCTCCGGGTCGCGCTGATGGCGGCGGAGCAGACCGTAGAGCTCGCGGTTTCGCCGCCGGCCGCCGACCGAGGTCTTGTTGACCCCCGTGACCCGGTAGACGCTGAGCACTTCGTCGCAGACCGCCAACCGCGCGCCGGCCCGGGCCATCCGCCAGAACAGGTCCCAGTCCATGCCGTAATGGAGCGACTCGTCCAGCCCGCCGACCTGCTCGTGCAGGCGGCGCCGCCAGAAGCAGCTGGGCTGGTGGATCGGGTCGTGCACGTCCAGGAAGGCCAGGTCGCCGGCGGTGACGCGCCGCACGACCGACCGGCCGTCGGGATAGTCGTAGCGGCAGGCCCCGCACAGCACGTCACAGGCCCGGCTTTCGAACCGCGACTGCACCGTGGCCAGCGCCCCGGGCAGCAGCAGGTCATCGGCGTTGAGCCAGCCGAGGATCTCGCCGCGGGCGCGGGCGAAACCCTTGTTGAGCGCGTGACTCTGCCCGCGATCCGGCTGGCTGACCCACCAGGCCAGGCGGTCGGCGTACCGGGCGATGATTTCGCACGTGCCGTCGGTGGAACCGCCATCGACGACGATGTATTCCACCCCGCCCGACGACGGGTCGACGACCTGCCCGAGCACCGACTCGATCGCATCGGCGATCGTCGCCGCCTGGTTGAGGCACACGGTCACGATCGATATCGATGGCCCTGGCATGGGTAGGGATCAGGTGTCGCCCGCAAGCATCGCCTCCGCCGAGCCGCCGCCGGCCCGCGAGGGCGGCGAGGCGCGGCCCGGGCGGCCTCGACCTCGCCCCGGGTGTTATCGGCTGATCCGCGGCCGGGACATCAGCGGCGGGGAGGACCGACAGGATCCGGGGAGCGATCGGCCGGGGCGGTCGCGGTGTCGGCCGGGGGCCGGACCCCCAGCAGCCCGGCGAAGTAGTCCCAGGCCGGGGCCCGGCTGCCGTCGGGCCGGATCAGGTAGAAGCCGCGAACCTCGTCGTTGGCCGGTCGCCGCTGGCCGGAGCGGGACTCGTTGTCGTAGACCTGCCAGTAGACGACGTAAGGGCACCCCCAGTCCAGGGCCGTCTCGGTGGTCATGCGGATCACCCGCATGGCCTTGTCGCCGTCGGCCGAGGGGTCCTGGACGGAACGCACCTCCGGCCAGCCGAACTCGCCCACGTAGACGTTGCGGTCGCCGAAATCGCGGCTGTCGGGAGCCCTGGAGGCGATATGGTCCAGCGCCCGCCGGAACAGGTCGCGGCCGGCCTCGACGTCCTCGACGGCCGCGCCGATCGTGTCGTAAGCCGAGTAGGAGTAGAGGTCGCAACGGGTGTGGGGCAGCACGTCGTTGGTCACCGTCCGCCGGTCCTTCATCGCCTCGGCGGCCAGGTTCGCCTCGCAGGCGTGGTACACGCGGACCTTGCGGGCCCGGGCCTTCCGCCGCCCCTGCTCCACGCCCTCCTGGCGGGCATCGAGCCAGCGGATCATGCCTTCGATCGCACGCGGCTCCGGCTCGGCCTGGGCCGCGGCCCCCTGTGCGCCGCGCAGGGCCCAGTCGCCCTCCCAGTTCTGGAGCACGAAGGTCTTGCCCGTGCCGGCGTAGGTCTTCAGCAGGTAGGCCGTCAGCTCGGCGAACTGCCGGCGCTCGCGGTCGGCGTCGGCCTCGGTCACGCCCTCGCGCCAGTAGTGGTCATCCGCGCCGACGGCATAGGCGGTGAGAATGAAGGTGGAGAACGGTTTGGCCAACAGCTTGCGGTACGAGGGGTGCCGGACCATCTCCACCAGGCTCTTGAACTCCGGCCAGCCCGCCGGCGAAGGGTAGGATTTCGCCGGATCGTGGAGATAGACCTTGATCACCCGCATGCCGGTCTGCAGGATGCGGTCGGCGCCCTCGTTGAGGAAGTCTCCGTCGGTGAAACGGTAGGCGCCACGGACATGGGCGCAGCCCAGCCGCTCGGCCAGGTCGGCCTGGCGGACCTCGCCGGCCTGCAAGGCACCGGACCATCCCCACGCGACCACGCAGGCCGCGATGACCAGATTCGGCCGCATGATGCCGGTCATCTCCGTTCTCCCCTGGGGTCTGTGCGGTACACGTCATCCGCCCGCTTGCCCGCCCGCGGGCCCGCCGCGTTACAGGCCCGTCCGGCCGCGCCGCGCAGGCCAGCATACCCTGCCCCGGTCGCCGCGGACAGCAGGAGCATTCGCGGGCACGGGCCGTTGTTTCCGCCTGGCGCGGGCGGGGATCGGGGGCGACGCTCAGGCCTGCGACGGCGGCGAATCCCAGGCCTCCAGCACGCGCTCGGCGATCCGCTCCACGCTCTCGTCGTGGCCGACCTCGACCCGCCGCAGGCCCGGCATGCGCCGCATCCAGGTGCGCTGGTGCTTGCCCAGGCGGCGCGAGTTGATCTTGATCCGCTCGACGGCCTCCTCCAGCGTCCACACGCCTTTCAGGTGGGCGATCAGTTCGGCATAGCCGACGGCCGCGGCGGCCTGCGGGCCGATGCCGCCGGGCGCAGACAGCAGGGCCCGCACCTCGTCCAGCAGTCCTTCCTCCATCATTCGCCGCACCCGGGCGTTGATCCGGCGGTTGGTCTCCTCGACCGGCCGGCACAGCGCCGCGAGCCGGCAGTCATAGCCCGGCCGGGTCGCGTTCCACTGGGTCTGAAGCCGGCTGATCGGCTCTCCGCACGCGTGGTAGACCTCCATGGCCCGTTCGATTCTGCGCAGATCGTTGACGTGGATCCGGGAAGCCGCCTCCGGGTCGACCCGGGCCAGTTCGGCATGGAGGACGCCAGGCCCTTCCAGCCGGGCACGCTCGCGAAAACGGGTGCGAAACTCCGGATCGGCCGGCGGCCCCTCGAAAACTCCCGACAACAGTCCGCGCAGGTAGAGCATCGTTCCGCCCACCGCAATGATCGGCCTGCCACGGGCGGCGATCGCGCGGATGGCGGCATCCGCGGCCTCCAGATACCGGGCCAGGCTGTAGCTTTCGGAGGGCTCGACCTCGTCGATCAGGTGGTGCGGCACCTCGCGCCGCGCCCCGGCCGAGGGCTTGGCCGTGCCGATGTCCATGCGGCGGTAGACCTTCATCGAGTCGATCGACAGGATCTCGCCGCCCAGCCGCCGGGCCAGCACCAGCCCCACGGCGCTCTTGCCGCCGGCGGTGCAGCCGGTCAGGATGTTCACCCGGATCGCCATCTCGGCCATCCCCAAACCCCCGAAACGTTTGACGGACCACCCTGGAGCGGGCAGCCCCCGGGCGTATGTGGCGCGCCGGGCACATGTCGGCAGCCTCCGGGCCCCTGTCGGGCACCGGGCGCACATCAGGGCAGTGCCGTTGCCCGGACCGATCCTCGCCGAGAACCGGCCGGCGGGCAATACCTGCCGGGATGGCATCTGCCACCTCTAAGCGACGGCCATTCAATGAGTTGCGCCGGTCGCAGGTCCAGGGAACATCGCCGGCCTGGCACGGCTTTCGGTTCGTCGCACGCGGCATCGGCACACAAGCCTTTATTATAAAACATCTTGCGCGCATTTCGCCGCGTGGCACGCTGGTTGCTGGAACCCAAGTGCCCGAATGAGGTCGCAAGGACATCAAAGCCTTTGAGCGGTCTTTCGAAGGAGGTGTGCCATGTTGTACGGGATGACCTGCAATCGTTCGAACAACGGCCTGGACCCGCTGAGCCGATGGACGCGGAACATGGATGAGTGGTTTGCCGGGGCCCTGGGGACCGGCGGGTTCCCGGGCGTGCGGGTGGACATCCGCGAGGCCGGGGAGGACATCGTCATCGAGGCCGAGGTTCCGGGACTGACCAGGGATGACATCGAGATCTCGGTCGAGAACGGCGTGCTGACCATCAGCGGCGAGTACAAGGCTCCCGAGGGCTCCGAGGGCACCTGCTATCACCTGCGGGAGCGGGTCACCGGACGTTTCAGCCGATCGTTCCGCCTGCCGCCGACCTCGGACCTGGACAAGGTGGAGGCCGGCCTGCAGAACGGGGTGCTGACGCTGACCATTCCGACCCGCCAGGAGGCCAGACCCCGCAGGATCCCGGTCAAGTGATTCCCATGGGGTGCAACGCCGTGCCGGGGGCTGCCCGAGGGGACTGTCCGCCCCGAGGGCGGCCCCCGGCCGCCTGGATGCCCCGGACTGCGGGGCACAGCCCGTCCCCGGCCGGTCTTCCATCCCGAGTCTGATCCTGTCGCGCCACGTCGCGTCCGTCGCCTCCTGTCAGGCCCTTGCGTCCCGGTGCCAGACTTCACACACTGGGTGCCGCGCCTGGACGTGTGCGACGTGCGCGGCCGCCGACGCGGCCGACAGGCCCCTGCCTCAGGCTCGGAGCCATGTCATGAGCGGATCTCGAATGGTGCTTTTCGCTGGATTCCTGCTGGTCCCGGCCCTGGTTCCGTCGCGGGCGGATTTCGCGATCCGCGACGGCGACACCGTGGTCTTTCTCGGCGACAGCATCACCGCCGAGCGGGGTTACAGCCGGATGATCGAGAACTACACCCTGTTGCGTTATCCCCGGCGCAAGGTGCGCTTCATCAACGCCGGCTGGGGCGGCGACACCGCCGCCGGCGGCGCACGGCGGCTGCAGCGCGACGTGCTGGATGCCGGGGCGACGCTGGTCACCGTCGCCTACGGCGTCAACGACATCGGCTGGGGCGCCCGGGCCGACGAGGCCCACCGCCAGGCCTATCTCGACGGCATCCGCGACATCGTCACCGCCTGCCGGCAGCGCGGGGTGCGGGTCTACATCTGCTCGGCGGCCGTGACCGCGGCCGATCCCGACGTCAGCGAGCACGATTTCCTGCAGCGGATGTGCGACGACGGAATGGAACTGGCCCGCCGGCTGGGCGGCGAGGCCATCGACGTGCAGCGCATGATGCGCGACATCCTCCGGCGGGTGCGTGCCGCCGGCCACGAGAAGGACCCGCCGACGCTGCACGCGCCGGACGGCATCCACCTGAACGACCTCGGGCAGCTGGCCATGGGTTTCGCGATCCTCAAGGGTCTGGGAGCCCCCGCGGAGGTCTCAAGCGTGTGGATCGATGCCGCCGCCGGCCGGGTGGTCGAAGCCGGCGGCTGCGAGGTGTCGAACCTGCGGGCTTCCGCGACCGGCGCGGTCTTCGACCGGCTCGACGAGGGGCTGCCGCTGAACTTCGGTCCGCTGGGAGCGCTGAACTTCCGCTTCATCCCGATCCCCGAGGAGCTGAACCGCTACCTGCTGAGGATCGACGGGCTGTCACCGGGCGATTACCGGCTGACGGTGAACGGCCGGGTGGTGGGCACGTGGTCTCACGACCGGCTGGCCGGCGGGATCAACATCTCCTCGGCCACGCCGGACGCCTGGGAGCCCGGCGGCCCGTGGGATGCCCAGGCGGCCACGCTGCTGCTGCTGACCGAAGCCCGCCACAAGCTTGCCCAGTCGCTCAAGCTGGCGCCCGGCTGCATCGGCGGTCATCCCGGCATGCCGACCATCGAGCGGGACGCGGCGGAGATCAACCGCCGGATCGAGGATCTTCAGCGGCTGGTGGCCGCGCCGGTGCGGTACCATTTCGTGCTGGAGCGCGTGGGGCCGCAGCCCGCGAGTCAGGCGGGCGGACGCTGAAGTCGGCCGGGTCCCTGCGGTCGCGGCCCGTCCTTGCCGGCCGGTCGTGAATCAGCGGTACCGGCCGAACTCCCGGATGGCCTCGAACATCGCCAGGACGTTCTCGACCGGCGTCTCCTCGAGAATGGTGTCGTGGCTTGCCCCGGCCACATAACCGCCGCCGGGCATCATGATCTCGAGCACTTCGCGGGTCTTCTCCCGTACGGTCTCGGGCCGGCCTTCGATCAGCACGTGGTGCGAGTCGACGGCCCCGTTGAACACCATCCGATCGCCGAAATCGGCCTTGAGCCGGCGCAGGTCCATGCCGTGGCAGGACGGTTGCACGGCGTGCACGCCGTCCAGGCCGATTTCGATCAGGGCGGGGATCAGGGGAGCGAATCCGCCGCAGCAGTGCATCATCACCTTCAGGCCGTAGGCGTGGCCGAGGTCCACCAGCCTGGCCAGGTGGGGCACGAGGAAGCGGCGGAACATGGCCTCGCCGAGCAGCGGGCCGCGCTGGCTGCCGAGGTCGTTGCCGAAGAAGAAGATGTCGATGACATCGGCGGCCTCATCGAAGATCCGCTGGCTGGCGGCCGCGTAGTAGTCGACCAGGTGTCCGAACAGCGCATCGACGACGTGGGGCTCGTCGTACATCCGCAGAAGAAGTTCCTCCATGCCCATCAGGTCGATGGCATCGTGCCAGAAGGGCGACCAGTCGCCCCCCAGGACGGCATACTTGCCGTGCCAGGCGGCGGCCGCGGCCCGGATGCCGGAGGGGTCGACCCAGGCCGGGTCGGGCCAGGGATAATCGTGGATCTCGCGGAGACCGGCGCCGGCCAGGGGATGGCTCATCGGCTGGCCGTAGCCCAGGCCGGTGCGCTGAACGCCGAACACGGTGGCGTACGTGGCCCCGGGCTCCAGTGCCGGCTGCGGGCCCGTCCAGCCCGCCCAGACGCGCCGGAAATCGTCGCCGAAGAACTCCCGCAGCCCCTCGTCGTCCAGGGCCAGCACCCGGCGGCACTTGTTCCAGAAGCCTTCGGAGGCGCCGCACCAGCAGGGGACCCGGTCGGGCTCCCGGTGTTCGAAGGCCGTCAGCACGCGTTCGCGGGAGGTCATGGACAGTGGAACACCTCCTCCATCGGGGCCCACCACTGGCCGGGAGCCCGCGTGTCCAGCGGCTCCTGGCAGGGGCAGCAGAGCTTCCACCATTCCTGGGTCACCGGGTCGGCGGCCATTTTCGCCATGTCGGCCTCGAAGTCGTCGCCGTGGTATTCGAAGTAGCTGAACAGCCAGCCGTCCCGGTGGTAGATCGAGTAGTTGCGGATGTGGCAGGCGGTGATCATCTTCAGCACGTCCGGCCAGGGATCGGCGTGCAGCCGCTTGTATTCCTCGAGCCGCTCGGGCCGCACGCGGATGACCATCCCATAGCGTTTCACGGCGGGGCTCCTGTCGAGGGAACACTGCGGAATTGCCGCCCGACCAGGCGACGGAAAGCCGGCAAGGAAAGCATATCGCCCCCGGGCACGGGGTCAACACCCTGCCGGCATGCGCCGGGCCGGGGCTTATGAGCCGGCAGTCGTGGCCGGGGCGAACGCCGGGGGTGGACCCTCGAGCCACCGGATCTGCTGGCGGCGGGTCTTGCGCCGGTTGAACAGATCGAGCACCTCCCGGCGCTGGGCTTCATCAAGGCGGGCGACGCCGCGGTCGTCCAGCCAGCCGTTGGAGGTCGCCACCGGCGTGTCGTAATGCTCGACGCCGAAGCGCGTGTAGTCCAGGCGGGTCACGGCCTGCCAGTTGCAGGACCACAGCACGTTGCGATAGTTGGGAAACAGGCCGTAGGGCCACACCGACGGCCGGCTGTGGGAATCCTGATAGCAGCCATGGGCCATGATGGCATAGGGCGGCACATCCAGCCAGAACGTCCTGTCGTCGAAGGTCACTCCGATGCAGTCGCTGGCCAGAAAGGCCAGGTCGGCGCGGCGGGCGGTGGTCGCCCGGGTCAGTTCGGCGGTCAGGCGCATGAAGTGCGGCGCGGCGTAATCGGGCTTGGGCGCGCCGCCGATGGCGCCGTCGCGAATCATGAACGTCTCATCCCAGACCAGCGCGTCGATCTGGTCGCCGTACTCGGCCAGCAGGGCCTGGAGATACGCCTGATACCAGCGGCGCACCTCGGGATGGGCGGGGTTCTGGCAGGCGCTGCGGCCGCGGGTATCCGGGCCCTGCCAGCCTCCCCAGGTCAGGATCCTGTCCTCGGAGAAGGCGCGGGCGGCCTCGCAGGTCGTCAGCCCGTCGGCGAAGTAGAGGCATACGCGCAGCCCGCGTTCCCGGGCATACCGGATCCGCCGGTGCATGTCCGCCCGGGTCATGGGCACCGGTACGGAGGTGGGGAAGCCCTTGTCGCGGACGGCCTCGGCATTGGGAAAGGCGGTCCAGGAGTCTTCCAGCCTGCCGGCGGCGGCATCGAACGCGTAATCGCCCACCAGGCCGTACCAGCCGTGGAGGGTGAAGAGGATCTTCGAGCGATCCTCGCGCGGCACGAGGCGTTCGACGGCGTCGATATCCTCGAACCAGCCGGTGCCGCCGTGGCTGAGGTAGTCGTAGTGCTGCCAGGCGATGTCGTGCAACCAGTCCGGCCCCGGGGGGATGTCGGCCAGGGCGGTGGCGTACCAGGCGGCCATGGCCTTTTCGGGGTCGCCGGCATGGATGACCGTCCAGCAGGTGCGCGTCGCGGGGCCTTCCAGCGGGACCCTGGTGCCCTGGTAGACCCAGCGGAAGTCGCCGCCGGTCTTCGCGGCCGCGTCCGGGAGGCGCAGGCAGGTCCCGAAGAACGGATCGGCGACATGCGTCAGGCGGACGGCCGGCGTGCCGCCGGCGTGGCTGAGCATGGGAATCGCCAGGTGCCCGGCCGGCTCGCCGGGCGGCGGGACGTCGCCGGCCAGAGGCCATATCCACCGTCGGCCGGCGGCCGCGTCCAGCGTCTGTCCCTGGCCGTCCTTGCGCGGGACGAACACGCGCTGCCCGTCGGCCGGAGGGGCCAGGGGGTTGCCCAGCGACACCATGACGTCGGCGACCACCGGTCCGTCCTCCGGCGTGATCGTGACCGCCCGACGCAGGACGGTGCCGGCGGCCTGCTGAGTCAGCGAGATTTCGTAGCCCACGCGGAACGCCGGCGGGCCGGCGACGGAATACTCGAAGGCCGCCCCGTCGGTCGTCGGCGAGCAGCGCGCATCGCCGTCCGGCACCGCCGCAACGGGTGCGTCGTCTCCCCATCGGCGGGCGGGGTCTTCCGGGGCCATCCCGACCCTCGGCCGACCGCCGCCGGCGCCGGCGACCACGAGATCGCGCCCGGCCCGGTCGGCCAGGCTCAGGATCCGGCCGGCCCGGTCCAAACGCAGCGTCCAGTCGCCGGCCCGGACAGCCATTTCGTCCGCCCGCAGGGATGCCGCGTGCAGACCGACGGTGACGATGAAGATCAGCAGAGTCCGCATGATTCTCCTCCCCGGCCGGCGGCGTGGGCGCCGCAGCCACATCGCGGCGCGAAACCCGGCGGCCCGTCATACATTGTCGGCGAACAGGCGTTTCATCCGGCTGAAAAACCAGTAGCCGGCGAAGAACATGACCGGGGCCATGATCAGCGTGCCCCAGAAGATGCTTCCGCGCGGAAAGTGGCCGCCGACCGACCCCTCGCGGGCCCCCATCAGGCACTCCTGGTAGGAGATCAGCAGGTAATACAGGGGGTTGATGCCCATGAAGGGACGCAGCGGCTCGGGAACCATCTCGATCGACCAGGCGATGGGGCTGATCATCATCAGCATGAGGATGACCACGCCCACGATGTTCTGGAGGTCGCGGAAATAGACGTTGAGGCTGGAGAGCACCCAGATCAGCCCGATGGTGAACATGATCTGCAGGGGCCAGATCAGCAGGATCAGCAGCGCCCAGGGCGTCAGGTGGCCCACCGCGGCCACGGCGATCAGCAGCAGGAACGTGCCGACGACCTGGGTGCACTGGCTGGTGAGCACCGCCCGGACGGGGATGAGCTCGATGGGGAAAAGGGTGTTCTTGATGAGCGAGGCGTTGGCGGTCACGCAGGCCACGCCCGACGACAGGGCCTCGGAGAACCCCAGAAAGGGGATCAGGCCGCAGAAGATGAAAACGATGTATTCGGTGGTGCCGCCGAGGTTGAAGCGGATGCGGAAAACCGACCCGTAGATCAGGGCATAGATCCCCAAAAACAGCAGCGGGTACATCACCAGCCAGGTCAGCCCGAGGACCGACCCGGCGTAGCGCCCGCGGATGTCGTTCCAGCACACCCGCCAGAGAATCAGCCGGTGAGTCCAGATGAGTCTGAAAGGATCGCCCAGCCGCCTGAGGTTCATGTCCGTCCCCGGGAAACCGCCGGCGGACCGGCCACTGCCGGATGGTCGGCGACTGCCGGATGGTCGGCGACCGCTGGTACGGCGGCGGCCGTGCCGGTCCGCTTCCGGGCGGTGGTGATAGGTAAAGCCGGCGCGGCTGTCAAGGTGCGGCGCGGCCGTCGAAACGCCGCCCCGGTCGTGCCGCGGAGTTCTGGGCCTTGCGCCGGTTGTGGGGGCGGGCTCAGCGCAGCACCTGCAGGGTGGTGAACATCGTCAGCCAGACGACGTCCAGGAAGTGCCAGTAGGTCGCGCAGCGGCGGACGCCGGCCTGGAGCGCCGGGCCGCAGGGTCCGCGGATCGCCCGGTCGGCGATGATCAGCAGCGACGCCAGCCCGCCGATCACGTGGGCGGCGTGCAGGGCGACCAGCAGCAGCACCAGCCCGTAGACGGGCATGTTGTCGGCCCGGGCGGCCTGATGGGCCTGCAGGAGTCGCTGGAGGGCGGGGGTCTGCACGGCCACGAACGCCCCGGCCAGCAGGACGGTCGCTGCCAGCCAGGCCCGCAGCCCTCCCGGGCGGCCGGCGCGGGCCGCGGCGGTGCTGCGCCACATCGTCAGGCTGCAGAGGATCATCAGCCCGGTGCTGGCCCACAGTGCCGCCGGCAGGCTCAGGCTCCCGGGGGGCGGGGCGTTGGGGCTGCGCGTCCGGACGAGCACGTAGGCGACCATGGCCGCCAGGAAGAGCATGGTCAGCGAGGCCAGGAACAGGGCCAGCCCCAGCTTCCCGGCGTCGCGGGCCGGGGACGGATCGTCGGACCGGACGGGCGGGGTCATCGGGGGGCCTCCGGCGGACCGGCCGGGGCGGACCCCGGGGCGGCGCGATCGCTGGGCTGCGGAAGGCGGATCATGACGGTGCGAGTCTCACGTTCGGGGGCACCTCGAAAGTCTCCTGGTACGCGGCGGTGTCCATCAGGGCGATGGCGATGAACAGCGTCACGAACAGCAGGGCCGCCACCAGCACGATGGCGTTGAACGGGCTGTCGTAGCGCAGGTGCATGAAATAGAGTGCGACCAGGGCGGCCTTGGCGGTGGCGATCAGCAGCGCCAGCCAGATGTTGAACCAGCCCAGGTTGACCGTCGTCACCGCGACGGTGACCACGGTGAGGACCATCAGGCCCGCCCAGACCGCCGCCAGGACCGGCAGCGGCACGACGTGGCCGACGGCCGGGTGCGGCGGAGCGGGATTCCGGGATGTCGTGGTTTCGTTCATGTCGTCTCCCGCGACCCGGTCAGTGGATCAGGTAGAGCAGCGGGAACAGGAAGATCCACACCAGGTCCACCAGGTGCCAGTACAGACCGACGAAGTCCACCGGCGTGTAATAGGCGCTGCCGAACGCTCCGCCGGCGGCCCGGACCATGATCCAGCCGATCAGGCCCAGTCCGACGACCACGTGCACGCCGTGCAGGCCGGTCATCAGGAAGTAGACGCTGAAGAACAGGTGCACGTTGCGCGGCTCGCCGGCGGCGTGTTCATGCTCTGCGCCGACCGGGTCGCGGGCCAGGCCCGCCGGTCCGATCGCCGAGGGCGCGATGCGCGGGGCGTCGGGGTCGGCGGGGGCGGTCGCGGTCGTCGCGACCGGCGGCGGAGGCGCTGACGCCGTCGCCGTCGCTGCGGTGCCGGAGTCGTCCGGGCCCGCCGGGGACGCATGCCCGGCGGCGGCGTCAGCGGAGCCGTGGTCATGGTCTTTCGGCGCGTACGCCCGGCCCCACAGCAGGCCGTGCTCCCACTTGGACTTGTACTCGAC
>Ga0129299_1001016_pt1 | contig 18792 bp, 14 predicted proteins | sample ConPoolayeCmetaG_FD_94477 | JGI IMG/M metagenome (GOLD analysis project Ga0129299, IMG submission 94477) | Hot spring microbial mat communities from California, USA to study Microbial Dark Matter (Phase II) - Cone Pool mat layer C metaG ...
GGGTGAGGCTCCTCCCCCTCTCCATTCAAATGGAGAGGGGGCCGGGGGGTGAGGCTAAACTGCCCAACCTCACCTCAAACCATCCATCCTATTCACATTGACTGAGCATGAGCGAGGAACAAGCATATCCGCAGCGGAGCTATGTCTTAGGGGCGACAATGCCATTGGCGATGGCGAAGCGCACCAGCGCCGTCACATCGCGCATGTTCAGCTTCTCCATCAGGTTGAAGCGGTGCTTTTCGACGGTCTTGATGCTGATGCCCAGCCGGATGGCGATCTGGCGGTTGGTGTTGCCCTCCGCTACGAGCTGGAGCACTTCGCGCTCCCGGGCGGTCAGCCGTTGCAGGGGGGAAACCACGCCGTCCCGCTGGCGCAACATATCCTCGATCTCGTCGCGCGGCAGCTCGCTGGAAAGGTAGGTCTTGCCAGCCATCACTGCCTGGACGGCCCGGGCCAGCTCGTCGGCCAGCGAGCCTTTCAGCAGGTAGGCTGCGGCCCCAGCCAGCAGCGCCTGGACGACGTATGCCTCGGACTCGTACTGGGAGAGGATGATGACCTCAGGCGGGCGAGGGCTGCTACGAAGCCGGGCAGTTGCCTCTAGCCCATTGAGATTCGGCATCCCGATATCCATGATCACCACGTCGGGGTGGAGGCTCTCCGCCAGCGCGATGGCCTCTCGGCCATCCTGCGCCTGCCCAACGACTTCAAAGCCGCCCATTTCTTCCAATAACGCGCGGATGCCTTCCCGAACCAGCCGGTGATCTTCTGCCAGCAGCACGGTGATGGGTCTCATAGTGCGCCTCCTTACACCCCCCAGCCGGTCGCGGGTTGGGGGCCTTCGCCTAGATGGAAACACCGAGTAGTCTCCCCGATGCGTGTTGGTGGTCAATGATCCCGTTCTAAGCCTCACCCCCACTCCTGCCCCTCCCCCTCTCCACGAGATGGCTGAGGGGGAGGGGAGTCGAGCGTAGCGAGACGGGGTGGGGGTGAGGCCCCCAGGCGGCAGCTCGCTGCTTGCCAACACTTTACAGGGAGACTACCAAACACCGCGATCCGCTGAAACCGGGGCAGCAGCCAACAACGAGAGGCTGCCATTGCCCTTACGGCTCATGAGGCGCGGCGGGCAGGGTGATCTCGATGCGGGTTCCCCTGCCCGGCGCGCTGTCGATCCGGATGTGGCCGCCCACCGCCTCGGCGCGCTCCTCCATCCCCAGCAGGCCTAACCCACTGCGGGGCTGGTCGGCGCGGCGCAGCGCATCGGGGTCAAAGCCAGCGCCATCGTCCTCGACGGTCAGTTGAAGGCCGCCCTCGATCCGGCGCGAGGTCACAGAAGCGTGGCTGGCTTTGGCGTGGCGGACGATGTTGGTCAGCGCCTCCTGTACCACACGATAGGCCGCCAGCTCGACCTGAGGGGGCAGGCGGCCTATCTCCTCCCCTTCATGCGTATAAGCCACAGGGAGGCCCGTGCGCTGCGAGACGCTATCGCATAGCCAGGAGATCGCCGCTTCCCAACCCAACTCATCCAACAGCGGCGGCCTCAACTCGTGGGAGAGCGACCGGACGCTCGCCAGCGCCTCATCCACCACGCCGCGCAATGCCTCGATCTTCTCAAGGGCGGCTCCATCCTGGGCGGCGAGCGCGTTCTCGACCATCCGCAGCCGCATTTTGACAATGGTCAATGCCTGGCCGATCTCGTCGTGCAGCTCGCGGGCGATGCGGCGGCGTTCCTCTTCTTGAGCGTGGGTCAGGCGGGTGGTCAGCTCACGCAGCCGCTCGCGGGCGATGACATGCTGGCTGATGTCGCGGGCGATCCCTTCGATGGCGATCAGGTCGCCGCGCTCGTCGAAGATCGGCGTCTGCCGCATCTCGACGTAGACGATGTGCCCGTCCTTATGGAACCAGCGGATGACGCAGTGGCGACGCGGACCCTGCGGGTCGGCGATCTCGGCAAACACGCTTTCGTAGATCGGGATGTCATCTTCGTGGATGGATCGGTAGCCCAGGCCAGGGTCGGCGTAGTGCTCCTCCGGTGTGAAGCCAATGATGTGAGTCGAGGCCGGGTTGACGTATTCAAAACCACTGGCATACGACCAGCGGAAGATCATGTCCGGCGCGTTTTCGGCCATGCGGCGGAAGCGTTCTTCGGCCTCGCGCGCGGCTCGATGGACGGCGGCGTGCTCCAGCGTGGTGTGCACGATGGTGGGCAGCAGCCGGAGGAGCTGCTCGGTCTTGAGGACGTAGTCTGCGACCGGGATACGCTTAAGCAGTTCGGCGGCCAGCTCCGTCTCGTGGGGTTGGGTGAGGATCACGATGGGCGTATCAGGCCAGCGGTGGGTGATCCGGTCGATCACCTCGGTCCCGCTCAGGCCATCCAGCGCCAAGCCGGTCATGATCAGATCGTAGCGCGGGGCGCGGCCTGGGTCGTCTTCTAGGGCAGCGCGATCGGGCGCGTCCTCGATGGCGTGAGGCAGGTCGGGATCGGCAGCCAGCGCCTGGTGAATCAGGCTGCGGCTGTCCGGGTCCTGTTCCACCAGCAGGAACGTGTAGTGGCGCGGGCGGGCCACGATAGGTTCTTCCATCCCCCCGAATGACGTTACATCGCTCATTTTACAGGGGGGCACGGGTTGGGCGCAAGCAGGGTCTGGGGGGGAGGTGGGGCTGATACCCCATTTACTTTTGAGTGAAGATGCGCCATGATAAGGTGGTGTGTTCTTTGTAACCTAGAGCAGTGCCATCAGGGCGTGCACTGCCATAGCCCAGTTGGTGCTCAAGGTATCTCCCTATGTTCACTGAAGCCGGTATGAAAGAAGAGCCGCGCGGGCACGAGACGGTGCTGGTGGTGGACGACGATCCCTCCCTGCTGCAGGGGATGGCCGATCTGCTCTCTGCTCACCACTACCGGGTACTCACGGCTGAAGGGGGGCTGGCTGCCCTCACGATCATGCAGCAGGAAGCGCCGGACCTGGTCATCTCGGACATCATGATGCCGGGGATGGATGGCTACCAGTTCTACGAGGCGGTGCGCTCCAACCCGGCCTGGGCCGCTCTGCCCTTCGTCTTTCTGACGGCGTGCAGTCAGCCTCACGATATCAGTCTGGGCCAGCGGTTGGGCGCTGATGCCTACCTGACCAAGCCGTTTGAGCCTCAGGACGTGCTGGCTGCGGTGCAGGCGCGGCTGAGGCGGGCCAAGGAGATTCGCGCCGTTTGTGAGGACGAGGTGAACCGTATGAAGCAGCAACTCGTCACCGTCTTCAGCCACGAGCTACGCACCCCCCTGACCTATATCTACGGATATGTGCATCTGTTGCAGGACAACGCCGACCTGGACGAGGCATCCCGCAACATGGTGGCCGGAATCCGGCGCGGGGCAGAACGCCTTAACCGAGTGGTCGAGGATTTGATGCTGGCTGTGCGGATTGACAGCGGCGTGGCTGCGGTGGAGATCAACCAACTGCGAATGCCCGTCGATCTGGTCCCGATCCTGCGCGAGGCGATCCAGCATCAGCAGCCGTTTGCCGAGGAACGCGGCGTGCGGATCGAGGTGGAGGTTCCCCCCCAGTTGGAGGTCGAATGTGTTCCGGCATACATCGAGGACGCCTTTGGTCGTGTGCTGAACAACGCCATCAAGTTCAGCCGACAGGGAGGTGGGCGCGCGGTAGTGGGCGCCCGTTGCGAGGAGGGGATGGGGATCATCAGCGTGCGGGATGAAGGGATCGGGATCGCGCCCGCCCAGCAGAAGCGCCTCTTCGAGCGCTTCCAACAGATCGACCGCCAGGAGCTAGAGCAGCAGGGGCTGGGCCTGGGCTTGACTCTGGCCCGCAGCCTGGTGCAACTCCATGGCGGCGACATCGAGGTGGAGAGCACGCCGGGGGTAGGCAGCACCTTCACCATCCGCCTGCCGCAAAGTGGCTCTGGGGATGGCCGGCTGGCTCAAAGGCAGCCGCGCGGCTGGGAGGCTTACCGCCCTGTGAGCGGTAATTCCATCTCGATCCGCGCAAAGGATTGAATGTAGCCGTGCGCCCAGTAGGCGTCGAGATGGGGCAGGTGAGTCGGGACGTTTTCGACGATGGTGTCTAGAGTGGGAAAGCGATGGTGCAGGTGATATAGCAGGTTGTAAGCGGGAGCCACCTCCGTGCCCTCGTCCGGGGCAACCATCACCCACTTAAGCTGAAGGGCGCTACGCTGGAAGCTCACCCAGCCGCTAGCGGCGCTGGTGTGCTCGGTCAGATGCAGGGATTCCACATCGCCGATGTTGGCCAGCGACTCCACCTGGTTTGTCCAGGCAGGCCGCCAAGGGCAGGTTGCCGCGAAGCGCAGCGTGTCTTCGGGAGGATGCCAGGTGGCCGACGCAGCACCAGCAGCCTGCGCACTTCGCGGAAACCCAGCCGTAGGAACAACGTGTGAGCGGGCGTGTTGCCCACGATGACTTCCAGGTAGAGCATCACAGCCCCGTGCTGAGCGGCCTGAGCGATGCAGTATTCCATCAGCGCCAACCCCACCCCGTGACGCCGGGTGGTCGGCAGCACCCCCAGGCGGGTGATCCAGCCCCGCCCCTGGCGCAACCCCAGCATACACAAGCCCAGGATCTGATCCCCTTCGACGGCCACCGCTGAGGCGTCGAGCCTCAGATCATAGGCGGTGATATACTCCTGAAGCCGAGGGGGGGTCATTGGCATCGGGATCAGGTAATCCACGCGCGTCTGGTTATAGGCGTCGGTTAACTGGTGAACTGTAAACCGGCTGGCCGGGACAAGTTCCACAAGATGCGCCTTTGAGTGAGGGTGGCTATTGGGAGGGTCCCGCCAGGTAAGCCGCGACCTGCCGGGCGAATTCGCGGGTGTCAATGGGTTTGGCGATGTAACCCTGGCAACCATAAGCGACCACCATCTCACGCGCCGTCTCGGAGGGCCAGGCGGTAACGATGACCATCGGTATGTGGGCCAGGCTTTCCTGCTGCCGGAGGATGCCCGCCACCGTCTGCCCGTCCACGTCGGGCAGGCCCAGGTCAAGCAGGATCAGATCAGGCCGCTCCGCCAGCGCCATTTGTAATCCCTCCTCACCGTTTTCGGCGTGCAGCACGGTGAACTGATCGCGCTCCAGGACGCGCCGCATCAGACGGGCGTTGCTCGGGTTATCCTCGATCATCAGGATGGTGCAGGCGCGGCCTGCTGACGACTCAGTCAATGGCCTGGCTCCTGGGTGGATGAGCCATTGCAAAAGCGCAGGACAATCCGCCGCAGGTCGTCGCGGCTGAACGGTTTGCGGAGGTAGTCGTCGCAACCGGCGGCCAGGTACTGCTCGCGGTCACCGACCATGGCGTTGGCGGTGATGGCCACGATGGGGATGCGGCCCAGGTCTGAATCGGCTCTGAGGCGGCGGGTCACCTCCGCGCCATCTATGTCGGGCAGGTTGATGTCCATCAGGATCAGGTCGGGCCGCAACTCGGCAACTAGGCGGAGCGCCGTCGCGCCGTCCAGCGCCTGGAACACCTCAAAGTCCTGTCCCTCCAGGGTGAGCATTCGCATCACCAGCCGGTAGTTTTGAAAGTTATCCTCAACGTACAGTATCTTCGGCATGGGCGGCTCCGGGCGGTTGGGCTACTCGGCTCCCTCGTCCTGGGCAGCCCCGTCGCTGGAAGCCGCTTCCGGGTTGCTGCCATTACGGCTGGCTGCCGCTCCTAGAAAGGCCGCGATCTGCGCCGGGAAGGCGCGGGTATCGATGGGCTTGGTGATGTACCCATCGCAGCCGTAGGTCAGGGCGCGGCGTTCGGAGGTGCGGTCTGCGCTGGCGGTGACCGCCACCACCGGGATATTGCCGGGAATGCGGTTGATCAGCGCAGCGATGGTGTGGCCGCTGATATCCGGCAGCCCCAGGTCGAGCAGGATCAGGTCAATGCCACCCTGGCTGGCGGCCTTCAGGCCAGTCAGCCCCTCGCTGACGGTGATCGTCTCGTGGCCCTCGCGCTCCAGGACGCGCGTCACCAGCCGGGCGCTGTTTGGATCGTCTTCGATGATCAGGATACGTGCCATAGGGTTGCCTACCCCATTTCTCTACGTCTGCGGCGCTGTGCCTGGGCCGGGGTTGGGCGCTCAAGCGCTTAGCCGAAGGATTTCTCGGCCAACCTCCCCGGCGGATTCACGGCAGGTCTTTCTGGAAAGACCTGCCGTGAAAGGTTCAGTCCCCTGGCGCTTCTGCTGGTTGGGCCTTGCGGCCCTTGTGGGCCTTGGCGGGTGGGGCCAGCTCGCCCGTGCCGCCCGCCCCATCACGACGGGGAGCGGATGGGGTGATCGGCAGCGTCACGGTGAAGGTGCTGCCCTTGCCAAGCGTGCTATCCACCCGGATATCGCCGCCATGCAGCCAGACGAGTTGCCGGGTGATCGCCAGGCCCAGGCCCGTGCCGCCGGAGCGCCGTGTGGTTGAGCCGTCGGCCTGGCGGAACTGGTCGAAGATAGCCTGGTGATACTGCGGCGGGATGCCGATCCCGGTATCCTGCACGGCGACGACCAGCGCGCCATTGTCGGCACTCGCCGCCAGCCGCACGGAGCCTTGCTCGGTGAACTTGATGGCGTTGCTTAGCAGGTTCCACAACACCTGGCGCAGCCGCACCGCGTCCGCCTCAATGGGTGGCAGGTCGGCGGGCAGGTCCAGCTCCAGGGCCACCTCGGGTTTATCCTTGATCAGCACACGCGCCGCCTCCATCACCTGGCCGGCCAGCGCGGCGAAGTCCAGCGGGGCGCGGTTCAACTCAAGGCGACCCGCCTCGATCTTCGCCAGGTCAAGGATGTCGTTGATGATGGCTAGCAGATGGTGACCGCTGGAGTGGATCGCCTTCAGGTCTTCCAGGGACATCTCATCCATCGTCGGCCCCAGCTCGTCAATCAGCAGCTCCGAGTAGCCGATGATGGAGTTCAGCGGCGTGCGTAGCTCGTGGCTTACGTTTGCCAGGAACTCGCCCTTCAAGCGGTCGAGTTCGCGCAGACGCTCGGCCTGAGCAAGCTGCTGTTCGTACAACTGGGCGTTGAGCAGCGCCTGGCTGGCGGCGACGGCGACGTTGTAGGCCAGGCTGATCTCGTCCTCGGTGAAGAGGCGGGGTTCGAGCGCATCCAGGCCAATCGTGCCGACCACCTCCCCTTCGACGATCAACGGCACGATCAGCAGGGCCAGCGTCCCGCGCCGCTCCAGCAGATGGCTGACCGGGGCGCTGCGCGGATCGGCGCGCACGTCCTCAATGGCGATTGGCCGCTTATCGCGCAGGATCAGGTCGGCGAGGGGGTTGCCCGTGACCGGGATCACATCGCCGAGCGCGCTGGGGCGATCCGCGGCCAGGTATTCTGCCACGACCGTCGAGGTGGCCCGGTCCTCGGCCAGCAGCGCGGCGGCGGCCTGCGGCACATCGAAGGCCATCGCCATCTCGTAGCAGACGGCCTTGAGCATATCCACCTTGTTGAGCGTGGAGGCGGCGGCTTCGATGACGCGGTTCAGCAGGGCCAGCTCGCGGTTGATGCGCTCGGCGCGGGCGCGGGCCTCGATCTGCTCCTGGTACAGTTGAGCGTTGGAGAGCGCGATGGTCAACTGGTTGGCGATGATCTGGAGCGTACGCACTTCCGGTTCGGTGAAGTAGCCCGCGATGTTGTGCTGCACGTCAAGGACGCCCAGCAATCGCTGGCCGGAATGCAGCGGCAACGCCACCTCGGAGAGGGTCTCCGGCAGCAGAGGGTTGGGCAGGTGATCGGGGCTGGCGGTCACATCGTTGACGACCACCGGCTCCAGGGTGCGGGCCGCGCGGGCCACCAGGCTGCGCTCGGCCTGCATGGGGATGCTGTGCTTCATCTCTTTGAGGATGGCGCCGGCTTCGCCCAGCCCTTCCGCCACATGCAGCAGCTTGTGTTCCTCATCCAGCAGGTAGATGTGGGCATGGTAGTAGCCCAACGCGGCGCCCAGGTGTTCAACCGTCTCGCGCAGCAGCACGTCGGGGTTGAACAGGGCGGTCAGCACCTGGCCCAGGTCGTAAGCGAGCCGCTCGCGGCGCTCGATCCGGCGGCGCTCGGTGATGTCGTTGAGGACGACCGTGATGACCGGGTTGCCTTCCAGCGTGATCCACGCGGCGGAGCCTTCCGCCGGGAACTCGGACTGATCCTTCCGCCGGGCGGTGAACTCGATGGTGGTCCGTTCACCGCGTGTGTCGCGTGCCTTGAGCAACTCATCCGGGTCCACAATGAACGCGCTGAGTGGCAGGCCGCCTGCTTCCTCGGCGGAGTAGCCGAACAGTTCCTGGGCGGCGCGGTTGATCAGGATCAACCCCCGCCGCTGGTCAATCGACAGGATGGCGCTGTTGGCCGCGCTGATGATCGCCTCCAGGCGGGCCTGGAGGGCCGCCGTCTCCGCCAGCGCGGACTGGGCTTCCGCGAACAGGCGGGCGTTGGTGAGCGCCACCGCGAGCTGACCGGCGATGATACGCAGGGTTCGGACTTCGTCGTCGGTGAAGTGGTCCATGACGTTGTGCTGCACGTCGAGGACGCCCAGCAACTGGTCGCCGGTGAACAGCGGCAGGGCCACTTCCGAGGCCGTCTCTGGCAGCAGGGGGTTGGGCAGATGATCGGGGTCAATCAGCACGTTGTTGACGACGACCGGCTCCAGGGTGCGGGCTGCGCGGGCCACCAGGCTGCGCTGGGCCTGCAGCGGGATGCTGTGCTTCATTTCCTTGAGCATGGCCCCGGCTGCGCCCAGCCCCTCGCGGACGACCAACTCGCCGCTGGTGTCGTCATAGAGGTAAACGTGCGCGTGGTAATACTGGAAGCTCTCGCTGAGGCGGGTGACCGTCTCGCGCAGCAGCTCGTCCATGTCCAGCACGGCGTTGAGCCGCTCGCCCAGTTCGTAGGCGGTCTGCTGGCGGCGGCGGATCTGCTCGCGCTCAGTCACGTCGCGGGCCACGCTGAGGATACCGATGATCTTCCCCTCGGCGTCGGTCAGTGGCTCCTGACGGGTATCCAGGAGCCGCTCGGAGCCGTCATGGCGGCGCACCGGCACGGCGGAGTCGTCAACGGTGTCGCCGGTGAGCACGGCCCTATCGCGGGCGCGCTGGCCCTGGCCGGGCTGCGTTGGGTCGCCATCAACCACCTCGGCGGGCAGGAAGTCGTAGTCGGTCTTGCCGATGCCTTCCTGCGGCGAGATGCCCAAAGCCTGCTCGGCGAAGGCGCGGTTCATCAGAATCCAGCGGAAGTCGGCATCTTTGGCCCAGATCCAGTCGCTGCTGGCGTCGATCACGGAACGCAGCAGCCGCTCGGAGCGGCCCGTCTGTTCGAACAGGCGGGCATTCTGCACGGCGACGGCCACCTGGCCGGCCAGGGTGGTCAGCACGCGCGCGTCGGCGTCGCTAAAGCGGTCTGGTTGCTCAGATTGCACATCCAGCACGCCGATGGCCTGCTCGCCCAGCATCAGTGGCACGGCCATCTCGGAACGGGTGGCCGGAAGCAGCGGGTTGGGCAGGTAGTCGGGTTGAGCCTGCACGTCATTGACAATCACGGCCTGGCCAGTACGAGCGGCACGGGCGACAAGGCTGACCTCGGCGTGGAGGGGGATGCGGTGGCCGGCTGCTTTCATAGCCCGGCCCGGTTCGCCTGCGCCTGCCTCCATGATCAGGAAGCCAGAGGGTTCATCTAACAGGTACACGTGCGCGTGGTAGAGGTTGAAGCTCGCTTTGGTCAGCTCGACCACACGGGAAAGCAAGGCATCGAGGTCCAGCGCGGCGCTGATGTCGCGGGCCACCTCGGCGGCGACCTCCAGGTCGCGGGTGCGCTCGCGGACGCGCTCCTCCAGCCCGACGATCATACCCTCTAGCTGGTCGGCCATGGAGTTGAAGGAGTCGGCCAGCACGCCGATCTCGTTCCAGGTGCGAACGTCGGAGCGCACACTCAACTCACCGCCCGCCAGCCGCAGGGCTGTCGCAGTGAGGTCGGTGATCGGGTTGGACAGGCCGGTAATCACGACGTAGCCGATGCCGACGGCCACCAGGGCGGCTATGATAGCCAGAATAGTGCTGGTGGTGCGCGCCAGCGCCACGCTGGCCAGCGCCTCCGATTCGGCCATCTCCGCCAGCAACCCGACCTTCAGCTCAGGTATCCAGCGGTAGACGCCCATGACCCGCACCGGCGGGTCCTGGTAGTTGTCGTAGGTGCCGGAGCCGTTTTTGAAGTTCAGCACGGCATCAATGCCCTGGCTGTGATAGGCGCGGGCCAGGGGGTAGCCGGGGGCGCGGCTGGGGGTGAGCAGGTAGTTGTTCTGGGTGCTGACCAGATAGGTTTCGCCGGAGGCTCCCAGACCGGCGCGCTCGGTCATGATCTCGCCCAGGCTTTCGACATCCAGCACGCCAGCCAGGACGCCGATCACGTTGCCCGTAGCGTCCGTCACCGCCAGGGTGTGCACCACCGAGAGGCGGTTGGTGACCACATCGTAGTAGGGCAGTTGGGTATAGCGCCGCGTGCCGCTGAAACTGGGGATGAAGTACGGCTGGCGGGTCACCAGCTTGCCGATGTCGGTCGGGTCGGCGGCGGCCACGATCTGCCCATGCCGGTTGTATAGGAACACGTCCTTGATGCGCGGGTGGGTCTCAACCGAGGCGGCTAGAAACTCGTTCAGGACCGCCATTTCGGCGGCAGTCGGTGGCTCCTCGCTCAGCATCTGAACCATCAGCGCGTAGCCGTCGGGGTCAGCCAGCAGCAGGGATAGGGCTGAGCGGCCTTCCTCCAGCCAGGCGCTAATCTGATCGCTCTTGAGCGTGGCCACCGATTCAAGCTGCGCGTAGACCTGGGCGCGGGCCTGCTGGGTGGTCTGGTGCAGGGTCAGTGAGACGGCGATCAGCACCGGCAGCACCGCCAGGGCCACGAAGTACACAACCAGGTTCCAGCGCATCTGCCGCCAGAACGGCAGGCGGAGGACGGTGGCTCCTTGTTCGGGTTGAGTGCTCATATGCTCCAAAACCTCTATGGCTGCGGTTCCGGTTGGGCAGCCTCCACAAAGGCGGTGGTGTAGGCGGCCTGGTAATCAACTGGCTCGCTGAGGATGCCCTGCTCCAGCAGCGCGCTCATGGTCAGCTCCCACACCTCAGCGCGCATCGCGCCGGGGTAGCTGCCGGGCGGGTCGAGCAGGGGCAGCGAGCGCAGCATGGATTGCTTCTGCCCCTCCAAGTCCAGGCTGGGGTCGGCTGCGACAGCCAGCGCCGCCGCCCTGTCGGGGTCGTCCAATGCTGCCTGGATGCCACGCAGGGTGGCGGTGATGAACGCCTGCACCAGATCGGGGCGGTTGGCGAGGGTATCCTCGGTGGTGAATATCACGTCGGGATACATATCAATACCGTATTCCGACGGCATGATGATGTTCACCTCCACCCCCTGGGCCTCCAGGAGGGTAACCTCATTGGTGATCCAGCCATCCAGCACATCCACCTCACCGTTGGTCAGGGTATTTGTTGAGAAGTCGGTGCGCTGAACGATGTTAATATCGGCGGGGTCAATGCCCTGCGAGGACAGCAGCGCCCGGAAGATGGGGCCGCTGCCGAATTCGTCAATGGAGACGGTCTTGCCGATCAGGTCTTGTGGCGTGCGGATGTTGTTCTCGGCCAGCGAGGTGAAAGTGACAGGGCTGAGCTGATAGATGGTGGCAATCGCCACGACGGGCGCACCCTCGGCCCGCGCCAGCAGGAGCGCCCCGCCATCGGACACGCCGAAGTCCGCCGCGCCGGAAGTCACCTCGTCCACGGGGATAATGACGTTGCCGTCCTCTTCAATGCCCCCGGCGACCAGCTCCACGTCGAGGCCCTGTTCAGCGTAGAAGCCCTTGTCCTGGGCCATGTAGAATCCGGCGAATTCGACATTGTGGAACCACGAAAGCTGGACGCGCACTGGCTCAGGAGGCGGCGTTGATTCGGGAGTGGGTTGGCCGCACGCAGCCAGCCCGGTAGCAAGAACGATCAGCATCAGAACGAGGATCAGGCGCTGGGCGGGAATCATAACGCCTCCTTCAGGCGAGCGCTCTTGACACACATCGGCAGCACGGACCAACTCTGGATGAGTCGCACTGCCCCACTATAGCACTCTTGCTGTCCAACACAAATAGGGTAATGACCTACTCTGGGGGCGCGGTCTCGCTGGCGGCCCGGTGCGTGGTAGAATCGGGGGTGAAAGACCCTATTGCTCAGGATAGGCCAACGCGCAGCATGAGCTTCGATTCCCAATCTCTGCCCAAAGTTCTCAAGCTGTATCTGGAACTCAGCCAGTACCCGATCCTCGCTCGCCGCATCCGGCAGCGGATGCGGGAGGAGATGTTCGCGCGCGGCGTGATCAGGCCCGGCGACTTCGAGCAGGAGGTGCGCGAGAAGGCGATCCTCTCCCAGCAGCGCGAGGGGATGACCGACCCGCTGCTGGAAGAGACGCCGGAGGTCTGGCAGGAGCGCACGGAGAAGATCCGGGACGACCTGACCGACTTTTACTTCGCCTACAACCTGCCCTACGACCTGTTCCGCGAGATCGTCTCCGAGCTGGTCGCGCAGCGCGATCCGGGCCGCGCGGTGATCCTGTCCTTCAACCCAGAGATGGCCCCCTGGGACCTGCTGTTTGAGCAGGGCGAGCTATACGAGAACTACCCGCCGCACGAGCGCGCTCCCTTCGAACATCACCTGCGCGAGATCATCGTCGTGTTGATCAAGGCCATGATCTCCGACCAGCTCGCCTTTGTGCGCGTAGCCCGCGAGTATCTGTCCATTGCCGACCTGAAACATATCCGCGCTCACCGCATCGGTCGCGGGAAGATCGGCGGCAAGGCGGCGGGGATGATCCTAGCCTACAAGGTGCTCCAGCGCGAAGCTGCCGCGCGCGGCGTGGAAGTGGCGCAGTCGCTCACCATCCCGGAATCGTGGTTCCTGGGGTCGGATGTGTTCTACGACTTCAAGGCGTCCAACGACCTGTTCCGCTACATGAATCAGAAGTACAAATCCCACCAGCAGATGATCGCGGACTATCCTGAGATCGTGGCGGCGCACATGGCTGGCCGGCTGCCGGAGGACATCCAGCGCCACCTGCGCGAGCTGCTGGGTGAGGTGGGCGATGCGCCGCTGATCGTGCGCTCCTCCAGCCTGCTGGAAGATAACTTCGATACCTCGTTTGCGGGGAAGTACGATAGCTTCTTTCTGCCCAACCAGGGGACGCCCGATGAGAACCTCGCGGCGCTGATGGAGGCCATCATCCGCATTTACGCCTCGGTGGTGCGGCCCGACGCCCTGATCTACCGCGAGCGCATGGGCCTGACCGACTACGACGAGCGCATGGCGATCCTGATCCAGAAGGTCGAGGGGCAGCGCTACGGGCGCTACTTCTTCCCGGCTATCGCCGGGGTAGGCTTCAGCCACAACCCGTATCGCTGGAGCCGGCGCATCCGGGCTGAGGATGGGCTGCTGCGGTTGGTGACCGGGCTGGGCACGCGAGCCGTAGATCGCGTCGGCAATGACTATCCGCGCATGGTCGCCCTGAGCCACCCCACTCTGCGGCCTGAGCGGGGGACTCAGATGATCCGGCGCTATTCCCAGCACACGATGGACGTGCTGGACCTGGAAGCGAACGCCTTTAAGAGCCTGCCCATTGCGGAGGTGCTGGACGGGCGCTACCCGGCCCTGGGGGCCATCGCTTCCCTGGAACGCGATGGCGACCTGCAACCCCTGCGCAGCCGGATGGCGAAGGTGCAGCCACACCAGATCGTCATCACCTTCGAGCGGTTGCTGGAACAGCGTCAGTTCGTGGACCTGATGCGCGATTGTCTGCACATCCTGGAAGGGGCCTACCAGCGCCCGGTGGACATCGAGTTTGTGGGCGAGGTGATCGCCACCTACCCCGCGCCACAGGTGCGGGTCTGCCTGCTCCAGTGCCGCCCCCTGAGCCGCCGCCGCGAGGATCAGCCCTTCGACCTGCCGACGGACATCCCGCGGGAGGATGTGCTGTTCACCGCCCACGAGCAGATTCCGCAGGGGGTGGTGGAGGGTATCACCCGCATTGTGTTCGTCGACCCGCGCACCTACGCCCGCATCCCCGACGCGCAGACCCGGCTGGACATTGGCCAGGTGATCGGGCGGATCAACCAGGCGCTGGCCGGGCAGAAGTTCATCCTGATCGGGCCGGGGCGTTGGGGGTCGTCCAGCTTGGCCCTTGGGGTACGGGTCAGCTACGCGGATATCTACAACACATCGGTGCTGATCGAGGTGGCCTATGAGGAGGAGGGGCACGTGCCGGAGGTCTCCTATGGAACGCACTTCTTCCAGGACCTGGTCGAGGCCAACATCTACCCGCTGCCGTTGTACCCCGACGATCCGCGCACGATCTACCCGGAGGCGTTCCTGCGCGACGCGCCCAACGATCTGCCTGCGCTGCTGCCAGAGGACGCCGCCTTCGCGCCGTACGTCAAGGTGATCGACGTGCCCGCCGCCACGGGGGGTCGTACCCTGACCATCGTCATGGACAGCGAGCAGGAACGGGCGGTGGGCTATCTGGTAGGGCCGGATGGCGCGGTGGGCAGCTAAAGGATCGTCCAGGCACTTCCCCCCTCAACTGAGCGTGGCGGCTGATCGTGTTTCCGCCGCCTGGCGCTGCCAAGCGCCAGGTTTGCAATCGGCCTGTTTGTGAGCTATTCTTTCATAAAGAACTGAAACTTATAAAATGCCCCTTCGGGCAGGCCGGACCATCGCACAGATGCGGCGCGCAGTCGCCCAGCAAAGGAGACCCCATCATGGATGACAACGTCAAAAGCACCATCACTTGCGACCTGGAGGGCCGCATCGAGACCTTCAATAAGGGGGCTGAAGCGATCTTTGGCTATAAGCCAGAGGAAGTCATCGGCCACAAGCGGGTGTCCATCTTCTCGCCGGGGCTGGTGGTGCTGGATCAGGTCAACGGCTGGCTGAAGACCGCCCGCGAGCAGGGCGAGTTCAAAGGCCGGACGGTCTTTATCCGCAAGGATGGTTCGATGTTCGCCGCCGATATCCGCATCACGCCGACCTGGCGTGAGGGGCGGCAGATCGGCTACTGCGGTGTGACCACGCCCCGTCCCGACATCCCGGTGGCGGAGGCGATGCCCCCTATCAGCCGGGCGACGCTGTTCTTCCGCTGGCTGGTGATCACCCGCGCACCGTTCCTGACCGCTAGCCTGATCCCGATGCTGGCGGGCGCGGCCTGGGTGGTGGCGAGGGGGGCGGCGCAGCCCTTCCCGTGGCTGCCGTTTGTCCTGGCGCTGATCGGGGGGATGGCGCTGCATGTGGCGGCCAATACCTTCAATGACTACTTCGATTGGGCGGCTGGCACAGACAAGGTCAACAATGATTACTTCCTGCCCTATTCCGGCGGCAGCCGCTCGATTGAGTTGGGGCTGATCTCGGAAGGCGCGCTGTTCCGGCTGGCCGCAGCTTCGCTGGGGGTGGCGGTTGCCATCGGCGGGGCCTTGATCGTGGCCTTCAACCGCCCGCTGCTGATCCTGTTCGGGCTGGTGGGCGCGTTCAGCGTGTACTTCTACACGGCCCCACCGCTACGACTGGCCGCGCGGCGCGGGGTGGGCGAACTGTTGGTCGGGCTGAACTTTGGCCCGCTGATGGTAGCCGGGACAGCCTACACCCTGACCGGATCGCTTTCGTGGCTGGACTTCTTTGTGGGCCTGCCCATCGGCCTGCTGGTGACGGCCATTCTGTGGATCAACCAGTTTCCCGATTACGCCGCTGACAAGGCCACCGGCAAGATCAACCTGGTGGTAGTGCTGGGCACGGATCGTGCCCGCTGGGGCTATCTGGTGATCGTGTTCGGGGCATTCGTGGCGGTGATCGCAGGTGTGGCAGCGGGCCTGCTGCCGGTCAGCACGCTGGTGATGCTGCTGGCGCTGCCGATGGCGGTTTCAACCACCCTGCGGCTGTTCCGCACCTATCGAGAGCGGTCGCTGGTGGTGGCTAATGCCAATACCATTACTCTGCACTTTGTCTCCGGGCTGCTGCTGGCGGTGGGCCTGTTCCTGAGTGGGACGGTCAACAGCCTGCTGCGGTTATAACAGACCCTCCTCATTCTTGAGCCTCACCCCCACCCCGTCGCTGCGCGACACCCCTCCCCCTCTCCATTCGATGGAGAGGGGGAGGGGTCGCACGAAGTGCGGGGGAGGGGGTGAGGCCCAGTTGCCTCACCGTACCACCAGCACCGGGCAACGGGCGTGCTGGATGACGTGCTGGCTGACGCTGCCCAGCAACAGGCTTCCCAGGCTGCCCAGCCCGCGCGCGCCCATCACGATCAGATCGCACTCCCGCACCTCGGCCACCCGCAGGATGGCGTCCGCGGGCGGGCCTTCCAGCAACTCCCGTTTCACCGTGAGGCCAGCGGCTTCCAGCGGCCCTGCCGCAGCACTCATGACCGCCTCCGCTGCGGCGAGTTGTTCGGCCAGTAAGCGGTCGTAATTGGGGCTGCCCAGCACCTCGGAGACGCCCGGATAGGTATGGACGACGATCACCGTCGCGTTGCTGCGCCTAGCCAGCTCTCGGGTGATGTCCAGCGCCCGGCGGGCGTGCTCCGAGCCATCGGCGGCAAACAGGATTCGAGTAAACATCGCCACCTCCTTGTCCCCGTCAAAGCCCCGACGTTCAGGCTCTCAGGGTACCCAGTCAGCAGCGATGGCGGCTGTTCGCCGGGGCCTTGACTTCATCCCCTTCGCCCCTCGCTGGCGGCGGGGGGCGAGGGTCTATCGATGCAGGTTCGGCGCCGCGATGAACGCCAGCCCGCACTCAGTGAGCGCGCGGGCTGTCAGGTTGACGGCGTTGTGTTTCTCCAAATAGTTCCGCAGCAGGTTGTCCCAATCGCCGGATTCGATCACTTCCTGCTTTTCGCGGAAGTAGTCGAGGATGTCGGAGGTATGGCCGCCGCTGGCCTCGATCTGCTGCTCGACCTCCGGGTCACCGCCCTCGTGCTTGGCTGAGATGTTCTTGACGTGATCAGCCAGCTCGACCAGCTCAGCGCGGCGGTTATACGGCTGGCGCACAATGCTGCGCCACGTCTCAGTGATGTGGTGTTCGAAGCGCACCACGTCCTCGAAGCCCAGCGCCCGGCGGAACTGCGCCGTGATCTCCATCGTGCGGTTGTTGACGCTGTTGCTCCAGTTAAAGCCGATCAGCGGGCTGCTGCCATCGGGGCGGGCGAACAGCTTAGCGCCGATCAGCGTCCACAAGGCGGCGTAGGGGTTGTCGTTGCCCATGAACACCGAGATTTTGAACTCATTGTCCACGCCCAGCTTGTACAGCATGTAGCCCAGGAACACCGTGCCGGGGTTGAGATTGAGCACCTGCCGCACGCCGTAAGTGGTGTAGTAGTACAGGAACTCGTCGATCCACTTCAGGGGGTAGTCGTTGGGCTGGCCGACGCCACCGAAATAGCCAGTGATGGTGGCCGGGCCGCCCAGGTGCACGTTGGAGCCATCGGTGCCTTTGGTGTCCAGCGTCTCCACGTAGCTGGCCCCCATCACCTGCATGGCGGCGGCAAAGGCCAGGATGTCACCCTGATCGGCCTCCTGTTCCTTCATCTTGCGGACGCGGATGAAGCGCCCCGGCATCAGCTCACCTTGCGCGATGGCCTGCTCAGCCTCGGCGCGCAGCCAGGGGAAGTACTGGGCGGCGCTGATCTCCAGGGTAACGGCGAAGTCATCCTTGAACTTCATACCTGCATAGCGGTCGCCCAGCACCTTGCGCCGGTAACCGTCAACGGTGATGAAGGCTCCCTGGTCGCGCTGCTCGATCAGCCACTCCACGTCCGCCACATACGGCGAACCGCTCTCTCTGAGGCGCGCCATCAGGTTCTCCAACTTGCGCGCCTCGCGCGCCCGGCGGTTGATCTCCTCCGGCCCGCCATACTTGGCCACGATGTCCAGCAACGCCGTGATGGCCTCATTGTTTGGGTCGAGCAGCAGCGCGTTGATGGCCTCGAGCTGGCTCTCCGAGATACGCAGCAGTTCACGTAGATCGTCCATGTCTCTCCCTCGGTTGGATGGGCGAATGCAGACACCCTGCCTAATCTACTTCCAGTATACAACGGGATCGACTCGCCACGACGATAAAATGCCGGGCGGTGACACGAAATGTGTCAAATGTCACGCGGGGGACAGGTCAGTAGGGCGGCCAGATCACGCCCTGTGACTGGCCATGATTCGTCTCGTTCTCGTAGGCGCGCTGCGCCTCGCGGCAGGCAGCGAAGACCGGGTCGGTGGCTGGCCCCACCGCTGCGTCGATCTCCGCGCACGAGCCGGCAGGCGGCAATGCGGCGATGGCCTCGCCGAGCTGCCAGGCGCACGCCACAGCGAGGTCGGCGTGGCCGCCCTCGTGGACGGCCAAAGCGGATTCAAACGCCGCCCACTGTCCAGCCAGCGGGTCGGACTCCATGCCTGGCGGAATGATCCAGCGGGGCAGCGTCATACGGATGGTCAGCAGAGCCGTCACCGGCCCCGGCAGGCAACTCTGATCGGCGCACGGGCAGTCGTAGCGCCAGTCAAACAACGGCTCGGTCAGCGCAAACCAGTGATAGCCGCCCAGCGCATCGACCGGGCCGAGCGACCGCATCTGCGCATCCAGCTCCTCGGAAGTTGTTCCGCTGATGAAATAGTGGATGGTAGTGGTCGTCGTGCGGAGCGTCACCGGGCCGCGCGTCTCCTCGCTGACAGCGGTCTGACTCGTGCGGCTGGCCGCTAGAGTCGCGCTCGGCGATGGCGGCGGGGTGGGGGGATCGGCAGTCGCCGTCGGAC
>Ga0129299_1001017_pt1 | contig 18784 bp, 16 predicted proteins | sample ConPoolayeCmetaG_FD_94477 | JGI IMG/M metagenome (GOLD analysis project Ga0129299, IMG submission 94477) | Hot spring microbial mat communities from California, USA to study Microbial Dark Matter (Phase II) - Cone Pool mat layer C metaG ...
ATGCCTCGCAGAGGATGTAAGGGGTCAAGCAAAGATTGCTCCGGTTGACGGACGGCCCCAAGCCGGCAGATGGGAAGGCCTGCTCAGAGCCGCATAAACGAAGAACGCCGCATTGAATGCGGCATCCCACCGAGTGCCGAGGCCCAGACTTGAACTGGGGACCCTATGATTTTCAGTCATATGCTCTACCAACTGAGCTACCTCGGCCTGCGAGTGTATTTTATATCCTATAGTGCTTGGCTGTCAAAAAAACTTTGATGAGGGAGTGGCTAACAGAATGGATATGAAGGGCTAAAATCGCCTGACCCGTTAACACCATGTCCACCCTTTTGAGCACTCCCCTTTGATGATGCTCTAGGGGGAGTCATTTGTAAATCCGCAAGGTGTTTTACCCCCAACATGATGCCTGATTACTCCCCTTCCGGGTTGCGCGAATCTTGACTTTGACCATAATAAGATCAGAAACAGCGGATATACACCAAACCCAGTCAATGGCCGGGTGAGCAGGTTTTAGCCTGCCAGCCGCCCGCATGACAAAATCAGGAGATCGGCCTATGGCCCAGACAGCTCAGGAAAAACCATCGTATGCCACAATCAAGGTGATCGGCATAGGGGGCGGCGGCAGTAATGCCGTCAATCGGATGATCGAAGAGGGGATGCCCGGTGTTGAGTTCATTGCCATCAACACGGATGCCCAGGTCCTTGACACCTCGCTGGCTAAGACCCGCATTCAGATCGGCAAGAAGGTCACACGCGGACTTGGCGCAGGCGGCGATCCTGAAGTAGGGCGCAAGGCCGCCGAAGAATCGCGCGAGGAACTTAACCAGTTGCTGGCCGATACAGACATGGCCTTCATCACGGCAGGGTTGGGCGGCGGCACTGGCACCGGTGCGGCCCCCGTCATCGCCGACATTGCCAAGAAGAATGGGGCGTTGACCATTGCCGTCGTCACCAGACCCTTCTCATTTGAAGGCCGTCAGCGTGATCGCACCGCCGCTGAGGGCGTTGAACGGCTGAAGAACGCCGTTGATACGCTGATCGTAATCCAGAATGACCGCCTGCTGAAGATTGTGGATAAGCGGGCCAGCCTGCAAGATGCGTTCAAGCTGGCTGATGATGTGTTGCGGCAGGGTATTCAGGGCATCAGTGAGCTGATCACGGTGCCCGGCCTGATCAATCTGGACTTTGCCGATGTGCGTACCATCATGGCTGAGGGAGGGGCGGCCTTGATGGCGGTAGGAGTGGCCAGCGGGGAAGACCGCGCCCGCAAGGCCGCTCAGATGGCCATCACCAATGAATTGCTCGACGTGACGATTAATGGCGCCAGCGGTATTCTGTTCAACGTGACCGGCGGCCCCTCCATGACGCTCTATGAGGTCAATCAGGCCGCCGAGCTGATCCGTGAGACGGCTGATCCCAACGCTAACCTCATCTTCGGCGCTGTTGTAGATGAGTCAATGGGCGATGCCCTGCGTATCACGGTGATTGCGACCGGGTTCGGGCAGATACGAACCGCCCGTCCGGCCCGCTTTGGCGGTGAGCGTCTCACGGCCATCCCGCAGGTGCCGCCGCAGGAACTGCAACGGCCTGGTCTGAATCTGAGCGATGAGCGGCAGGCTACCAGCTACGAGGATAATCTGGATATACCGACCTTCCTGCGCCGCCGGATGCGCGACCAGAACCAAGAATGAGAGAAGTACCCCAAACGGCCTGATCTCCACGATGTCTCACAGGGGGGCTGAGCGGCCAGCCCCCTGTTGATTCCAAAGGAGGGGTTTGGCCTCAGCGGAGAGACGACTCACCGCCAAATAATTTTGCCTGCGGATAATCGAACGCTTCGGGCAGGATCATGCCTGTCATCAGGGCGCCCCGGTTGTTCTGTTCAAAGGCACGGTGTATTTCGATGACCGCCCGCCGCTGTTCTGCTGATGGCTCTTGAGTGAAGATGACCGCGCTGACTGTGAATTCACCTGTCACTACCACTAACCAGCGTCCTCCTTCGATCTGCGTCCCCCGCACTCCTGCTTCCGAGTAAGGGATGACATCTTCCCGCTTTTGGCCTGGCCCTGGAAACAGTTCCCCCGGCAAGTCCACTGTGCCGAAGGTGCGGATCAGGCCGCCGGACTGGCTCTCAAACAGCGCCAGCCCGCTGATCTGAGCGGCATGGCGTTGCCTCAGAAAGGCGGTATGTCCTTCAACAGCGACCTTCTGCCAGGCGTCTGTGTGAGGGGTACGGGTCATCAGCCGTTCAATGATGGCTCGCTGTTCGCAATAGTGTGTGTAGATGGCCTGAAACTGAGCCTGATTGATCTTCCCTTTTGCCAGCTCATCGGTCACGGCGGCCATCTTCTGCTCAAGGTACTGGATGGCCTCCTCAGGCCGGCGTGCCGCTGTCTCAGTTGGGGCAGGGAGGTCATCGGGCAGGTCTATGGAGGACAGGTTGCTCAGCGTGAACGGATCAGGGCCGGGCGGAGGAGGGGGAGGCACGACCGGCGGCTCGCCCGGCGGCGCAGTCTGCCTTAACCGCCTGAGCAGTGAACGTCCTGCTGGCATCTCGCTTCCCGGCTTTTCCTTTTTCTCTCTGTCGGGGAGAGGTCTAGTGGGTTGGTCAGGCATGTTTCCTCTGCCTTCCTGTAGAGGATCAGGATTGGCTTGCCTGCAAGCCTGCTTTCATTACAAGGTGATTGTATCATAACTTGCAAGCGCGAAGAGGAATACAGTCGTTGAGTCATTCCATGCTGGGGATGGATATGCCCTATAATAAGGGCGCAACAGGAGGTGAGCATCATGGAGGATCAAACGACCTCTCCGCTTCGCGAACTGCTTGAACAGACGCAGAAGAAGCTTGATCTGGTCATGGCCATTGACCAGATTCGAGATACTGCCCCTGATCCAACCGCCATGCTGTCCATGATTGCCAGCCTGATCATCGAGCAATTGCGCTCTGAGTTGTGCATGATCTGTCTGTTTGATCGTGAAACCGAGAGGCTGGAACTGAAGGTGATCAACGACCGCAAGGAGTGGCTGGCGAAGCTGGGCATGGAGAGTGCCTACCGGCTGGCTGTTCGTGCCGCCGAAATGAATGAGATCACCTTCTGGACGGCTAAGGACATCCTGCCGGAGTTTGGGCTGGCAGTGCCGCCTGATGACCTGTTTATCGTCGGCATGCCGATTGTCATGAAAGCGGGGGAAAGGCTGGGGTCGTTGGTGCTGGGCCGTGCCGGCTGTCCATTCCGCCAGTTTGAGCGCGAGTTATTGGATGTGATCGAAAGCCAGCTCGACTCAACGGTGGTACAGGGATACCTCTACAACGATCTACAGCAACGCAACAAGGAACTGGAAACAATCTATCGGGTGGATCGTATCCGCGATCAATCCCTGTCCTTTGATGATATGCTGGCCGCCGTTTTGCAGGAACTGCGGCGGGGCATTCAGGCCGAGATGGGCTTCATCATGCTGTACGAGCATACCGGCGGCCACCTGGAACTGCGTGCCACAACCCACGACGATCTATTCCAAGTGCCCTCCTGCAATGAAATGATCGATCAGATCGGCAACGAAGCTCTTCAAAAGGCTGAGCTGGTCTATCACAATGACCTGCCCGGCAGGTTAAACTCGGTTATGTGCATTCCCCTGATCCTGCGTGACTCGATCATTGGCGTGTTTGGCGTGATCAACCGCTACGGGGGGGATGGTTTTGACGAGGCTGACCGCCGCCTGCTGCAGGCCATTGCCAGCCAGATAGACACCGCCATCTTCGAGGGGCTGGAACAGCGCCGCCTGCGGCAGGTGCTGGGCCGTTCGGTGGACCCGCGCGTCATGCAGCGTCTGCTAGCTTCACCTAGTGTGAGTCTGCTGAAAGGCGAGCGGGCTATAGTCAGTGTGCTGTATGCCGACATCCGGGGTTCGACTCATCTGGCTGAGCGCACTGACCCTGAGCTGCTGGTTGGGTTCATCAATGACTATCTGGGCAGGATGTCTGAGGTTGTGCTCAGGCATGAAGGGACGCTGGATAAGTTCGTTGGTGATGAAGTGATGGCTCTGTTTGGTGTGCCGTTTCCTCAGGAGGATCATGCCCTGCGGGCTGTGCAGGCGGGGCTTGAGATGCAGGTTGCCCATCAGGGAGTGATGCGGCTCTGGCAGGCACGCGGTGTGGAGGCGGCCCCAATCGGGGTCGGTATTGCGACCGGCGAGCTGATCGCCGGCGAGATGGGGTCACCGCAACGCACCCAATATACTGTCATTGGGCGGGCGGCCAATCTGGGGGCGCGGATTTGCGGCGCGGCTAAGGCCGGGCAGGTGCTGATCAGTCAAGAGACCTACGATCAGGTCAAAGGGCAGGTAGAGGCCAAACCGATCCCAGGGATGCAGTTCAAAGGGGTGGAACACGAGATCACTGTCTATGAGGTGATACGCGTGACGGGCTGATCGCCGGCAGAACAGCCCGCCTAGCCTTGCCCCTTCTTGCGGCGGCGCATTTCCCTGGCCGCTTCTGCCAGCTCTTTGAAGTAACCGCTCTCCGTGATCTGGGTGACCTGCTCTTCGACGCGGCTGTGATCGATCTCAATCCGTAGCTGGGCAATGACCCTCTGAGCCTGTTCCAGGTCATCCTTGACCTGCTCAAATACATGCGCGTTAGTGATAGCAATGGCGGCCTGCGTCCCGAAGGCGGTTAGAATGGGGATGATGTCCCGCTTGAACACGTCTGCCCGGAATCGGTTGTCGGCATACAGCACCCCTACGATCTTGCCGGCCAGTGTCAGCGGAATGCAGATGATCGAACGGAGCTGTTGGAAAACAATGCTGGCTTGGCTGGCAAAGCGCTCATCGGTCTGGGCGTTGGTGGTGACGATAGGATTCCCGCTTTCTAGCGCGGCCTGTATGACACTCTGGCTTAACCCTATCTCGGATGCGTTCAGCGTTTCCTGATCCCAGTTGCGTGCCGCGCGGACTTCGAGTTCCTTCCGGTCGTTGTAGAGCATCAGGTAGGCCCGCTCGGCGCCGGTCAACTGGATGACGGTATCCATCACTTCCTGGAGCACCTGCTCAATTTCGAGCGAGGAGTTGATCAGCGTCGAGGTGTGGATCAGCTCGTTGAGCTGTTCGACCTGTTCGACCACCTGCCGGCCAGCTTCGTGGGCCTCGGCGACCTGCCGGCGCAGTTTCTCTTGGGCCTGCTTCAGATGGTAAGTGGGTTTGATGCCCCGTTCAGAAAAGGTCTCGAAGATGGCTGTCAGGGCCTGCTCAAGCTCGTTCAGCCCCTGCTTGGCCTCTGCCAGGGCCTTTGTCAGTTGCTCACTGCTCTTTTGGCTGGCCTGCTGGTCGGTCATGTTTTGTCTCCTCTCGCGGTGAGGTTTGGCCTCGATTGTAGCACGAGTCGGATAGATATGACGATCCGTTCTGCTGGAGCGGCAAAGCCGCCTGCGCATATAATGGGAGACTGCGCGGGAGAAGAAGATTCACAGGGGAGCTGAACATGGCTGAAGCGATCTACTGGGGCGGCCAGACAGAGGCTTACTTGTCCCGCTTCCAGAAGAATCAGGGGAAGACCAACCATTGCGGAGCGTACTCTGTGGCAGTGGCGGTCAGTCTATTAAGAGGGGGCCAGCGGCTGGACTACGATCAGGTAGTCGCTTATGCTGACCGCCATGCCCTTCTGCAAACGCCCTCTTTGGCCGGCCTGCGCAATGCATTGACGGGCAAAAGCCTCCGGCTGTGGAAGGGCGGCCCTATGACACCGCATCAGCAGGCTAGGCTGGCGCGGTATATTGCCGCCCAACACGGCCTGGAGGTTGAGGTGAACGTGCGGCCCGGTGCACCCGCTGACCTGATCTCTGCACTGCGCCAGCCCGATACAGTGGTGCTGGTAACCGTCGGGTGGAACGACCGCACCCGCCCTGAGATCGTCGGCCCCAAGGGGGCGGTCTGGCGTTTTGCCGCTGTGGACAGCCTCTCGGTGGGCAAAATCCGGATCAAGTATCCTTTCGGGGCACATGTGATGGTGCTGGCGGCTTATGATCCGTCCCGCTCGTTCAAGAAGGGGGATGATGCCATTGTGACCCCATGGGGGTTCATCAACTCATGGGTGGATGGCCCTGACCCGGATTCCCCTGCCGGCGGCGAGCTGTTCTGGATGACAGATGCACACTTCAGAAGGGCATGGGAATATCCGATTCTGATTGGCTCACGCTGCATGGTGACTGTCCGAAGAGTGAGGTAAGTATAATTAGAGAAGTGTACACAGGGCCTGCCTCTAGCGGCAGGAGGAGTGGATCAGTGTCCCGTAAAACACAGGAAATCATCGGGCTGGCTCTGTTGAGTCTTTCAATGGTCGGGATAGCGCTTCTGTCTGGGTTGATGCCTGTGCTGGGCCTCTCGTCCCGCACTGCTTCCAGCCTTGCCTTTGACCTGGCGGTGCTGGCGATGCTCGGCGCGGTTCTGCTGGTGCTGGCCATCCGGCAGGAAGGGGTCAGTTGGAAGGGATCGCTGGCGGTGGCGCTGGCCCTGACTGCCATCATCCTGATTGTGCTGTACATCCCTCTATGGTACTTTAACTGGTATCTGCCCGCTCGTGACTCTTTGTTCATACGCTAAAGGCAGGCTTTGAACTATGCCCGATCATTTTCGCCAGATTTATGCCGCGCATGCTGATCGGTATGATCGGATGGTGTCGCGCGAGGACTATCAGGGTAACCTGTTGCCTGCGCTTGAACACATCCGCCCGCTGGCCGGGCTGGATGTCGTTGAGTTTGGCGCTGGAACAGGGCGCTTGACCCGCCTGCTGGCCCCGTTGGTACGCTCGATCCGGGCTTTTGATGCCTCACATCATATGCTCGATGTAGCCTCCGACAGCCTGCGCCGGATGGGGCTGAACAATTGGCATCTTGCTGTGGCCGACAACTCAAGCCTGCCGGTCGGGAGCGGATGTGCTGATCTGGCCATCGAGGGGTGGAGCTTTGGCCATGCGACCGGCTGGTATCCTGACCGTTGGCGTGAGGTGATCGGTGCGGCGCTGGCCGAGATGCGGCGCGTCCTGCGTCCGGGCGGAACAGCGGTGGTCATTGAGACGCTGGGGACAGGTTTTGAGACGCCGCATCCCCCTAACCCTGTTCTCGCCGAGTTTTATCTGTGGCTGGAACAGGAGCACGCCTTTGTGCCGGGCTGGGTCCGTACCGATTACCGCTTTGAGTCGCTGGAAGAAGCGGTCGAGCTGACCCGTTTCTTCTTTGGCGATGAACTGGCCGGGCAGGTTGAGCAGCACGGCTGGGTCGTTCTGCCGGAATGCACGGGCATCTGGCGGCGGGAATACTAGCAATGCAGCGGGGACGGTATGTTGAGAAAATTAAGCGTGTTTCTTCTGCTGGCACTGGCTTTCTGGCTGGCAGGCTGTGTGCAGTCTGAACTGCCGCTGAGCGATCTGTTTCCGCCTGCGGTAGGTGACTACCTCCGCACAGACGGCCCTTCACCGGACACGGCTAACCCGGATGTTCAGGTGGCTGTCTATCAGGGGCCTGCCGGCTCGATCCTACTGCGGCTCAAGCAAGTGGGGCGGGATCAGATTGAGCATGCCTTGAGCGAACTGCCTCCGCTGGCTACCGACGTGGGATATGATACGGCACTTGGCCAGCGCGATGGGGTGTTCTTTACCTTTGGCAATGAATATCACGCGGCGTGGGGGAATGGAGATTGGGTCTTTGTTCTGTCTGCGTCGTCGGCGGAGGCGCGGGCTGGCTTTCTGGCCTCCTATGGGTACTGAAGCAAGGGTGGAGGATCAGCATGACGAAACGCTTCCTGCTGGTGGCAGGTAATATTGGAGCGGGCAAAACCACGCTGGCTGACCGTCTGGCGACCCGTCTAGGCTGGGAGGCAGGCTATGAGACTGTCTCGACCAACCCCTTTCTAGCTGACTTCTACCGCGATATGCGTACATGGTCATTCCATTTGCAGGTTTACTTTCTGGGTGACCGCGCCGAACAGCACCGGCGGCTGGCCGAGATACCCCGCTCCGCCATTATTGACCGCAGTATCTACGAGGATGCCCATATTTTCGCGCGGGCGCTGTATGCCTCCGGCAACATGACTGAACGGGAGTATTTGGCCTACCGGCGCGTGTATGATCTGGTTGTGGCTGGACTGCCTGTCCCCGATCTGTTGCTGTATCTGGAGGCCAGTGTGCCGGTGCTGATGGAACGCATCCGCAATCGGGGGCGCGACATTGAAAGCGGCATCACAGCCGAGTATCTGAGCCTGCTGGACAGCTATTACAAGGAGTGGATAGCGGGGTTCGATCTGTGTCCGGTACTGACCATCCCAGCGGATAACCTCAATTTTGTAACCAATGAGAAGCACATCGCGATCATCATCGAGCGTATTGAGCAGAAACTGGCCGGAAAAGATCAGGTGATCTTTCCGAACGGCCTCGATTGAGGGGGAACCATCTCATGAACTCGTCATCCTTACGTCTTAGCCCGCAAACCCTGTTTGGCCTGTTCCTCGTGGGGCTGGCTCTCTGGCTGACCATCACCTACGCTTCGTTGTTAGTGGAAGTAGCCGCCCTGCTGTTTGGCTCTTTTCTGATCAGCCTTGCGATCCGGCCTGCCGCCAATGCTCTGGAGCGCTGGCGTATCCCCCGCTTTGTCACTGTTCTGCTGGTCTACCTGATCATTCTGGCGCTTCTGGCGGTGCTGGGAGGAGTAGTCGGCTCGACCCTGACACAACAGGCTCAGCAGTTCCTTGAGAGCAGTCCGCGCCTGGTTGACGGCATCTTCAACTGGTTGCAGTCCCTGCCGGTGATTGGGCCTTTTCTCCTGCCGGGGCAGGAGCCGGAGATTATGCTTCCCTCGCTGGATACGTTGTTGCAAAGCCTGACGCAGGGCGTCCAGACGGTGGGGGGGGCCGTGTTAAGTACGGCGGCGGGGGTCAGCAAGATCGTCATTGACCTGACGCTGGTGCTGATACTGGCTTTCATCTTCACGGTTGACAAGAATATGGGGCACGCGCTTCTGGATGCGTGGGTGCCTGCCCGTCACCGCGCCCGCGTAGATGCCATTGTGAGCGGCGCGACGGCTCGTCTTTCGCGCTGGGTGCTGGCTCAGTTAGGCGTGATCCTGTACCATGCCATCGCCTTCAGCGGCGGGCTGAGTATTATTGGCGTTCCCTTTGCGATCCTGATCGGGATCGTGGGCGGGGTGTTGGAGATAGTCCCTTTTCTGGGCGGCGTGATCATGTTGGTGATGTCGGTGCTGGCCGCGCTGGCGGTCAAGCCGATACTGGCTATCTGGGTGGTTGTGCTGTATGCAGTCGTGACACAGGTTGGGGCTAATATCGTCCAGCCGACGCTCTACGGGCGGGCGGTGGATATTCACCCGGCGGCTGTTCTGGTGGCGCTTGTGATCGGTGTAGGGGCCGGCGGTATCTGGGGGGCGTTGTTTGCTGTGCCGAGCGCGGTGGTGTTGATCGTCGTTCTCAACGAGATCAGAAAGCCACTGCCTGAGCCGCCCGTTCCCTCGCCTCAATCGGAGGAAGCCTCGATTGCACCTGGCCCTGAACAAGTCTAAGGGTATTTGCCGCAGGGGGCTGTAGGCTCCCTGTTTTGTTCCGGTTACCGGCTGGTGTCGAAGACCTGCCAGATGATTTGGAGGCCCTCCTCGAAAGTGGTGAATTCTTCGAAGTGACCGCCGGTATATTCGTCTATCACGCGCCGCCAGAACATCTGAGCCGGTATGTTGGCCGCGATCTCGGTGACCTCCCAGTAGCCGCGAAACGTATCGAACATCAAATGAGCCATTGCCCGCCCAACACCCCGCCGGCGGTAGCGTCGAAGCACAAAAAACTCGTTGACATAGCGGCCCGGCCCGTTGCGCCGGTGAACCTGGTCGCTGACCAGAGCAAAGCCGGCCAGCCTGCCGTCCATGCGGCCCAGATACCCCCAGTAGCCGGGATGGCCGGCAAAGCGCCGCAGGTCTAGGTTGCGGTCTTCAAACAGACCGTCTTCGTTGATCTGCTCCGGGTCGTCGTCGGCAAAGTATTCGCTGAAGTCGTAGCAGTAAAGCTGGTACAGGTTGCGCAACACGTGGAGTTGGTTTTTACGGATAGGGATTAGTTCAACTGCCGGCATACAGAAAGCCCTGCTGTTTCAGAATGTTTCCGCCCATTATACCCTGCCTTTCTCGTTGCTTGTGTCTGGCTGACCTCCATGCTAGACTGGAGGGCATCTGGGTTTTGTGATGTTCGATGCGCCGGAGAAGAAACATGGCCTTTGGTAAGCTGATCATTCGTACTGAGAGCGGCGATTATCAGGAATATGAGCTGACCAAACCCACTACTTCTGTAGGGCGGCAGGCAGGCAATGATGTAGTGTTAAATACCTCAGCCGTGTCACGCTATCACGCTCAGTTTGAGGCGGCAGGCGGGCTGATCTATCTGGTGGACCTGGGGACAGTCAATGGAACGTTTGTCAATGACCAGCAGGTTGAACCAAACAGCCGTGTAGCTCTCTCTGACGGTGATGTGATTATGCTGGGTGATGTACTTCTAGTGTTCAGACTACCGGAGATTCGCGGCCGCCCATCCATTAGTCTGATGCCTACCGCCGCCCCTGTCGAGTCGCCGCACCTGCCTTTCCGGCTGATGCTGGATGAGCCTCAACAGCTTGTGGCCCCTGGTGCCCGCCTTCAGTTGGCCCTTCTAATCGAGAATGTGGGCAGTGACGAGACAACTTACGTGATCTCAACAGGCGGGATGGAACGCGAGTGGGTCAAGCTGAGCCTGCGTGAGGTGAGGCTTGGGCCGGGCGAGCAGGCCGAGATCATGATCACCATCCAGCCCCCCCGCAATCCCCAGACCCGTCCGGGACGCTACCCCCTCACAGTGCGGGTAGCCATGAAGGATGATCCCAATCGGGCGCTCGAAGCAGTGCGCGAGATTGACGTGGTGGGTTATTCGGCGCTGGCGATGGTTGTTCAAGGGGGCAGACAAAACGGCCTGTATCACCTTGCCGTTCAGAATCAGGGCAACACGCCAACGGCCATTCAGCTTGGCGGCTACAATCGAGAGCGTCTTTTGAGCTACCACTTCCAGCCTTCGCGCCTTCAGCTTGCTCCGGGCGAGACTCAGCAGGTCACTCTGCGGGTGCGTCCGCGCGGCGGGCGGCCTTTCGGGCAGTCGCGCCAAGTTGAGTTTGCGGTAGTAGCCCGCTCGCTAGATCGAGCCGGCTATCATGCGCCTGTTTCGGTGCATTACACCTTAACGCCTTCATGGCCGCTCTGGCTGGCAACTGCCGGCCTGCCGCTTGTGGTGGGGGCCGGGCTGGTGATCGTCCTGTTGACGGCGGCTTTATTCTACTTCCGCATGCTGCCATTGCCCTCGTTTGTGAGCAGTACGCCCGCAACGCCGACCCCTACGTGGATGCCTTCTCCTACCTCCCTGCCGCCTGTGCCCACCCTTATCCCGACCCCTGCCGCCCAGATAGTTGACTTCTCGGTAGAGCCGTCCAATGTGCTCTACCGGGTGGCGGGTAAGGTCGTGTTTAAGTGGCAGGTTGAGAATGTCGTCAGCCTTTCTCTGGCCGATGAGACAGGCCGGCAGGTTGATCTGACTGCCGATAACCTGAGTACGCGGCGCTATGAGCTTGCCTCCGAGATGCTCAACGTCGGTCAGCACACCTATACCCTGACGGTGAACGGCCCGGATGGTGTGCCTCAGCGGCGGTCAGTGGTGTTCGAGGTTGAGCCGGTCTACTGCCGGGTCAACGACACACAGGTCCAGCCCCTGAGCCAGCCGTCTTTTGAGGCTGTGCCCGTCGCGCCGATGCTTTTGCCGGATGTCATCGTGGCGGGGCGCGATACAGATGCCGTTTGGCTGTTGGTCAACTACAATGATTTCCAGTCGCTGAGCGTGCTGGGCTGGGTGCGTGCCGATCAGGTGAGTTGTCCTGCGGGCAGTCCCTCCTTTAACCAGTTTGCTGTGGTCCAGACTGGTATGATTCCACCCGCCAGTGGTGAAGAGACAACCAGTACGGCTGAGCCTTCACTAACTTCCACGCCGTGATGGCTTCAGCGCTTCGGCTTACCGATGATCGGGGATGCAGGGCCCTGCATCCCCGATCTTTTCTATTCTGTTTCTCTCAACAGGCGGTCAAAGATGACGCCGCAAAAACAGGCATGCCGTTGTGTGGTGGTCATGTGCAGGGGGAGGTGTTATGCTACAATGCAGAACATTTGGAGCCTTGGAGGATCGGACGGCCTGTTTAGGGGTGTATGGGTGAGGAGACAAATCATCTTCAGCCTCGCGGCGTTGTTGACATTGACCCTGTTCCTGCCGGCAAGGGCGGCGCAGGCACACTCTGCTGACCAGCAGGCAGGCAGTCCGCTGACGCTTGATGTCAGCGTGGGCTTTGGCGGCTATGTTCAGACCTCCGCATGGACGCCTGTCTGGGTTACGGCCAGCAACGACGGGCCGGATGTGAGCGGTGAGCTGCAGGTCGTGGTGGAAGGACTTGCCGGGGGACGGACAGTCTATACCTACCCGATTGAGTTGCCGCGCGGCTCACGTAAGCAGGTTACCTTGTATGTGAACGGCCTTTCCAGCTTTAACCGGCAGGTTCAGGTTGATCTGGTTCAGGGGGGACGGGTGTTGTTGAGCCAGCCTGCACCGATACAGATGATCGGTCAGGAGACTCTGCTGATCGGTGTATGGAGCGACTCGCCGGCTGTCCTTTCCAGTCTGAGTTTGGTGAAGCCAAGCAGTGGCGAGACAAAAATGGCCATGCTGACCGATGCCGACCTGCCCGGCTGGTCTATAGGCTGGCAGGCGCTTGACGTGCTGGTGATCTCAGATGCTGACAGCGGCCAGATGACCCCCGACCAACAGACCGCTTTGCGTGAATGGCTGGCTCAGGGCGGCAAGCTGGTTGTGACAGGCGGCGTGAACTACCAGCGCACCTTGAGCGGCTTGTCTGAGGTAACCCCGCTGATGGCTACGGGAATGGAACAGGCATCGTTGCGTGCGCTCGGCGGCGCGGTGGGCGTGTCGTTTGGCCAGCAGGATGATTTACAGTCGCCGGTGACGGTGGGTGAGCTGGCAGATGGTGCCCGAATCATGGCGGCTGATGCGGATGGACTTCCGCTCATAGTCTGGCGACCGGTGGGCTTGGGAGGGGTTGCCTTTCTGGCCGCTGATCCGTCGCTGGAGCCGCTCCGTTCGTGGATTGGCATGGAGGAGCTGTGGCGGCTGATCCTCTCGTTGGGAAGTGTGCGCCCCGGCTGGGGTTATGGCTTTAGCTCGCAATGGGACTATGCCCTTCGGGCAATAGCTGATGTACCGGGCGTCCAACTGCCTTCGGTGCTTCAATTGTGCGGTTTCCTGACTGCCTACATTGCCCTGATCGGGCCGGTTAACTACATTGTGCTGACCCGCCTCAAGCGGCGCGAGCTGGCATGGCTGACCGTTCCGTTGCTGGTGATCTTGTTTGTGGTTCTGGCCTACATGACAGGCTTCCAATTGCGCGGCTCACGGGCCATCCTGCACCGGCTGGGGGTGGTGTATTCCTCGGCAGGAGATGATACTGCCCATGTAGAGGCCTTGCTGGGCGTGTGGTCGCCGCGGCGGTCACGCTATGATCTTCGGTTTGAAGAGGGCTTCGCTGTCCGTCCCCTGCCGCAGATGCTGAGCAGTGCCCTGACATCAGGGGGGCAGTGGCGGGTGGAAGAAGGGCAAGCATTCACCCTGCGCGGTGTTCGGGTGGATGTCGGGGCAGTTGAGCCGTTTATAGTTGAGGGTGTGACGCACAACGCGTTGCGCATCGGGGGGAGTCTGGCGCTTTCCCCATCCCGTAATGGGATACGCGTGACGGGCGATCTCATTAACTACAGCGACATTGGCCTCAATCATGTCACCCTGCTGATAGGGGGGACGGCCCAGACACTGGCCGATCTGCCTGCCGGCGAGGTGTTGCACGTGGATCACCTCTTGACAGGCGGCTATGTTACTGCCGCCAGCAACAACAACCTTGATCCCTTCCCGGTGAGTTCAGGCGGTTGGTATTACTATTTTGACGACTCACTGGTCAGCGCCCTGGCAGGCACGGACAATTGTTACGTGGGGGAGGAGGATCAGCGGCGCTGTAATCTGGTCTGGAGTATCTTGAACAGCGATTCGCGCGGGGAGGGGGTATATCTGGCCGGCTGGGCTGACCGCCTTCCGCTGGAAACGCAGGTACTCAATGCCAACTATACCACTACGGATATGGCGCTTTACATTACCGAAATCCCGATCAGCCTGACTGGTACGCCGCAGGGCGTGGTGGAGGTCCCGCCGGGGCTGATGACATGGCGCCCGCTGGACGTGCCCGCCTCTACCTACAATTACAACACACCCTACAGCCTTTACCTGTATGCTGAACAGCCATCAGTCGGCTTCCGCTTTGAGCCAGCCGGGATAGTGCCTCCGCTGGCGGTGCAGTCTGTGGTGATTCATCTGGAGAATATGTATGGCTCATCAGCAGACCCGTTGCCGCAGGTTGAGTTGTACAACTTCCAAACCGGCCAATGGGAGATAGTTGAGGCGGGGTGGGGAGATACCATGCTGGCAGATGTGCCGCAGTATGTGGATGCTCAGGGAGGGGTTGAATTGCGCGTCCGTGATGTGTCAAGCCAGTATGGCCTCTCGTTGTCGCGGCTCGATGTGACACTGGTGGGTCAGTACACGGGGGAATAACAAGCATGGCGGCGATCATCGAAACTAAGGGCCTGACCAAACACTTCAAAAACGTGGTGGCTGTTAAGAATCTAAACTTGACGGTCGAAGAGGGTGCTATTTACGGGTTCGTTGGGCCTAATGGCGCAGGGAAGACGACCACGATGCACATGTTGACAACTCTTCTGCAGCCAACTGCCGGTGAGGCCTATGTGGGCGGCTACTCAGTCACGACACAGCCGCGTGAGGTTCGGCGTATCATCGGCTATATGCCCGACTTCTTTGGCGTTTACGATGATATGAAGGTATGGGAATACCTGGACTTCTTCGCCGCCTGCTATGACATCCCAGAGTCTGAGCGCCCGGCCCTGATCCGCGACTTGCTGGAGCTGGTTGATCTCTCCCATCGTGCTGATGACATGGTGGATACGCTCTCGCGGGGCATGAAACAGCGCCTCTGTCTGGCCCGCACGCTGGCCCATGATCCGCAGGTGCTGATCCTTGACGAGCCGGCCTCCGGCCTTGATCCGCGTGCCCGGATTGAGATTCGTGAGTTGCTGGTTGAATTGGCTGGCATGGGCAAAACGATCTTCTTCTCAACCCACATTCTGGCTGATGTGGCTGAAATCTGCACCCATGTCGGCATCATCGAGGCAGGCGAGCTGGTCATGCAGGGCACGCTTGAGGAGATGCAGCGCCGGCTCATGCCCCACCGCGAGATCATCATCACCCTGCTGGACGGCGGGCTGGACAAGGCCAGAGAAGTCCTGCTGACCGTGCCGGGCGTTGACGCTGTTGAGGAGGCCGCCAATGCCGATCCGAGCCGCCCCCGCCTGCATGTCAGCCTGCTGGGGGAGGATCAGGATGTCAGTAACTTGCTGGTCAAGCTGGTACAGGCAGGTGTGCCGGTGATGCACTTCACCGAAGAGATGCGTGATCTGGAGTCCGTGTTTATGCGGGCTACTAAAGGGATAGTGTCTTAGAATGTCTCGTTCCGGCGGGCAATCTCTGCTGAACTCGATACAGCCCGTATGGGGGGCATTCCACAGCCGCCTGACGGCTGTTCTGCGCCGCTGGTGGGAGAATCCGCTGTTGCGCCACGCACGCCGGCAGAGACCTCTTCCGTTTCGGCGGGCAGGGCAGGTTTTGCTGGTTGCGATAGCCCTTCTGACGGGGCTGGTGATTCTGGCGTGGATCACCGGCTGGCGGCCTCTGGGTGCGGCTTTGACCGTGTTCAGTCTGGGTGTGGCCGTGATACCGGTGCTGGCGGCGCCCGTTGCTACAGCCGATCGGGTTGCCCGCCAGATGCGTTTTTTACGTCAGGACCCGCGCCGCCTGACTGATCTGGACCCGCAGGCGGTGGTCTGGGGGCTGGCTCTGGTGACGCTGTGGCGGTTTCGCTGGCTGATCGTGGCGGCGCTGGCCGTCACGCCGGCGCTGGTGATCGGTTTGTTCCGTCTGGACATGGCACAGTTTGCGGCCTGGCGCGGGACGACCTCTGCGCTGGGGGCCATAAGCGCCGCCAGCCAAGCCGGCGGACTGTTGCCGGGCGGGCGCATCCCTTATGTCCGGCTGGCGCTGGGGGCGCTCTCCGCCGGTCTGCTCCCCTGGGCCGCTTTGCCGCTCATGGCCTCGCTGGGCGTGACCGCCGCGCTGATGCTTCAGGATGCCAGTCTCAGCCCGCTGACTGGCTTGCTGGGTGGCGTTGCGGCGGCAGTGGTGATCGCGCTGGCATGGCGGATGATCGCCCGCACACCCCTGTTGGCCGGCCCGCTGGAGCTGGTGCGGCTGTTACTGCTGATAGGCTTGCTGGCCGGGCTGGGGGCACTGACGATATGGGTTAACCGGAAGAATGCCGCCCTGCTGGACGCGCTGGCGCCGCTGGAAGAGGGGCAGACGACTGACACGGACGAGGCATCGGCATCATGAAACAGGCAGACTTGCCCCTGACTTCTGAGCGATGCGGCGTGGAGGGAATGCCATGAACCCAGAGTTGGAAACACCGCCTTCCCCGGCCCTCCCCCCTATGACCGGGCGGGGCGGTATTCTCGGTGCGTGGCTGCGCCGTAATCCGGTCGCACTCAAGGAGTTACGTGGCCGGATGCGCGGCCCGCGTGCCTTTATCGTGTTGACGGTCTATGTGACGCTGATGAGCATCTTTGCCATCCTGATATATCTGATCTATTTGACCACTACCGGCCTGACGCTCAACACAACCGGCGGTGTAATCGGCAAACTGATCTTTGGCAGTGTGGTGCTGGTTGAGTTTTTGCTGGTCTCCTTCATCACGCCGGCCTTCACAGCCGGCGCGATCAGCGGGGAGCGCGAGCGGCGTACCTTCGCTCTGTTGCGGACTACATTACTGCCTGCCCGCCGCCTCGTGGATGGCAAACTGCTCTCGGCGCTGGCCTATGTGGCTCTGTTGCTGTTTGTAGCTGTGCCGTTGCAAAGCCTCGCTTTTCTGATGGGGGGAGTGACGATTGCTGAGGTACTGCTCTCATTCGAGTTGCTGATCGTGGCGGCGGTCGGATTTGGGGCATTGGGCATCTTTCTCTCCGCGGCGACCGGACGCACGCTCAGCGCCAGTATCCTGTCGTATGTGAGTATCCTGTTGGCCACTGTTGTCTTGCCCCTGCTGATGGCGGTGGTGGGGGCGTTGCTGGGGCCGCTGACGTACCAGCGGCCCTTTCTGGAGGCCCTGTTGACTTACCTGCTCAATCTATTTGGTGCGTCCAGCCCAATTGGAGCGGCTGTCTTGACCGAAATAGCTCTCCAACAGCATGGACCTGCCCTTTTCTATACTCAGACTCTGTCCAACGGGGCAAGTATCCCATTGATTGCCCCATGGATTGTCTTTACGCTGGTCTATGGGATTATCTCGTTGGTGCTGATACGGTTGACGGTGCATCTTGTGCGCCGAACTGAGGCGTGATATGGCTGTCCGATCTTCTCATCTCAGGCATCTGGCCGGTGTTCTGCAGAGCTGGGATGCCCGCCTGCGTCTTCAGCAGAGCGTATTCTGGTTGCCGGCGGGGCTGACAGCCGGCGCGGTTGCCGCCCTGCTGATCGCGGTAGCGGCCCGCATCTGGCCGCTGTTGCCGCGTTCGTCGGTGATCGTGCTGGGGGCATTGCTGGGGGCTGTCGGCTTGATGGTGTTGCCGCTGAGCATCTGGCTGTGGCCGCGCCGGCTGGCGCAGAAGGCGCGGTACTTTGACCGCCTGTTTGATCTGAAGGAGCGTTTCTCGACGGCGGTAGCAATAGCCGAAGGTGCCCTGCCGGTTGAGTCAGATGAGATCGCGGCGCTCCAGTACCGTGACACCCTCAAGGCGGCTGAGGGCGTCCGTGCGGCGGAACGCCTTCCGTTGCGTACAGACTGGCGGCTCTGGGCCGGTGCGGCGGCGGCAGTGGCGGTGCTGGCACTGGTGACCTTCCTGCCCAACCCGCAGGAGGCTGTCCTGCAACAGCAGGCTGAGGTCAGGCAGGCCATCGCCGAACAGTTACAGGAGCTGGAGCGGCTACGCCAGCAGGCCGTTGAGGAGACCACGCTCACGCCGGAGGAGCGGGCCGCCGTGCTGGAAACGCTGGATGAGGCCATCCGTACACTGGAGCAGAGCGACGTGACGCAAGAGGAGGCACTGGCCGCCCTGAACTCGGCTCAACGACGGCTTCAGGATTTGAGCAGTCAGTTTGCCGAACAGCGTCAGCAGGCGCTCCAGCAGGCCAGCGGTCTGCTGGAAGGGACAGCGGCCCAACAGGCCGCCGAGGCGTTGGCACAAGGTGATCTGCTGGGGGCGGCGGAGGCTCTGCAGAATCTTGACCTGTCGGCACTGACGCCGGAACAACAGCAACAACTCGCCGAGGCATTAGAGGCCGCCGCAGAAGCCCTCTCTGAGACGAATCCGGAGGCCGCACAGGCCATGCAGGAGGCCGCCGAAGCGCTCCGAGCAGGTGATGCGCAGGCCGCGTCTGAGGCGCTTGACCGGGCCGGTGAGGCCATGGCTGAAGCGGGCAACGGCTCAGTAGCTCAGGTTGACTCGCTGGCCGAACAGGTCGGCAGTAGCGGGTCTGCGCTGGCCGGCTCAGGGCAGGG
>Ga0129299_1001019_pt1 | contig 18770 bp, 13 predicted proteins | sample ConPoolayeCmetaG_FD_94477 | JGI IMG/M metagenome (GOLD analysis project Ga0129299, IMG submission 94477) | Hot spring microbial mat communities from California, USA to study Microbial Dark Matter (Phase II) - Cone Pool mat layer C metaG ...
AACCTTGAGCTCCGTCTCGATAAGCTGTGACACGATTTTCAACGCCATCATCTTGGGAAAACTCAGCGCTATCGAACCCTGCGCGCTGCCCGAAAGCCCGATGATTCCCGAGATATCATAGGTGTATTTCGATTCCGTCTTCAGAAGCGGTTTGCCCTGCTTTACTTCCATGTTCAGCATGGTTTTAAATACGTTTAATGTCGCATTGATAAAAGGATTCACATACGCTACATCCATCTAACCTCCTCTGTCGTTACAGCGTTGCATGTTCCTGTTCGTCTGTTCCCGCTGTTGCGGAGAGCATGCGCATTCGCTTTGAATTACGCGGAAATACACCACTGCGTTTCCGCTATCGATTTCATAGTATATCAATCGGCTGAAGAAATCTCAAGAGAAAACGCGTGTTCATTTACCAGGCGCAGAGAGAACGGTCTGTCGCATGGAAGTCATGTATGAGGGTGCCTATGGCGCTGTCGTGCTCAATCGTTCGCGAACCATGTCAGTGGTCGCGCGGAAATCGACCTTGCCGCTTCCCATCCGCGGCAACTGGTCGAACCGTATGAACCGCGAGGGCACGGCGATGCGCGGCAGGTTCGCCGCGAGCTCCTTAAGGACAGCCTGCTCATCGATATCGACTGTGATTGCCGCGGCGAGCCGTGCGCCCTTGACAGGGTCGTGGAGCTCAACAACACAGCAATCAGTGCCGTGGGGAAGCGCGCGGCTGAGCGCCTCTTCCACTTTTGCAAGCGAAATCATCTCCCCGCCGATTTTTACAAAGCGTTTCAGCCTTCCCCGGAACCATAAAAAACCCCGCTCGTCCATTATTCCCATGTCGCCCGTGTCATACCATCCGTCGCGGATTCTCAGCGAGGTTTCCTCCATGTCGTTGAGATATCCTTTCATAACCAGCGGCCCTTTCACCAGTATCTTCCCTTCACTGCCGATTGGAAGCGGTTCACCCGTATACAGGTCAACGATGCTGACCGCCACGCCGGGAAGGGGTTTTCCAAGACTGCCGGCCGCATTGTCTTCGGGCACGTTGGCGCTGATGACCGGCGAGGTTTCGGTCGTGCCGTATCCTTCAAGGAGCGTTTTTCCGTGCATCTGCCGGTATTGTTCACGCAGCCAGTCGGGAACCTTGTCGGCGCCGGCGACAATCAGGCGGAGGGTTTGAAAGTCTCCGGGGCGTGACTCGCGCACGTAGCCGGCGAAAAATGACGGCGTGCCGGCGATGATCGTCGTGCGTTCTTCCCTGATAATCACGGGGATTTTTTTATAATCGAGCGGGTTGGCGTATGTCACCACCGACATTCCCGCTGTCATCGGCATCCAGAAGGTCACGGTGAAGCCGAAAACATGGAACAGCGGCAGGATTGACATCAATATGTCTTCGCTGTTCAGGTGATAAATGTCGATAATGCCGCGGATATTCGAGGTGATATTGCGGTGGGAGAGTTCCACGGCCTTTGGTTCCATTTCGCTGCCGCTGGTGAAAAGAATGACCGCCGTGTCGTCAGACGCCGCAGTGCAGGTTATTTTCCTCAGCAATGTCTGGGGCAGACGCGCCGTGAGCGCGGCGCGGACCTTTTCGGCTGGCCCGATTGATTTCATCACATCCTCAAGCGCGATCATCTCGGGCAGCAGCGGGCAGCCGATTTTATCGAGCAATGCCCGCGAGGTGAGAATGGGCTTGAAGCCGCATTTCTTTTGCGCATACCTGCAGTTGCCCTCGGCGCCGGTCGAATAATTAATCATGACCGGCACCTTCCCCGCCATCAACGTCGCGATAACCGAAAGAAAACAACCGGCAGATGTCGGTACCATTATGCCGATGTAACGGTCGGGAAATTTCCGTATGCGGCGTGCGAGAATAAGGACGCCGATGAGCGCCTTGCCGTAGGTGATGCGCCGCTCGGTCGTCCGGTCGATTATGGCTGTTTTTTGAGGCCGTTGCCGGGCGCATGCAATAAAAGCGTGATGAAGAGGAAGTTCCTGTGACATGTGCATGGCGTGCTGCTCCGGTTATTGCCGCAGGCCGGCCTGCCGGTATGCGGCTACAGGTCAAATTACTTGATTCCAGCCGGTAAGTAAACGCTTATGTTGATTAAGCGCGAACGGCATCTGCTCCCGCCGCCGGAGAAGGGATCCCGGTTTCACTTCTTGTAAACTACCATCCCGCCGGCAACCGTCGCCCATACGCCGAAATCTCCGTCCAATATCACCACGTCGCCGTTACCGCCTTCGGCACGAGCGCCGTGCGACGCGCCTTGAGGCCGAGAACGCGGGCGGTGCGCGTGCAGCGTATTCACGGCTCAGCGGCACAGCCTGCGTTATTCATCAAACGACATTCCTTATTATGTCGTGAGTTTTTCAAGAATCAGCGCCTTGCTCCTGATAAATCCCTTTGAAGATTTTTCAACCGGTATATCGCCGATAACGGCGTGGGCCAGCAAATACCCGATGCGGTCGTTGTCGGGCGCGCACGATGTAATGCCCAGATGGTAATACCGCGGATCGTCGGCAAGCGTGATGACACCGATATCGCCCGGGACGGCGATATGGCGCCGCGACGCTTCGGCGAGAAGAAGACCAGCCGATTCGCTGCCGCCGCATACCCACACATCGGCCGGATACCGTTCGAGGGCGTCCTGAATGCCGTCGACGACGACGAGTTCGGACTCGAGCTTGGTGAAGGGGATGTCACCGTATTTGTTCAACAGCCGCATGATAATTGGGTCGTTCCACCGCCTTCGTAGAAATATCGCCGGCGTCGTGCCGCTGTCCGCCGCTTTCAGAATGAACCTGACGTTCACCGGTGATGGCATCGCTTGTATCTCGGCACTGATTTTCGCAAGCCACGGCATGGGATCGTGAAACCATATCGGCTCTTTTTCATCAAGATAGAAATTTGCCGTTGCATAGTGTTTCAGGATAAAAAACTGCAGCAGCGTGCGCGCGGTTACCGTCAGCGCATTACCGCGCGCAAAAATGCTGCAGCCCTGCGGCAGCGCGCGGAAGTCGGCGTTCTCGATATCGATGAGGATGCGGGTGGGAGCGGTCGGCCGATGGCGGTGAAGTGCGGCCACCGATGCCTGTACATGCGGCACCAGATGATCGTATATGCGGAAAAAAATTACCGCCGCGGGAATACGGCCGTCGGAAATCAGCCGGTGCAGAAGCTCCGATGCGTTTTCAATGTCATGGTACTGGAGAAGATAGCCGAAGGTATACAACTCCCGCTCCATCTTCTGGTAAATAGCCGACAGGCGATCGGTGTGGAAGATGTTGCTGAAATCGGTCAGCCGTTCGCTGAAAAGGTAACAATACTGGCGGCTGCCCGCGTGCGAGATCGACTTGAGCCCCGAACCGACCCACATGGTCTTGCCGATGCGGGTCGCCAGACCCATATCCTGAAGCTTGCGGTATGCCCTGTTCATCGTGCCAGGCGCAATGCCGAACCTCAGGCACATGAATTTGTTTGAGGGAAGCGCCTCGCCGAGTTTGTATGCGCCGGTCGCGATTTCCTTTACGATAGTTTCGGCAACGATGTCTGAAGAAGATCGTGCCGTATCGATCGGTTCATTCACCCGCACTTCAGCGCCGGCAATATAGGTGCCTTTTCCGGGGATGCGGTTGATGCGGTTGCTGTCACGAAAAGGCTTGAGCAATCGTTCGATTGTTCGTATCGATATCCCGAATCTTTCGGCAAGCGCACGGTCGGTGGGCAGCGGCCGGCCCGGTCTGCCTGAGGCTATTTGCTGTTCAATCCATTCGTTGAATACCTGCGAAGGCCGCCTGGGCATGAAATCAGTATTCCTTCCGGGATATCAGTCTGGCGGATTTGGCGGTTATCTATAAAAAATAATACAGGAAATGTCTTGAAGTTTTTACCGATGATATCTATGCGGTTGAGGAGATGAGCTGCTTGATTGTCCGCAGCAGATCCTCTGCCAGATACGGCTTCTGTAAAAACGTATAGCTGGAGTCACCGCGAATCGGCACGTCGGAGCGCTCTTCAGTGTAACCGCTGGTGAGGATCGCCTTGAGGCCCGGGTTGCTTTCAAGCAGGCGGTTGTACAATTCGGGTCCTGCAATATCGGGGAGAACGATGTCGGTAAACAGCATGTCAAAACGGCCGTTTTCCTTGCCGAATATGTCCATCGCTTCCTGCGCGTTTTTCGCGGCATGGACCGAATATCCGTTGGCGGAAAGAATTCGATGGCCGAACAGGCGCACGCTGTCCGCGTCTTCGACCAGCAATATTTTTTCACCGTTTCCTTTCAACTTCTCCAACGGGTGACGCCGGGGTTTTTCAGCGGCCGCCGGGACGATGGAAAAGATCGGCAGATACACCCTGAATTCCGTTCCCTTTCCTACCTCGGAGTACAGGTCGATCCATCCGCCGTGTTGGTTGACAATCCCGTAGACCACCGACAGCCCCAGACCCGTGCCCTTTCCTTCTTCCTTGGTCGTGAAAAACGGCTCGAAAATGTGCGGCCGCACATCGGCGGAGATACCCGTTCCGGTGTCGCGCACAGACATGCATACGAAATTTCCCGGCCGGGCCCGGGAGAATACGTGCGCATGATATGTATCGATATTCACATTGCGGGTGGCGATGGAGAGCCGGCCGCCCCGCGGCATGGCGTCACGCGCGTTGACCGCCAGGTTGAGAATCACCTGTTCCATCTGCCCGCTGTCGGCTTTTACGCGGGCCAGGTCGACAGAGAGATCGAGCGTCAGCTCGATGTCTTCGCCGATAATCGGCTTGAGCATCTTTTCGACATCATGGATAAGCGCATTCAGGTCAATGACGGTCGGCTCGTATGGTTCGCGCCGGCTGAATGTGAGAAGCTGCCGCGTCAAGGCCGAGGCTCGCTCGCCTGCTTTACGAATCTCGATAATGTCGTCGTACAACGGATCGCCCTCCTTCATCTGTTTCAGGACGATGTCGCTGTAGCCGTTTATGGCGGTGAGAAGGTTGTTGAAGTCGTGGGCAACGCCGCCGGCAAGACGACCGATGGCCTCCATTTTCTGCGCCTGGCGGAATTGTGCCTCCATTTTTTCGCGTTCCGCCTCGGCTTTTTTCCGTCCGGTGATATCGGTGACGATGCCCAGTATCGCCTTTTCGCCGTGGAAATCGATAAGCTTGGTGGTGATAATCACGTCGATACGGGCGCCGTTTTTGGCCATCAGCGTATATTCGTACGGTTCGATTTCCTCGCCGCGGAAATGCCGGGCAAGATTGTCCCGGATAAGCTGCCGGTGTTCCGGCGCAATGAGTGTCATGAAGTCGAAGCCGGGCGCCAGAAATTCTTCACGGCAGTATCCCATCATTTCTTCGCAAACCTTGTTGGTATAGACGACCTTCCCCCCGCTGTTGATGAAAATCATGTTCGGCGACTTTTCCGCCAGACTGCGGAACATCTGTTCCGATTCCCGCAGCGCCAGTTCGGCTTTTTTCTGCCCGGTGATGTCCTTGAAAATGGCGGCCGCCTGGTGCACCCCTCCATCATCGCCGGTGATGGGGAAAGCGGTTATCTCATAGTAGGCAATGCTGGTATCCGGCGGGGCGTTGAGACTTTCCGTCAGCTTTGAACGTTCAACCCGCGCTTCCGGGATATGCAGTGTTTCGCCGGAGAAAACTTTCCGGAAATGATCCCTTAAATTATGCTCGGCGTGAGCGGTCTCGGCGAATATATTGAAATGATCAAGAAAATGGTCAAGCGACTCGATGCGCATTTCCTGCTGAAGCGCTTTATTTACGAACACCGGCCTGCCGTCTACGGTAACGACAAGGAGGGGGTAGGGCATGTGCTGGAGTATCGCGTCGAGTCGAAAGGCCTCCCGGCTGAGACCGTTCAGTTCCCGTATAATTTCATCTGGTGTGCGGTGGATGTCGGAAGGCATGATATGGCCGCTGTATTCAATGCGTGCTGCAGGGTTTCGATGGTTTCACAAACTTACAACAGATTTTGAGTGACGAGCGTCGAGTGATGAATGACGAGGTTGAGGTTTAATGTCATACTTGCCTGACCGTAAGTCCCGGCAGTACCCTTTTTTTCAGCGCGTCCTCGACAACTGACTGCTGGGTCATGCCTGCAAACGCGCATCCGGCGCAATGTCCGGTAAAACGGATGGAAACCGTATTTCCCTCGACGTCCACCAGTTCGCAGTCACCGCCGTCCTTTTTCAGCACCGGCCGCACTTCCTCGTCAAGCACGCGGCGGATCCGGTCGATTTTTTCAAGGGTGGTCATGTGCGGTGCTGCTACTGTACCATGCTTCTTTGCGGCCGATGCGCCGTTTATCCGGTCAAGGATTTCCTGTATCTTCGGCTGACAGCCGCCGCACCCGCCGCCGGCTTTTGTAAAATGCGTCACATCCTCGACCGTGGTCAGCTTGTTTTTACGTATCGCGTCTTCAATTTCAATGTCCGTCACGTTGAAACACGTGCAGATAACCTCGCCCTCCTTGCCCTCAACCCCGCCTTGCTTGCCGCCGGTGCGAAAATATTTTATCGCCGCGTGCAGCGCCTCCTGACCCATGACACTGCAATGCATTTTCGCCGGCGGCAATCCCCCCAGGGCGTCGGCAATGTCCTTGTTTGAAATCCGTTCCGCTTCCTCAAGCGTCTTGCCCTTGCATAGCTCGGTGAGCATGCTCGATGAGGCGATGGCGCTGCCGCAGCCGAATGTCTTGAATTTTATATCCGCTATCCGTCCGTTTTCATCGAGCTTGAATGTCAATTTCAGCGCATCACCGCATTTGATATTGCCGACTTCCCCCACGCCGTCGGGGTTTTCCACCTCGCCGACATTGCGGGGATTAAGATAATGGTCACGGACTTTTTCGGAATATTCCCACATGTATTGCCCCAGACAAGTTAATATATGCGTTTTTCCAATAGCTTTATTTCTTTTTTTTCTTCAACCTTGAAAATTTTTCTGATTTCTGCGATGAAATTGTTGAGCACCGCCTCCGGTTTATTGCCGTTCAAAGGAATACGTCCGGCCGCCATGTTTGAGTGTCCACCCCCTGAACCGCCGAATATTTCCGCCAGACGCTCAGCCGCTTCCCCCGCGGTCGTATCTTCCTCGTTTTCGATATCTTTTGAACGGATGGAATAATAAATCTGGTTCTTGAATATTCCGGAACATATCATGGTCTGGATCGTCTGCAGCGAATCGAACAGGTCCGCTATTTCCGCAATGTGGTCAGGGGTTGAAACGTGGCCAAGGTGCGTATAGCCGATATTGCCCAGCGTTACCATAACCTCGGCTGCCGAGTGAAGAATGCGGAAATATTCGGGATCGCGTTCCGGCCATTCGATATGCGAGAGCATGTGATGGTCTGCCTTGTCGAACAGCAGCTTGTAGCATTCCAGGTCTTCGGCGGACGCGTTGCGGGCCATTTCATTGGTATCAGTCTTGATACCGTAAAAAAGCGTTGTCGCCAGGTGCGGGACAAGCGGATAATTCTCGGCCAGCAAATATTTGGTCACCAGCGTCGATGTGGCGCCCAGGTCCTGCCTGATATCGTGGAAATAAGGGGCATCGGCCGGCGCAGTGTGCGGGTGATGATCGAGCACTGCGTCAACCGCGACCTGGCGGGGCAGCGACACGTTGCCGAGGCCCGGGAACGAATCGACCAGCACGATCCTGTCGTAGTCCTCCAAGTGAATGAGCATGAACGGCACCGATTCTATTTTCGCGAACCTCACCATGGCCCGGTTTTCCGCTCGTCCGACAAATCCGCCGAAAGAAATCGTCGATGATTGAACGCCCCAGGATGCGAAGAGATGCTGGAGGCCGAAGGCGGAAGCAAGACAGTCGGGATCGGGAAAGTCGTGCGTCAGGATAAGCACCGACTTTGCACCCACCACGCGCGTGCGCAGCAAGGCCAGTTTCTGAGCGTAGTCGTTTTTCAAGGTCATCGGTCGACCGCTATAATAATAAAATGTTCAAGCGACGCACCTGATGTGGTGAAGAAAAGGAATCCTGGGGTGCCGCGACAATTTATATTGTATCGGACTGGAAATAATATACATTATGAAAACCAGTTTTTCGTACGGCGCACCACACGGGGTGACTGCGGCGCAGGGCGCCGGGCGGAGGGTGCGAGACGATTCAGGCCGTCTCGGAAGGCTTCAATGTAACCAAGGTCATGTTTAATGCGATATGCCATCATTTCCGACATACACGGCAATGTCGAAGCGCTGAAGGCGGTGCTGGAGGATATCGATTCCCGCTCAATCGATACGATTGTATGCGCCGGCGATATCGTCGGCTATTACCCCGACCCCGAGGAATGCGTCGAACTGGTGCGCGCCCGTGTCCGTTATTCGGTTGTCGGCAATCACGATTACGCGGCCATCGGACGAATTGACACGCGAAATTTCACCTATTACGCGTATGCCGCCATGGAATGGACCAAGACGCGGCTTTCGGCCGAGGCGAAGAAATACCTCGGCTCGCTGCCGCTGACGCTCGAGGTGGACGGGCTCTTTTTCACCCATTCGTCACCGTCAAATCCCCAGGACTTCATCTATGTGTTCCCCGACAGCGAAGAGGCGATATTCGAAGCGTTCAACAGCCTCGTCCGCCGGATCAATTTCATCGGCCATACGCACTGGCCCTCGATCATGGTTCAGGATGACGACCGGATAGTGCTGCATGCCGATGATACCATCACGGTCAAGGACAGTCTCTACTACCTGATAAACGTGGGGAGCGTGGGGCAACCGCGCAATTTCGATCCCCGTTCCTGCTATGCAATTTATGACACCGATTCCGGCGCCATAGCACTGCATCGCGTTTCCTACGATTTTGAGGTTACCCAGAAAAAAGTGCTCGACAACAACCTGCCCTCGTTTCTCGCCGAACGGCTGGCCAAGGGACGATGAATCCGCTGCGACGGCTCGTTGAAACCGAAGTATTGCCGTATGTCGAAAAGCCCATGCGGTATGTTGGCGGCGAGTATAACAGCGTCCGCAAGGATCTGAAAACGATCGCGCTCCACGGCGTATTGTGTTTCCCCGACGTCTACGATATCGGAATGTCGCATTACGGTTCGCAGGTTTTATACCATATTGTCAATAATTCCCCGGCCTGGGCGCTGTCGCGCTCCTACCACCCGTGGCCCGACGCCGAGAAGATCATGCGCGACAAGGCCATCCCACTTTATTCGCTCGAATATTTCCGTCCCGTGCGCGACGCCGATTTCATCGGTTTCTCGGTGCAATACGAACTGCAGTATGCCAACCTTGTCAATATGCTCGACCTGGCCGGACTGGCCGTATTCAGCCGCGACCGCCGCGGCTCCGACCCGCTTGTCATAGCCGGCGGCCCCTGCATGAACAATCCCGAACCCCTCGCCGATTTTCTCGACGCATGCGTGACAGGCGACGGCGAAGAGGCGATTACCGCCGTCTGCGCCGCGATTGAGCAGGCAAAAAAAAACGGCGAGTCCAAACAACAGCTCCTCGAACGCCTTGCTCGCATCGGCGGCGTGTATGTTCCCTCGCTCTATCCGACGCGCGTTCACGGCGTGTTTATCGTGCCCGATATCGCCAAGCGCGGCCAGGTTAAAGCCGCCAGAATTGCTGAACTCGCCGGCACATACTGCCCCGACAAACCCCTGGTGCCGCTCATGGATGTGGTGCATCACCGTCTCGCGGTCGAGGTGCTGCGCGGGTGCACGCGGGGATGCAGGTTCTGCGCCGCTGGCATGACATACCGTCCGGTGCGTGAACGTTCCGCGGCCTCGATACGGCGCCAGATGGAAGCCGGTGCGGCGTCAACGGGCTGGGCCGACATCGGTCTTCTGAGCCTGTCCACGGCCGATTATTCCGATTTCGACACCCTGCTTGACGCCGCCCTGCATGTTCGCGATACGTGCCGTACCGAGGTCTCCCTGCCCTCGACCCGTATCGACGGGCTTGGCGAGCGTCAGATCAAACGTCTGCGCATGGCTTCCGCAATGACATCCTTCACCATCGCGCCAGAAGCCGCAAGCCAGCGTCTGCGCAACGTCATCAATAAGGATTTCACCGACGAGCAAATAGTCGCGGCGGCGCGTACGCTTCTCGCCCATAACGTCCAGACTCTCAAACTGTATTTCATGATAGGCCTTCCCGCCGAAACCGACGAGGACATCGCGGCAATCGCCGCCTGCGTCGCCCGCATCGCCGGTATAGCCCGCGAAGCGTCGAAGCGCCGCGTTGTGCATGTGTCGATATCGCCCTTTTCGCCCAAACCGCATACGCCGTTTCAGTGGGAGGCCATGAATGCCATGGATGAAATCGCGCGCAAAAGCGCGCTCCTGCACCGGCTTGTGCGCGATATGCACAATGTAAAGGTATCATACCGCGATCCTGCAATGACGTTTCTGGAGACGGTAATGGCGCGTGGCGATCGGCGGCTGTCCGCCCTTATTCATCGCGCATGGGAAAAAGGTTCCCGGCTCGACGGCTGGAACGAATGGTTTTCGCTGGAGAGATGGACCGCGGCGGCCGCGGAGACCGGCATCGATTTGCAGGCGTACACCGGCTCAATTCCCCTTGAACAGCCGCTTCCGTGGCGCGCGATTTTCGTTGGCGTGAACGAGCGGTTTCTGCTTGAGGAGCGCCGCCGGGCTTACGAAGGAATTCCGACAGAGGATTGCCGCCATGGCGCGTGCGGCGCGTGCGGCGCATGCAGCCTGGCCCCGCGCATGCTTGTCAAGAAAACCGTTGAACCGGTAAAGCCGGAAATAGTGCAGGCGGCGGCTGTGGCCCCCAGGGCGGGATCGGCCGCATCCCAGACCGCGGCAAGTTCCGCGCGAACCGTTGTCAGGTTTGAATACGCAAAGGGCCCGGAGGTGCGCTTTTTATCGCACCTCGACATGGTCGCGGTCATCCATCGGACCCTTTTTGCCGCCCATGTCCGTGTGGCATACTCCGAAGGGTTCCGGCCCCATCCGCGCATATCCTTCGGTCCGCCGCTGCCCCTGGGAGCGATTGGCGACCGGGAGATGTTTGACGCAGTGCTGCTGGAGCCTCCCCCGCCGCCGGATACGATCAATCGCATGCTTCCCGGCGGGCTGCGTATAACCGCGGTCAGGCCTTTGGCCGGTAAAAGCATATCGCTCAATGCCGCCATTGCAGCCGGCCGCTACGTGTTCGTGCCGTTTGAACCCATGGAGCGTGAGGCCGCGGATGAAGCGGTTGGGCGGATACTTGACAGCGCCGAAGTGCGTATAGTGTCCGAGCGCGGGGAGCGCGCCGTTGAAAAGAACCTGCGGCCGCTGATTTATGAGCTTAAATATTATGCCCACGACGGCGCCGTGTGCATCGAGGCGCTGTTGTCGATGCGGCCCGCGGCAACCTGCCGCCCCGCAGAGCTTGTCCAGGCCATGTTCCCCGATAAAAAATTCGCCGATTTCCTCGTCCGCCGCGTCGAGTGTTTGGTTGACGACTCGGGAAGATTGACGCCGCTGAGGTAATCATCAGGTTTCAGACGTGTCCTGTTCATGCGCGGCATGACGCCTGGCGACCGCGGCGCGGTCTTCCCCCGTCCCCACCTATGCCATTTTACGCTGCAATAGCATCGGCATTTCAAAAGCAATACGGTGATGCAGAGACGTGCGGCAGGAGACATTTTATTATTATGCCGGATCCGGTAATCACTCTCGCACATGTCCGCAAAAGCTTCGGCCGCACGACCGTATTCGTGGATGTGTCGCTTGAGCTTTGCGCCGGCTCTGTGTTCGGCCTTGTGGGCCTCAACGGCGCAGGCAAGACAACGCTTATCAGGATACTGCTTGGGCTTCTCAAACCCGACAACGGGACGTGCCGCGTGCTGGGACATGAGCCGTGGAGGCACCAGACTGATTTGTACCGCATGCTTGGCGTCGTGCTTGAGCACAACGGTTTTTGGGGGAATCTTTCCGTTGCGCAGAACATGCGTTTTTTTGCCAAAGCTAAGGGAATCGGCAGGCCGGACCTTGAGGCGTATCTGCGGGAGCAGTGGGCAACAACGGCAATAATCGAGAAAAAAGGAAAGGTGAAATACTTTTCGCGCGGCGAGAAGATGCAATGCGCCCTGTGCCGGGCGTTTCTGGGATGGCCCCGGCTCTACCTGCTCGATGAGCCGGCGATAGCGCTCGATATCAAGGCATACGATCATTTCTGCGGCCTGGTCAGGCGCGCGCGCGAACAAGGGGCGACCGTGGTGATAAGCTCACACCAGCTTGATGCGATAGAAGATCTCTGCGACAGCGTTGGCATACTTGAAAACGGCACAATTACGTTTCTACCGGCCAAGAAGCAGGGCAGGCGCCCCTGGCTGATCAGGGCGCAAATGCGGCCTGAATACGGCGCGGTGATACGGGAAATGACCGGCGGAGAGACCGTGTATCGCGACGGCGCATGGCGCTTCGACATACATCCGGCCGATACGCGGGTGATAGGCGCCATGGTGACGAAACTCGCCGCCATGGGATGCGATATCGGCGAGGTGCGGGAGGAAAGCGCCGGGCTCAGGGAATCGCTACGGAAATATTACGGCCCATCACGGGACAACGGTGTTGTATGAAAGGCATAGGCATCATCATCAAAAACGAATGGCTGAATTTCATCCGCAGCGATCGCGGCGTGTTCCTTGTATACGGCATTCTCATCGCGGTCTGGAGTATCGTGCTCGCTTCCAATCTTCACCGTAGTGCCTTTGAAACCAATACGCTGTGGTGGATTTTCTTTTCGGTCATCGTGAGCGGCACTTTTTCCAATACGACTTTTGTATCCGAACGGCTGAGCGGCGCGCTTGAGATTGTGCTCACCTGCGGGCTGTCGCGCGCGGCGATTCTTGCCGGAAAGGTGGTTTTTATCATCTGCATGTCTGTCCTGTTCGGATTGCTCTGCTATGGGTGTGCGCTTGCCGAAGCGGCGATGACGAGATTTGTGCCGACTGCCGGCATGACTGCCGGCGATGCGGCTGCGCTTGTGGCGCTGTATCTCGCGGCCTGTTATATGAATGCCGCGTGCGGGGCGTGGCTGTCGATTCGTTTGGGCAATCCGCGGCTGTCACATTTCGCCAACCTGCTTGTGCTTGGCCTTATCGTGGGTACGCACGCGCTGCTGGCGGCGTTTGTTCTCATCCCCGCGTGGGCGCTGCCGGCCGCGCTCGTATGCATGGGCACGCTGTTCATGCTGTTCGCATTACGCGATTTCGCAAGCGAACGGGTGGTGCAGCCGTATGCGTTTTGAAATTATTATTCCACACCCTCTTTATACACAATGGTTTTCGCGTAATAGCGATGGCGATCGGCGGAGAACCCGACGAATGCGATATACGGCTTCTGATACCATCGGGCAATCGGCGCAAGTTGTCCAGGCTTGATGTCAAAATATCCGACACGGGGACGATGGTCAGGAGGGCCGAGGCGTTTTTCTAGTTCTTCGACCATACGGCCGGCCTGGGGGCGGATAACGTAGTTCAGCGAGTCGGGATGATAATCGATGCCCTCGATTTCATATTTGTAATACAGCCCGTTTTTTGAGAAATGAAACGCGGCCATGCAGGCGTCGCCGGCGAAACTAAAATCCGGGACAAGACAATATGTTTCCCTGTCCTGGGGCGTCACGCCGTATTCTCGTTTAAAAAGTCGGATAAACGCGGCCTTGCGCGTCCCGAACGGGATGCGGCCGAAATCGAACGGCGAAGACGGCCGGTGATCAGCCTCCTCCGAGATTATCATCGAATCCACCATCATATCGTCGGCGCCGTGAATTTGTTTATTGGCTGTCTCATCCTCCATCGCCAGTTTTTTCATCCGCTCATCCTGCCATTTGACCACGATACAAGGGCGCGTATCGCTGTCGGGACCCATTATGCGAAGATAATCGCGCAAGAGATAGCGATAGGCTGGCGACTCGGCTATCTCATTGATATGCCGGCGCCAGGCGATGATCTTTCTGATATTTGTTTCGGCAGTGTCGCCGGTGCAGTCGCAGTATTCTTTGCGGTATTTTTGCTCGTGCTGGATGTAAAACAACTCCATTTCCGCAGAGTCGAGGGCTGCGCGGCATGGCAGGAAGAGGGCGGCGGACACGATAAGATAGAACGTTTTTATGATGGGATGCACAAGGGAATCCTTTGTAGTTGCCTTTTCCTTAAATTGTCTTGACACGATTTCGGGATTAAAGGATTGACAGGATTTATTTGAATGTTAGCTGGGGATGATGTATGGGTGGCCCCGGCCATTGGAACAACGAGATTTTTGTTGTATACCCGTTTGAATTCCAGGCTCTTGGCGCCGAAATTGATAAGCAGACCGTCGGCGATGTTGTACGCTTCGCAATAATTGATTGCCTGCGCCTTGTGGGCGTCATCGAGTTTCTCAACGGCCTTGATTTCGACCATGACTGAATTCTCGACGAAAAAATCAACCCGGCGGGTGCCGATATGCATTTGCCGGTAGAAAATCGGCATTTCCATTTCACGTTCGAATGAAAGTCCCTGAAATCGCAGCTCAATAGCCAAGGCCCTTTGATAGATGACTTCCTGAAAGCCGTTTCCCAGGGTCGAATGCACCTTCATGGCACAACCAATGATTGTATGGGTCAATTCGTTGATGCGCGTTTTTTCCATTTCATTCATCCAATATCATCGTGCCATCTTAAAACGGTCATACGTGTGCGGCGCAGCATTTCATATTTCCGCCCTCATCCAGTATGGCGCTGGAGGAGAGTGTAGGATGAGGCGAACGAACGCTTGTGCAGCACGCATATCCCCATTCAATGAATATACTTTTTCACTTCGTTGAGGATGCTCTTGATTGATACGAATCCGCGATAACAAACAGGAATTTCTCATAAAACCTTGTCCATCCTGTAATATGATAACCCGGATTTTCCGAAAAAAATTCATGTATTTCGCTAGGCCCGGCTACCTTTTTATCTGCGTTCATCCGTGTCATCTGCGGATACTTTTTTATCCATCCGCAGATGTACGCAGGTGTACGTAATGCAGAATATAACCACGGAATACACGGAAAACACGGAAAAAACAGCGCCATGTGATGATTCTTTGGCGGGCGGCTATGCCATAGCCGCAAACTCCAGGCTACGCCTGGAGTGCCAAAGGTCACCATTGCTGCACTGACGTGCCGCCTTTCAGAATCGCGGCTATGCCGCTCTTCTGAAAGCCACCAGCTTTGCTGGTGGATGGTTACTCCTGCACTTCAGTGTGTTCCGTGTATTCCGTGGTGTATGATTTTCAGAGACATATCTACGCAAAAAACGTATATAATTCGGATACATGAATCCGTCAGAGCTGGAGATCAAATATCTCTGTATTGAACCTGCCGAATTATCGTAACCAAACGCATACGAATCAATATTCATAAGCGTAGATAATTAGCCAGTATCTTTGCATATAAATTGGCGCTGATACAATTCCGCGGCGGCAAACATGAATCTCTCATAAAATCGTGTCCATCCTGTAATCCTGGTAATCGTGTCAAGACAGGTGCCTTTGCAGCCTTCTCTCAATCTCCGATAAACCTTGCCGCCCAGCTTCGCACTTCTTTTCCGTTGAGCACGTGAAAACGCCTGAGCCTCCGCAATGTTTCGCTGCTGAAACTGTAGAGCGGTATCCATGCGAGGTGCTTCTTGTACCTGCCGGCAAGCATGCGCAAAGTCACCGACGGCCGTTTTTCCGCCACGTAGGCGATTGCGTGCTCACGGCTGAACATCATCGCGCCGCACACCAGGCGGTGGGAAAGTTTTTTCAGGCCCATATCGCGGGTGATTTCAAAGGCGTTGGGAATGGGCCGAGGCGGGAACAGAAGCGAAAGCCCGCCGTAGTACGACCGCGCGATACCCGGACCGATGAGGTCGCTCATGGGGTCGGTCGCGTAAAAGGTCAGCGTCGATTCCTCGCCGTGTTCCGCGTACCAGGTCGCCTGCTGGGGGTAGCGTTCGTCGTGGCTGTCGTCGAAAATAATCACCACGGTGTCGACCGGGCCGCGCGACGGCGGGATTTCCCTGACATAGATGCTGCCGGTGTGCCAGTTGCGCAGGGTTTCGCGCACGTCGACGCCGTCCTTTACCGACGTTGAAAAGCGCTCGGTTTTGACAAAATCCTCGGCCATTATCCGCTGGGCTTTCGAGCGCACGTAGGCGTTGAAACTTTCGATGCGGCGGTCTTCCGGCACGTGTGAGCACATGCCGAAAGGGTTCCACGCGTAGCGATATTTCTTCTTTTTTATCTCCGACGGATCGGGCTTGAGTTCGATGCTTCGCCACACCATCGCCGTATCGCGCAGAAGGTTGACCGCCGTATGCACCGTGCGCGCCGGCGGCAGCATCACCTTGTCGATACCCGCCGACATCATCGCCGTATCGTCTTCGGCCGGCAGGTAGGGATAGTATTTTGCGCTTTTCAGCACGCGCAGGGCGAAGCTGTTGCCGCCCACGCCCTTGGCCGCGGCCACGATATCGAAGAGTGAGGGGATGAAACGTCTGTCCATCACCGTCAGGTTTCGCAAAAACACCAGCGCGGCCTGCAGGCGCGCCGGTGTCAGCCTGATCACATCGTTTTTGTCGTCGTAATAGTTGTCGCGCGTTTCGCGGAACAGTTCCTTAATCGTTTCGACGATATCGACCGGCCGGGCCAGTAGGTCGTGGCGTTCCTTCTCGAATTTGCCGGTCACATAGGGCAATTCGCCGAGCGCGAAATACAGATGATCAGGATTGACGTAATACGCGGCGATCTCGTATGACGGCGGCGCGGGAAAGGCCGCGTTATGCGTTTCTTCGCGTCCGAGGTGGTGCACGACACGCACGAAATGGCGCATATGCACTATGGCGAGAACTGATCGGCGCTCAATGCGGCATTGGAGCAGGCGGTGGGCGATATGGCGCGCTTCAATATCTTCGTCACTGTCCGGTGCGGCATTGCCGACCGCATGAAGACACAGGGCGGCAAACGCGTCAAACCCCATTGTCTTTACCGCATGTTCGTCGGGAAGCGGTGCTAAGGGCCGGGGCTTGCGCAGCAGAGACGGGGCCACACAGACAAAGGGGATGCGGTTCTGAAGCGCCTGGCGAAGGCCTTCGATCATTGCGTCGCACGGATCGGCGGGAATATAAAAAAGAGGATCACAATACCCGCGGGCGGTAACGGCTTTGATATAGGGGAGCTCACGAACCGCATCGGCAAGGTGTGGTTCAAAAACACCGGGAAGGTCCACGGCGATGCAGTCGAAGCGCCGCTTGAGGCAGGCCGCTCGCACATGGGCCGCAAATACCGCCCGTCCGTGCAGAACCGGAATCATTTCGACGCCGTCGGGAATACTCACGGTTTCGTATCCTGTTCAGTGTCGGGATTCAGTTCGTCGTCATCGGGAAAAAAGAAATCTCCGAGGTTCATCGACGGCAGGTGTTCGCCGGATTGCCGGCGTTTGGCGGCAAGCGCGTCCATATCAAGGGCTTCCTCGCCCAGAATCTGTTTCACGGCGGTGTTGAACATCTCCCGGGTATCGAGATCCGGCTGCGTTTTTTTCCGTTTCAGCGTGTAGCGGATCGCGTTGACGCCGTCACGCACCGAATACGGAAGGTCGAGGGCGTGGGCGCGCTGGAGAAAATCCACGCATATCGCAAGCACCTCTTCGTCGCAGAACGGCAGGTTATACGAGAGTATCGCCATTTCGTCGTCGCGGCCAGGAAATCCCAGGCTGATGGCAGGCTGGAGCCGCGACATGATGTAGTCGGGAATCTCGAATGTCGACGAGTCTTCGTTCATGGTGACCGCGGCCCTGAACTGCTCATGCGCCTTTACGGTGATGCCCGCGACGACCGATTCGACCGTGCGGCGGTTGTCGAACAGGCCGGCAAGCGACGCCCACGATTTTTCCGACATCCGGTTGCCTTCATCAAGGATCGCCACGCCGCCGGTGATCACGGCGGTCAGAAGCGGGCTTGCGTGGTAGGCGATGGCGCCCTTGTCGGAAAGCACGGGCGTTACCAGCAGGTCTTCGGGCCGCGTATCCGATGTGCATTGCATGATATAAACCGGCTGGCCGCGCTGCCGTGCGGCGGCCATGGCGAGCGTGGTTTTGCCCACGCCTGGGTGGCCGGTGATACGGGGCGTGAGCGGCAGGTCGGCCGGGGCGACCGTGAGCCAGCAGGCGAGAAGCTGGCGCAGCGGTTCGTGCTGGCCGATCCATTCCACGTCCGCGCCGGCCGGGTGCGAAAGAATAAGACGGACGTTGTCGATGGTGACGGTGTTCATATGAACGATCCTTCCCTGATTGGTGTGCGTTGGAAATTTATATTGGCCGGAGTGCTTCCATTACCGTGCAAAGTTTCTTTTGTTTCACGCATACCGATTGAAAATATCCAGATATTATTTCCGCTCATATTAAGTCGGCAAAGCCGGAAGCTGTTATGTGAGCAACGTATGTTTTCTATAGACATATCGACCTTATCTGCGTTCATCTGTGTCGGTTGCGGATACTTTTTTATTCATCCGAAGATGTACGCAGATTTACGCAGATGCAGAACACAACCACGGAACACGCGGAAAACACGGAAAAAACAGCACCATGAAATGATTCATGCAATTTATCCGTGGTTTATGATTTTCAGAGACATACGCAAAAAGCGTATATAAGTCAGAAACATACTATTAAGATTTCTCTTCTGAAGTCAGCGGGGCTCTATCCCCTCAAAAACAGCCGCCGTATCAAACTCCTTGCGGGTCAAAACCGTATCATATAAGCCAACAT